>OLPU01000196.1_pt1 | contig 56025 bp, 57 predicted proteins | sample 1673111 | NCBI WGS metagenome assembly OLPU01 (sample SAMEA3136755, study PRJEB25190) | human gut metagenome | reverse complement strand
TTTTCATGGCGGTGTTCATGTCTTGCAGCTTGCCAAGCCCCTGCACAGCCAGCAGCGGAAGTCCCATCGGGCTGATCAGAAACGCCAGCATAAGGAGGATGATGCCGTTCTTTACGGAGTAGGTAATCAGCACGGCGAAAGCCAGCAGGGAGAGCAGTCCGCTTGCCAGTTTGAACACGAAGCCGGAGCAGGACAGCAGCCCTGCGCACAGCCAAACGAACAGGGACAGGATAAGCGACAGCGGCGCAAAGAGAATTTTCAGGATGAACATTTTGCGGCCTCCTTTTCACAAAGTGCGGTCAGCGCGTCACGCTCTTTGGCGAGCTTTTCTTCTTCCTTTTCGGTCAAATCACGATCACCGCCCGTGATCTCCAGCTCGCGGAAGCTCTCATAGGCGTTTAACAAAGAATCCCGCAGCGCTTCGGGCGTAGGGCAAAAGTCCACGGTGTTCCAGTCCTGACGGTGGTTGTCAAAACCCATGACCGTGTAGCCTCTGCTGGTCAGGATCACTTCAAAATCCGCATCGCGGGCGAGGTAGTCAGAAAATACCTTCAGCACAATTTTGTTTGTCAGCATACGTTCCGTAGCTCCTTTCATTACACAACAAATCGTTAACGTATAGGGAATACGCTGCAACTAAAATAGCATAAAACGCCTGAATAGTACAGGCAGATGACCTATACACCACTTCTAACATTTATCCACAAAGCGCTCCAGCGCAAGGATGCTGTGACCGCCGACAAAATCATCAGCGTTCATACTCAGCACCTCGCGCTCTGATCTGAAAGGCGGCAAGCCCGTAACGGGCGATCAGAGTGGCGTTGACGATCAGGCGCAGCGTCTCCGGGTCGATCATCTCCGGTTCCGCTAAGTCCGCCATCGTGACCGCCTCCGTCTTGTCGCAGAGATCGCGCGCCGCCATGAACAGTGCGTTGTTGTGCGGCGAGGTATTTTTCAGCACCGCATAGCCGAACTCGATCCCGTCCTTGCAGAAGCAGTTTGCCGTGCGGCGGTAAATGTCGTCGTTAGAGGTCAGCAGGTTCGGGGCCCCCGCAAAGTCGCAGACTTTGTGGGGAGAGGAGGAGCAAGGGAGCGGTCGCAGTTTTCGCCATCGGCGGAAACGGAGATAAGCGGACTTTGCGACGACGAGGTGCAGCCCAGCTTTTTCACATACTCGGTACAGAGCTGGCAGCTCACATCCTTGGGCGTGTATTTGAACGTGTTGATATACATGGCGTCCTCCTTTTGGCATGAAAATAGCGGACAAACAAACTGCTTGTCCGCTCAACGGCTCTGGTCGCGCTGGCGCTTTTTCTGCCATGCGTCCAGTAATTTGAAGATGGTGTTCTCGATCTGGAACGGGGTATAGGAACGCGGGAAGTATTTGCGGAGCTTTTCACCGGAAAGGGTAATGTCGTTTTTCTCCGGTTTCTTCTGCTCCATCATAATGGAGAGCATGGTATCTCCGCTCACACCGGCATCCTGACCAACTTCATCATCGCTGCTGAACTTCGCCGAAATTTTCGGCGAAGTCAAATCCGTTCGTGCGCCCTGCCGCTTGATGGCCTCCATCTTCATCTTGTAGGCTTTAGCGCGTTCGGAGGGAAGAATGTTTTCTCGCTGGAGGTTGCTGTCCACCATGATGATCGTGGCAGCGTCCCGGTCAATGTCGCGGACAATGACTGGCATGGTAGTCAGTCCTGCCAGCTCACAGGCGTGCCTACGCCGGTGTCCGGCGATGATCTCATATCCGCCGTCCTCGCGGGGGCGGACGATGGCGGGGACGAGTACGCCGTACTGCCGGATGCTCTCCGCCGTTTCCTGCATGGCCTCGTCGTCCCGCACCTTGAAAGGGTGGTGGGGGAAGTCGTGCAGCTTGGAAAGTGGAACATGAACGATCACTTCCTGCTGTGGTTTCGGCTTTTTGCCCGGTTCTTTCTGCACTGCTTTTTCAGGCATTGTGTTCCTCCTGTCGGCATCTGATTTTGGGTACAAAAAAAGGACATTTCTTCTTTTCAGAGGAAATGTCCTGATTTCTTGGACGGGCTGACAGCCCGCCCAAACAGTATTTAGTTTTTGTCGTTACTATAACACCCCCTACGATATAACTACTTCGCGGCTCGATTTTTCGGTTTGGAAAAGGATGAAAAACCTTGCCAGATAACCGAAAACCCTTGATATACGGGGCTTTTCCGGTTTGTCGTAATTATACCGTAAGGGCACAGCTGCGCTTCGCTGCTGCTGGCCAACGACGTGCCCATGAAGCAGATCCAGGAATGGCTGGGTCACAGCGACATTAGCACCACGGCGAATATCTACAGCCATCTGGACTATAAGTCCAAACTTATGTCCGCAAACGTCATGGACAATGTTCTGACCCTGCCGGAAACCGAGGCCGTCGGATGGCAGACATGACTTCTTGCCGAAAATCATGTGTAGCAATGGCAGATTAGCAAAAAGAAAAGCCCAGTCATATGGGCGCAAAGCCTTGATATGACTGGGTTTTTCGCTGGCGGAGGGCGTGGGATTCGAACCCACGGACGGTTTTTGGCCGTCAAACGATTTCGAGTCGTTCTCGTTATGACCTCTTCGATAGCCCTCCGTATATCTCAACTGTTTTCCGTGCGCTGAGAAAATGCAAGAAAAACACGCAAGAACAATATGAAATTTTGAAATTCGATCCGGCGAAAACCCTTATAAATCAAGGGTTTTCAGCGGAGAAAACGGCCAGAGCCAACGCGCATTTCGAGTCAGTCCCGTTATGACCGCTTCGATACGTTTCCATATTCGGCTAAAGCATGGAAAAACACGCTTTGCGCATACTATTTTATCGGTTTTGAGAGAAAAAGTCAAGCGTTTTTTGGCAAAAAGGTTGACATATACGGGGCAATGCGGTTACAATAACTGTGTATTATGATGTTTAGACCTTTTGTTTTCGCACGGCTAAAGCTGTGCGGATATGACCCGGAAAGTGAGGATGCCGCTTTTGCGGCGAATGCTTATGGATATGAAAAAATGGATGCGCTGCGCTGCGGCGGTCGTTTTGAGCGTTTTGGTGGCGTTCAGCGCGACGGCGTGCTCGCAGCCGGCGAATATTGAATCGGGTGCCGTTTCGCAGGAATACCCGGTGACCGTGAACGAAGTGACGTTAAACGCAAAACCCCAGAAGGTGGCGGTACTCTCCGGCAGTTTGGCGGATGTGGTGCTGGCGATGGGGTACGAGACGAGCTTATCGCTTGCAAGCGACGACTGCACACAGCCCGATTTACAAGTTCTGCCGAAGGTTTCCGCAACGGATGCGCAGAGTGTGATCTCTGCAGGTGTGGATCTCGTTTTGGCGGAGACAATGGACGACAGCGAAAAGCAGACGCTTGAAAACGCGGGCATTACGGTGCTCCTTTTGACGCGTGCGAAAAACCGCGAGGATTTTGAACGCCTGTACGCGCAGGTGGGCACGGCTTTGAACGGCGGCTCTACGGGCTATAATGTAGGCGTGAAGGCAGCGCAGAAGATTTTCTCCTCGCTCGACGACCTTTCGCGCTTGGCACCGGAGAGCAACACCGTGGTGACGGCGTGCTATATTTCGGATGTAAACGGCTCTGCGGTGACGGGCGATGAGCTTGGCAGCGTGATGATGTCGTATATCGGTCTGACGAACATTTTTAAGGGCCTTACGGGCGGCACGTTCACGTTTGACGATTTGCGATTGAGCGACCCGACAATGATTTTCTGTTCAGAAGATGTACGCGGGCAGATCATGCAGGACGCGCAGTACGCGAGTCTTTCGGCGGTAAAAAACGGCCGTGTTTACGCCGTCGACCCGAATTATATGAATTGGCAGGGCAAGACGGTGTATAACGCGTGCATCGACATGATGGGCCTTGCATACCCCGAATTGACGGAGGAAAACTCCACTGCGCTGGAGCTGGATTCCGAGCTTTCGGAAACGGAAGCGACGGCGAGCCCCTCACCCGCGCCGGAATACACGGCGATCAAATCCGGCACGGAGGGCGACGATGTGTTCGCGATGCAGCAGCGCTTAGCGGAGCTTGGCTATCTGACGGTGGAATACACCGGCATGTATGGCGAAGTGACGATGGAGGCCGTAAAGGCGTTCCAGAAAGCGAACGGGCTTACGGCGACCGGCGAAGCAGATGCCGAGACGCTGACGGTGCTCTATTCCGCGGAGGCAAAAGCCGCAGACGGTGCGGAAGCCACGGCGACGCCGGAGCCGGAATCGGAAACGAGCACGTCGGAGGGCACCGTGACAACACACGAAGATGCGTAAAATTTGAGAGCTTGAAAGGGCGGCTTTGCCGCCCTTTTTTGTATTGACTTTTTCTCCGCTTTTTTTTATAATCAGAAGCAAGATGCGCTTTTGCGCGCTATTGTATTGAGTTTGGGGCGCAGGCCCCGGGGGAGGAAACATGTTTTTCACAAGAGACAAGAGCTTTTACAAAACGCTCGTCACGCTCGCGATACCGATTGCACTGCAGAACGCCGTAACCTTTGCGGTCGGCCTTGCAGATAACGTGATGATCGGCACGCTCGGCGACAGTGCGATTTCCGGTGTGTATGTGGGCAGCCAGCTGCAGACGCTGCTGCAAATGTTCATCGGCGGCATTGAGGGTGCTATCCTCATTTTGGCTGCGCAGTATTGGGGTAAACGCGATACAAAAAGCATCCGCCGCATTTCGGCCATCGGTGTGCGGTTTGCTTTGCTCATCGGTTTGGTCATTACGGTGACGGCGTTTTTATTGCCGTCGCAGATCGTATCCCTGTTCACGAGTGATGCTTCGGTCATTGAATCGGGCACGGTTTACGTGCGCGTGGTGAGCCTTTCGTACATTTTCTTCTGCATTTCGCAGGTGATGGTGGCGACGATGCGCGCGGTGGAGACGGCGAAGATCGGTCTTTACGTGTCATTTGTGACACTCATTGTGAACGTCATCTGCAACTATATTTTGATTTTCGGTAAGCTTGGCTTCCCGGCGCTCGGTGTGACCGGTGCGGCGGTGGCTACGCTGTTTTCGCGCATCATTGAGGCGGCTGTGATGGTCGTTTACGTGCGCTGCATCGATAAAAAACTGAAGCTTCGCTTTGCCGACCTCTTAAAGCGCGGCGGCGAATTGACGCGCGATTTCCTGCGCTACGGTCTGCCCATCATGGGGGGGCAGGTCGTATGGTCGGTGAACATGCTGGGGCAGACGATGATTCTCGGCCGTTATGACGCGGGCGTCATTGCGGCGGTGAGTATCGCGAATATGTTGCACAACATGATGTACATTGCAATGAACGGCCTTTCGAGCGCGGTGGGCATTATCACCGGCAAGACGGTCGGCTCCGGACGTATGGAAAAAATTCGCGAGTATGCCCGCACGACGCAGGTCATTTTCCTTGGCCTCGGCATTCTTTCCGGCATTGCGGTGCACTTCCTGCGCGACCCGTTCATCGGGCTGTACGGCGCGAGCGATGCGGCCGTGGCGTATGCGCGTGAGTTCATCAATGTCATTTCCGTTACGATTATCGGCACGTGCTATCAGGCGGCGTGCCTGTTCGGCCTTGTTAAATCCGGCGGCGACATTTCGTTTGTCTTCCGCAACGACACGATCTTCGTGTTCCTTGTGGTGCTGCCGTCTGCCATTATCGCGTCTTACCTCGGTGCGCCGCCTTGGGTGGTTTTTGCGTGCCTCAAATGCGACCAGATCTTAAAATGCTTCGTTGCCGTGGTGAAAATCAACCGGTATAACTGGATGAAGAATTTGACGCGCGAGACGAACGAAGTGTAAAACTACGACTTGAAGGGAATTTTCATGAAGCAATTTCGCGGAGCCTTGCTCCTGACGATCACTGCCCTTATTTGGGGCACGGCGTTTGTAGCGCAGAGCCTCGGCATGGACCATTTGGGCCCGTTTGCGTTTAACGGCGTACGCAATTTCATTGCCGCGCTGGCGCTTTTGCCCGTGCTGCTGTTTATGCAGCGCAAAGCGCCGAAAAAAACGCAGACGGACGAAGAGAGAAAGCAGAGCCGCAAGACCCTGTGGGTGGGCGGCGTGCTGTGCGGCTCGGCGCTTGCCGTGGCCTCTAATTTGCAGCAGTTCGGCATCAGCTTTACGACAGTGGGCAAGGCCGGGTTTTTGACGGCGCTTTACATCGTGATTGTGCCGATACTCGGTTTGTTCCTCAAAAAACGCGTGCCCGCAACGGTTTGGGTGAGTGTTGTTATTGCGGCGGCGGGCACGTATTTGTTGAGCGTGCAGGAGGGCTTCACCATCGCGCCGGGCGACCTGCTCGTCATTTTGTGTGCGCTGGGCTTTTCCGTACATATCCTCATCATCGACCACTTCTCACCGATGGTGAACGGCGTGGCGCTTTCGTGCGTGCAGTTTCTTGTCTGCGGCATTCTTTGCACGGCAGCGGCGCTGTTTACGGAGACATTCACGCTTGCGGACATTTTAAAAAGCGCGGGGCCGCTGCTTTTCACGGGCCTGATGTCGAGCGGCGTGGGATACACGCTGCAAATCTTGGGGCAGAAGGATACCCCGCCTGCGGTGGCGTCCCTTATCATGAGCCTTGAATCTGTGTTTGCGGCGCTTTCCGGCTGGCTGGTCCTCGGCCAAAGCATGAACGGACGCGAGCTTTTGGGCTGCGTTTTGGTGTTTGCGGCGGTCATTTTGGCGCAGATTCCGCTTGAGGCGCTGAAAAAGGAAAAAGCGGTGAATAAGACGGCATAAAGTAAATTTGGGCATTTCCGGGAACCGTTTCGCGGTTTTCTGCGGGAATGCCTTTACTTTTGTAAATTTTATGGTATAGTTGTAGGTAGAACCTCTTTGGGTAAAAACGTGCACGGCATAAGGCCGGCGCTTTATTGTATTGAAAGGATGAATATTCAAATGCGTATTATCAAAACGAAAACCTATGAAGAAATGAGCGCCATTGCAGCCGGCATCATCGGCGGCCAGGTGCTTTTGAAGCCGAACTGCGTGTTGGGTCTTGCAACAGGCTCTTCGCCGATTGGCGCCTACAAAGATCTTGTAAAGAGTTATGAGGACGGCATACTGGACTTTTCCGAAGTGCGCACCGTAAACCTCGACGAATACTGCGGTCTGGACGGTACGAACCCGAACAGCTACCGCTATTTCATGAACGACAACCTCTTTGACCACGTGAATATCGACAAGGCGAACACACATGTGCCGAACGGCCACGCAGATGACCTTGAAGAGGAGGCTGTGCGCTATGAGAGCTTTATTCAGTCTCTCGGCGGCATCGATCTGCAGTTGCTCGGCATCGGCCACAATGGGCATATCGGCTTTAACGAGCCGACGGACAACTTCCCGGCGACCGTGCATACCGTACAGCTGACGGAGAGCACCATCAACGCGAATTCCCGTTTGTTCGAGCGCCGCGAGGATGTGCCGACGCAGGCCATCACCATGGGCATCGGCACCATTATGAAGGCGAAGAAGATTCTTCTCATCGCAGGCCCGGATAAGGCGGAGATCGTCGAAAAGGCTTGCTTCGGCAAGGTTACGCCGGAGGTGCCGGCTTCCGTTTTGCAGCTGCACCCGGACGTTACGGTTATCCTTAGCGCGGAAAAGTAATTTCGTTTCGGCAAAATTGAAATTCGGTAGTTGACTTTAAGATTAACTTATGTTATAATGTGGACAGCAAAGCCGCAGGAAGCGGCAACGGTCAAAAGACCGCGCGGCGAAACGCCGTTTGAAAGTATTTTAAAGCCACTTAAAAAATAGACCACGAAGGTCTTTTCGCTCGGTATGGGCGGAATGCTTCGTGGTCTTTTTGTATCAGGGAGGGTATTTCAATGAACCGTACAAACAGTAAATTTTCCGTTAAAAACCTTGTGCTCGGCGCACTTTTTCTGGCGCTTGCGTTAGTACTGCCGTTCTTCACCGGGCAGATCCCGCAGATCGGCGCAATGCTGTGTCCGATGCATCTGCCGATTTTGCTTGCAGGCTTCGTATGCGGCGGCCCGGTGGGCGCGGTTGTGGGCTTTATCGCCCCGCTGCTGCGCATGGTGATGTTCGGCATGCCGCCGTTCTACGTCGCCATCGCTATGGCGTTTGAGCTGCTGACATACGGACTTGTAAGCGGCATCATGTACCGCAAGGTGTTCAAAAAGCAGACCGTCGGCACGTTGTACGGCAGCCTTTTGACCGCTATGGTCGCGGGCAGAATTGTCTGGGGTATCGTGAAGGTGATTCTCAGCGGCATCGCGGCGGACGCGGGCGCGTTCACATTTGCGGCGTTCATCTCCGGCGCACTCTTAAACGCAATCCCGGGCATCGTGGTGCAGCTTATTCTGGTCCCGGCCATCGTCGTCGCCTTGCAGAAAGCAAAGCTGATAGAAGCACTGAGCGCGGAAAAAGCGTAAGCACTATGGGTTCCCTGAAAGGGCGGCATTGCCGCCTTTTTTTCATGCACAAAGCTTGCACTCACCTCGCCATCGTGCTATGATAATCCCAAAGAGACGAAAAGCAGGATGGGGGAAAGACTATGTTTACGGATGCGTTCGGCAAAATTTGGTATAAGGGCAATCTGCACACCCATACGACGAACTCGGACGGCGCGTATACGCCGGAAGAAACGATTGCATTATACAAATCAAAAGACTATGATTTCCTTGCGCTGACCGACCACTGGTTCCACGGTGAGGGGCGGCAGGAGAAAAATTTTCTCCTCTTAAACGGCACGGAGTTCGACGTGGGCAGTACCGTGCAGGAGGGCATTTACCACATCGTCGGCATCGGCATGGAGAAAGCGCCTGCGCTTACAAAACGCGCGCTGGGGCTTTCCGCGCAGAAGATCATCGATGAGATCCATAACGTGAACGGCATTGCAATCTTGGCACACCCCGCATGGTCGCTGGATCGCGCTTCGGAGGTCGCAAAGCTGTACGGTATTGACGGGTGTGAGATTTACAACACTACTTCGGGCCTGCCGTGGAACTGCCGTCCGTATTCCGGTATATTTTTCGACGAAATGGCGCTTTTGGGGCACTATTTGCCGTGCATGGCGGCAGATGATGCACACCACTACACGGGTGACGAGACGCGTTCGTACATCATGGTGCAGGCGGATGAATTGACGCGCGAGGGTGTTTTGGCGGCTATCCGTGCAAACCGCTTCTACGCAACGCAGGGGCCGAATTTCCGCGTCGAAATTGAAAATGGCACGGTCACGGTGCATACCTCGCCGGTGCAGGAGGTCGTGTTCTTCACCGATACCGTTTGGGCGGGCGACCGCGCGACGGTAGGCGAAAATGTGACCGAAGCGACGTATAAAGTGCAGCCTACGGACACGTTCGTGCGCGTGGAGCTGAAAGACAAAGACGGCAACTGCGGCTGGTCGGGTATTTATCCCGTCAACAAAAAGTAAAAGGAAAAGGTCTGCTCACCAAAACGGAGCAGACCTTTTTGCGTATGAATTTAAAGCGTGATTTGCATGTCGTCGTTCACAAATTTGACGGGCAGCGGAGCGAGCGTTTCCGCAAGCTGCATGACGTTCGGGATATTCCACGGCGCGTAGTGGTTGACGAGCACCTGCTTTGTGGGACAGGCGGCCAAAACGGGCGCGTAATCGGTCGCCGGGAAGTGTGCGGCCTCGCAGATGACAAATTCGGTCGGCTTTTCCTTGGCGATTTTCGGAAAATCGACGTTGGGATGCTTTAAGTCGCCCGTGAACAGCACGGCTTTGCCTTCGGCTTCCACGAAAAAAGCATGGGAATCCGGGCAATGCTGCGTGGGAATGGCGGTGACTTTTAAATATCCGTCGTCGAAGATCGTGCCGTCCGTGACCTTTTTAAAGCGCAGGTCGCGCATTTCGCAGTGATTCGCTTTGAGCCATGCACGGATGGCCTCAACGCCCTCCAAGTTCGGCAGGCAGATTTCGGGGTCGGCGGTTTTAAAATACCAGCTGATAAGGTCGACGAACGAGATGAGCCCGTTTGTATGGTCGCCGTGCATATGCGTGATGAAGATGCCCTTGACGTCCTCCACCTCGATGCCGCGTGTGCGCAGGGCATCGATGGCATTAACGCCCATATCGATGAAATAATATCGGCCGTTCGTTTCGATCAAGGTGCAGGAGCAGCGGCGATTCGCCTCCGGCACGCCGTGGCTTGCACCGAGAAATGTGATTTGCATAGAGTTTAAATTCCTTTCTTTTCAATACTTTTAGCGCTTTCTGAGATTTTCAAGAATTCGCACTGCAAATTCTTTGGAAGACCCCCTAATTGGGTTTCCCACACTTTAACAGTCCGCCGGACTGTTAAAGCTCCCATCCTGATTTTTAGGTAGGCAAAAGAGTTTCGAACTCTGCGGAGTTCGACCAAAGGCGTTACCTTTGGATTTCACGACCGAACCATGGGTTCGGTTTGACCTTCATTTGAAAAAAGGTCGATCAAAAACTTTTGCGTCGCTTCGCTGTGTTCAGTTTAACACGTTTATGTATCGACTGCAATGCGCCGAATTCACAGATTTTCGCTTTCGTTTTTGTCTATCACAGCTTTAGGGTTTCCAGCAGACGGTTCGTTTCTCGCTCTACATGGTCGTAGTCGACGAACGGGCGGTAGATGGTTTCAATCGCGTCATGTGTGCGCTTGCAGAGCCTGAGCTCCTCCACGGCCTGCGCAGTCAAGGTCTCGGCCTCCTGCATGGCGAACGGGATGAAGTCCGAAAGCGGGCTCAAAAGGAACTCGTTTAATGTGCTGCGGGTATCGTCCGCGGCACACAGCATGGTGTCGCCGATGCGCACGCACTGCGGTGCTTCCGGCGTGAGCGGATGCAGGAAAATTTCAGTCTGCGTATTCTGCACGAGCTTCATGGCTTCATTTAAGAACACCGCACCCAAAACGCCGGGCAGGTACACGGTGTTTTCGGCATCCTGTGCTTCCCGAAAATCCGCAACGCCGGCGGGCGTGGGGCTCGTTAAAAATAGTGTGCGCGGTGTGCCTTCCTTCGGCAGTGTGAAACCCTCTTTTAAAAATGTGCGGATCATGGTAAGGTCGGCAGACCTTGCGGCTTCGCTTACGGCGGCACGGCGCAGGCTGCCTGCGGCGGAAAGGCACGCGAACGCGTTTTTGTAGTGCGCGCGGTTTTCTTCTGCAAGGACAAAAAGCTCTTCGCGGCGGCGTTTGAAGACCTCTTTGTGCAAAAACCGTCCGAGATCCAGCGTTTCTCCGTCGATCCCCGGCATGGCGGGGTCTATGGTGTGCGGCGCGGTACCGTCCAGTAAGACGAGTCGCCGCTGCGGGATACGCACGGCGTCAAAGCTTTCGGGGTCGCTTGCGCAGCGAAATTCTTCGACGGTAAACCCGTTTGCCCGTGCGATGGCGGCGCATTTTTTCATCAATGTGCTTTTTCCTACCCCGGGGCCGCCCTTTAAAACGTAGGTGTAGTGCGGCTCACTCCACGGCGGCACGATGCCCTCAAAATGCCCGATGAATCCGCGCCCGGTGTTGGCGCCCGGAAAATACCTTCTTTTGCCGTTTGACATAGGAAACCCTCCTCATTTCTCATCGGTGAGTTATATGCGAAAAGCCGTTAAAATAGTCGCCGCGGACAAAACAAAAAGTGGAAAACCCGTGCGGAAAATGGATTTCCCACACAAGAAAAACCGCGCTATGTCACGAATTTTTTACAATCTCGCCGCGGTGCTGCGTATTGAATTGCGCGCGCTCCTGTGGTATCATTAAAAGTATATTTGGGTAATTTTGCGGATATGTAAGGGCTGCCGAAACAGGCGGCATTTATGCGGTACCGGTATACGATGCGGAAAGGGTACCGCAGAAAGGATGAATCAACATGATGAGAATCGGTTTGGACGTTGGTTCCACGACCTTAAAGTGCGTTGTTCTGAACGAGCAGAATGAGGTGCTTTTCAAAAAATATGAGCGTCATCTTTCGCGTATCGTGGAGAAATCCGTCGAGATGCTGCGTGAAGTGGCAGAACAGTTTCCGAAAGAAAAGGTGCTTTTGAGCATTTCCGGCTCGGCCGGTATGGGTCTTGCAGAGCGCAGTGACATTCAGTTCGTGCAGGAGGTATACGCGACGCGCATTGCGGTGAACCGCCTTGTGCCGGGTACGGATGCGGTCATCGAGCTTGGCGGCGAGGACGCGAAGATTTTGTTCCTTACGGACGGCAATAACGCCTCCGGCCTTGAGGTGCGTATGAACGGCTCCTGCGCGGGCGGCACCGGCGCGTTCATCGACCAGATGGCGACGCTTTTGAACATCACCCCGGATGCGCTCAACACACTTTCGAAAGAGCATGAGAAGATCTACACCATTGCTTCCCGTTGCGGCGTGTTCGCAAAGAGCGATATTCAGCCGCTTTTAAATCAGGGCGCGCAGAAAAAAGACGTGGCGGCAAGCATTCTCTACGCCGTTGTGAACCAGACCGTTGCGGGTCTTGCGCAGGGCAGAGAAATCGCGGGCAAGGTCGTATACCTCGGCGGCCCGATGACGTTTTTAAGCGAGCTGCGCGTGGCGTTTGATAAGACGCTCGGCATTACGGGCATCTGCCCGGAAAATTCGCTGTATTTCGTCGCGTTGGGTGCGGCGTTTGCGGCGGACGGCAATGAGACGACGCTTGCGGAGATCATCAACCGCATTGCGCATTACACGGCAAAGGAAGAATACCGCGCCTGCCCGCCGCTTTTTAAGGACAAGGCGGATTACGAAGCATTCATAAAGCGCCACCTTAACGCCGGCGTTAAGGTGCGCGACACACTGGAGGACGGCGAGCCGGTTTATATCGGCATCGATGCGGGCTCCACGACCGTTAAAGCCGTTGTGACGGATAAGGACGGCAATATTGTTTGTTCGCGCTATATGTCGAACAGCGGCAACCCTGTCCCGCTGATGCGCGAATTCCTGCTTGAAGTTTACACGCGTTTCCCGCAGGCGAAGATCTGCGCCTGCGCGGCGACCGGCTACGGTGAAGACATCATCAAAAACGCGTTTTCCGTCGATTACGGCATCGTAGAGACGATGGCGCATTTCTACGCGGCGCGCGCGTTCAACCCGAAGGTCGATTTCATCATCGACATCGGCGGTCAGGACATCAAGTGCTTTAAGGTCGAAAACGGCGTCATCGACGATATTTTCCTCAACGAGGCTTGTTCCTCCGGCTGCGGCTCGTTCCTCCAGACGTTTGCGGGTGCGCTGGGTTACTCCATTGAAGATTTTGCAAAGCTCGGCCTGTTTGCGGATCGCCCGGTCGACCTCGGCTCCCGCTGCACGGTGTTCATGAACTCCTCCGTGAAGCAGGCGCAGAAGGACGGCGCAACGGTGGAGAACATCTCTGCGGGTCTTTCCATCAGCGTTGTCAAGAACGCGCTGTATAAAGTTATCCGTGCGGTCGATTCCAAAGCAATCGGCCGGGAGATCGTCGTGCAGGGCGGTACGTTCCTGAACGACGCCGTGCTGCGCGCGTTTGAGCAGGAGATCGGCCACAATGTCATCCGTCCGACCATTGCGGGCCTGATGGGCGCATACGGTGCTGCACTGTATGCACACGAAAAAGCACAGGCTGCGGGTAAGGCGACGGAGCTTTCGACGCTTTTGAGCAAGGAAGCGCTCGAAGAATTCACCCACAGCGTAAAGGCTATCACCTGCCGCGGCTGCTCCAACAGCTGCAAGTTGACGGTGAACACCTTTTCCGGCGGACGCAAGTTCATCAGCGGCAACCGCTGTGAAAAGCCGGTGACGGGCGTGAAATCCACCGAAGCGCAGTACAACATGTTTGAAGAAAAGCGCAAGCTGCTCGCGCGCTATACATACAAAGACACGGGCAAGCCGGTCATCGGCATTCCGATGGGCCTCAACATGTACGAGCTTTTGCCGTTCTGGTATAAGTTCTTCACAACGCTCGGCTACGATGTGAAAACGTCACCGGCGTCGAACCGCCAGCTTTATTTAAAGGGTCAGCACACCATTCCGTCCGATACGGCGTGCTTCCCGGCAAAGCTGATGCACGGCCACGTGGAAGCGCTGCTTGACGAGGGCGTGGACGCGGTGTTCTACCCCTGCATGACGTATAACTTTGACGAAAACCTCGGTGACAACCACTATAATTGCCCGGTCGTCGCCTATTACCCGGAGGTCATCTCCTCCAATATCCAGAAATTAAAGGACACTGTCTTCATCGGCGATTACGTTGGCCTGCACCGCAGACACGACTTCCCCGGCAAGATGTACGAGATTTTACGCCGCCACTTCCCGAACGGTACGTTCACGAAAAAAGACGTGAAGAAAGCATCCGACGCGGCGTATGCGGAGTATGACCTCTACATGCGCGCCGTGCGTGCCATCGGCGACAAATTCCTCGCGCTCGCCGAAGAACAGCATAAGCCCGTTATCGTGCTGGCCGGTCGTCCGTATCATGTGGACCCGGAGATCAACCACGGTATTGACGGCCTCATCTGCGACTGCGGCGCGGTCGTTGTGACGGAAGACGCCGTTGCGTGCAAGGAGAAGAAATTCCCGACGAAGGTCCTCAACCAGTGGACGTATCACTCCCGTCTGTACGCGGCTGCAAAGTACGTTGTAGACCGTGCGGATAAGCGCGTGAACCTCATTCAGCTTGTCTCGTTCGGCTGCGGCGTGGACGCCATCACGACCGACGAGGTGCGCGGCATTCTGCACGACGGCGGCAAAATCTACACCCAGCTCAAGATCGACGAGATCACAAACCTCGGCGCGGTGCGTATTCGTCTCCGCAGCCTGTTTGCGGCGCTGGATTTACAGTAAGGGAGGCGCACGAATATGGCTTTTACCGATCGCGTTGAATTTACAAAGGAAATGAAAAAAGAGGGTTATACGATCCTTGCGCCGAACATGGCGCCCATCCATTTCCGTTTATTTGAAAACCTGTTCGCTTCTTACGGCTACAACGTGGAGATTCTCCAGACGCGCGGCCGTCAGATTGTGGACGAGGGTCTGAAATATGTCCACAACGATACCTGCTACCCGGCGCTGCTCACCATCGGCCAGATGATGGACGCGCTGCACAGCGGCAAATATGATCTGCATAAAACGGCGCTCATCATCACCCAGACGGGCGGCGGCTGCCGTGCTTCGAACTACATTCACCTTTTGAGAAAGGCGCTGGAAAAAGATGGCCTTTCGTATATTCCGGTCATTTCGCTCAACATGTCCGGACTCGAGAAAAACAGCGGCTTCAAGCTGACGCTGCCGATGATTCGTAAGGCGCTGGGCGTGCTTGCGTACGGCGACCTTTTGATGCTGCTGCACAACCAGACGAGACCGTATGAGAAAGAGGCGGGCGCGAGCCGGAAGCTTGTGGACGATTGGACGAAAAAGCTGACCGATATGTTCGCAAAGGAAAAGGGCTACTCCGCAAAGGAGATGGAGACGATCCTGCCGCAGATCGCGGAGGATTTTGCGAACGTGCCCGTGACCGGCGAAAAGAAAGTGCGCGTCGGCGTTGTCGGCGAAATTTACGTCAAGTATTCGCCCATCGGCAACAACGATCTGGAAGAGTTCCTGTTCAGCCAGAACTGCGAAACGATGGTGCCGGGTCTGCTTGGCTTCATGCTGTTTAAAGTCGATAACCGCATGGAAGATATTAAGCTTTTCGGCGGCAGCAAGGCGAAGTTTGAGGTTGTGAAGATCCTCTTTGACTACCTCGTCGGCATCGAAAGCCACGTTATCCGCGCCGTGGAGCACGCGAACACCGTTTCTAACCGCTTCACTGTGCCGTCCTCGTATGCGCACCTCAAAAAGCTCATCACAGGCGTCATCGGCTACGGCTGCAAGATGGGCGAGGGTTGGCTCTTGACCGCGGAAATGATGGAGCTTATTGAAAGCGGTTACCCGAATATCATCTGTGCACAGCCGTTCGGCTGCCTGCCGAACCACATCGTCGGCAAGGGCATGATCCGCAGCCTGAAAAACCTGTACCCGAAGTCGAATATTGTGCCGATTGATTACGATCCGGGCGCGACGAAGGTCAACCAGGAGAACCGTATCAAGCTGATGCTGGCGGTTGCAAAGGAAAACATGGAGCAGGCCGAAAAAGAGAACGCTCCGAAAGCGGAAGAATAAGATAAGCTGAAAAACGCCTGTCCTTTTTGCGAGGATAGGCGTTTTTTGATAGACAACGTGAAACGGCGGTTAAAAGTCTTTGATTAAACTTTCTTCAGAAAGTTTATGGGGTCTCGGGGCAAAGCCCAGAGGCGCGCTCCGCAGAGCGCGAACCCTTAGAAAATGAGTTTATCATAAAATCATTTCCTCAAAACCGGCAGCTTCTCCAACAGCGGGAGTAAAACCTGCAGCAAAAGCCCGGTACAGATGCCGCAGACGACCGAATACAGCGCGAGCGCGGGAATATACCCCAGCGCGCCGAAGCCGGTTAGCCATAGCGCGACGAGCAGCTGTGCGAGGTTGTGCCCGAACGCACCGCAGACACCGATGAAGACCGGCGTGAATTTTGTTTTTTTCCACAGTATGCCCATGATGAGCGTGCTCAAAAGCCCGCCGCAAAGGCTCATCAGCCCGGCGGAAACACCGCGCGTCAAAAACGAAAACAGACCCTTGATCGCCGCAATAAACAACGCCGCGGGCAGGCCGATAGCGCCGGCGGCGAACATGGTGACAAGGTTTGAAAGCCCGGCTTTTGCACCCGGCGGCATGCCCGGCAGCGGGGGCAGGAGATTTTCGAGGATTCCCAGCACCAGTGCCAGTGCACCCAATAGTCCGATGAGCGCGATGCGCTCCGTTTTTTTCTTCATGGATGTCCTTTCAATTTTGAGGGGCCTTTGTCGAAAGGCTCGCGTTGGCTCGCCCTTTCAAGGGCCCCCCCTAATTGGGTCCCTTGCGGCTAAACTGTCCACTGGACAGTTTAGCCTATCCTCCTGATTTTGAGGTAGGCAAAAAGATTTCGCTTTCTGCGGAAAGCGCTTTAGGGCGCTGCCCTAAAAACCCGCAAGTTTTCTGAAGAAAACTTGACTAAAGACTTTATTCGTCCCGTTTCACGCTACAACAGCATGAGCTGTTCAACTTCTACAGGGATCAAGTGGATGACCTCAAGTCCCTCTTTTTTCGCTCTTCTTACGGTATAAGCGGTGCCGCCGCGTTTGGCGGCAGGGTCGCGCAGATAGCAGACGCAGTAGCCGCTGCGCGCTACCATGGCGTCGTCACGCCGCAGCATACAGTCCGGCGTATACCGTTCAAAAAGGAATTCCGCAGTATCGGCCTGCTTTAAAATTTCACAGTAGCGGCGCTTTTCCGCAAAATGCCAGCGGTCGCTTTGCCCTTTGCACGGCAAAATGAGGTGCAGCCGCACGGGCAGAGCTTCGCGAATTTTCAAGACAGCTTCCGCCGCCATGGTGTCAAATCCTCTTGCGCCGCCGGTGTAAAACTCCGTTACGCCTTTTTCTGTATATAATCTTTGAATTTCGGAGAGCAGCGCCGCGCGGAGCGGTTCCCGGTCTTCGGGCGGAATTTCTCGGTGTCCTGTAAAGCAGCAGGCATTTTTCCGCATGGCACAGCCTCCTTTTCGTTTGATACTCATAGTTTACAGCTTTTTCATACCGCTGTAAAGATGTACGGTGGACTTTAAAACCAATCTGTGCTAAAATTGTTCCGAAACTCAAACGGAAGGAATTTCGTCTTTATGAAAGCAAACGTAAAGCGCCCGGCGCGTTTTTCTTTTAAAACGATTACGGAAAAGAAAGCGAAACATCTGACGCTGATTTTTGTTGCAGTTTTGTTTTTGGTGATCGTCGTCTTGGCGCTGTTTCCGCTTTTGGACCGCGAAGAAGAACGGTACGAGGTGACGACCTACGCCATGGGCAGCTACGTGCAGCAAACCGTTTACGGCGAAAACCGCGAGGACGCGGCCGTGAAAGCGGCGGACGCGGTGGAAGCGCTGGAGCAGAAAATCTCCTGGCGTGTGGCGAACAGCGATATTCAAAAGCTGAATAACAACGCGGGCAAGGACTGGGTGACGCTGAGCGATGAAACGCTGAACGTTTTAACGCAGGCGCAGGTGGTTTCGGAAAAAAGCGGCGGCGCATTCGATGTGACTATTGCGCCGATCTCGCGCTTATGGGACTTTGATGACGAATTGAACGAAGTGCCGGACAGTGACCTCATCACATCCTTACTGCCGTATGTGAATTACTCTTTGCTGCGCATAGACGAAACGGAGCAGACGGCGTCTTTGAAAAATCTCGGCATGGCGGTGGACCTCGGTTCGGTCGGCAAAGGTGCGGCGTGTGACGCGGCAGTCAGAGCCTACGAAGAAGCGGGCGCAAAAGCGGCTATCATCGCGGTCGGCGGCAGCGTGGGCGTATACGGCGAAAAAAGCTCCGGCAAGCCGTGGAGCGTGGCGGTGCGCGACCCGAACGGTGACGGCTCTCTCGGTTCGGTAACGCTGGCGGAGGGTTTTGTCTCCACCTCCGGCAGCTACGAAAAATATTTTGAGCAGGACGGCGTTTTATACCACCATCTGCTCGATCCGGAAACGGGCTACCCGGCAGAAAGCGGCCTTGTTTCCGTGACGGTCGTCGCGAAAAGCGGCGTGCTTTCCGATGCGCTTTCCACAGCGTGCTTTGTGCTCGGCAGAGAAGACGGCATGAAGCTGCTGGAAGAATTCGATGCCGAGGGTATTTTCATCAATTCAGACAACAACATCACGGTGACGGACGGACTGAAAGACCGCTTTACACGCACAAGCCGCGATTACACGCTTGTTTCCTGAAAGAGGGGCTGCGATGGAAAAGCGAAAATTTTCATGGAAAGAAGCGCTCCTGCTCGTTTTGGTGCTCGCTGTGGCGGCAGGCGTGTATCTCTATGCCAAAACGCGCCCGAAGGGGGCAGAGGCCGTCATTGAGCAGGATGGCGAAGTGTACCGCCGCGTTGTGCTGGCCGATTTAAAGGAGCCATTAACGCTGGAAGTGAACAGCGCGGTGATTGAGCTTGACAAAGACGGCGCACATTTCGTTTCGAGCCCGTGCCCGGACAAAATTTGTGTGAACAAGGGGATTATCAAGCGTGCGGGAGAATCTGCCGTGTGCCTGCCGCAGCGCGTGAGTGTGCGCATAGAGGGCGGCGACAGCGAGATAGACTCCGTAACGGGATAAAAGAATATGACCATAGAAAAAGAGACGCACCAAAAGGTACGCCTCTTTTTCTGAAGGGATAAAAAATGAAAAATATAAAAGGTAAGGTAAACTCAAATTGAATGTGCAAAGGCTTACTTCTTTGCGGGCGGCTTGATCTTGCCGATGGCCGTAATGATGATCTCCGCAACCTCGTCAATATCGAATTCGGAAGAATCGATGGTGAGGTGATAATTCGAGAGATCGTCCCAGCGCTTATTCGAGTAGAAGTTGTAGTAATTCGCTCTTTGTTTATCGCGTTTTGTGATAAAATCAGAGACCTTCTTCTCATCGCACAGACCTTTGCTCAAAATGCGCTTGATGCGCGCTTCCTTGTTGGCGTGGATGAATACGCGGAACACGTTGTCGTACTCGCGCAGGATGTAGTCGCCGCAGCGTCCGATGATGACGCACGGGCCTTTATCCGCAGCCGACTTGATGATGTCGCTTTGCAGAATGAACAGCTTATCGTTGATGGGCATATCGTTGATGCCGGTGATACGGCTTCCGAAGGTGTAGTTTCCCATCACCATGGAATACAAAAGGCTGTTGCCTGCTTTTTCGTCCGCCTTTTCAAAGACTTCCTCGCTCAGCCCGCTCTTTTTTGCCGCCATGGCGATCAGCTGCTTGTCGAGAAGGGGGACATTCAATTTTTCCGCCAGGCGCTCGCCGACCTCGTGGCCGCCGCTTCCGTACTGACGCGCAATGGTAATAATCGGTAACATAGACTCGCCTCCTCGGGTTTCTCAACATAAAGTGTACAAAACACCCATTCCGCCCATCTCTATGCGATAAAACCGGAAAGGGGATTGTAAAAACACTCTAAAATGAGAGAAAACACTTGAATGATTTGTATGTATTTTCTATAAAATATCTTACTCCACTTTTCCCGAAATGTCAACAGGCAATAGAAAAATTTCTTCGTGAAAGAAATAAATCGTGGAAATACTTGAAAACAGGGCCGGATATTTATATAATTTCCACATGGAATAAAAGCGGGAAGGCGCATACGGCATGGCAGTTTTCATTCGGCATTCACCGCTTTTTCACAAAAGTGCGTTATGATACAGGTAAACGGAGCGGAACAGTTAAAGGAGGCCTTGTCATGTACAGAATTCTAGTTGTGGACGATGAAGCGAAAATTCGTCTGCTCATCCGCAAATACGCGGAGTTTGAGGGGCACGAGGTGACGGAAGCGGAAAACGGCATGGAGGCGGTGCGCCTGTTCCGCAAAACGCCCGATGCGTTCGATATTGTCATCATGGATGTGATGATGCCGGAGCTTGACGGTTTTTCGGCCGTGGCGGAGATTAAGAAGATTGCATCGCCGGCCGTTATCATGCTTTCCGCACGCGGCGAGGAGTATGATAAGATCCACGGCTTTGAACTCGGCGTGGACGATTATGTCGTGAAGCCGTTCTCTCCGAAAGAGCTGATGATGCGCGTTGCCGCTGTGATGAGCCGTGTGCAGCGCACCGCAGTACCGAAGCACGAGTTGTTCCGGGCGGAGGGCCTGACAATCGATTTTACCGGACGGATCGTCACGGTGGACGGCGTGCGTGCCGATTTGTCCCCGAAGGAATACGACCTGCTGTTTTACATGGTGAACAACCGCAACATCGCCCTCACACGCGAAATGCTTATCACAAATGTTTGGGGGTATGATTTCTACGGTGACGACCGCACGCTGGATACGCACATCAAGCTGCTGCGCCGCAGCCTCGGCCCGTACAGCAAATTCATTGTGACACTGCGCGGCGTGGGCTATCGCTTTGAAACGCACGGCGCATAAGGACGGCGGGACTATGGGCGAACTGACAGTAAAGAAGCATAAATTCAAAAAATGGCGCAAGCCGGGCATACGCATGCAGGTCATGCTGGGGTTCGTGCTGTTTACGGCGGTCATTGTGACGTTGTTGTGGACATTTCAGATCACACTGCTCAACACATTTTATAAAGCCATCAAGGTCAATGAGGTGCGCAGCGTGGCGAACCGTGTGGTGGCGATGCTGGACGAAAGTGCCTCCGCGAACGATTATTTTGAAGTGACGCGCTCGACGAATATTTCTATCCTCATTTCCAACAGCGACGGCTCAAATGTGTCGTTTTCCCCGGCGGCGCGCGGCGGCGTGCTGGAGCGCTTTGATTACCTCGATTGCAAGCAGCTTTTCACCGAGGTGAAAGCGGCGGGCGGCAGCGTGATGGACGACAACATCACAGACCCGACGAGCACCATAGAACGGCAGGACCGCACGATCATTTACGCGCAGACGGTCACGCTTTCGAGCGGGAACGAGTATCTTGTGCTGCTGTCCTGCGACGTGATTCCGGTTGATTCCACGGTGGAAACGCTGAAAATACAATTGTGGTGTCTGACGGGCGTAATGATCCTGCTTTCGTTCGGGCTGGCACTGTTTATCTCTTCGCGTCTTTCAAAGCCCTTGGAACAGATGAACGAATCTGCAAAGCAGCTGGGCGAGGGAAAATATGACATCCGTTTCCCGGAACAGGGCGCAAGAGAGGTGGCGGAGCTTGCCGCGACACTGAACTATGCCGCGGCGGAGCTGAGCAAGGTTGAAGATCTGCGCCGCGAGCTGATCGCCAATGTTTCGCACGATCTGCGCACGCCGCTGACGATGATCTCCGGCTATGCCGAGGTGATGCGCGACATTCCGGGCGAAAACACACCGGAAAACGTGCAGATCGTCATCGACGAAGCGAACCGCCTGACAGGCATCGTCAACGACCTTTTAGATCTCTCTAAATTGCAGGCGGGCGCATTGACGCTGACGGTTTCCGAATTCAATTTGACGGAGGATATCCGCAATACGCTGCACCGCTACGACAAGTTGGCGGATTTCAGCTTCCCGTTCACGTATGACCGCACGGTGTATGTCTGCGCCGATCAGCTGAAAATTTCGCAGGTGCTGTATAACCTTGTGAACAACGCCATCAACTATTCGGGCGGGAACAAGACCGTGTATATCGACCAGACCGTGACGGAAAGCACCGTGCGCGTATCTATTCGCGATACGGGCGAGGGTATACCGGCGGATAAATTGCAGTACATCTGGGATCGCTACTATAAGGTCGATAAGGAGCACAAACGCGCACAGGTCGGCACGGGATTGGGGCTTTCCATCGTGAAGAAAATTCTGGACCTGCACGGCGGGCGGTACGGCGTCGCGAGCGTGGAGGGTAAAGGCAGCACATTCTGGTTTGAACTGCCGGTGCTACGTACGGAATCTTTGATTCTGCCGGAACCGCCGACATTACCGGAACAAAAAGCTGACGCGGAACGGGGCGAATAAAGTTTTCGCCGGCCTTTTTCAAAAGGCTGCGGAACCCCGGTCAATGGGTTTCCCAAACGGCGTTACGAAACGTCGTCAGAAAGATGTTCACAGTCGGCTGAATTAAACTGAAAACAGCAAGCGTAAACGAATTAAAAGCGTACCCGAAGGTAATTTGGGCGCGCTTTTTTCGCACAGAGAACGAAACACGGAATTCGTATTTGTGAAAGATGTATCAAACTCAAAAGAGGCCCGCGCGGCTTTTGTTTTACTTTCTGAAAAAGCCGTAAATTCCGATATTTTCATATAGAAAAATCGCGAAAATGCTTGATAAAAAGATATCGATATGATAGAATTTATTAGGCTGAGTATGTACCCCGTGAGTGGGGAAAGGGGAAAACTGTGTTTTGCCCCTTTGTTTTCATATAACTCAGAAGATCCCGCCCGCGGAGGAACATTGTGCTCCCCATCGGGCACAGCACAGGAAGGGAAGTGATCCGGGACAATGAAAAGCAAAATCACCGTAATTGGTGCCGGTAGCGTAGGTGCAACCATTGCATATACGCTTTCCAACGAAGACATCGCAACGGAGATTGTCCTGATCGACATCAACAAGCAAAAGGCAGAGGGCGAAGTGATGGATATCATTCAGGGCACTTGCTTCCGCGACCCGATTTCCATTAAATCGGGAGATTACGCGGATGCAAAGGACTCCAATATCGTCATCATTACGTCCGGCGTGGCCAGAAAACCCGGTCAGTCGCGTCTTGAATTGACGCAGACGAATGTCGACATCATCAAAAGCATTGCACCGAACATCGCAAAGGCCGCACCGAACGCGCTGTACATCATCGTCAGCAATCCGGTGGACATCATCACCTACGTGTTCATGAAAATCTCCGGCATCCCGGAAAACCAGATCATCGGCTCCGGTACCGCGCTGGATACCGCGCGTCTGCGTTTCGGACTTGCCAGCCACTTTAACATTGCGCAGAAGAACATTCATGCCTATGTTTTCGGTGAACACGGTGATTCTTCCTTTATCCCGTGGTCGTGCGCAGAGGTTTCCGGCGCGAAACTGGACGATTATGTGGAGCTGATGCATGCTCTGCCCGTGGACAAGGACGCCATGGCGGAGTATGTACATAAATCCGGCGGCGAGATCATCAAGAACAAGGGCGCCACGTTCTACGCGGTCACGGTTTCCGTGTGCAGATTGTGCAGCATGCTGCTTTCCGCATACAATTCCATCGTGACCGTTTCCACCATGATGCACGGTGAATACGGGTTAGAGGACGTGTGCATCAGCACACTCGCCATTGTGGGCCCGAACGGCGTGCAGGGCAAGCTGCCTGTGAAGCTGACGGAGGACGAAATGCAAAAGCTCCACGCTTCCGCAGACAAGCTGAAAGAAACCATCGGTCAAATTTATTTTGAAGCATAACCCAAAATCAATTTATAGAAAGGATGACAGGAGTAGCTATGAAGTACAGCTATTATCCGGGATGTACCTTGAGAACGAAGGCAAAGGATCTTGACGCCTATGCCAGAGCTTCCGCAAAGGTGCTCGGATTTGAATTGGAAGAAATCGAAAACTGGCAGTGCTGCGGCGGTGTCTACCCGCTCGGGTCCGACGAGATCGCAACAAAACTTTCCTCCGTCCGCGCTTTGAACGAAGCGAAGGAAAAGGGCCAGGACCTCGTGACGCTTTGCTCCGCATGTCATCATGTCATCAAAAGAGTCAACGACGACATGAGAAACGTGGAGGACATCCGCACGAGAGCCAACAACTACATGCAGCTTGACGAGCCCTATGCCGGCGAGACGAATGTGCTGCATTACCTTGAAGTTCTGCGCGACCGCGTGAGCTTTGACGAACTGAAGAAAAAGGTCGTCAACCCGTTAAAGGGCAGAAAGATCGGCGCGTATTACGGCTGCCTGCTGCTCAGACCGAGCACCGTGCTGGCCTTTGACGATCCGGAGAACCCGCAGATCATTGAAGACTTCATTCGTGCCATCGGCGCAGAGCCGGTCGTATATCCGTACCGCAACGAGTGCTGCGGCGGCTATATCTCCCTTAAAGAAAAAGAAATGAGCGGCCGTATGAGCTGCAATATCGTAGACAGCGCAGCCGGTGCAGGCGCGGAAATGCTCATCACGGCATGTCCACTCTGCATGTATAATCTCAACAAGAGCGGCAGCGGCAAGATCCCGGTGTATTACTTCACCGAGCTTCTCGCAGAGGCCCTTGGCGTGAAAGAGGAGGCGTTAAAGTGAGCATCAGCAAACAGGCGGAGCAGATCCGCGAGATCAGCGGCGTCAACCCCTACAAGTGCATGAAGTGCGGCAAATGTTCCGCATCCTGCCCGTCGTTCAACGAAATGGACATTAAGCCTCACCAGTTCGTTTCCTATGTGCTGAATGACGACATTGAGTCCCTTGTGAATTCCAAGTCCCTTTGGAAGTGCCTTTCCTGCTTTGCCTGCATTGAGCGCTGCCCGAGAGACGTTAAGCCCGGCAAGCTTATCGATGCGGCAAGACAGCTTGTCGTACGCCAGCGCGGTGAAGCATACCTTACGCCGGACGAGATCCCGGAGCTTTTGGATCCGGATCTGCCCCAGCAGCTCCTTGTGAGCGCGTTCAGAAGATACAGGAGGTGATAGCGTGCAGAGAATTGGTGTATTTGTGTGCCATTGCGGCAGCAACATCGCAGCTACGGTAGATGTAAAGAAAGTCGTAGAAATGGTCAGTCATGAACCGGGTGTCGTGCACGCGGAAGATTATCAGTACATGTGCTCCGAGGTCGGCCAAGCGAAGATCATCGAAGCCATCCGCGAAAAACACCTGACCGGTCTTGTGGTTTGTTCCTGCTCCCCGCGTATGCACGAGACGACTTTCCGCAAAACGGCGGAAAGAGCCGGCCTCAACCCGTACATGGTCGAGATTGCAAACATCCGTGAGCACTGCTCCTGGATCCACAAGAACATGGAAGAAGCGACCGAAAAGGCCGTCATCCTTGCCAGAGCGGCTATCGCAAAGGTCAATCTTGACGCGCCGCTGTTCCCGGGCGAAAGCCGCGTAACAAAGCGCGCGCTCGTTATCGGCGGCGGTATCGCAGGCATTCAGACTGCGCTCGACATTGCAGACGCAGGCTATGAAGTCGATATCGTTGAGAAGACCCCCAGCATCGGCGGCCGTATGAGCCAGCTCGATAAGACGTTCCCGACGCTCGACTGCTCCGCATGTATTTTGACCCCGAAAATGGTGGAGGCTTCCGCAAACGAGAAGATTCATCTGTATACATACAGCGAAGTGGAGAAGGTCTCCGGCTTCGTGGGCGATTTCACCGTGGATATCCGCAAGAAGGCGCGCAGCGTCGATATGTCCAAGTGCACCGGCTGCGGCGTCTGTCAGGAGAAATGTCCTTCCAGAAAGACCCCGAGCGAATTCAACCGCGGCTTGAACACGAGAAGCGCTATTTATACCCCGTTCGCACAGGCAATCCCGAACGTTCCGGTCATCGACCGTGAAGCTTGCATCAAGTTCAAGACCGGCAAGTGCGGCCTGTGCCAGAAGGTCTGCCAGGCGGGCGCCATCGACTACGAGCAGAAGGATGAAATCGTCACCGAGAAGTACGGCGCTATCGTCGTTGCTACCGGCTTCGATACCATCAAGCTCGATAAGTACGACGAGTACGCATACAGCCAGAGCAAGGACGTCATCACGTCCCTCGAGCTCGAGCGCATCATGAACGCGGCAGGCCCCACGAAGGGTCATCTGGAGCGCCTTTCCGACGGCAAGCACCCGAAGAATATGGTGTTCATCCAGTGTGTAGGCAGCCGCTGCTCCGATAAGCGCGGTAAGAGCTACTGCTCCAAGATTTGCTGCATGTACACGGCAAAGCACGCCATGCTGATCCGTGATAAATACCCGGACGTCAACGTAACGGTGTTCTACATCGACGTGCGTACCCCCGGTAAGAACTTCGATGAGTTCTACCGCCGCGCCGTGGAAGATTACGGCGTAAACTACATCAAGGGTCAGGTCGGCAAGGTCATGCCGCAGCCGAACGGCCAGCTGCTTGTGCAGGGCGTTGACCTGCTCGACAACAAGCAGATCCTGATGGAAGCGGATATGGTCGTCCTCGCAACGGCGATTGAGCCGAACGCGGACGTGCGCCGCATTGCGACCATGCTGACCGCCAGCATCGATACCAATAACTTCCTCACCGAGGCTCACGCAAAGCTGCGCCCGGTCGAGTCCCCGACGGCGGGCGTATTCCTCTCCGGCGTATGCCAGGGCCCGAAGGATATTCCGGAAACGGTTGCGCAGGCAGGCGCGGCGGCTGTTAAGGCCATCGGTCTGCTCGCGAAGGATAAGCTGATGACGAACCCGTGCACCGCTAAGAGCGACGAGCTGCTCTGCAACGGCTGCTCGCAGTGCGCAAACGTCTGCCCCTACGGCGCAATCAGCTATGAGACAAAGCTCATCAACGACCACGGCATCCGTGAAGATCGCCGCGTAGCCGTTGTCAACAGTGCGCTGTGCCAGGGCTGCGGTGCCTGCACCGTTACCTGCCCGTCCGGCGCAATGGATCTGCAGGGCTTTGCAAACAGACAGATTCTTGCGGAGGTGGATGCAATATGTCGATAACAGCAAACGAAGAGTTCAAGCCGAAGATCGTTGCGTTCTGCTGCAACTGGTGCAGCTACGCCGGCGCAGACCTTGCAGGCAGCAGCCGCTTGGTTTATCCGGCAGACGTTAAGATCATCCGCGTGCCGTGCTCCTGCCGTGTGAACCCCATGTTCATCCTGCGTGCTTTTGAAAAGGGCGCAGACGGCGTTATCCTGTGCGGCTGCCACCCGGGCGACTGCCATTACAGCACCGGCAACTACTATGCCAGAAGAAGAATGGCGCTTCTGTTCTCTATGCTCGATTACATCGGCGTGGAGCACGGACGCACCCGCGTGGAATGGGTCTCCGCAGCAGAGGGCGTAAAGTTCTCCCAGACCATGAATGAGTTCGTGGCGAAGATTACTTCGCTCGGCAAGAACGTCAGACTGGAGGATTTGAGATGCAGGAAATGATCAACCGCGCAAAAGAGCTGCTCAGCGACGGCACCGTAAACCGTGTGCTCGGCTGGCGCCGTGGCGATATGTCCTACAACCCGGAGCCGTCTTACTTTGAGACGGCGGAGGATCTGGACGCAAACTTCGTCTACAACGGCTTCTGCGGCGCGAACCTCAGTAAATATATGATCGAGGGCTCGAAGCTTGAGGGCAAGACGCTTGTCTTCCTGAAGCCCTGCGATTCTTACAGCTTCAACCAGCTCATAGCAGAGCACCGCGTAGACCGTGACAAGGCTTACATTATCGGTGTCGGCTGCATGGGCAAGCTCAGCTTCGAGAAGATCAAGGAGCAGGGCGTTAAGGGCATCACGAACATCACGATCGACGATGCAAACGAGAACATCACCGTGGAGACGCTCTACGGCGAAAAAACGCTCGCCTATAAGGATTGCATGCTGGAGCGCTGCCATGTCTGCAAGGGCAAGGAGCACCAGATTTTCGACGAGACCATCGGCGAGAGCCGCGACACAAAGGACGCAGACCGCTTTGCAGAGGTCGAGAAGATTGAAGCCATGAGCCCGGAAGAAAAGTTCGCTTTCTTCCAGAATGAGCTCAGCCGCTGCATCCGCTGCAACGCCTGCCGCAATGTGTGCCCGGCGTGCAGCTGCCGCAAGTGCGTCTTCGACAGCACGAAGTTCGACAGCGCACAGAAGGCGAACGTGGACTCCTTTGAGGAGAGAATGTTCCACATCATCCGTGCATTCCATGTTGCCGGCCGCTGCACAGACTGCGGCGAGTGCAGCCGCGTATGTCCGCAGGGCATTCCGCTGCATCTCTTCAACCGCAAGTTCATCAAGGATATCGACGAATTTTACGGTGAGTTCCAGGCCGGTGTCGATCCGGAGGCAAAGAGCCCGCTGACGAGCTTTACCTTCAACGACGTTGAGCCGGGCGTTACCGGGGGAAGGAGATAAGCCATGTTCAAGATTGCAAAAAGTAAGCTGCCCGAGCTGCTGAAAGCGATTGCGGCACAGCAGGAGCTGTTCCTGCCGGTGAACAACAACGGTCAGGTCAACTTCGCCGCGTGGTTTGAAGGCTGCAATGCAGACATTGAAACACTTAAGACGGTGAAATCTCCGAAGGACATGTTTTTCCCGCAGAGCGAGACACTTTACACGGTCAAAAAAGAACAGCACAAGCTCTCCGTTGAGCCGCAGGCGCTTGAAGACCAGAACTTCGTCGCGTTCGGCATGAAGGCCTGCGACATTCAGGGCATTAAGGTCCTCGATAAGGTCTTCCTCGCTGAGCCGGTCGATACGTTCTACCGCGCAAGACGCGAGCACGGCACCATCGTGGCGCTTGCTTGCCACGAGCCGGAGGAGTCCTGCTTCTGTAAGGTTTTCGGCGTTGACTGCGCTGAGCCGGACGCCGATGTCGTCATGTGGAACGCAAACGACACGCTCTACTGGAAAGCTGTAACGGACAAGGGCACCGCCCTCACCGAAGCGCTCTCCGGCGTGCTCGAAAATGCCGACGCAGCGGACGAAAAGGCCGTGGAGACCGAACAGGAGAACATCCGCGCAATCGTAGAAAAGCTGCCGTACACGAACCTCTCTCTCGAGGGTTGGAACGGCAACGTCACCGAAGAAAAATTCAACTCCCCCGTTTGGGAGAAGCTTTATAAGCCGTGCCTTGCGTGCGGCACCTGCACCTTTGTGTGCCCCACCTGCCAGTGCTATGATATCAAGGACTACGACACGGGCCACGGCATTCAGCGTTATCGCTGCTGGGACTCCTGCATGTACTCCGACTTTACGATGATGGCGCACGGCAACAACAGAACGAGCCAGATGCAGCGCTTCCGTCAACGCTTCATGCATAAACTCGTGTACTTCCCGGCGAACAACGACGGCATGTATTCCTGCGTAGGCTGCGGCCGCTGCGTGGAAAAGTGCCCGTCCTCGCTCAATATCGTGAAGGTCATCAAGGCGTTTGAAAAGGAGGCTGCAAACCATGAGTGATACCTGTCATTGCCATGATAACTATGTAAAAGACGTTCTGATCCCGCAGGTCGGCGTCATCACGGACATCCGTGAGGAGACCCCGGACGTCAAGACGTTCCGCGTCAATGCGCCGGAGGGCGGCAAGCTCTTCGAGCATATGCCCGGCCAGTGCGCTATGCTGTGCGCACCGGGCGTCAGCGAGGGTATGTTCTCCATCACCTCTTCGCCGACGAACAAAGAATACCAGGAATTCAGCATCAAGAAGTGCGGTCAGCTTACAGACTACCTGCACAGCCTTGAGGTGGGCGATGAGATTACCGTGCGCGGCCCGTACGGCAACCACTTCCCGGTAGAAGACAAATTAAAGGGCAAGAACCTGCTCTTTATCGCCGGCGGCATCGGTCTTGCACCGTTGCGCTCTGTCATCAACTACGTGCTCGACAACCGCAGTGATTACGGCACCGTAGATATTCTGTACGGTTCCCGTTCCAAGGACGACCTTGTACAGCTGAAGGAAATTCAGGACGTATGGATGAAGACGGAAGGCGTGAACGTATATCTCACGATCGACCGCGAGCAGGAGGGCTGGGACGGCCACGTCGGCTTTGTTCCGGCATACCTCAAGGAGCTCGGCTTCGATACAAACAAAACGGCGCTGCTTTGCGGACCTCCGATCATGATCAAATTCTGCTTAGCATCGCTGATTGAAATGGGCTTCTCGAAAGAACAGGTCTACACCACGCTGGAGCTGCGCATGAAGTGCGGCATCGGCAAGTGCGGCCGCTGCAACATCGGTTCCAAGTACGTCTGCAAGGACGGCCCGGTGTTCCGCTGCGACGAGATCGACGAGCTGCCGAACGAGTATTAAGAAAGGGGTTGGCGTAACATGGAAAATATGGTAAATGTATATTTTTTCGGTAAGAAGTACAGCGTCCCCGCAGACCTCACGATTATGACCGCTATGGAGTATGCCGGTTATACGCTGAAAAGAGGCTGCGGCTGCCGTCACGGTTTCTGCGGCGCCTGCGCAACTATCTACCGCATTAAGGGTGTGAACGAGCTGAAGACCTGCCTTGCCTGCCAGACACAGGTGCAGGAGGGCATGTATGTTGCAAGCATTCCGTTCTTCCCCACAGACAAGCGTACTTATGACATCAACGAGATCAAGCCGAACCAGCAGATCATGATGGAGCTTTATCCGGAAATTTACAGCTGCATCGGCTGCAACGCCTGCACAAAGGCTTGCACGCAGAACCTGAACGTTATGCAGTACATTGCATACGCACAGCGCGGCGAGCTTGAAAAGTGCGCAGAAGAGTCCTTCGACTGCGTAAGCTGCGGCTGCTGCACCGTCAGATGTCCCGCGGGCATCTCTCACCCGATGGTCGGCCTGCTGGCAAGACGTCTCACCGGCAAGTACATCGAGCCGGAGAGCAAGCACCTGACAAAGCGTGTTGAAGAGATCCACGAGGGTGCATACGACGAGCTGATTGAGCAGATCATGCAGAAGCCGATCACCGAGATGCAGGAGCTCTATAACAACAGAGAGATCGAGAAATAAGGAGGGTATAGCCATGTTTACACCGGAAATGCTTGCCTCTGTCAAAAAAGTAGAGGCAACCAGACAGGAACGCCTGGGCATGGAACTCAGACGTATGACCGCAGAAGAAAAGGATGCCCTTCTGAAGGCGTACCATCCTGATTACAAAGAAGACGGTTTTGATACCATTAAGATCGGCCCGAACAAGGGTGAGAAGGTACCGAAGGAGCTTGGTCACCTGCTGCACTCCAACAGCCGTTTGCTCCACCACCCGATCGATCTGACGAAGATCGATTACGACACCGACGTGCTCATCATCGGCGGCGGCGGCGCAGGTGCTTCCGCAGCTATTGAGGCGGACAACGCAGGTGCGAAGGTCATGATCGTGACAAAGCTGCGCATCGGCGATGCGAACACGATGATGGCAGAAGGCGGCATTCAGGCTGCCGATAAAGAGAACGATTCCCCGGTTCAGCATTACCTCGACGCGTTCGGCGGCGGCCACTTCGCTGCCCGCCCGGAACTGCTGCGCCGCCTTGTTATGGAAGCTCCGGACGCCATCAAGTGGCTGAATGAGCTCGGCGTTATGTTCGATAAGACCGAAGACGGCACCATGGTCACCACCCACGGCGGCGGCACCTCCAGAAAGAGAATGCACGCCTGCAAGGACTACTCCGGTGCAGAGATCATGCGTACCCTGCGCGACGAAGTTATCAACCGCGGCATCCCGGTCGTTGAGTTTACCTCTGCTGTTGAGCTCATCAAGGACGAAAAGGGTCAGGTAGCGGGCGCTGTTCTCCTCAACATGGAGACCGGCGACTACATGGTCGCACGTGCAAAGACCGTTATCATCGCCACCGGCGGTGCGGGACGTCTGCACTACCAGAACTTCCCGACCTCCAACCATTACGGCGCAACGGCCGACGGCCTTGTGCTCGGCTACCGTGCAGGCGCTCCGCTGCTGTATCAGGATACCATTCAGTATCACCCGACCGGCGTTGCGTTCCCGGCACAGATCTACGGCGCACTCGTAACGGAGAAGGTTCGCTCCCTCGGCGCAATGCTCGTCAACGTAGACGGTGAAGCGTTCATGCATCCGCTGGAGACCCGCGACGTTGCTGCGGCTTCCATCATCCGTGAGTGCACAGACCGCCACAAGGGCGTTACCACCCCGCTGGGCTCCGGCGTTTGGCTCGATACCCCGATGATCGAGCAGATCGGCGGCGAGGGCACCATTGAGAAGCGTATCCCGGCTATGCTGCGCATGTACATGAACTATGACATCGATATGCGCAAGAGCCCGATTCTCGTTTACCCGACGCTCCACTACCAGAACGGCGGCCTCGAGATCGGCGGCGACGGATTCACAAAGGCTATCAGTAACCTGCTTGTTGCAGGCGAGGCTGTCGGCGGCATTCACGGCCGCAACCGTCTGATGGGCAACTCCCTGCTCGACATCATCGTATTTGGCCGCAACGCCGGTAAGGCTGCTGCCGCAAAGGCGAAGGAGACCGAGCTCGGCACCCTTACCCTCAAGCATATTGAGGACTATGCAGAAGAGCTGAAGAGCGCAGGCATCGAATCCGAGGATGTTTCCCCGCTGCTGCTGCCGCATTACGCTCGTCACGAGAGATAATTTTTTCCGGAAAGGAATGGATAGATCCATGCGTGAAATTGAAGTCAGCCAGATCACAGACATTGTTGAGAAGCTGTGCATCGCGGCAAACGAGCACCTGCCGGAGGACGTAAAGTGCGCCATCCGCTCCTGCCGCGCCTGCGAAGACGGCCAGATCGCACAGGGCATTCTGGACAACATCATCGAAAATTTTGAAATTGCAGATAACGAGTGCGTTCCGATCTGCCAGGATACCGGCATGGCCTGCGTATTCCTTGAGATCGGCCAGGACGTGCACTTCGTCGGCGGCGACCTTACGGAAGCCGTAAACGAGGGCGTGCGCCGCGGTTACGACAAGGGCTACCTGAGAAAGTCCGTTGTTAAGGACCCGGTTCGCCGCGGCAACACCGGCGACAACACCCCGGCTATGCTGTACACCGAGATCGTCCCGGGCGACAAGGTGAAAATCACCGTCGGCCCGAAGGGCTTCGGCAGCGAAAACATGAGCCAGATCCGTATGTTCAAGCCGTCCGCCGGCTTGCAGGGTATCAAGGACTTTATCCTTGAGGTCGTAGAGACCGCAGGCCCGAACCCGTGCCCGCCGATGGTCGTCGGCGTAGGCATCGGCGGCACGTTTGATAAAGCAGCGCTGCTTGCAAAGAAGGCGCTCATGCGCCCGCTTGATTCCGAGAACCCGGACCCGTTCTATGCAGACCTTGAAAAAGAGATGCTCGAAAAGGTCAACCAGCTCGGCATCGGCCCGCAGGGCTTCGGCGGCAAGACGACGGCCATCGGCCTCAACATCGAGACCATGCCGACTCATATTGCCGGCATGCCGTGCGCTGTCAACATCAACTGCCATGTAACGCGTCATAAGACGGAGGTGCTGTAAAATGGAAAAGCGTATTACACTGCCTTTGACTGCGGAGCTCGCAAAGACGCTCCATGCCGGTGACAGAGTTCTGCTGACCGGTACCATCTATACTTCCCGCGATGCCGGCCACAAGAGAATGTGCGAGGCACTTGCACGCGGCGAGAAGATCCCGTTCGATCCTACGGACGCTACGATCTACTACGTAGGCCCGACCCCGGCAAAGCCGGGTCATGTCATCGGTTCCGCAGGTCCTACCACCAGCGGCCGTATGGACGCGTATGCCCCGACCATGATGTCCGTGGGCGCACGCGGCATGATCGGCAAGGGCGCTCGTCTGCCGGAAGTCGTAGAAGCCATGAAGAAGTATAACGGCGTTTACTTCGGTGCCATCGGCGGCGCAGGCGCGCTGCTCGCAAAGTGCATCAAGAAGGCAGAGCTCATCGCGTATGAGGATCTCGGTGCCGAGGCACTGCGCAAGCTGTATGTAGAGGATATGCCGCTCGTCGTCATCATCGACAGCGAAGGCAACAACCTTTACGAAGAAGGCCGCGCAGAGTACCTTGCAGAGCACAAGGCACACGAAGCGGAAAAGAACGCTTAAGTTGTAAAAATAACAGGAGCGGAACTATGGGTTAGGTTCCGCTCTTGCTTATATTAAACAGGATGTGCCGCGCACAGCTTTCAGAATTTTTTGCACAGTGCATTCCGAAAATTTAGTTTAAGGGGAATAAACGCATGACACCTGAAATGATTGCTGAAATACTGGAAACCGTAATGATCCTTGCATTCGGTCTTTCCTGGCCGCTTTCCATTTACAAATCCGTAAAGTCCAGAACCGCTAAGGGCAAGAGCCTGCAGTTTGAGATCTTCATCTGGCTCGGCTACATCGCCGGCATTGTGATGAAGTGCATCCAGTTCTTTGTCATCGGCAAGAGCGGCCCGATCTTCGTTTTGAGCTGGGTCTTCTATTGCCTGAACTTCATCGAGATCACCATCGATATGCTTCTCTACTTCCGCAACGTGAAGCTCGATAAAGAGAACGAGGGTAAGTAATTTCACATGTGTCCGAAACGGCAGCCTGCGGGCTGCCGTTTTTGCGTTGCATCAAAAAAAAGACGGACACCGAATGCCCGGTGTCCGTCTGCGTTTATTAAGCTAAAATTACAGCATAAGGTCGCGGATGTACTTAATGGTGTACTTAACGCCCTTCTCGCCTTTTTCGCCCTGCCAAGTCATGGAGTGCGGTTCGATTGCAAGGTAGCCGTCATAATCGTGCTGATACAGCACCGCGAAGAATGCGCGCCAGTTGATGGAATCGATGCCTGCCGGCGGGTTGTCGTAGTAACGTCTGTCTGCCGCAAAGTCGCCCATCAGCTCGTCCTTGAGCTCCGGGTGACGAACCATTAACTCGCGGTTTTTCCACTCTGACGGCTCGTGAGAGTCGCCGTACTGGATAACGCCCTTTACGTGGCAATATACGAACTTGTCGCCCCATTCCATACCTTCCTTGAGGTATGCGCCCTTGTCGCCGCCATGTACGAAGCTGTGGGACGGATCATACTTGATGCCAAGGCCAGGAACTTCGTCCAGAACAAGCTTCCACTGCTCCGGCGTGCGGATGTAGTTGCCGCCCATCATGCAGTTGACAATGCCGCACTTCATGCCGTTTTCCTTTGCGTAGGAAACGATCTGGTTCAGAACCTTAATAGCCGCGGTGATGTTCTTGTAGTAGGAAAGCTGCGGAACATACGCAACGCTGCACAGATAATGCTTTGTGCCGAGTGCTGCGCCGAAATCGATGGCTTTCTTCACTTCGCTCCACTCCGCTTCGATCACGTCGCCGTTCTCGTCCAGAATATGACTTGCCCAGCGGCCTACCGCGCCGACTTCAACGCCGGTCTCTTCAATGGCCTTTTTGATCTCGTCCTGGTTCTTGACGACCTCGTCCAGCGGACGACCGAAAAATTCAGTCGGGTTCAGGTCAAACTCAACGAAGTCGAGTCCGAGTTCTTTTGCGTGCACCAGTGTTTTGGCTTCCGGTGCACCGATAATACCGAGTTTCATTGTGATTCATCCTCCAATAAGAATTAAAAAATAACTTGATCGGCAAACACTGCCGATTTTTACCATGTTACGCCGAGCACGTGCAAGTCGCGGTCAGTCTGTTCCTTGTTTTCTACCGTGATGGCGTGCAGACCAAATTCCCGCGCAGTTTCGGTGTTTTTCGCGTTATCATCAAGGAAAACGGCGTTTTCCGGCGTGATGTCGAATCGCTCGCACAGTGTTTCATAAATTTTCCTGTCTGGCTTTACGAGCTTTACCTCATACGAAATGAGTGCGCCGTCCGCATACGGCAGGAAATCAAACGTGTCTTTCACACGGTTAAAACCGAATTCGCTGAAGTTTGAAAGTATGTAGACCTTGTAGCCTTTCTTTTTCAAATCGCGCACCCAGTCCGCCGCGTAAGGGTACACGGTGACAAGCTCGTGGCTGTCGTGAACAATGCGCCTGATTTGCTCCGGGTAGTCCGGCGCGTTTTTCGTCAACAGCGCGACAACCTCTTCCTCTGTCAGCACGCCGCGGTCGATCTCTGCCCACTCGGGACTCATCACGGTTGCGTTTGCAAGCGTATCGACAAGATCTTCGCCGAACCACTCCACAAAGCTGTTGTGCCAGTGCCATTCGGTCAGCACATTTCCAATATCAAAAATAACGGTATCAATCATAAAAAATCTTCTTCGCCTCAAACACGGCTTTTCCTTTGTGATGATTTGTGTTATAATAGAGACGGAATTTCAAGTAAAATTCACATTCTTTTGTTTATTATACTATGAAAAACTCAAAATTGCAATGCCTTTTTGACGGAATACACATACGCATTTAAGAAAAGTTGCCGTGTGTAAAGTCGGGCGTCTATACGGAAAGGATAGCTTTCACAAATTTGAAAGCCGGGGAAAACAGCATGACAAATTACGCGGCCGCGCTGGCGGCGCAGTTTCACTTAAAAGAACAGCAAACGGCAAAGCTCATTGAGCTCATCGACGCAGGCAACACCATCCCGTTTATCGCGCGGTACAGAAAAGAGGAGCACGGATCACTCGATGACCAGACCATCCGCACGGTGTACGAGCGCCTGCAGTACCTGCGCAATCTTGATACGCGCAAAGCGGAAGTGCGCGAGCTTATCGAGGGCACGGGAAATTTGACGCCCGAAATTGAAAAAAGCCTTACAAATGCGGCAACGCTGGCAGAGATCGACGATATTTACCGCCCGTTCCGCCCAAAGCGCAAAACGCGTGCCGGCATGGCGAAAGAGCGCGGCTTAGAGCCGCTTGCAAAGAAAATTCTGGCGCAGGAAAAGGGTGTTGACCCGATGAGACTCGCCGAGGGTTACGTCAACGCAGAAAAGGGTGTTAATACGTCGGAAGACGCACTGAACGGCGCGAAGGACATCATCGCGGAGACAATTTCCGACGATGCCGTTATGCGCCGCCGCCTGCGCATGGCTGCCATGGCGCAGGGCGTCATCACGAGCCGCGCCGCAAAGGACGAGGATTCCGTGTACCGCATGTATTATGAATTCTCTCAGCCGGCGGCAAAAATCGCAGGCCACCGCGTTCTGGCGCTGGATCGCGGCGAGCGCGAGGGTCTTTTAAAAGTTTCGCTCGAAATGGATGACGTGCGCGGGCAGGCAATCTTGACCTCCGCTTACGTAAAGGGCAATTCTGCGTGCAGCGAAGTCGTACGCGAAGCCGCAGTTGACGCATACGGCCGTCTCATTTTCCCGTCTATCGAGCGGGAAATTCGTGCGGAGCTGACCGAAAAAGCGTGCGACAACGCCATTAAGGTGTTTTCCGTAAACCTCCGTCAGCTTTTGATGCAGCCGCCCGTCAAAGGCCGCGTGACCATCGGCCTTGACCCCGGCTACCGCACAGGCTGCAAGGTCGCCGTCGTCGATGCCACGGGCAAGGTACTCGACACCGGCGTCATTTATCCCACGCACAGTGAGGCACGCGTGCGCGAAGCCAAACAGACGCTCGTAAGGCTTATCAAAAAGTACGGCGTCACACTCATCGCCATCGGCAACGGCACGGCGTCGAAGGAAACGGAGATTTTCACCGACGAAACGCTGCGTGAAAATCATCTTGATATCGATTACATGGTTGTCAGCGAGGCGGGCGCGTCGGTCTATTCCGCATCGAAGCTTGCGGCGGCAGAGTACCCGGAGTACGACCTGACGCTGCGCAGCGCCGTTTCCATCGCGCACCGCTTGCAGGATCCGCTTGCAGAGCTTGTGAAGATTGACCCGAAGGCCATCGGTGTGGGGCAATATCAGCACGATATGCCCGCAAAGCGTCTGGATGAAGCGCTCGGCGGCGTAGTCGAAGCCTGCGTGAATGCGGTCGGTGTTGACCTCAACACGGCATCACCGTCGCTGCTCGAAAACATCGCGGGTATTTCCTCCGCCGTGGCGAAGAACATCGTCGCGTATCGGCAGGAAAACGGCGCGTTCACAACGCGCACGCAGATCAAAAAAGTGCCGAAGCTCGGGCCGAAAGCGTTCGAGCAGTGCGCAGGTTTTCTGCGTGTGCCGGAAAGTAAAAATATCTTAGACCACACCGGTGTGCATCCGGAATCGTATGATGCGGCAGGCACTTTGCTCACCGCCTGCGGCTATGACCTCAAAAAAGCGCCGGAGGGCGGCTTTAAGGGGCTCAAGGAGAAAGCGGAAAATCTGGGCATCGCAAAGCTTGCCGTGCAGTGCGGTGTAGGCGAGCCGACGTTAAAAGACATCATCGCGGAGCTTGAAAAGCCCGGCCGCGACCCGCGTGACGAGCTGCCCAGTCCCATTCTGCGCAGTGACATCAAGGACATGAAGGACTTGAAGCCCGGCATGGAGATGCGCGGCACGGTGCGCAACGTCATCGATTTCGGTGCATTCGTCGATATCGGCGTGCATCAGGACGGCCTTGTGCATATCACGCAGATCTCTGATAAATTCGTGCGTCACCCGTCCGATGTTTTGAAGGTTGGCGACATTGTGACCGTGTGGGTGCTTGCCGTAGACGTCGCGCGCGGTCGTATTTCCCTTACGATGAAAAAGCCGAAAGAGCAGCAAAATTAAAAAATCGCGGACAGCTTTGCGCTTTTTGTCCGTGAACGGTTGACACGAAGGCCCGGACGCGGTAAACTTGTTTTCGGCAAAACACAGAGAACATGGGGGCGAAAGAGGAAATAAGATGACAGAAGAACGCAGTGAAAGTGCAGCGGGGCTTTCCTTTAAAATGGGGGAGGCGCTGCTCAGAAACGGCGCGGAGATTTTTCGCGTTCAGGAGACCATGGAGCGCGTGGCGCGCGCCTACGACATAGAAGAATACGATGTGTACGTGCTTTCCAACGCAATCTTTGCAAACGCGGTGGAAAACGGAGAGAAGATCGACACAAAACTGAAATTTGTGCCCGGATCCACCGTTCATTTCGGGCGCATTGTGGGCATCAACCAGCTTTCACGCGAGATTGTCGCGGGCAAAGTCTCGGTAGAGGAAGCCTATGCGCGCTTGCACGAGATCGTTTCCATTCCGTATACGCACCCCATTCGGCTCGACCTTGCATGTGCCGTAGGCAGCGCGTGCTTCAGCTACCTGTTTGGCGGCACCGTGTTCGACGCCGCTGCGGCGTTCATCTGCGGCTTTGTTTTGCAGGTGTTCCTAAACGCCATCGATAGCCGCACGGCCTCTAAATTCATCATCAATCTGGCGTCAAGCGCTGTTGTGGCGGTTTGCGCCGTGCTGCTGTTTACCGTGGGGCTCGGCGACAGCTTAGATAAGATTATCATCGGCTCCATCATTCGTCTTGTGCCCGGCGTGGCGCTGACGACCTCCATCCGCGACTTTTTAAACGGCGATTATCTGAGTGGAACCATCCGCATAATCGACGCATTTCTGGTCGGCGGGTGCATCGCCATCGGCGTCGGTGCCGTGGTGATGACCTACATCAGCCTGACAGGAGGTGCGCCGCTCTTATGACACCGGAAGCTATTTTCGATTGGGCAATCCAGACCGCGGTGGCGTTTGTGGCAACCATCGCGTTCGCCATCATTTTCCATACCCCGCGCGAGCAATACGTCTGCGCCGGGCTTGTCGGCGCATTTAGCTGGCTTATTTATATCGTCTATGTATACTTTACGGGCGATGTTGTGTTCGCGTCGTTTTTTGCGGCGCTCGGCCTCACCTATTTGGCGCGTGTATTCTCGTTTGCGCGCAAAGCACCGCTGCCCGTGTTCCTCATCGCCGGAATTTTTCCCGTTGTGCCCGGCGCCGGTATTTATTATACGGGCTATCACATTTTCATGAACAACAACGTAGAGGCGATGTCCAAGGGCGTAGAGACCATTAAAATCGCCATTGCCATTGCGCTCGGCATCGGCATCGTCGTCTCACTGCCGCGCTTTTTCTTCACACTGCGCCGGAAAGGAAGCACCACTTGAAACAGGTTACCATCGCTCAAAACGACGCCAACCAGCGCGTCGATAAATTTCTCACAAAAACATACCCTAACCTGCCGCAGTCTATGCTGTATAAGGCTATCCGCAAAAAGGACATCAAGGTAAACGGCAAGCGCTGCGAGATTTCCACGCGATTGCAGGAGGGCGACGTGCTGACGATGTACTTGAAAGACGAGTTCTTCGCGCAGGCGCCGAAGGAATACGATTTTCTGAAAGCCCCGCTGAAGCTCAACATCATCTATGAAGACGAGAACATCATGATCCTCGATAAAAAGCCGGGGCTCATCGTGCACCCGGACGAGCACTATCATTTTGATTCGCTCATTGCGCGCGTGCAGCACTATCTTTACGAAAACGGGGAGTATGATCCGGAAGCGGAAAATTCTTTCGCCCCGGCGCTCATCAACCGCATAGACCGCAACACGGGCGGCATCGTTATGGCGGCCAAAAATGCTGAGACACTGCGTATCATGAACCAAAAGGTTAAGGATCGTGAGATGGATAAGCTCTATCTCTGCGTTGTGTGCGGCGTGCCGAAGAAGAAAACGGATATTTTAACGGGCTATCTTGAGAAAAACGAGAGCCAGAACCGCGTGTATATCTCGAATAAAAAAACGCCCGAAAGCCGCAGCATCAGGACAAAATACACGGTGCTTGAGACCCGCCGCGATTTCAGCCTGCTCGAGGTGGAGCTGCTCACCGGCCGCACGCACCAGATCCGCGCGCACATGGCGTCCATCGGCCACCCGCTTGCGGGCGACGGCAAATACGGCAAAAACGTGCAGAACAAAAAGACGGGCTTCCCGTATCAGGCGCTTTATTCCTATAAGCTCATCTTCCGCTTTACGACCGAGGCCGGCATGTTAAGCTACCTCGACGGCCGCGAGTTCACGGCACAGGACGTCTGGTTCCTCGATGAATTCCGCGCGTTTCCAAAGTAATTCAAATCCCAATAGAACAGAAACGCTCCCGTTTCCCTGCGCAGTGCAGAGGAACGGGAGCGTTTCTTGTGTGTTATAAGGATCAGAGGAGTGTGATATTAAAAGTAATTGAACGGGTTCGTGGTGCTGCCGTAGTAAATAACTTCAAAGTGAAGGTGCGGGCCCGTAGAATTGCCCGTAGAGCCGACGTAGGCGATCGTTTGGCCGGGGGAGACGGTATCACCCACAGAGCACGCAAGGGCGCTGGCATGCGCGTAGCGCGTGGAATAGCCGTTGCCGTGGTCAATGAACACGCAGTAGCCGTAGCTGTCCATCCAATCGCTGTAAATGACTTTGCCGCCGTCTGCCGCAACGATGGGCTTACCGTAGATGCCGCCGCCCGCAATGTCGATGCCGCGGTGGCCGCCGTCGCCGTAATAGCAGGTGATGTAGGTGTAACCCGGCATCGGCCACACAAAGCTACCTGTACCGATATACCCGATACCGCTGTCGTAAGAGCCGCCGGAGTTCGTGCTTGCGGCTTTCAAAGCGGCGTAGTAATCTTCGTACCATTTATCAATGGCCGCATCGGCCTCTTCTTTTTCCTTTTCGAGGCGCTCGGCTTCCGCCTGTGCTTCGGCTTCGTTCTGCTCGGCCTCGTCTAAAAGCTTCTGGTTTTCGAGGTACAGTGCGGAGAGCTCATCGCTTTTGGAATCGAGATCCTTTTTGTCGGTGCTCAGTTCTTCTTTGTCCGCGTTGATTTTTTCCACCTGCTCCTGAATGGAGGTCAGTTGCTCTTCAAGCGTGTCCAAAAGCTCGGTATCGTGCTTTGTAACGGACTGTATGACTTCACTTTTCTGCGTGTAATCCACAAGGCTTGTGCTGCTCAGCAAAATGGAAAGGTTAGAAGCTTCGCCCGCCATATATAAGGCGCGCAGGCGCTTTTTCAGCTTCGTATAATTTGCGTTGATGCTGATGCGTGTGTCGGCAATATCCTGCTCGCCCTGTTCGATCTGCGCATCCAGCTCGTTGATGCGCTGCACCAGAATGTCAAGCTGTTGCTGGATAATATCAATCTTGCCCTGCAGCTCGTCGCGGTAGGCGCGCTTTTGGCTTACGTCATCACGCAGTTCTTCAAGGCGTTTGTTGTTTTCTTCCTCTTGCTTTTCGAGTTCGGCAAGCTGAGATTTTAAGTCCGTGATGGATTCTGCCGAAACGTTCGGCAGCTGCACCACGCCGGAATAAAAGGCTAAAAGACCTGCAAGCGTAAACGCGGTCAGACCGCGCAGAAAGCTGTGCTTACGCAACTGCGTTCTCTCCTTCGTTATTGAGATATTTGCCGATGGAAATGCTGCCGCCGAAGAGGCCGAACAGCGCACCGACAATGGCGTAGCCCGCAATGATGTACATCACATACGGGTCGATATCCACAGCGTTAAGGAACGGCACGATGTTATAAAGCGCCTGTACCGCGTACTTATAGGCAACGAGCAAAATCGCAACGGAAATGCCGCCGGAAATGAGGCCGATGAGCATGCCCTCTACGATGAACGGGATGCGCACGAAGCCGTTCGTTGCACCGACGGACTTCATAATGCTGATTTCCGTGCGGCGGGAGAACATCGTGACCTTAACGGTGTTGGAAATGATGAACAGGGAAACGATGGCGAGGATGACGATGATTGCGAGGCTTGCCACGCGCACGATCATATCGATGTTTGAAAGCTTTGTGGCAATGTCGCTGTAATCGGTGTAGTGATCCACGCCCTCAATGGCCTGTATCTGCTGTATAGTTTCGTCATATTTGGAGAGATCATGCATGGAAATTTGATAAGCGTCCGGCAGCGGGTTTTCGTCGCCGTCCAAACCCTCCAGCACAACGGCGTTTTCGCCGAGCAAGTCCATCATGTCGGCAAGACCGTCGTCTTTCGGCACAAAGGTGCACTCGCTCACGTTTTCAATGCTGCGAATCTGGTCGCCAACCTGCACGGCGGAAAGTGACGGCAAACCGTTCGTCAGATACACCGTGATGCTGTTGTTGTCTTCAATGGAGGACATCATGGAGGTAAGGTTGATGGAAACAAGGCTTGCGCAGCCGGTCAAAAGCAGGCAAGAGATCAGCACGCCGATGGAGGCGATACTCATCGTTCTGTTTTTCCAAAGGTTTTTTACGCCTTCTTTGAGCAAATATCCGAAATTATGAAACTTCATGGGAATCTGTTACCATCCTTTCACACGGGTCAGCCGTTTGCCTGGTCGTTGTTTTGCGGAGCTGTGAATTCTTTCGTTGCATACGGCTGTGCGTCGGCATCCGCCTTGGCGCGTGCTTCCTTTGCACGGCGAATGGCCTCGCGGTCTACGGCTACGGTCTCCTGTGTGGCAACGGCCTGTGCCGCAGCCTGCTGCTCCTTGGAGATGGCAGCGGTATCGGCTACAATCTCGCCGCTGTGAATCTGAATGATGCGCTTATGGAAGTGCTTGACAAGGGAGTGCTCGTGCGTGACCATCAGCACGGTGGTGCCGCGCTCGTTGATGGCGCTGAGCAGATCTACGATCTCGTAGGAAAGTGCCGGGTCGATGTTGCCGGTCGGCTCGTCCGCGATGATCATGGAGGGATTATTGACAAGGGCGCGCGCAAGGCCCACACGCTGGCGTTCGCCGCCGGACATTTCGGTGGGGTAATGCTTTGCTTTGTGCTGTAAACCCACAAGGCCCAGAATATACGGCACGCGCTTTTTAATGGCCTTCGGGGAGGCGCCCACAACGCGCATGGCAAACGCCACGTTGTCGTACACGGTCATGTGGTCGATGAGACGGAAATCCTGGAACACAAGGCCCATTTTCCTGCGCACATACGGAATCTTGCCCTTGCGGATGTGGCTGATGTCCTGTCCGTCAATGAGCACCTGACCCTCGTTCGGGCGCTCCTCACAGGTGATGAGCTTCAAAAAGGTACTTTTGCCCGCGCCGCTGGAACCGACGATAAAGACGAACTCGCCTTTTTCGACCTTCAGGTTGATGTTGTGCAGCGCTTCCGTACCGTTATTGTAAACTTTAGAAACATTGCGGAATTCGATCAAAGTGTACTCCTCCTTTGGAGATATAAATAAACTCGGCGCGGCAGAATGCCCGCCCGGTCATTTGCAAATGAAAATCTCATTTGGGTGAAATACCGCAGAAAGCCTACGATACCACCTTGCTATTATACCAACATGGTTTGCATTTTTAATTCTAAAAAAGAATTATTCGTTATACTTTTGTAACTTTTGTAACTTCTTGTAATGAAAAATTTGCGCAGAAAGCAGCAGCGCCGCACAAAACCGTGTAAAGGCTCTGTGCGGCGCTGCATTAGGAATAAATAAAACGAGAAATCAATCAGAATTTAGAGGGGCTGCTGGAAAGGTACTTTTTGACCATCAGCGCTACCTTAAAGACGATGGCGTCCTCAAACTCACGCAGGTCAAGGCCGGTAATCTTCTTGATCTTCTCAAGGCGGTAAACAAGCGTGTTTCTGTGGACGAACAGCTTTCTGGAGGTCTCGGAAACGTTCAGGTTATTTTCAAAGAAACGCTGAATGGTGAACAGCGTCTCGTGGTCGAGGGACTCAATGGAGCCGCGCTTGAAAACTTCCTTCAGGAACATTTCGCAAAGCGTGGTCGGCAGCTGATAAATCAGGCGGGCAATGCCGAGGTTGTTATAGCTGACAATGGTCTTTTCGGTGTCGAATACCTTGCCGACCTCAAGCGCAATCTGGGCTTCCTTAAAGGAGCGCGCAAGATCCTTGATGCTGTCCACAACGGTGCCGATGCCCACAACGCAGTGGGTGTAGAATTCGCTCGAAAGCGTGTCTACAATGGAGCCGGCAAGCTTATCGATGTCGCGCGGGTCGATGTTGGAGCGAATCTCCTTCACGAGTGCGATGTCCGTCTCATTGATGTTGATGACGAAATCCTTGTTCTTGTCCGGGAACAGATTCTGCACCACGTCGTACGCGGAAACGTCGGTTTGGTTCGTCACTTTGATGAGCATGCAGACGCGGCTGACATCAGAGTTGAAGCGCAGCTCGCGGCTCTTCAGATAAATGTCGCCGGGCAGGATGTTATCGAGGATAACGTTCTTGATGAAGTTGCTGCGGTCATACTTTTCATCGTAATACTGCTTGATGCTGTTCAGAGAAACAGCCAGCAGGCCGACATATTTTGCGGCTTCCGGGTCGTTGCCGGAGACGAACACTGCGTATTCCGGGCGCGGGCGGCTGCCGAAGGATTTATATGTGTAGTTGCCGGAAACAAATGCAGCCTGAGATGCAATGTCTTCCGCCGTTACGGATTCCGTTACTTCGCCGATCTTGCCGAGCTCGCTGCACGCGATAATCACGGAGGACTCGTCGATGACGCCGATCGTGCGGTCAATGGAATCACGCATCTGATGAATGACGCCCTGAAACAGTCTATTGGACATGATTTCCTCTTTTCTCCGTCGCTTCAAATTCAGTCCTGCACGGTTTTCGACGGCTCCCGCACAGTTATCCATTCTCTATGTTATCTATATTACAGAATTAAAACCGATTTTTCAAGTCTTTTTGAGTATTTTTTTTGAGAGTTCGTAAATCTGCACAAACTGAAAAACTCTTTTTTGCTCTGTAAGCAATTTAGACCCCATATAGTGACTAAAAACAGGAGCGGCACAGGAAAAACGCCCGTGCCGCCCGAAATTGCGATGCTCTTTACTTTAAGTATTCGGTGAAAACATAGCCCGTGCGGCTGCCGTAGCTCACCTTGTACCACTCGCTTGTGGTCTTTTCCAAAACCGTCACGCTTGCGCCCTCCGGGATGACCGTCAGCACATTTGTGTCCGTGCCGGTGCCGGAACGCAAATTAAGATACGCCGTGGTGCGCATCGTATCGGAAGAAGCGGAGCCGTCTGTGCTGCCGGAATTGCTACCGTTCATTGTGATATATTCACTGAACATATAGCCGCTCTTGCCGTTCACGGTCACGCCGTACCAGTCGCTCACGCTTGTGTCCGTCACGGTGATGGCCGTACCGTTTGCGATAACGCCGAGGGAGCGGTAGTTTGTGCCGCGGCCTTCGCGCAGGTGTACGTCTTCGTTCGTCTGTGCGGAAGCGGAGCCGTCTGTGCTGCCGGAAGACGTGTTGTTATCGGAGCTACCCGTGTCGGTCAGCTTGATGTATTCGCTGTACATGTAGCCGCTTTTGCCGTTTACGGTCACTGCATACCACACATCGCTTTTATCCGTTACGGTAATGGCCGTGCCGCCCGGAATCACACCGAGTGAACTGTAATTCGTGCCCTTGCCGCTGCGCAGGTGCACGCCGGTGGTTGTTTTTGCGGCCTCGCCGTTTGTGCCCGTGTTGGAATTATCGGAGCTGCCGGAGTCGGAAGAATCATCTTCGTTCACCGTGCCGGTCACGTTTAGATATTCGGAGAAAACGTAGCCCTTCTGACCGGAAGCCGTTGTTACGGCATACCATTCGCTGTTCTTCGTGCTTGTCACGTTCACTTTTGTACCCTCTGCCAGCACCGTAATGGTGTCATAGCTAAGGCCCGGACCCTTGCGCAGGCGCACACCGGCAGTCGTCTTCGCGTTGAATGCGGAGTCTGCTTCGGAGAAGCTGCCGTTTGCGGAAGACGGCGTTTTGTCGGAAACACCGTCGCTGCCGAAGGTATACGTCACACCGTTGATGGTGCGGGTGGTGTTGATGACATATTCGCCGTTTTCATAATAGAAATAGTCGCCGTCAAACTTATACCAGCCTGTCGTGGGGTATGTAATGCTGCCGAGCTTGTGCCATTGCAGCCAGCCATGGCCCGGAATGGATTCGTAGCGCATATTAACGCCCCATGTGCTGTTGTCCACCACCATGCCGTTGCCGACGTACACGCCCACGTGGTCATAGTTCGCAATGGTCACAATCAGGCCGTGCGTGCGCGGGATCGTATCGATAGGGCCGGATTCCACCGCGTCGTTCGCCTGCGCCGTAACGGTGCGGGGATAGTTCCAGTTCGGCTGAATGTTGCTGTTATCATCCACCCAGCAGAAGTAAGAATAAATAAGACCGCTGCAATCCGAGGCACGCACACCGTTCGAGTTGAAGTTGCCGTAAGCGCCGTAAGAATACTGCCAACCGTCGCGATAGGCCTTTAAAGCGTGCTCCGCAAGGCCGATGGACGTCAGCTCCGCGGAAGCCGCGCTGACGGTCGTGCCGGTGTTCGGCAGTACAGTGCTGCATATCAAAATAAGCGCGGCAAGCAAAAAGGCCGCAGCCGTTCGGGAAAGCTTTTTCACGTTCTGCATTGTTGTGTTCCTCCGTTCGTCATTACATTATAATATAAACGTATAAGCGTGTGTTCACGGCGGACGGTCCGCCGCAAAGATGTGGATAATAGTTGTTACAAATCGGTAACATTGTATCACAAAGATTACAAAAATGCAACCCCTATTCGTTCTCATGTGCAAAGGGACTTATACTATCTGTATACAACATCGAAAACGCAGAATGTTTCACGCTGTGAAATGTTATAAGACCGCCGGGTTTTCCACAAATCACTCACCCTGTGGGGGAAAGTTGAGTGTATCCGTAAAAACCGCGGAATCCGCCGCCGAAACGCCCGGAAACCTTGACAAAATCCCGTGAAAATGCAATAATATTAAGTCAATAGAATGTCATCAAACACACTATTTATAAACACGCTTGTGTTTTGATAAACTGGAGGGAGAAAACGTGTCTAAAGAGCTTGCTAAGGCTTACGAGCCGAAAGAAGTTGAAGACCGGATCTATGACTTCTGGATGAAGGGCAAATACTTTCATGCCGAGGTAGATCCCAAAAAGAAGCCGTACACCATCGTCATTCCGCCCCCGAACATCACGGGTCAGCTGCACCTTGGCCATGCCATGGATGAAACGCTGCAGGATACGCTCATTCGTTGGCGCAGAATGCAGGGCTATTCTGCTCTGTGGCTGCCGGGCACCGACCACGCTTCCATCGCAACGGAGGCGAAGATCGTAGAGGCCATGCGCAAAGAGGGCATCACAAAGGAAGAAATCGGCCGCGAAAAGTTTCTGGAGCGCGCCTGGGCGTGGAAGGATCAGTACGGCGGCAGGATTGTCGAGCAGCTCAAAAAGCTCGGCTCCTCCTGCGACTGGGATCGCCTGCGCTTCACGATGGACGAGGGCTGCAACAAGGCCGTCAACCACGTTTTCAAGAAGCTGTACGATAAGGGGCTCATCTACCGCGGTGAGCGCATCATCAACTGGTGCCCGCACTGTAAGACATCCATTTCCGACGCCGAGGTCGTGTTCGAGGAAAAGGAAGGCTCCTTCTGGCATCTGCGTTACCCGTTGAGCGACGGCTCCGGCTACATTGAGCTTGCGACCACCCGCCCGGAAACCATGCTGGGCGATACCGCCGTGGCGGTGCACCCGGATGACGAGCGTTACAAAGCACTCGTCGGCAAAACGGTCATTCTGCCGCTCGTCAATAAAGAAATCCCGATCATTGCCGATAGCTACGTGGAGCAGGACTTCGGTACCGGCGTTGTGAAGATCACCCCGGCACATGACCCGAACGACTTCGAGGTTGGTCTGCGCCATAATCTGCCCGTCATCAACGTCATGGACGACGGCGGTGTCATCAACGAAAATGGTGGCAAATACGCCGGTATGCCGGCGCTCGAGGCCAGAAAGCAGATTGTCAAGGATCTCGACGAAGCAGGCTTCCTCATTAAAATTGAGCCGATCAAGCACAACGTCGGCACCTGCTATCGCTGCGGCACCGTTGTGGAGCCGCGCGTTTCCACGCAGTGGTTTGTCAAAATGGAGCCCCTCGCAAAGCCGGCCATCGATGCCGTTAAGGACGGCGACATTCGCTTCATTCCGGAGCGCATGGATAAGGTCTATTATAATTGGATGGAGAACATCAAGGATTGGTGTATCTCCCGTCAGCTGTGGTGGGGTCACCAGATTCCGGCGTGGTACTGCGAGTGCGGCGAGACCATCGTCTCCGAGACTGTGCCTACCGTCTGCCCGAAATGCGGCGGCACACACCTGACCCGCGACCCCGATACGCTTGATACGTGGTTCTCCTCCGCGCTGTGGCCGTTCTCCACGCTCGGCTGGCCGGATAACACCGAAGAGCTCAAATATTTCTACCCGACGAACACCCTCGTCACGGGTTATGACATCATCTTCTTCTGGGTGGCACGCATGATCTTCTCGGGTCTTGAGCACATGGGCGAAGTGCCGTTCAACACGGTGTTCTTCCACGGCCTCATTCGCGACGCACAGGGTAGAAAGATGAGTAAGTCTCTCGGCAACGGTGTCGATCCGCTCGATGTCATCAGCGTTTACGGCGCAGATGCCCTGCGCTTTACGCTCGTTACGGGCAACAGCCCCGGAAACGACCTGCGTTTCTCCGAGGAAAAGGTCAGCGCTTCCAGAAACTTTGCCAATAAGATCTGGAACGCCGCACGCTTTATCCTTATGAATATCGAAGGCAAGGACATCGACTGCGCCCTGCCGAAGAAGCTCTATACAAGCGATAAGTGGATCTTAAACCGCTTCAATAACGTCACGGCAGCCGTCACCGAAAATCTCGAGAAGTTCGAGCTCGGCATGGCGGTCAGCAAGCTCTATGACTTCATCTGGGACGATTTCTGCGATTGGTATATCGAGCTTGCAAAGATCCGCATGAACGGCGCGGACGAAGAGAGCGCAGACAGCGCCCGCCGTGTCCTCGTCTGGACGATGAGCAACACTTTAAAGCTCCTGCACCCGTTTATGCCGTACATCACAGAAGAAATCTGGCAGACGCTGCCGCATGACGGTGAAGCCCTCATTGTCGCAAAGTGGCCGGAGTACGACGAAGCCCTCTCCTTCCCGCAGGAAGCAAAGAACCTCGAAAACGTTATGGCGCTCATCCGTGCCATCCGCACCCGCCGCAATGAGATGAATGTGCCGCCGTCGAAGAAAGCGCACATCTACATCGATACCGCGCATCCGGCACCGTATGAGGAAGCGAGCGAATTCATCGCACGCCTCGCTTACGGCTCCAAGGTCGAGATCGGCACGGGCTTTGACGTACAGGGGGCCGTAACGGCTGTGACCGACGACGCAAAGGCGTTGTTGCCGATGGACGATCTTGTCGATAAGGCAGCGGAGACCGCACGTCTCAACAAGGAGCTTGCAAACGCACAGAAGCAGCTCGATACCGTCAAGGCGAAGCTTGCAAATGAAAAATTCACCTCCAAAGCGCCGCAGAATGTCATCGACGGCGTAAAGGCAAACGGCGAAAAGTTGGAAGCAAAGATCAAACTGATCCTCGAAACATTGGAGAGCTATCAATAATGACCTACGAAGAAGCACTGCAAAAGATCAATTCCCGGCTGCGCTTCGGCATCAAGCCGGGGCTGGAGCGCATTGAAGCGCTTTGCAAAAAGCTCGGCGATCCGCAGAAGAAGCCGCGTTTTGTCCATGTAGCCGGCACGAATGGCAAGGGCACCACCTGCACGCTTATCGCGAGCGTGCTTACGGCGGCAGGCTACCGCACGGGCCTCTACACGTCCCCGTATGTGCTCGATTTCCGCGAGCGCTTTCGCATCGACGGCGAAATGATCCCCGAGGCGGAGCTCATCGAAGAAGTAAAGCGTGTGTCGCCCGTTGCGGACGAGCTTGAAGCCGCAGGCGATACCGTCACGGAGTTCGAGTTCATCACCGCGCTCGCGTTTGATTGGTTCGCGCAGCGAGACTGCGATTTTGTCGTGCTCGAGGTCGGTCTTGGCGGCCGATTTGACGCGACGAATGTCATCGATACGCCGGAAGCTGCGGCCATTGCGTCCATTTCGCTCGACCACACGGCAATTTTAGGCGATACCTACGCGAAGATCGCGTTCGAGAAAGCGGGCATCATCAAAAAGGGCGGCGACGTCGTGCTGTACCCCGTGCAGGATCCGTCCGTGTTCGAGACCATCGAATCGGCGTGCAACGAGCGCGGCGCACACCTGCATATTCCGGATGAAAAGAACATGCAGGTAAATGGCACGGCGCTTACGGGCACCGCGCTCACGTGGCGCGGCCTGCCGCTTACGTTGCCGTTTACGGGCGCGCATCAGGTGCACAACGCCGCCACGGCGCTTACCGTGCTCGACGTTCTGCGCGAAAAGCACGCAAACATCACCGATGAGGCGCTGCAAAAGGGCTTTGCCTCGGCGTATATCCCGGCGCGTATGGAGATTTTATCCCAAAAGCCGCTCGTGCTTTTAGACGGCGGCCACAACCCCGGCTGTGCCTCTGCGTTGCATGAAGTGCTCAAAACACATCTTTCCGGCCGTCATATCACAGCCATTATGGGCATGATGGCGGATAAGGACAGCATGCGCTATCTGGAGCTGACCGCGCCGCACTTTGAGAGAATTATCACGGTGCAGCCGCAAAACCCGCGCTCTTTATCGGCGGAAGCCCTCGCGGACGAAGCAAAGCACTTCTGCAAAGACGTGCAGCCTGCGCAGAGCATGAAAGACGCGATAGAGAAAGCGACCGTTTCAGGCGACGAAGTGCTCGTCATCTGCGGTTCATTCTTCTTAGCGTCTGAAATTCGCGACCTCGCCATCGAAAAATACAAGGCGTAACACAAATTTAATCTGCCGACACACTGCGGCAAAAAATACGGACAGGTTCCTTTAGAATTTTCTAAGGAGCCTGTCCTTTTTGTTATTATTTAAATTTCAAACGGACATTTCGGGCCTTAAAGGAGCGAACACGATGAATTTGCGAATTGAATTAAAAGGCGGTGCGATGACGGCCTCCATGCGCGGCGAGCTTGACCACCATACTGCCGGTGAAATGCGGGAGCAGATCGACAGTACAGCGAAAAAAGTGCGCCCGCAAAAGCTGATTTTAGATTTTAAAGAGGTACCGTTTATGGATTCCTCCGGCATTGGGCTGATTCTCGGCCGTGTCCGCACGGCGGCACTGTGGGGCGGGCACGTCACCGTACGCGGATTGTCACCGCAGTTAAAGAAAATGGCGGAGCTTTCCGGCGTCTCCGCGCTCGCGGTGCTGGAAGACGCCGGGAAAGGAGCGAAAACATGAAACAGATCATCAACCGCATGGAGCTGCGCTTCCCGTCCGGCTCCGTCAACGAAAGCTTTGCGCGCGGCGCGGTCTCCGCGTTCGTCCTGTGCCTTGACCCCCTCGTCACAGACTTAAACGATTTAAAGACCGCCGTCAGCGAAGCCGTGACGAACGCCATCGTTCACGGCTACCGCGATACCATCGGCACCGTGTACATAACGGCTGTAATCTACGCGGACGGCACCGTGCAGGTCAAGGTGCGCGACCGCGGCTGCGGCATCCCGGATATCGAAAAAGCCATGGAGCCGCTGTTTACCACCGGGGGAGAGGAGCGTGCGGGGCTCGGCTTTGCCGTGATGCAAAGCTTCTGCGACAGCGTGCGTGTCATTTCAAAGCCTCAAAAAGGCACCACCGTGACGCTCACAAAACGGTTTGAGCGCAAGCCGAATGGAGAATAAAGACTTTGCCGAGCGCAACGTGGGACTCGTGCGCGCGCTTGTGCCGCGTTTTCTCGGGCGCGGCATCGAATACGACGACCTCTTTCAGGCGGGCTGCGAGGGGCTCATCAAAGCCGCCGCACACTTTGACCCCGACCGCGGCTATAAGTTTTCCACATATGCCGTGCCTGTCATTTTAGGCGAAATGCGCCGCCTGTTCCGCGAGGGCGGCACGGTAAAGGTTTCGCGCGGGCTGAAAGAGCTTTCCATGAAAGCGGTACACCTATCCGAACAGATCGAAACGGAGACCGGCAAAGCGCCGAGTGTGTCCGTTCTTGCGGAAAAGCTCGGTGTTCCCGAAGAAAAGTGCGCGGAAGCCTTAAACGCCGCGGTACAGCCCGTCTCCCTCACCGGCGACGACGAAAACAGCGAGACGGACATTCCCGTCGACGCACCGGAAGAAAAAATCACCGATCACCTCGCCTTGCAGCAAATACTAAAGGCGCTGCCCGAGGAGGACCAGCGCCTTATCTACTATCGCTATTTTAAAAATCAGACCCAAACGGAAACGGCCAAAAGGCTCGGCACCACACAGGTGCAAATCAGCCGTCGCGAGAAAAAATTACTCCTCCGTCTGCGTGGTCTGCTGCTGTGAGGTCGTTTCCGCGCCCGCCAAAACGGTGCGCGTGTTCTTTAAGAAGTTGTAGTCGCTCAGCAGCATGGCATAATACGCCAAATTCACAACGCCCTGGCGCTCCCAACGGTGGCATTCGCGCAGAACGCCCTCGCGCTGAAAGCCGGATTTCTCCAAAATGCGCTGCTTGTCAATGTCCGCATCTAAGCAAACGGACTGCACGCGGTTCACGCGTGCCATCTCAAACAGGTAGCGGCACAGCGCGCCCATGGCTTCTGCCGGATATTCCGTGCCCACACAGCGGCGGCCGAACAAAAAGCGCAGCTGCACCATGTTCATGCCCTCGTCCACACCGCCGATCTCGATCCACCCGATAAGGTGTGCGAGGTCGGTGTTTGCATATACGCCGAGCGTTACGGTGCGCTTTGCGGCAAACTGCGCGTTTGCATCCTGAATTTTATATTCCGCCTGCACGCGCTCCTTGGCGGGCGCTTCATATTCGTAGCGGTACAGTTCTTCGTCCTGCATGATCTCCCACAGTGCGTCGCCGTCCGCAAAGCCAAGGCGGCTCAGCGTCACGTTTGCACTGGTGAGAAACGGGCAGCTCTCAAAAAGCAATTCGGTTCTCATTTCGGTTTCTCCCATCCCTCATAGTATCGTAAGCGGAGGCGGCGTCTTAAACCAGCGCCGGCAGCTCCGCAATATCGTAAATCTTCGGCACGTTTTCCACATTGCCAAAGCCGTAAGCGGCGAAAATAAACGGCACGCCCGCCTGTGTCGCGGAGTTATAATCCCACACCGTGTCGCCCACGTATACCGGGGCTTTCAAGTGATTGTGCTCCACGACCAACGCGATGTTGTCTGCCTTCGGCTTACCTGTGCTGCCCATGCACTCATAGTCCGTAAAATACTGCGCCATGTTGTGCGCCTTCAAAAACGCCTGAATATACCCGTTGTCGCAGTTGCTCACAATGCACAGCGTGTGCGTTTCGGAAAGCTTTTTCAGTGTCTCGTGCATATGCGGGTATAGCTTTGCGCCGTGCTCCGCAAGATATTCACATTCCAACTTGAAATCCTCGTTAAAGACCTGCATTCGGCGCTCGTAAGAAAGGTACGGGAACAGCTTCTCCGCCAGATCGTCCATACCAAGGCCCATCACGCCTGCGTATTCCTCTTTTGTGGGCAGGTGCGTCACGTCCGGCTGCGTCTTTAAATATTCGAGCAGCACCAGATGTCCTTCCTCCACGGCGTCCCACAGGGTGCCGTCCAGGTCAAAAATAATGCCATCGTATTTCATCGGAAATCTTTCTCCTTTATATATAATAGTATAGGGGAGAGGGCGCTCAGCCCTCCAAATGGTTCAGATCATACGGCGTTTGCTGATAAACGTAGTAGTTCAGCCAGTTTGCAACAAGCAGATGTGCGTTGCTGCGCCACGTAAACGGGGGTGTCTTCTGGTCGTCGTCATCCGGGAAATAATTGTACGGCACTTTGGGGTTCAAACCCTTATTGATGTCGCGGAAGTATTCCTTCGCCAGCGTGTCGCGGTCATATTCTGCGTGGCCCGTCACAAAGAACTTACGCCCGCTCTTTTCGGCGACGATATGCACGCCCGCAAGGTCGGAGAGCGAAAGTACAATGAGCTCGTCGTGCTTTTTGATGTCGTCAAGGTAAACCTCCGTGTAGCGCGAGTGCGGCGCAAAGTAATTATCATCAAAGCCGCGCATCAAGGGGTGATACGGGTTCAACACATGGTGATTGTAAATGCCGGAGAGCTTTTCCTTCATCAAATGCTTCTGAATGCCATAATGGTAGTAAAGACCGGCCTGCGCGCCCCAGCAAATATAGAGAACGGAATACACATGCGTTTTGCTCCATTCCATAATGGCACACATTTCGTCCCAGTAGTCCACTTCCTCAAACGGCATCTTTTCCACCGGCGCGCCCGTGATGATGAGGCCGTCAAAGCGCTGGTCCTTCACGTCGTTAAAGGTCTTATAGAATGTATTCAGATGATAAGAGCTTGTGTTGCGGCTGACATGCGATGCCATGTGCAGTAACTCAACGTCCACCTGCAGCGGCGTGTTGCCCAGCAAACGCAAAAGCTGCGTCTCGGTCTCGATCTTTGTCGGCATCAAATTAAGTATCGCAATCTTTAAAGGGCGAATGTCCTGCAAAGCGGCACGCTCGTGCGTCATCACAAAGATGTTTTCGGACTCCAAAACCTCAATGGCGGGCAAATCCGCCTGTATACGAATAGGCATTGCTTTTTTTACCTCCGTCATATATACTATTATATAGGGCACAGGGGCCCGATACGTTTCAGTATAACATACTTTGTCCCTCTGTAAAAGAGAGTAAAAGCGGTTTGAAGCGATTTTTTTCAAAGTTTTTTCAAAAGTTTTTCGGACTTTTTTCAGAAAAAAACGAAAAACGCAAAAGAAAAGGCGAAAGCGGCGGTTTTGTTTACACTGTATGTTGCTGATTTCGTGCAAGCAAAACACAATATATGTACACGAGAAAGAAAATCGAAAAAAACTTAAAAAAAACGAAAAAAAGTGTTGACAAAAAGGGCTCCCCGTGGTATTATATACAAGCGCTCGAGAGAGACGGCAAAAAACTGAAAGCGAAAAGCTTAAAAGGAAAGCCGCTTGAAAGAGAGCACAGGACCTTGAAAATTAAACAACGAGAGAAAGAATGGAACCTGTAATTTCTTTGAGAAACTCAAAGAAACTTACGAGAAACAGAACTCAACAAATCTGTGACGAACGTCAGAACGACGTTATGAGCGAATTAAAGCTCTGAAAAAGATTTGAGCGCGAAAGCGTTTAGATACAATTTTTTAGAGAGTTTGATCCTGGCTCAGGACGAACGCTGGCGGCGTGCCTAACACAT
>OLPU01000187.1_pt1 | contig 57257 bp, 52 predicted proteins | sample 1673111 | NCBI WGS metagenome assembly OLPU01 (sample SAMEA3136755, study PRJEB25190) | human gut metagenome | reverse complement strand
ACATTCATCAAGATTCGCGAGCAAGCCGAAGGCTGGCGGATAAAGTAACGGCGTCAGCTCGGCGTTTCGACAAAATATAACGACCGCGACATGATCAGATGTGATCAATGTCGCGGTCGTCGTGCGTTCAGTGGTGGGGACAAAGGGAAGAACACGCCGTGAAATCGCAGTTGGCTTTAGCTGTTTTCCAGATTCTTTGCTCGTCGGTATTCCAGCGGAGAAAGGCCGAACTCTTTTTTGAAAACGGCGGCAAATTTTCCCTGATTGGAATAGCCCACCTGTTCAGATATTTCGGCGATGGGATATTTTGTGCCAGCGAGAAGCTCAGCAGCTTTTTTCATGCGCGTTTCCCGCAGCCAGGCAGAGATATTCTGGCCATATACGCCGCGAAAGTAATTTTTCAGGCTGGTTTCACTGACGGAGAAGCGTTCTGCAATCTGGCGAATGGGAATGTGTCGGCGCAGATCGCCAGAAAGGATCTGTGCTGTTCTTTTTGCAAGCTCGACCTGTACTTCCGTGTAGAAGCCGCAGGCTTTTGGCGCCCGGATTTCTGCGCTGAGAAGATGGTGCAGAAGTTCAAGGGTATGGAGCTTCAGATAAAAATCAGACGGATGTTCAGAAAGCCGCCAGAGCTTTTGAAACAGCAGCGCCAGATCGCTGTCGGCTTCGTTGATGTAGGTCTTTTTCCTGCATAGGTAAAGCGTTTCCAACTTGGAAAGGTCGAGAGAAAAGGTCTGCATCAGCTCGCGCGAAGCGCTGAAAAGAAGCGGCAGGTCAAAATAGATCTTTATTCCCTGATATTGATTCGTGGGGAAGATGTATTCCTTTTGCGCGGTTTGCTCGCTGATACAAAAATCATTTTTCGCCAGGTAAATGTAGGCGCCATCATCCAAAAGCAATTCACTCCGGCCGGAAATACAATAGTTGATCAACAGGGGCTTGAGCGCTGCATTTGCGTCTGATTCCGGCCACACAGGCGCGTTTACAAAAATAAAAGCCAGCGTCAGTCCCGGGAAGAGCGGGTGGAATGTCATGCGTCCGGTGCCGTATGGCTGGGTCAAAAGCAACACGCTGCTATTTGGATTGTTTTTCAACGTCACACCGGCAACGGAATCACTGTTTTCCAAAATGCTTTCCATGATGTCACGCATCGTTTTCACCTCATTTCGTCGCGCAGAAGTATTGAAAATAGTATACCGGCGCAGGAATCCTCCGTCAATGAAAATGCCGACAGTCAGATAAACTCGCTGCTATTCGGGCCTAAAATGCTGACATGTGCATAGAAGCGATGGTTAATGTGTGCTACCATGAAATAAATTAGCGAAACCTAATTGTAGGCGCAATCGTGTTAGGAGGGTTCAAAATGAACAACAAACTGCAAGGAAAGGATCTCATCAATATCGGCATTTTTACGGCGCTATATTTTATCGTCATTTTTTCTGCGGCATCCATTGGCTTCATTCCGATCTTTATTCCGCTGATCAGTGTGATCGTGCCGATTGTTGGTGGTATTCCGATGATGCTGTTCTTTTCGAAGATCAAGAAATTCGGTATGCTCACCATTTGTGGCGTGCTGCTCGGGATCATCATGCTCTTGACTGGCATGGGCTACTGGTGTATTTTAACCGGCCTCGTCTTTGGCTTGATCTCTGATCTTATGCTGAGAGCCTGTGACTATAAAAATGCCAAGCGTGAAGTGCTGATCCACGGCGTCTTTTCTATGTGGGTGATCGGCGCATTTATTCCAATCGTTGTGACGCGCGAGGCGTACTATCAAAACCTGCTGCCTGGTTATGGTCAGGAGTACGCCGACACACTCATGGCCTATATGCCGGACTGGATCTTGCCGGTGCTGCTCATCGCTGCCTTCGTCAGTGGAATTGCAGGCGGTTTTATTGGACGTAAAATCTTCAAAAAGCACTTTGAACGGGCAGGCATCGTGTGATGAAGCGCGAGATTCTGGCGAGCACGGCACAGAAGCGTGGCATTTCTCTCGATCCGCGCACCAAGCTGGCACTGCTTGTGTCGATCGCCGTCTTTGTGCTCGGCGGCTCCTACGCAGGGGCGATGCAGTGGGTGATGATCGCGCTGTCGGCGGTGCCGCTGCTGCTTTTCCTCACGGCGGGACGCTTTCGCGGGGCGTTTCTTTACGTGCTCATCTTCGGCGTCAGTCTCTGGCTGGAAATGGTGGCGCTCGCTCGGCTCGAAGGACTGGCGAATTTTCTCGCTGTGACGATCGTGGGCATTTTTCTGCGCTTCACGCCGAGCCTGGCGATGGGCTATATCGCCATGAGCACGACCACCGTGAGCGAATTTCTCGCAGCGATGGCTCGGCTCCATCTGCCTCAGCAGGTGGCGATCCCGTTGGCGGTGATCTTTCGCTTTTTCCCAACGATCGCCGAGGAATGGCACGCCATCGGGGACGCCATGCGCATGCGTGGGATCCGGCTTGGTGGTGGCAAGGTGAATGGCGAAGCCAGAGAAGGCCCCCTGGGGGGCAAAGCAGTCGCGATGCTCGAATACCGCCTTGTGCCGATGATGATCAGCGCCGTAAAGATTGGCAAGGAGCTTTCACAAGCGGCGCTCACCCGCGGCCTCGGTGCGCCGGTGAAACGCACCAACCTCGCGGAGCTTGGCTTCGGCGGCTGGGACGCGTTCTTTCTTGCGCTCTGCGTGGGTGCGTGGTTGGTGCAGGGCTGGGTCTGGCTTCACTGATCCTGCTTGAGATGGGCCAGACGGCGAAATTCCAGCGGCGTGACGCCATAGCGGCGCTTGAAAACGGCGGCAAACTTGCTCTGGTTGAGATAGCCAACGGCTTCGGCGATGGCAGAGACCGGGGCTTTGGTCGTTTGCAGAAGCTCAGCGGCACGTGTCAGCCGGGATTCGCGCACGAAAGCCGCGAGGCTTTGGCCGTAAACGCCACGGAAGTAGTTTTTGAGGCTCGACTCGCTGATGCCGAAACGCGCTGCCAGTGTGTGCGCCGGATGGGATTGGCGCAGATCGGCGGTGACGATGGCGCAGGCTTCTTTGGCGATGGCCACTTGGCTGGCAGTGTAGTAGGTGCGCGGTGTGCTGTCCTGGATTTGAGCGGCAGCGAGCGCGGCGAAAAGCGACAGGCTCAGCCTTCTCTGCGCTGCAGGATCCGGGGCGTTCTGTTGCTGCCAGAGGGCGCGCAGGGTTTGGGCAGTGTCTGCGCTCATGATGCAGATGCTGGTGTTCACAGCGGCGCCATAGTGCGCGACGAGCGCAGGAATGTCGAGGCCGAAGTCTGCGCGCAGCCAGGGGCGTTCACGTTCGAGCTGTGCCGCCTCGATGAAAAATTCCACGCCTTCGTAAGATTTTCGCGGATACACATAAGCCCCTGCGGCGTAGCGCTCGGAAAGCGAACAGTCGCCGGCGCTTACATACACATAACGTCCGTCGTCGAGACAGAGCTCGCAGCGCCCGGAAAGGCAAAGGTTAACCAGCAGCGGGCGGTCGCCAGCGCTTGTTTCTGGAAGCTTCGGCGCAGGCCAGCGCGGCGCTGAGACGCGGATAAAGGCAAGGGTGAAGCCCGGCCAGAGGACGTGAAAATCAATGGTGCCGTGGCCACCTTCGGTGACAAGCTGAAGTGTGGCGTGATGGTCATCGTGCGTCAGTGACACGCTAGGCAGCGAGAGACACTGAGCGAGAATGTCTTCGAGATGCATGCAGGATTCCTCCGTTGTTCGCCAGTTGTGGCGCCAGTTTTCTGCGTTCATTATAGCACGAACGCGTTGGTAGCGTCAGTAAGCGGCGGATAATCCGATATCAAATGGAGCCAAAATACCGTTTGGTTGTAGAGACGGTGGTTTGTCTGTGCTATCGTTAGGGTGCCTGGACAGGCAAATAACGATACAGGGAGGAATCATTTATGAACAACATTCAAGCAAAAGATCTCATCAGTCTCGGGCTGTTTACGGTGCTCTATTTCGTGCTCGGCTGCTGCGTCGCGATCCCGATCGGATTTGTGCCGATTTTTCTGCCGGTGCTCGGGACGCTTTGGGCGATCATCACGGGGATTCCCTTTATGCTCTATGTGACGCGGGTGAAAACCTTCGGGCTGATCACTCTGATGGCGATCCTCAGTGGGCTACTCATGGGGCTCACTGGCATGGGATTCTGGGGCGTGCCGCTGGGTGCCGTCTTCGGGCTGCTCGGTGACCTGATCCTGAAAAGCGGCGGCTACCGCAGTGCGGCGAAAATCCTCGTCGGTTATGCGGTGTTCAGTCTTTGGATGGTCGGCACCTACATTCCGATGTATTTTATGGTGGAAGCGTCTTACGAAAGTTTTGCGGCAAGCTTCGGCGACGAGTATGCGACACAGGTAATGGCAGTAATGCCGCCGTGGAGCCTGGCTCTCGTCGTGGTGGGGATCTTCCTCGGGGCGCTGGTGGGCGGTCTGCTGGGGCGTAGACTTTTGCGCAAGCATTTCGCCAGAGCAGGGATCGTCTGATGCTGCGGCTGGATCCACGGACAAAGCTGGCGCTGCTCTTCACAGTGACGACACTGATGTTGGGAGCGAGCAATGAAGGCGCGATGCTTGCGGTAAAAATGCTGCTCAGTCTGGTGCCATTTGTGCTGATCCTGAGCGCCGGGCGCTGGCAGATGGCAAGCAAATATCTTCTTTTCTATGCGCTCTGTTTTTTGGCGGAGCGCATCGCCTTTTCTTCGCTGCATGGGCTGGCGGCCTTTGCGGTGCTGGCGCTGACATCGATCATGACGCGCTTTGCGCCGGGCATCATGGTCGGCGCCTACTTTGTCGCGACGACATCGGTGAGTGAATTTCTCACGGCGATGGGGCGGCTACATGTGAGCGAGAAGGTGCTGATCCCACTGGCGGTGATCTTTCGCTTTTTCCCGACGATGGGCGAAGAATATTGCGCCATCCGCGATGCCATGCGCATGCGTGGGATCAGGCTGGGGCGCGTGGGGCCGGAGGCGCTTTTTACCTATCGGGTTGTGCCGCTGGTGATCCAGATCGTGAAGATTGGCGACGAGCTTGCAGCTGCGGCGCTCGCCCGCGGCCTCGGTGCGCCGGTGGTGCGAACGCGCGCGAAGCACGTTGGCTTCGGCGGCTGGGATGCGCTGGCTCTTGCGCTCTGCGTGGGGAGCTTTGTGGTATTTTTGTGTGCTAGATGAAAGGAGTTGGGGCGAATGATCCGTTTTGAAAATGTGAGTTTCCTTTACGGCAGCGCGACGGAAGGCGGGGCTGGGGTGCGAGGGATCGATCTGGAGATTCCCGAGGGCGAATGTGTGGTGCTCTGCGGGGTGTCGGGTTGTGGCAAGACGACGCTGACGCGTCTCATCAATGGGCTGATCCCTCATTATTATGAGGGGGTGCTTTCGGGCTGTGTCCTGGTGGACGGGCGCAACGTCAGTGTCGAGCCGCTCTATGACACGGCGGCGATTGTTGGGAGTGTGTTCCAGAATCCACGCTCGCAATTTTTCAACGTTGACACGACGAGCGAGGTGACCTTCGGGCCGGAGAATCTCGGCTGGCCGGAGCAACGGATCCGTGAACGGTTGGCGAAAACGGTGCAGGATTTTCATTTGGAAGCACTGATGGACCGCAGCATTTTTGCCCTCTCTGGCGGGCAGAAACAGCGCATCGCCTGCGCCGGAGCGGCGATGATGGATCCGGCGGTGTTTGTGCTGGACGAGCCTTCGGCGAATCTCGATGCTCGCTCCACCGAAGCGCTGCGGATGGTGCTGGCGCAGTGGAAGGCGCAGGGAAAGACGATTGTGATCTCGGAGCATCGGCTCTACTACCTGCGCGGCATCGCGGACCGTTTTGTTTATCTCGATGATGGGCGCGTTATCCACGACTGGACGGCAGCAGAATTTGCGGCGCTGTCTGACGAAGAGCGTTCGGCGCTCAGTTTGCGAGCGTATGACCTGGCGCAGCTGGCGCCACGGCCCTCTGCATTTGCGTCGGCGGAGCAGATTGTGTTGGAGGATTTCCACTTCGCCTATCCCCGAAAGGGCACACGTAAAGAAGGCACGGAGCGGCTCGACATCGATCGCGCGACGTTGCCAGGGGGGCGCATCTGCGGCATTATTGGTGACAACGGCGCGGGGAAATCGACTTTCGCGCGCTGCTTCTGCGGCCTTGAGAAGCGCTGCGGCGTTGTCACCTGGCGAAATGAGCGCCTGACGGCGAAGGATCGGTTGCATCGCGCCTACATGGTGATGCAGGAGACAGGCCACCAGCTTTTCACAGAAAGCGTGATGGAGGAGGTGCTCCTGAGCATGGACGCACCGGATAAAGTGCAGGCGGAGGAGATTCTCGCCGGGCTCGATCTGCTGGCGTTCGCGGAGCGGCATCCGCAGTCCCTCTCTGGCGGTCAGAAGCAACGCGTCGCCATCGCTTCGGCGCTGGCCAGCGGGCGTGAGCTGCTCGTTTTCGATGAGCCCACGAGCGGGCTGGACTTGCGCCACATGCGCGAGGTGGCAGAGATGCTGCGATCCCTTTGCGCACGCGGCGTGAGCGTATTCGTGATCACACACGACATCGAGCTCATCTGTGCCTGCTGCACGGATATTGTGGAGATCGCAGGCGGGAAAATCTGCGCACAGTATGTGCTCGATGCAGAGGACGCGGCAAGGGTGAGCGATTATTTTCTCGGCGGCAGGAAGAAAAAATCTACGCCAGATGCTTGACGTGAGCGGCAGCTTACGCTATACTCAAAACAGTGTTATGAAACACTGTTTTGAAATGAAAGGAGATGGTCAGATGGCCAGACAGATCGAAGGTGTGTACGAGGCGGTGCTGCGCTGTGCCGAGGAGGAATTTCTCGCGAAAGGCTACAAGGATGCGTCGCTGCGCACGATTGCTGAGCGCGCCGGCACGAGCACAGGCTCGATTTACACGCGCTTCGGCGACAAGGAGGGGCTGTTTTCTGCGCTGGTGGCACCGGTGGCGGGTGCGCTCAAGGAGATGTTTTTGGAAATTCAGGAACGCTTCCACAATTTTGACGCCAGCGTGCAGGAACAGGAAATGGGCAACTACACGCAGACGCAGCAGATGGCGATGCTTGATTATATTTACGATCACTTCGAAATTTTCCAGATTCTCCTGGAAGGAGCGGAAGGCACGCGCTTTGCACACTTCGTTGACGAACTTGTGGAGATCGAGGTGGATTACACCTATAAATACATGGCGGTCATCGGCTGCGAAAGCGTGAAGCGCGGGATCGTTACAGAAGAATTCATCCATATTATCGTAACGGCGTATTTCAACGGCATGTTTGAAGTGGTGCGCCATGAGATGACGAAGGAAGCGGCAATCAAATATATCCGCTTGCTCAACCGCTATCATATGAAAGGTTTTGAGACGGTATTCGATGCCGCAGGCGTTTGACCGCTAAAAACTGTGCTCGATCGGGCCCGTGGGCACAGTTTTTTATAGAAGCAAGAGTTAGTTGTAGCTTATAGAATGGAGGCTGAATTATGGATACGAAATCAGCTTTGTTGCGCTTGTGGGAAATGGGTGCGGCGGAGCATGGTCGTCTGGCACGGGCGATTTTCACAGCCTGTGTCGGTGTGCTTTGTGGAATGCTGCCGTATATCGCTGCGGCGCAGATCATCATCGGTTTGCTCCATGGTGAGACGGCGATGAATGGCTATCTCTGGTGGTGCGCGTTGGCGCTTGCGGGTTTTGTTTTGCGGGCAGTACTGTATACGTGGGCGCTGGGGATGAGTCATACAGCAACGTTTGATATATTGCGGCAAGTACGCGCGCAGATTCTTGCCAAGTTGCCAAAACTTCCGCTGGGGGTGATGATCGATACGCCGAGCGGAGAGCTGAAGCAGGTGATCGTCGATCAGGTGGCGAGCATGGAGCGGCCGCTGGCGCATCTTCTGCCGGAGATGACGGCAAACATCGTGGCGCCTGTGGCGATCTTCATCTATCTGCTGGTGCTCGACTGGCGCATGGCGCTGCTTTCTCTGGTGTCGATTCCGGTGGGGATGGCGTTCATGATGCCGGCGATGAAAAATTATGGCGCGCAGTATGCTGGCTCGGTCAAGGTGGGACAGGAGATGAACGCAGCGATCGTCGAATACATCGGCGGTATTGAGGTTATCAAGGCGTTCAACCAGGGGCGCGCGTCCTACGCGAAATTTGCCGAGCGGGTCGTGGCAAACGCGGCCTATTTCTACAACTGGATGAAAAGTTGTCAGCTGCCAATTTCCATCTCCCGCGCGGTGTCGCCGACGACGCTGGTGACGGTTTTGCCGGTGGGCTGGCTGCTCTACCAGAGCGGAAGTCTGGAGATGGAGACCTTTATCACGACGATCATCCTTTCGCTGGGAATCGCCGGGCCGCTTTTAGCGGCGATGAATTTTGTCGATGATCTGGCCAAGGTGGGAACGACGGTTGGCGAAGTGGACGCCATCCTCGCAGCACCGGAGCAGGACCATGGCGCGGCAATGGTCGCTCTTGGCCAGATGGACATCACGCTTTCGCATGTGTCCTTTGGCTATCACGAGGACGAGGAGATTTTGCACGACGTGAGCCTCGAGATTCCGGCTGGCAGCATGACGGCGCTGGTGGGGCCGAGCGGCAGTGGAAAATCGACGATCGCCAAACTGATCGCAGGCTTCTGGGATGCGCCCGAGGGGCGGATCACCTTGGCTGGGCACGATCTGCGCGAGATTCCGCTGGCCCAGCTCTACGATCAGGTCGCTTTCGTTGCGCAGGACACCTACCTTTTTGACGACACGGTGCGCGAGAACATCCGCATGGGTCGCCCGAGCGCCAGTGACGTCGAAGTAGAGCAGGTGGCAAAGCTTGCGGGCTGCGACGATTTTATCCGCAATCTGGAGAACGGTTACGACACCCGCGTTGGCGGCGGTGGGGCGCATCTTTCCGGCGGCGAACGTCAGCGCATCACGATAGCCCGCGCGATGCTCAAGGACGCGCCAGTCGTCATTCTTGACGAAGCCACTGCCTACATCGATCCTGAAAATGAAGCGATTATCCAGCAAGCCGTGGCGCAGCTGGTGCGCGGGAAGACGGTCATTGTGGTGGCACATCGCCTCTCGACGATCGTGGACGCCGACCAGATCTGTGTCGTTGATAAGGGCTGCATCGTCGCAAGTGGCAGGCACGAGGCATTGCTTGACACTTGCGCGCTCTACCGCGAGATGTGGTTGGCACATATTGGTGGAAAGGATGGTGACGCAAAATGATTGAGGTATTGAAAAAGATCTGGCAGTTTGCCGGAGATGAACAGCAAAACATTCGCACGTCGATTTTTGGCAGCTTCATTTTTGCGGTGTTCCATATGCTGCAAGTGGCAGCGATATATTTTGTAATCCTTGCGCTAACTGACCATGACACAACAAACCGCACTGTCTGGATCGCGCTGGCGTTGATCCTCGTGAGCATCGCAGGGCGCGCTGTCACGAACCGCTTTACTCAGCTTCAGCAGACCCATGCAGGGTATTTTATGGTGGCAAATCGGCGCGTTGCCATTGGCGACAAGCTCAAGCGTGTGCCGATGGGATACTTCAACGACAAAAGCCTCGGTGCCCTCACTGGCGTCACCACTACCGTGCTCGAAATGGTCGAGACGCAGGGGCCGGTGGTGCTTGTCAATATGATGAGCGGGTTTATCAACTCTGTCGTTTTCGTGCTCTGCCTTCTCGCGTTTGACTGGCGCATTGGCCTCATCGCCGTGTTCGGCGTGGCGGTGTATCTCGTTGTGCTCTCGGCCATGGAGAAAAAATCTCAAGCCCTTGCGCCAAAGCGTCAGGCATCTGAAACGGTGATGGTTGACGCTGTGCTCGAACAGCTCCAGGGCATGAGCGTGATCAAATCCTTCAATCTCACCGGTAAGGGTGACGGTCGCGTGCGTGCGGCGCTGACGAAAAGTGCCCGCGCCAACCTCGCTATTGAAAAAAGTCTCTGTCCCTACATCGCGCTACAGGAGATTGTGCTCCATCTCTTTTCTGTGGCGATGATCGCCTGCGCCGTATGGTTCTACCTGGCTGGGACGCTGAACCTGGCTGATGCACTCATGACTGTCGTCGTCGCTTTCATGGTATTTTCCCAGATTCAATCTGCCGGGAGTGCCGTCGCCGGATTGCGCCTTGTGGCAAGCTCCATCGATCAAGCTGACGAGGTCGACGAAATTCCAGAGATGGACGATGGCGCACGCGCCTTCGAGCCGCAGGATCATACCATCGTTTTCGACCATGTGGATTTCGCCTACGAGAACAAGCCTGTGCTGCGCAACGTCTCGCTGACCATCCCGGATCGCAGCACCTGCGCCATCGTTGGCCCAAGCGGCAGCGGCAAGACAACCCTCTGCCACCTCATCGCTCGCTTCTGGGATGTAGAGAGCGGCAGCATCGCCATTGGCGGGCACGATGTGCGCGCGTACACCATCGAGAGCCTGATGAATCAAATCAGCATGGTTTTCCAGAATGTCTATCTGTTCGCCGACACCATTGAAAACAACATTCGCTTCGGCAAGCCAAACGCCAGCCGAGAGGAAGTCGTCCGCGCAGCTCGGGCTGCCTGCTGCCATGATTTTATCATGCAGCTCCCCCAGGGCTACGACACTATTATCGGTGAAGGCGGCGCTACCCTCTCTGGTGGCGAGCGCCAGCGTATTTCGATCGCCCGCGCGATATTGAAAGACGCACCGATCATCATCCTCGACGAGGCCACCTCGAGCGTCGATCCTGAAAACGAAGCCGAGCTCCAGGCCGCTTTCGCCGCTCTCGCGCATGGCAAAACTGTGATCATGATCGCTCACCAGCTTAACACCGTGCGTCACGCCGACCAGATCCTTGTGCTGGATAATGCGCATATCGTCCAGCGCGGCACGCATGCAGAATTGATCCAGCAAAAGGGCCTGTATGCTGATTTTGTATCAGCCAGACAGGCGACGATCGGCTGGAAACTGGCCGAGTCAAAGGAGCAAACATGATGGAACTTCACGCATCCGGCGAGGATTACCTGGAAACCATCCTCATTTTGCAAAAGCAGTGCGGCATGGTGCGCTCCGTGGATGTGGCACGTTATATGAGCGTGTCGAAACCAAGTGTGTGCCGGGCGGTGGCGGTTTTGCGTGACGGCGGCTTTCTCGAGATGGACGAGGATCATTTCCTCTATCTGACCGACGAAGGCCGAGAGATTGCAGAAGAAATCTATGCGCGCCATCGTTTTTTCACAGAGCGGCTCATCGCTGCAGGCGTTGATCCTGAAACAGCGGAAGCCGATGCCTGTCGGTTGGAGCACGCGATTAGCAGTGAGAGCTTTTCAAAGCTTGCAAAGGCAGTGGAGCAGAGGCATAAATAGAATAAACGACCGTGACATGATCTGGTGTGATCAGTGTCGCGGTCGTTTTGAATTTAGGCGTGGAAGAGTAAACACCTTGCAATTGCTTTGGCACTCAAAAAACTATTTTTCAGAAGCAAATTGGAGACTCGAAAAAATTAAGTCTTGACAATGTCAATTATCAAGAGTATTCTTTAGACAGACGCTCGTTCTAAAAGACGAGCTTATATTTTAAACACTGGTTAGCTTTTGCAAATTTGTGGAGACAGGAGGTGAAAAGGCTGAAAAAGAACAGCAAAAAGCCGGAGGTCAGACGGCAGGAACTGATAGACGTTGCATCGGCTCTTTTCGCTGAAAGAGGGTATGAAGCGGTTTCCGTCCGGGATATTCTGAACGTGGTGGATGGGGCGCCGGGCATGTTCTATTACTATTTCAAATCCAAGCAGGATATTTATATTGCAGCCATGGAGCAATACATTACCCAGCGCTTGGAACGGAAATGTAAGATCATTGAGGATGAAACGGTTTCCTTTGATGAAAAGCTGCCCATCTTCCGCAGCATGGTTGAGGAGGATATACAGGGCTATATGGAACGCTTTGCGCCGCAAGCCGATGCGTCCATTTCTGATACATCCTATAAACTCTATGATCTGGTACATATGCTGGGCCGAATGGTTGTCCCGTATTCTAAATTTATTTTACAGGGTATACGGGAAAACCGGCTGAACAACCGCTTCCATATCACAGAGGAAAATGCGGAGGCATTTGCAACCTTTGTGCTATACGGCGCATGGGGGATGATCTACAACAACAAGTTTACTGGCAGCGGTGAAACCTATGATTTAGAAAACATATTAAAAATCACCGACCAACTATTTTATGGACCTTAAAACAAATTCATATATGACAAACACAACGGGAATGTTCCGCAAGGGGCATTTCCGTTGTGGCGTTTTAGGGGTACAGAACGAATTCGGTCTGTAAAAAGAAAGCGAGGTTTAAACGATGAAACAGAATGAAAAGCCGAAACAGGGTATTCCCCGGCTGCTGGAAATCTCCGGCGAAAAGAATACTCCTTTTGCAGCCAGTGTCTTTCTCTCCATACTCGGAACACTGTGCCAACTGGTTCCGTTCCTGTCCATCTATCAGGTGATGGCGGAATTGCTACGCCATACAGCCACAGGAGCGATACTCCACACAGATTTTATGATCCGTTGGGCGCTGTATGGTCTGGCTGGTCTGATAGTGGGATATGTGCTGGCGTATGCCGGTGGCATGATGGCCCACACTTTTGCCTATCGTGTCATCTGTGGTGTCCGTTTGAAAGTGGCGGAGCATATCGGAAAGCTGCCAATGGGTTATGTTACGAACAATTCCATCGGGAAAATGAAACAGGTTTTGGATGCGGACGTCGAACAGATTGAAACCTTTCTGGCTCACCAACTGCCAGATTTTGTCAGCACCATTGTTATGCTGCTTGCAATGTTTATTATCATGTTTTCGCAGAATGTCTGGCTGGCGCTGGCCTGCCTGATCCCGATTGTGGTTGGCTTTGTCTGCCAGTTTGCAGTAATGATTAAGATTTTGAAAAGCGGCGGGCTGAAAGAAAACTTTGACGCACTGGAAAAAATCAGTTCTTCTTCCATCCAGTATGTTCAAGGGATGCCTTCTATTAAAATCTTTGGGCAAACAGTGAAATCCTTTCGGAAGTTCTATGAGGATATTATCAGCTATCGGGACTTCACAACAAAAATGACCGAGGTGATCCGGCCCGGCTATGTTCTCTTTCGGATGTTTGTGTTGTCTGTTGCCACCTTTATCGTTCCTGTCGGGTTGCTCCTGTTTTTGCAAAAACCTGGCGATGTGGCCTTTGTTGTGACGTTTCTGTTTTTCCTGATCGTAGGGCCTGGTGCAGCCACCCCTACATTGAAGCTACGCAGTTTTTCCGAAAGCATGAATGTCGTTACAGAGGGTGTCAAACGTGTGGATGAAGTGCTGAACGAAAAGCCGCTGCCGGAACCGGCACACAAGGGGAGCCCGTCAGGGCGGGAGGGCGGCCTGGGCCGGAGAAAGTCCCCGGCTGGCTATGATATTTCTTTCCATAATGTTTCCTTTTCCTATGAGGCAGAGGGCCGGAAAATCCTTGATAATGTTTCTTTTGCTGCAAGACAGGGAGAAATCACCGCACTGGTAGGGCCGTCCGGAGCCGGAAAATCTACCATTGCAGAGCTGATCCCCCGCTTTTGGGATGTGACAGAGGGCAGCATTGAAATTGGCGGTGTGAATATTCAGGATATGTCCATTCACGACCTGATGGAGCAGATGTCGTTTGTCTTTCAGGAGAGCTTTTTGTTCTCTGACACGATTTTTAACAACATCGCTTTAGGAAAACCAGGCGCCACGAAAGAGCAGGTGGAAGAAGCCGCAAAAGCAGCACAATGCCACGATTTTATCATGGCACTTCCTAATGGCTATCAGACAAAAATCGGTGACGGTGGCGTATATCTGTCCGGCGGAGAGCAGCAGCGTGTTTCTATTGCAAGGGCAATCCTGAAAAATGCCCCAATCTTGATTTTGGACGAGGCGAGCGCCTATGCGGACGCCGAAAATGAGCATGAAATGCAGATTGCTTTGCAATCCCTGATAAAGAATAAAACGGTCATTATGATTGCCCACAGGCTGACAACCATCTGCAATGCCAACCAGATTTTAGTTGTGGACAGCGGGCAGATTAAGGAACACGGCACCCATGATGAATTGCTGAAAAAGCATGGGCTATATGCAGCCATGTGGGATGCTGGTGTTAATTCGGCTACATGGACGATTCGTACTGGAAAGGAGGCCGTGACAGAATGAAACAGTTATTGAACGCGATTACTTGCAATGAACCCAAAAGGCTAATAAAGCCGGTGTTTTGGAACGCACTTGCAAATTTGTCTAACTTACTGCCATTCTTGTGTCTGGCATATATCGTCAGCCAGATTTATGAGTATTTTGTCAGCGGGACATTGAACCGTACATCCCTATGGGCGGCATGGGGTTTCATGCTTGTCTGCTTTGTTGTTACATGGATTTTTGAGAATATTGCCTGCAAGTTGACCTATCGGGACGGCTTTATGGCGTCCGCAGATGGGCGGATCAAGCTGGCGGAACACATCCGCAGGCTGCCACTGGGCTTTCTGATGAGCAAAAATTCCGGCGAAATCGGAAATACCATGATGAATGACTTTTCCCGAACCGAGTCGGCTATGACCCACATCTTGCCTCAGATTATCAGCGGCGCGTTGATGGCGGTCATTGCTTCTGTTGTTCTGTTGATTGCGGACTGGCGCATGGGCCTTGCCATGTTTGCAGGCTTTCCGATTGCGCTGCTTATTATGTTTGGGATGCGGGGCTTGGAGCGCCGCTTGGATACACAGCTTTCGCAGGCAAGGGTCAATCAGGCCGGAAAGCTGCAAGAATATCTGTATGGGATGCGTATTATCAAATCCTACAATATGCAGGGGGATAACTTTGAAAAGCTGAAAAAGGCTTGCACAGACTACCGGGACGCCTGCATTAAAGTGGAAGGTGGCATTGGCCCCCTGAATTTGGTTGCAGCGGCTTTTCTCCGCAGCGGCTTATCCCTTATGACGGTGGTAGGTGTATTCCTTGTAACTGGCGGCACCTTGACTGTGCCGGATTTTGCTCTATTCTTGCTTATCGGAACCCGTGTATTTGACCCGCTGGCTGTTGCCATTATGAACTATTCCGAACTGATGATGTGCGGTATGTCGGGAGAACGGATTTGTACTCTGCTGGATGAGCCGGAAATGGCAGGCAGCGGCGACGCTCCGAGTGAGCATGAAATCTATTTTGACCATGTGAGTTTTGGCTACGGTGAGAAAGAAGTTTTGCGCGATGTCAGCGCCCGATTGGAACCGGGAACGATGACCGCTGTTGTAGGGCCGTCTGGCTCTGGCAAAAGCACAATGCTGCGGCTGATTGCCCGTTTCTATGATCCGACATCCGGCAAAGTGCTGTTAGGCGGTGTCGATGAAAAGGATATAGAGCCTGAAAAGCTGATGAAAAATATTTCTATGGTCTTTCAGGACGTGTATTTGTTCCAGGATACCGTTGCCAATAATATTCGCTACGGAAAAGAGGATGCCACACAGGAAGAAATTGAAAATGCCGCTCGTCTTGCCAACTGCTATGACTTCATTATGCAGATGCCAGATGGCTTTGACACAATGATCGGTGAGAGCGGTTCTACTCTTTCCGGTGGTGAAAAACAGAGAATATCCATTGCAAGGGCTATCCTGAAAAATGCCCCTGTCGTCCTGCTTGACGAGGCGACGTCGTCCCTTGATCCCGAAAATGAAGCGCAAATCCAGCAGGCGATCAGCCGTCTTGTTCAGGGGCGAACCGTTGTTGTAATTGCCCACCGCCTGAAAACGGTGGTTGGCGCAGATACTATCCTTGTACTGGATCAGGGCCGGATTGTTGAGCAAGGAACCCATGAACAGCTTCTTACCCAAAACGGACTGTACGCAAAACTTTGGAATTTGCAGACTTCCACCGAGGTTTGGAAAATAAATTAAAACCGGAAAAAGGAGGTTTTTCCAGATGGAAAACCAAAGAAAAATCTTCCAGTGGTGCGATTGCCGTGAAACGGACAGAAAAAGCCCATGGCGGAGGAATGTCTGGAGAGCATCTTTATTTTAAAAATTTCATGTGAATTGTTATGCCTGATGGTTTATCCATCGGGCATTTATATGCCTTGCGAAATGGTTAGCGTGATGATACAATGATGTTAGTTTTATTGAGCTAACTGTTGTGATAAGGAGGAAATATATGAATGATTTTCGTTTGATCGAACAAGAAAAAATTCGTCTTGGCACGCATGGTGAAAATTATGGCAGCTGGATGTCGACGCCAGTGTTCTTTATGATCGGCGGTGGGGCGCTGCTGGCGCTTGCGCTGGCTGTGGGGTCCTTTGTTTGGCTGCATGTTGTTGTGCTTGCGGCGCTCTTTGGCATTGCGTTTGTGGCGCTGATGGGACTTTTTGTGCTCTGTCTCTGGATCCGTCGTCAGTATGCGGCTAAAGGTGGAGGGCTCATGGAAAAAGTACACGCTCACGTGCTTGCCAATCTTGATTTCGATGGTCAGGGCACACTGCTCGAAGTCGGCTGTGGGTCCGGTGCGCTCGCGATCCGTGCGGCGCTCACCTGGCCAGAGGCACGTGTGATTGGTGTCGACAGCTGGGCGCCGGTCTATTTCTACAGCCGCGCAGGCTGCATGAAAAATGCTGACAGCGAAGGTGTTGGTACGCGCTGCATTTTCCGACAGGGCGACGCGCGTAAGCTCGATCTGCCGGATGAGAGTGTTGATGCGCTCGTGAGCAACTATGTCTATCACAACATTGTGGGATGCGACAAGCAAGCGCTCCTGCGCGAATCGCTGCGTGTGCTCAAAAAGGGCGGCGTGTTTGCAATCAACGATTCCATGCGTCCGAATCTTTATGGCGATATTGAAGCGTTCGCTCAGAGTTTGCGCGATGACGGTTACGAGGAAGTGCGTATTATCGATACGACCAGAGAAGTCTTCGGTGGTCCGCTGCGCGCGTCTCTGATGATGCTTGCAGGCTCGCGGATGATCGTTGGACGGAAGTGAGCACGATGGCGATTTTATTCGCCTGGCTTGGCAGTGGCGGCAGCGCTTGATGTGTTGTTGTTGATCTGCCATGGTACTACTCAATTCCCTTCTTCAGGTGATCTCGGGCCATGTCCTATGGACGATCGATGGGAGATAATATGAAACGCGTAAAAAGTATTGTGCAAGTGACCAGTGCACTGCTCATCATGACTGGGATCATCCATACGACGATGGTCATCAAAAATGTTGCGCCGAATTTCCCAGCGGAAATTTTGCAAAGCGGCGCGTATGTGTTGATGGTGCTTGGCACCTTGGCGTTCATTGCATTGAGCAAGAAATCGCTGCGCGATGTTGGGCTGCTCCGTGTGCATTTTGTGCGACAATTGATTGTTGGCGGAGTGATAGGCGGAATATTGTTGGTCGCCTGTGGCGCTTTTACAGGATGGCGATTCTTCGCAAATGGCTGTTCCTTGTACATTGTTTTAAGTCAGCTGCTTGTGGCTTTTGCAGAGGAATTGTTTTTCCGTGGATATCTTCTGGAAATGATGAAAGATGTGGCAAGAACTTCTGAGCGTGCGGTTATTATTTCGGCGTTCTTATTTGGGCTTTGGCATTATCCGATCTCCCATAACATAGGCTTGGTGATCATAACATTTTTCCTGGGCGTTATTTATGGAACGTTGCGCACACTCTTTGAAAAAACTGAGAAAGAAATCGGCATTGTGTCGCTTTCGATCGCTCATTGGCTCTTTAATGTGGTTTTGTAAGAAAAATAGAATTTGGTAGCACTGTTAGCAGGTGTTCGGTTGGGCACCTGCTTTTTGTGGACTGCGCTTCGCAATATAAAACGACCGCGACATGATCAGATGTGATCATATCGCGGTCGTTGTGCGTTCAGCGGTGGGCGTGGTGTGGGGGTTGTTGGAGGTCTGGGAGTTTGCTGAGGGCTGGGGAGAGGATGAGGGCGATAACGAGGCCTGAGGTGCCCTGGATGATGTTGGCGGGGATGCTGGCTGCTGCTGCGAGGCCGTAGAAGAAATATTCGAAGCAGAAGTAACCGCAGGCGACGAGGACGATATCGATCACGCCGCCGCAGATGACGCTGGCTGTGCGGCCTTTTGGCAGATGCTGCAGACGCTGGCAGGCGAGGGCTGTGAGGAGGGCGACGAGGCCTTTGATGAGGAAGGTGGCGGGAACGTAGAAAAAGTAGCCGCCGAGGAAATCGGAGAGGCAGCTGCCGAGGCCGGCTGCGAGAAATCCGTAGAGGGGCCCGAGGATGATGCCGGAGAGGATGACGAGGGCGTCGCCGGGATGGACGTAGCCGCCGGTGCCGGGGGTTGGGATGCGGATGATCATGGTGGCGACGCAGGTGAGCGCGGCGAAGAGGGCAGTGAGGACGAGCTTTTGGGAGGTAAATTTCATGGGAATCACTCCTTCGTTTTCATAGTTCAATGATAGAACAAAGCTGGCCCTGTGAAAAGAGCCAGCTTTTGAAAGAATGATATGTCCAGTTTGCAGTCCAGATTCAGTCGCGGAATGTCAGGGTGGTGTCTGACATTTCTTCGATGATGGCGAGGGATTCGACGCGGATGCCGCGTTCGCGCAGGCGGTCGCCGCCGTGCTGGAAGCCTTTTTCGATGACGATGCCGCAGCCTTCGAGGGTGGCGCCGGACTGACCAATGATCTCGATGAGGCCTTCGAGGGCGCAGCCGTTGGCGAGAAAGTCGTCGATGACGAGGACGTGATCGTCAGGTGAGAGGAATTTTTTGCTGACGACGACGTCGCTCACTGTTTTGTGGGTGAAGGATTCGACGCGCGCGTGGTAGAGGTCGCCGTCGAGGTTGAGGCTTTTGCTTTTCTTTGCGAAAACGACGGGCGCGTTATTGAAATGCTGGGCGGTGATGGCTGCGATGCCGATGCCGGATGCTTCGATGGTGAGGATTTTGTTAACGGGCGAGCCGGCAAAACGGCGGGCAAATTCGGCGCCGATCTGGTTCATAAAGGCGATGTCGATCTGGTGATTGAGGAAGCTGTCGACTTTGAGCACGTTGCCAGGCTTGACGGTGCCGTCTTCCAAAATGCGTTGCTTTAACTGTTCCATGTGTGGTCCCCCTGTTTTTCGTCGTGAATATTCTACTATGATAACGCAAGCGCGGCGGCTGCGCAATGGTTTTTGGCGCAAAAATGCCCGGCGCGGTGTGCGTCGGGCGGCTCTGTTTGTTGGCGTTATCTGGTGAGGAGGGTGCGGTCGGAAAGGACGGCACCGGCGTTTTTGTAGTGTTGCATGATGTCTGCACCGGTCATGCCCTGGCGCTCCTGGCCGGCGATGTCGAGGATGATCTTGCCGCTGTCCATCATGATGGTGCGGTTGCCGACGTGAAGGGCGCTTTCGAGGTTGTGGGTGATCATGAGGGTGGTGATGTTGTGCTCGTGCACGATGTCGTTGGTCAGGCGCATGACGGTTTCGGCGCTGACTGGGTCGAGGGCGGCGGTGTGCTCGTCGAGGAGGAGCACATCGGGTACGACGATGGTGGTCATGACGAGGGCGAGGGCCTGGCGCTGGCCGCCGGAGAGGGTGCCGACTTTGACGTTCACGCGATCCTCAAGGCCCATGCCGAAGCGGGCGAGGTGTTCGCGGAAGAGGTCGCGGTTTTTCTTCGTCAGCGGGAAGCGCAATGGCCCGATGCGGCCGGAGGTGTAGGCGAGGGCGAGGTTTTCCTCGATGGTCATGTTCGGCGCGCTGCCGCGCAGCGGATCCTGGAAGAGGCGGCCGATGATGCGCGAGCGTTTGTGTGCTGGCAGATAGGTGATGTCCTTCCCTTCGAGGGCGATGCGTCCGCGATCGACGAAGAAATCGCCGCAGATGGCGTTGAAGAGGGTGGATTTCCCTGCGCCGTTGGAGCCGACGATGGTGATGAAATCGCCTTTCTCGACGTTCAGCGAGAGGCCGTCGAGGGCTTTGTGGACGTAGCCGGAGCCTGTCGAGAAGGATTTTTCGAGTTTAGTCAATGTGAGCATCTCTCAGGTTCTCCTTTCTCTTGCGCTGCATGTCGAGAAGCTGCTTGATGGCCGGGATCGCCAGCGCGATCGTGACGATGACGGCGGAGATCAGGCGGAATGCGGCGGATGGGAAAATGTTCGTCTGGTAAGCCAACGCGATCAGGAGGCGATAGATGATCGAGCCGAGCACGGCGGCGCAGAGGCCGCAGAGGATGCCGCGCTGTCCCAGGAAGGCTTCGCCGATGATGACGGACGCGAGCCCGACGACGAGCATGCCGACGCCGCTGGAAATATCTGCAAACTGCTGATACTGCGCGAGGATCCCGCCGGAAAGGGCGATGATGGCGTTGGAAAGCGCCAGTGCGAGGATCTTTGTGACGCCGATGTTGATGGAGCTGGCGCGGACCATGTACTCATTATCCCCGGTGGCGCGGATGGAAAGCCCGATGCGCGTTTTGAAAAAGGTGTAAATGAGGAAGACCGCGAGCGCCACGAGCACGAGATTGACGAGGGTTTTCGCCAGATCGAGATCGCCGCCGAAGAGCGGCGCTGTGAGGCTGAAGATCGTGTCGACGCCGATGAGGGTGAGGTTGGCTTTGGAATCCATGGTCAGCAGGTTCACCGAATAAAGCCCGCTCATCGTGAGGATCCCGGCGAGGATCGCCGGAATGCGCAGGTAGACGTTGAGCGCCCCTGTCACCACCCCAGCCAGCGCGCCGGCGGCGAGCGCCAGCACGATGCCGAGGATCGGATGGCCGAGGTCAGCGAAAACCGCTGCCACGACCAGGCCAAAGGTGAAGCTGCCCTCTGCCGTCAGATCCGGAATGTTCATGATGCGAAACGATATGTAGATGCCGATCGCCAGGAACCCGTAAATGAGCCCCAGCTGCAGGCTGCCAATAAACAGAGTCATGAGAATGCATCTCCTTAGAAAGCAAGATTATTCTGCAGTGGTTTGAACGAAGGTTGCACCGTCGGTGGCGCCGTCTGGGAAGGTGATGCCGATTTCAGCGATGTAGTCTTCGTTGAGGACGGTGTCGCTGGCTGGGAAGACGACGGATGGAATGTCTTCAACAGCGGTGCCTTCGAGGTACTGGATGATCATGTCCGCAGTGGCGGCGCCGATCTCTTTGTCGCTCATAGCAACCGTGGCCATGGCGCCGGTTTCAACAGTGGCGGCGCTGCTGGCGTAGGTTGGCAGCTTGTATTCAGCGGCGATATCAGCGACCAGCGCCATTGCGCTCTGGACCATTGCCGAGTTTGGAATGAAGACAGCGTCCACATTTGGGAAGAGATTCTGGCAGGCCTGCTGCACTTCGGAAGAGTTCGTGACGACAGATTCTTCGACGGTGTAGCCGTTTTCTTCGAGATAAGCCTTGGCCGATTCAACAGTGGAAACCGCGTTGTCTTCGCTTGTGTTGTAGACAATGCCGACCGTCTTCACATCTGGCGTCAGTTTTTCCATGAGGGCGAAGATGTCTTCCACAGGGATCGCGTTGGATGTGCCAGTGGCGTTTTTGTCAGGCTTTTCCATATCGCTGATGATGCCAGCCGCAACAGGATCGCTCACAGAGGTGAAGAAAACAGGAATGTCGCTGCCGGCAGCCACACAGGCCTGAGCAGCAGGAGTGGCGATCGGCGCCAGCACGTCAACGTCTTCCTGCACCAGGTTCTGCACGATCGTGTTGAGGTTCGAGGCATCGCCCTGGGCGTTCTGGTATTCGATCTTCACCTTGTCTTCGCCGTAGCCCTTGGCTTCCAGCTCTTCGATCAGCCCTTCGCGCATGTCGTCGAAGGCCGGGTTGTCCATCTGCTGCACGATCGCGACGGTTTTTACATCGCCCGAGCTTTCAGCAGAAGCGCTGGCAGCAGAGCTCTGCGACGAATCGGAGCCGCCGCCCCCACAACCGGCGAAGGTGACAAGCATGGTGCAAGCGAGTACAGATGCAGCGAGTTTTTTGAGTGTGTTCTTTTTCATGGTTTTTTCCTCCAAATTTTTGAAATTTGTTGGTCGCCAGTGGGTGGGCGGCGGCAGGTAAACAAAAAGCACCTGTCCTTCAGAAAGGACAGATGCTTGAATTTCATCTGCGGTACCACCTTATTTAGCGCTTGCGCGCTCACCTCATGCAGGATGCCAACACATCCCTCACCCTTAACGCGAGTGTCACGTCAGCTGCTACTAAGACGAACTTTTCACAGTGCCCTCCGTGGCCCATTGTGCCAGCGCGTGTTCGTCAGGCTTCCACCGTCCCCGACTCTCTCTGCAACCGTGTGCTGGTTTTACTTCCACATCTCTGGTTTGCATTTATTTTAGCGGGATGAAAAGCGCTTGTCAATATGAAATTTTAAGAAATTTGGTGTTTTGTGAGGAAATCTTTGTGCGCGCATGGTGGAGTGGGCGCTGAGATTGAGCGCTGCAGCAAAAGCTGTGCGCCAGTGGTGGACGCGCGGCGGCGCGTGATCGGCGAGAGTTGTGCGCGGATGGTGGACGGTTCAAGCAAATTCAAGCACCCTAAAGCACCCTTAAGCAAATCAAGCTGTTACTGTTACTGTAAATGTTACTGCTACTGCTACTGCTACTGGTACTGGTACTGAGATATAATACCCCTATTGTTCACCGAGCGCCGCCATGCGCGGTGCAAATGGGTGTGCGGCAGCGTTTTTCTGTGCAGCTGGCGCTGCACCTTGGGTGCGATTTTTCTCCACGTGCTGATAACGCAGTATGAACGGCAAAGGGCCGAACGTTTTGGTGCGTTCGGTCCTTTTCTGCAGGTGGCGAAGATGCGCTTCAGCATGCGTCTGGTGGATAGAGCGGACATTTGTCCACCAGAGTTAGAGAGAGAGTTAGAGTTAGAGTAAGAGATAGAGCTAGAGTGAGAGCGAGAGATAGAGCGAGCGCCAATGGCGCGGCGCCCCCCACGCGCGCATTTTGGCTGATTTTTGTCAAGTTCAAAAGAGCCTGGTGACGAAAAAGCAGAAAAAGTAATAGGTGATGTTATAGTCAATGGTATTGTTAAAGTAAATGGAATATACCCTTATTGTTCACCGCGCGCTGCTATGCGCGGTGCAAATGCTGCGCGGCAGCGGCTTTCTGTGCAGCTGTCGCTGCACCATGGGCGCATTTTTTGCCAGGGATTTCCAGCAAATCTCGCTGGCGCGGAGAACCAGCTGATGCCAGCTCAGAAAATGTGCGGCGAGTGTGGCGGATCAGGCGATTTTTTGCCCGAAAGAAAAAATGGGGGTGGATGCCAAATGCACAAATCACGCTAAGCACGTCTAAAATCGCCGCAGCGCGACGGAAGGAGTGTGAATGGTATCCTGGTTCCTTCAGAACGATTTTCCAGCGTTAAAACGCAAATCTGCGCGTTTTCGCGGAGCTGAGCGTGAGCGTTCCGCTGATATTCCTGGCGGAGGATGGCGCAAAAGCTGCGCCCAGCGCGCGCTGTGGCCGCTTGCGGCGGTCATTTTTCATTTCTCAAAAAACAATCCTTGACAGACGCGGGTCTGTATTGTATGCTTTAGGTGTGGTAGTTAGTTAGTCGAGTAACTAACTGGCAAACGACAAGGAGGTGGGCGCATGACGATCGATCCGACAAGTGAAAAGCCGATCTTTCTCCAGATTGCGGAGCAGCTGGAGGATGCGATCTTTACGGGGATCTATCCGGAAGGCGAGAAGGTGCCGTCGACGAATGAGATTGCGGCGCTTCTGGCGATCAATCCGCACACGGTGCTGAAGGGGATGAATCTGTTGGTGGACGAAGGCATTATCTACAAAAAACGCGGCCTGGGCATGTTCGTCAGTGACGGCGCTGTGGCTGTGATCCAGAAAAAGCGGCAGGCGCAGTTTTACGAGCGCTACATTGAGCCGCTTGTTGTTGAAGCAGAGAAGCTGGCGGTGACGAAGGACGAGGTCATCGCGCTGATCGAGAGGGGGTACAACCATGAACGGGATTGAGATCAAAAACGTATCGAAGCAGTACAAAAATGTGGCGGCACTGGACGACGTGACGCTCACCTTTGCGCCGGGGAAGATCTACGGCCTCCTGGGCCGCAATGGCGCGGGGAAGACGACGCTCTTGAACATCATCGCGAGCCGTATTTTCGCAAGCGCGGGATCGGTGACGATCGATGGTGAAAACGCGGTGGAGAATATGCGCGTGCACGACAAGATCTTTTGCATGAGTGAGCAGGATCTCTACAGTCCGGCGCTGAGGGTGCGCGATCATTTCAAATGGACGGCGCGCTTTTATGATGGCTTTGATCTCGAGCGGGCGCACGAAATCGCGGCGCTTTTCGGGCTGGACGAGCGCAAGAAATTCAAGGCGCTGTCCAAGGGCTATCAATCGATCTTCAAGCTGACGATCGCGCTGGCGCTGGATGTGCCCTATGTGATCTTTGACGAGCCGGTGCTGGGGCTGGACGCGAATAACCGCGAGCTGTTCTACAAGCTGCTCCTGGAAAAATACGAGCGCGAGGGGAACACGCTGATTTTGGCCACGCACCTGATCGAGGAGGTGGCGAATCTGATCGAGGATGTGGTGCTCATTGACCACGGCAAAGTGCTCTTATCCGAGAATGTGGAAGTGCTCTTATCCCAGGGCTACACGGTGAGCGGATTTGCCAGCGATGTGGACCTTTACTGCGCGGACAAGCGTGTGATCGGCGTGGACAATCTCGGCGGGCTGAAGCTGGCCTATGTCCTCGGCGAACGGACACCGGCGCCGGAGGGTGTGAATCTGCAATTCACGGCGCTCAATCTGCAGAAGCTCTTTGTCAAGCTGACGGAAGCAGAGGAGGGAGAACAATGGGCAAGCTGAGAGAGGTGGTGCGTTTTGAGATCGCGACGTCGCTGCGCTATCTGGTGATCTTTTATCTGATCCAATACAGCGTGGTGGCGGTGACGCTCTTTCTGACGTGGCTGGGGCGCGGCAGTCTCGACCATCCGTATTTTGCGGCGCTGGAGACCTGCGCGATGATCTTTGTGTTCATCTTCGGCGCGCTCGGATTTTGCGAGGATTTCAAGATGCTCCTGCAAAACGGCTTCACGCGGCGCGTGCATTTCGTGGCGGCGCTTGTGCTCTTTGTGGTCACGGCGGCGCTGTTGGCGCTGGTCGACACGCTGGCTGCGCGCGGCATTGAGGCGGTGGCCCATGGCTACTGGTCGCTCTTTACGGCGATCTACGGACCGAATCAGGCGCTGGCGCTGCAATTTCTCTGGCGCTTTGGTGTGTATCTGGTGCTGGCCTGCGCAGGCTATCTGGCAGCGCTCGTCGTGGCGCGGCTGGGGACGAAGCGCACGATCTTTCTTGGGATCGTGCTCTGGTGCATGGGCGTGCTGGCGCTGCCGACGCTTTATGTGGAGCTGTTGCCGGATGCGTGGCGTTACAGCTTTGGCACGCAGGTGAACACGGCGCTTCTGCACTGTGCTGGCTTTACGGCAGAGGGCGTGCAGTTGGCCTGGCCGATCGTTTCGCTGACTGTGCTTGCGGCTTTTGGTTTTGCGGTTTGCTTTGCGCTGGTGCGCCGCGCGCCGCTGCGATGAGAGGAGGAAGAACGATGAGAACGATGCGCGCACTTTTCAGGTACGAAGCGCAGAACACGCTGAAAATGGTGGCGAGTTTTTACGGCGCGATGTTTGGCACGATGGCGGTGATGCTCCTGATCGTTCAGGGGCTCACCGGCGAGGCGATCTTCACCAGCATGCCGGGGTTTGACTTCTTGGCCGTTGTGCTGGGCATTGTCGTTGGCGCGGTGGCGATGTCGGAAAACTATCGCTATTTCAAGCAGAACGGCTTCACGCGTCGGGCGATCCTTGCCGGCGATCTCTTTGGCTTTACATTTGGCGCGGTGATGATGGCGACGGTTGGCACCTTTGCGCCGGCTGTGGTGCGGCTTTTCATCCCGGGCTATCTCTCGGCGATCGGGCATATGTATGGCAGCGAGACGAGTGCGCTCGCCAGCTGGGCGCTGCTCTTCTTTAGCTATCTCTGTCTGGCGAGCGGAGCGTACTTCATCGGGGCGCTCACGCTGCGCCTGGGCAAGCGGCGGGCGCTTGTCGTGGGGATTGTGGTTTTCCTCCTGGTGATGGTCGTGGGTCCGGCGATCTTCGCTTTTCGCGGACCGGCGCTCGCCCTCGGCCGCGTGACCGACGGCTTTCTCAATTTCCTCGGCTTTTCTGCTGGCATGACGCCGCAGATCTGGCCAGCCGTCGCGACAGTGGCAGTGCTCTGCGTGGTCGCCATCGCCCTCGTCTACGTTGTGATGCGCCGCTTCGAATGGCGCTGGTGAAATGATAGCGGTTCCGTTTTTGCGGAGCCGCTTTTGTGGTATAATGGGGAAAAACGAAACGGAGGTGGAGGCTATGATCCGACTGGCGATCTGTGACGACGATGCGCAGGCGGTGGACGCGCATCGCGCATTGGCAGAAGCGGCGCTGGCGCGCGGCGGCTATGCGGTGACGGTGGAGGTTTATACGAAAAGTGAGAGCCTCTTGGCGGATATCTGCGAGGACGGGCGCGTCTATGACCTGATCCTCCTCGATATCGAGATGCCGGGGCTGGACGGCATGGCGCTGGTCGAGCGCATCGCGCCGCTCTTGCCGCAGGTGCGGGTGATCTTCATCACGAGCCACCGTGAGTACGCGATCGACGCCTACGCGCTGAACATCTTTCGCTATGTGCCGAAGGACGAGCTGGAAAAACGCCTGCCCCAGGCCATTCTCGATGCGGCGAAGCTTGTCGCCCTGGAGGATGGCAAAAGCTACACGATCCAGACTGCCCACCGCCTGGAAAAGCTGCCGCTGCGCGAGATTCTTTACATCGCGCGCGAGGGCAAGAATGTCTGCTTCCTCACAGCGCAGGGCGCGCATCTTGAGCGCACGAGCCTCGGCGCAGTGGCAGAAAAGCTGGGCGATCCTGCGTTTGTGTACATCGACCGCGGCATGATCGTCAATCTTGTGCATGTGATGGCGGTGAAGGAGGGCTTCGCTGAACTCGATAACGGCCAGCGTCTGCCCATCAGCCGCGGACATCTGGCAGAGGTGAAGGCGCAGCTTGCCGCCTATTGGGGGGCGCTCTTATGACCGGCGTGGAAATCTCAGTGCTCTTATCGGCGATTTTAAGAGCACTTTTGGGACTGTATCTGACTGCGCGCCTGCTCGGAAAATGCGAGCACTTTTCGCCGCGCTGCGCGTTGGTGGGCGTGGCGGCGCTGGGTGCGCTCGCATTTGGCTGGCCGAACCCGGCGCAGATGATGCTCGAGGTGGCAGCGATGGCGCTTTGTGCAGCGTGGCTCCTGGGCTGCGACGGGCGCATGAGCCTCTTTGTTGCGACGTTTTACGAGATCGCACTGGCGCTCTGGAGCTTTCTTGCGGCAGCCTGGTTGGGCGTGGCCTTTGCAGATGCGGCATTCCTCGATGGCGCAAGTGCTCAGGCGCAGGCGGCGCTCTGGCTTGTGCATGGTCTGGCGCTGGTGCTCGTGCTGATCTTCCGCAGCAGGACGCTGCCGCGCGCGCTGGCGATGAAGGGATTCGCTGCGTTTTTCCTTGTGAGCTTGCTGGCGCTGATCTCTCTCGAGGAGCAGCACAGGTTGGCGATTCCTGCGGATGCGACGGCGCTCCAGCTGATGCTCACGCTCATCCTGATGATCGGCGTGCTCGTTTACAACCTGCGCAGCCAGCTCGACACCGAGCGCGAGCTTGCAGAATTGCGCCAAGCTCAGGCCGAAAGCGCCGAACGGGAGCAGCGGCGGATCGCCGAGACCTACGAAGCGAACGCCAAGCTTTTCCACGATCTGCACAACCATCTCAGCGTGCTGCGTCGTTTGCTGGCGCAGGATAAGAGCGCCGAGGCGGTGGCGTATCTCGACAGCCTGCAGGCGCCGCTGTCAGCGCTGACCGATCGCGTCTGGACCGGCGATGAGATCGTGGATGTACTGATCGCAAGCAAGGCGCAAGCGGCTGAGGCAGCAGGCATCCGTTTTACAGCCGAGGTGGAATTTCCGGCGCATAGCAATCTGCGCGGCGCCGATCTCTGCGCGATCCTCGGCAACCTCCTCGACAACGCCCTCGAGGCTGCAGCGCAGACCGACGCGCGCTGGCTGCGGCTGGTGATGCGGCGCATCGGCAGAACGATTGTGATCAAGGTGGAAAACAGCGCCCATCCGCCGCAGGAAAACTGCGCCACGACAAAATCCGGCGAGCTCCACGGCTGGGGACTGGCAAGCGCACGCACAGCCGCTGCGCGTTACGACGGCGTCGTGCAGACAAGCTATGCCGATGGCGTTTTCACAGCAGTGGCGACCCTTTCTTTTGAAGCAATTTGACCACGCCTGCTCACGGCGTGGTTTTTCGCGCCCAAAAACCGACCATTCGCGGACATTTCCGCAGCGCGCACGCAGATCGTGTAGGATAGAGACAGGATAAAACAACGATGATCCACAAAGGAGGAAACGATCATGCGTCACTATTATTTTCGCCTCGTTATGGGCTTTGTATTTCTTACCTGTCTCATTTTCAGCGCTGTGACAATGAATGTCAGCGGCGTCGTGCTTTTCATTTTCATGAGCACAGCCATGTTTTACGGCGCTTACACAGCGTGGAAGTCGGGCGGCGGCGATCAGTCATGAGCGCGCTCGAGATCCAGGGATTGTCTGCCTGGTACGCACCGGAGCATCCTGTGCTCAAGGACTGCACGTTCTCCCTCGGGGAGCACGAGGCCGTCGGCCTCATCGGGCTTAACGGCGCCGGCAAGACCACGCTCCTGAATGTGCTCAGCGGGCTGCACGCAGATTTTTCCATCGCTCGTGCGGCGTTTGACGGCGCAGCGGTGCAGTTTCGCGATCCCGCGTTCAAACGCGCGCGCTACACCGTCTTCGCCGAGGACGCCGCCTTTGGCTATTTCAGCTTCCGCGAATACCTCGCCTTTGCAGCCCGCGCTTACGCCCAGCCGCTGCCGGATGTGGACGCCCTCGTCCGCGGATTTCATTTCGTCGACTACGCCGAAACGCCGATCCGCGATCTTTCCACAGGCAACCGCAAGAAAGCCTTTCTCATCACCGCATTTGCCCTGCGTCCGCCGCTGCTCCTGCTGGACGAGCCGGTGAACGGGCTCGATTTTCAGAGCACCGAATTTCTCTATACGTGTATGAACAACTACCGCAGCCAGGGCACGCTGCTCTTTTCGTCGCATGTGCTCGAAAGCATCACCCTCACCGCTGATCGTGTGCTCGTTCTCGAAAACGGGCGCATCAGCCAGACCTTCAGCAGCGGCGAGATCGATGCGCAGGCGATCCGGGAGGCGACGCGCGATGACAACGTTTGATTATTTTCTGCACAAACACTTCGGTGCGCGGGGGAAGCGCCTTGTGCGCACCCTCGTCGTCTGCGCCGTCGTCTATGGCGGCCTGACTGCGACAGAGTGGCGCGTCGCCATTTCGCCCTTCGTGCTCTGCCTGATGACCAGCGTGTTCAGCGGCGGCGCCATGCTCCGCGCCCTTGCTGCGGCGGATGGGCAGATCGAGCTGCGCCATCTGCTCATGCTCCCGGAAAATGCGCGCGACATTGTGCGCGGCTACATCGGCGCGCTGGCGCTCTACACCCTCACCACGAAAACCCTGCCGCTCTTGGCGATCCTGCTCGCCGTCAGCGCCTGGAACGCGCAAACACTCTGCAGCGTCGTTTTCTGCGCGCTTTGCAGCGTGCTGCTTGCGGCGCTTTTTCGCAGCGGTCTGCGCTGGCTCGCCATGCTCTGGATGCTCGCGTTTCTCGTCGTGCTCCGCCTTTGCGCAGGAGCGCGCGTGTTCCTGCCGTTGCTTGCGCTTTCTGCAGCCGCATCCCTGTTCCTGCTTGCGCGCGCAGATGCCTGGGCTTTTCTGTGTGCCACAGCGCCTGGCAGCCGCTCTGGAAAGCACGCGCAGCATTTTCTCATGCTCCGCTATTTCCTGCGCCATCTCTTCACCCACAGAAATTATCTCGTCAACACCGCCGGGCTCTGGCTCGTCGCTGCCGCGCTGCCATTTTTCTTCGCCAGCTTCGCCCGCGAGATCTTCGTCGCGCCCCTCGGCTTCGCCATCCTCACCCTCAACACCCCGCTCAGCGTTCTGCTTTCCGCAGATCCCACCCTCGACCGCGCCGTGCGCATGCTCCCCGGCAGCGTCAGGCTGTTCTGCCTGCCCTATGTCGTCCTGCTCGCCAGCGCAAATCTCCTCGCCGACAGCGTTTTTCTCATCAGCTGGGCTCTCACCATCGGCCCCATTACGCCACAAATGCTCGCCGCAGCCCTCTTCATCGCGCTGCAAAGCGCCCTCGCCGCCGTCTGGCTAGAATGGCAGCATCCCCTCAAAAACTGGCGCAGCGAAAGCGACCTCTGGCACCATCCCCGCAAATACCTCGTCCCCGCCGTCCTGCTCCTCCTGGCAGCAGCCATCGGCAGTTGGCCGCAGATGCTCTCGCTTTGCTGGATCGTGCTCAACGCCGAGCTTGTCCTCGCTGCCCGGCAAATCACACGCGCATAAACAAAGGCCTGCTACACAGACGAAAATCGTTTGTGTAGCAGGCCTGTTGGCGCTTGTCTTCAGATTACGATTTTCGCGCCTAGAAGCTTCACAAATTCGCGGCAGATCGCAGCTAAAGGTAAAGAGTCGGAGAGGTTGAAAGATCGGTGAAATTTTCGTACAATAGAATCATAAAACCGACAGACGGGGAGGGGATTTCCATGCAACGCGCCCTAATCATACAACGAGCTGATCGCGCTGGAAATCGTTCGCGGCGCGAAAGCGCGGTACTACGACATGTTCTGCGCGCTCAGAGCCGAGATCGAAAAAAACTGGTTGGCCTACCGCTCGCTACCCCCCACATAAAAAATCGCCAGCTCTCTCTGCGAAAGCTGGCGATTGTCGTTATTCGTCGCGGTTCGCCTGGATGGCGTCGTAACCGTTTTCTCTGGTGCGGATGCGGATAGCTGAAGATTTTTCCGTCGCCGGGCTCACCGGTGTAGGCGGCGTGTTCGATGGCGTAGATGGTTTTTTGCTCCCATTCTTCGGAGGAGACGACGATCTCGAACTTGATCTTCGGCTGCATCTGCACCTCGATCTCCATGCCGCGGACGACTTCGCTGTAGCCTTTGCTGGTGCCGCAGCCCATCACCTGGGAAACCGTCAGCCCGTTGACGCCGATTTCCGACAGGGCGTGCTTGACTTCTTCAAATTTTTCTTCGCGCACGATGGCTTCAATTTTGATCAGCATAGTTTCACCTCATTTTCCTTTCTCAGTCCAAGCCGTTGAAGCTTGGGTAAGCGTTTTCGCCGTGCTGTGAGAGATCGAGCCCGACGAGCTCGTCTTTTTCCGCCACGCGCAGCGGTGTGAAGAGGCGCGTGATCGCCAGGCAGATCAGCGTGCCGACGACAGCGACGCCGATGGAGACGACGATCCCGGCGAGCTGAGCGAGGAAGAGACGGGTGTCGCCGAAAACCAGCCCGTTCCACTGCGCCACGTCGTTGATCGAAGAGAGGCCGAAGAGCCCGGTGGCGATGCCGCCCCAGATGCCGCCGAGGCCGTGGCAGCCGAAGGCATCCAGGGAATCATCGATCTTCAGACGTTTTTTGATCAGCGCGATGCCAAAATAGCTGATCGGACTGGCCAGCGCGCCGATGATGAAGCTTGCCCAGATCGGCACAAATCCTGCGCCCGGCGTGATCGCCACAAGCCCGACGACAAGCCCGGTGGAGGCGCCGACGAGGGTTGGCTTGTGATCCTTGATCGCGTCGATCGCCATCCACACGAGCATGGCCGAGGCGGAAGCGATCGACGAGGTCATAAACGCGTGGGCAGCGAGGCCGTTGGCCGCCAGGGCGCTGCCGGCGTTGAAACCAAACCAGCCAAACCAGAGCATCGTCGCGCCGAGCACCACGAACGGAATGTTGTGTACGCGGTAGACCACCTGCGCATAGCCGCGGCGCTGGCCGAGCACGATCGCGAACACCAGCGCGCTCACGCCCGAGGAAATGTGCACGACGTTGCCGCCGGCGAAATCCACCGAGCCCAGCGCCGCCAGCGCGCCGCCTTCGCCCCAGACCATGTGTGCCAGCGGATAGTAGACCACCAGCGACCAGAGAATGACGAAGAGCACCAGCGCCTTAAAGCGCACGCGCCCGACAAGCGATCCAGTGAGCAGCGCCGGCGTTATCACGGCAAACATCATCTGGAAGCCGCAGTAAATGAGGTGCGGAATATTGTCCGCGTATGGCCCAGCTTCCATGCCCACGCCGTTCAGCCCAAACCAGCGCAGGTCGCCGATGATGCCGCCGTGGTTACCGCCGAAGGCCAGCGAGTAACCCGCCAAACACCACATCAGGGTGGCGATGCCGATGATCGCCACACAGCCCATCATCGTATTCACCACATTTTTGCGCCGCACCAGCCCGCCGTAGAAGAAGGCCAGCCCCGGCGTCATAAAGAACACCAGCGCAGCACTGATGATCATAAAAGCAGTATCTCCACTGTTCATTTTCTCACATTCCCTTTCTTTTGTCCAGAGGGTAACAGGTTGCCGCGCGGTGAGGATTCAGAAAGATTTCTGAAAAACAAAAAAGGTGTTTGGAACGTTTCCACGTTTCAAACACCTTTGCTTGATGAACACAGTGTAGCACAGAAGCCGGCGTTCTGCAAGAGAAATTTTCAGCAGATTTCAACAAATTCTCGCTGACGCGTTTTTTGAATGGTTTTTCTATGCGTGCGTGTGTTGAGCTGATATAATATATAGAAAGAAATCCCTGCAGAAATGAGGTGTGTGTTATGATTCAGACAGTGAAAGAGGCGCAGTCGGTGTTGGCGCCGGTCTTCGATGAATATGGGATCCGGCGGGCGGTGCTTTTCGGATCGATCGCGAAGGGAACGGCAACGGACAGGAGCGATTTGGATCTGATCGTTGACAGTGGTCTGCGCGGATTAAAATTTGTTGGCTTTATTGAAGCGGTACACGAAGCCGCGGGAATGCCGGTGGATGTGATGGATGTGACGCACATCGACAAGGGCTCGCGCGTTGACCGGGAGATCCAGAAAACAGGGGTGACGATCTATGAAAGAAAAGATCATCATTGATAAAATGCTGCGCTATCTGACAAAAGTGGTAGAATATTGTCAGGGTTACAATTATGACCAATTTGTAAAAGATGAAAAGACGACAGAGGCCTGTGTGTTTAATCTTAGCCAGTTGGGCGAATTATGTCGAACGTTGGACGATGATTTTATGAAAATACACAGCGAAATTCCATGGCGCGCCATGTACGGATTACGCAATCGTATTGTGCATGATTACGAAGGCATTAATTTGATGCTGGTCTGGGATGTGATCTCGGAGGATCTGCCGGAGTTGAAAAAACAACTGCTGGAATTGAGAGAGAATTTATGAATGGAGTTTTTTTAAAGAAAAACGCGTCAGCGGGAAAAAATCTCGCTGACGCGTTTGCTATTTTCTGCGGACGGGCGATCAATGATGGTCGCAGTCGTGGTGGTCGCAGGCGATCTGGTTGTCTTTGAGGGTGCCGGCGAGGTAGGCTGCGAGGACGTCTTCGATCGGGCCGCTGCAGCCGCGGATGACCTGGATGCCGTTGGAATTGAGCACGTTCAGGGCGCCGTTGCCCATGTTGCCGGCGAGCATCATGCGCACGCCGATGCGCGCCATCTGTGGCGCGATGTCGGATTTGCAGCCGCAGCCTTCTGGCGATGGCATATCTTCGGTGGCGATGACTTTTCCACCTTCCACGGTGACGATGGTGTAGTGGTCGCAGTGACCGAAATGGTCGTCGATGCGTCCGTCTCTGGTTGGTAATGCGATTTTCATTTAATATTCCTCCTGTCTAGCGGTATTATACAGCGCGCGGCGAAAAATGTACAGAGCTTGCGCGGCTCTGCGATGTCGTGTACAATAAAACTATCTGTTACCCAAAAAAGGAGCGGTGAATGATGGACAAAGAACGGAGAAGGGCGCTGGGCGCGCTGACGCACGAGCTGGGCATCGGCGGGCTGGATCTCGAGATGCTGGATGTGGCGCTGACGCATCCTTCCTACGCGATGGAGCATAATCTCGACCACGACAACCAGCGGCTGGAATTTCTCGGCGACGCGGTGGTCGATCTGATCATGGGCGAATATCTTTTTGCGCAGTTTCCAGCAGACGACGAGGGCAAGCTCACGAAAATGCGCGCGAGTCTGGTCTGCGAGGATGCGCTGGCTGGCGCTGCGCGGAAGCTGGGGCTGAACAAATATCTGCTTCTGGGCCGTGGCGAGGAGGCGACGGGCGGAAGTCTGCGCCCATCGAATCTGGCGGATGCCTGGGAAGCAATGTGCGGCGCGATCTATCTGAGCGCGGGGATCGAGGTGCTGAAGCCGGTTCTGGTGAAATATCTCGAGCACGCGATCACGATGGTGCAGGGCGGTTATTACGGCGATTATAAAACGCGGCTACAGGAATTTATCCAGCAGGAGCCGGACCACACGATCAGCTACGAGGTGCTGGAAACGCGCGGCCCTGCCCACGACCGCGATTTCCATGTGGAGGTCCAGGTCGATGGGATCGCGCGCGGACGCGGCTGGGGAAAATCGAAGAAGCTGGCGCAGCGCGAAGCGGCGCTGGCAGCGCTTGTCGCTTACGGCGAGCTGCCGAAGGTGGAGCAGGATCTGTGAAACACGTGATCCTGCCGGTGTTTGTGCCGCACATGGGCTGTCCGCACACCTGTGTGTTCTGCAATCAGTTTCGCATCACGGGCACCTGGCAGCCGCCGGATCTCGCCACGCTCGCCTGCCAGGCGGAGGAATGGGCGGCATCGAGCGGCACGCTGCCGGAGCTGGCGTTTTACGGCGGCAGCTTCACGGCGATCGATCTTGAGACGCAGACGGCGCTTCTGGAAAGTGCGGCGCAGCTGAAAAAGGACGGGCGCATTTCTCGGGTCCGTCTTTCGACGCGCCCGGATGCGCTGGACGCGGAGGTTTTGGCGCGGCTTGCGCATTACGGCGTAGATACGGTGGAGATCGGTGTGCAATCGCTGGATGACGAAGTGCTGGCGGCGTCTCAGCGGGGCCACACGGCGGCGCAGGCAGAGGACGCGATCAGACGCGTGCAGGCGGCGGGATTTCGCTGCGGTGCGCAGATGATGGTGGCGCTGCCGGGCGATACACCGGAAAAAAGCCTTGCCACCGGAGCACGGCTTGTGCAGCTGGCGCCGGATATGGTGCGCATCTATCCAACGGCGGTGATCCGCGACACGGCGCTGGCGGAAGCGTATGCCGCAGGCAGCTATCAGCCGTGGCTGCTGGATGCGGTGCTCGACACGGTGGCGGCGCTGCTCGATCTTTTCGATGCGGCAGAGATCCCGGTGATCCGCGTGGGGCTGCAGGCGGAGGACAACCTCTCGCAGGGAGATGTCATCGCTGGCGCTTACCATCCTGCGCTGGGCGAGCTTGTGAAAGCACGACGCTTTCGCCGGCGCATGGCGGCGCTTTTGCGGGAGCACGAGACTGCGCCGGTGCAATTTGCTGTGGCACCGCGGTTTCTCTCGCAGGCGATCGGTCAGCATCGCGAAAACCTTCATTATTTATCAGAGCGCTGCGGCCAGACGGTGACGGTGGTGGCCGACGCTTCTGTTTTGAACGATACAGTAGAAAGAATGTGACACATGTTTCTTAAATCCTTAGAGATCCAGGGTTTCAAATCCTTTGCAGATAAGGTATATTTTTCTTTTTCGCCGGGAGTGACCGCCATCGTCGGGCCAAACGGCAGCGGCAAGAGCAACGTGGTGGATGCGATCAGCTGGGTGCTCGGTGAGCAGAGCGCGAAAACGCTGCGCGGTGCGAAGATGGAAGACGTCATCTTTTCCGGCAGCGCTGGGCGCAAGCCTGTCGGCATGGCGCGGGTGACGATGATCCTCGACAACAGCCAGCGCATTTTCGCGCTGGACGCCGACGAGATCGAAGTCTCGCGCACGCTCTATCGCTCCGGCGAGAGCAATTATATGCTCAACAAAAACACCTGCCGCCTGAGAGACATTCAGGAGCTTTTCATGGACACCGGTCTCGGCAAGGACGGCTTCAGCGTCATCGGTCAGGGCAAGATTGAAGAGATTCTCACCCTGCACGCCGAAGAGCGGCGCGGCCTCATCGAGGAAGCGGCGGGCATCAGCAAATATAAATACCGCAAGCGTGAGGCAGAGCGCAAGCTCGAATCGACGAACGACGACATGACGCGTCTCGACGACATCCTCTATGAGCTCGAGCAGCGCATCGATCCTCTCGCCAAGCAGGCGGAGAAGGTGCGCGTCTATCGTGGGCTCAAGGCAGAGAGCGACAAGCTCCAGCTCGCTTATCTGACAAAACAGCTGCTGCAGGCGCGGGATGACGAAAAGGCCCAGCTCGATACGCTGGAAGCGGAGCACGAAAAAGCGCTGGCGGCACAGACCGCCCTCGATCAGTCGGAGGCTGCCCTCGCAGAAGCAAAGCAGACATTAGCGCGGGAGCGTCACGCCATGGAAAGCGCGCAGTCGGCATACACCGATTCTCTGCGTGAAACGCAGGAGCATGAAAAAGCGCTGAGCCTGCTCGCTGAGCGGCATCAGCACGCCGAGGAGCGACTGGCGACGCTGTCTGCGCAGGCAGAGGAGAATCGCCAGAAGCTCACAGAGGTGCGCGCAAATGTGGAGACCTACGCGAGAGCGCTGGCAGAAAGCCAGGCCGAAGCGGCAGAGATTGACAGCCAGGCAGCGCAGGATCAGGCAGCGCTGACCGCTGCGGAAAACGATGTGAGCGCGCTGAAAACGCGCATCGACAGCCTGCAGGCGGAGCAGTTCGAGATCCTTTCTGAGCAGGCAGCCACCAACAACACGATCACCCGCCTGGAGCAGGCGATGAGCGGTGACGCAGCGCGCAGCGAGCGTGTGGCGTCGCGTCTGGCTGAGCTGGAAACGCAGCACGAAGCCCTGGCGGCAGACGTGGCGCAGCGCCAGACGGAGCAGGCGCAGAGCGAAGCAGCGCTAACAGAAACCGAAAACGCGCTGGCAAAGCTCGAGCACGACATGACGACCTGTCGCCAGGCGCTCGCTGTCCAGCAGGATCAGCAGCGCCATCTCGAGCAGCAGCTCACCCAGGCGCAGAGCCGTTTGGAAACCCTGGAGGAATTTGAAGCCTCCGGCGAAGGCTATTACCAGGGCGTGCAGCAGGTGCTGCGCGCGAAAAAAGAGCGCCGGCTTTCCGGCATCCAGGGCTCGATCCTGCAGCTTCTGGAGATCCCGACAGAATATCTCACAGCCATTGAAAACGCTCTCGGCGGCGCAGCGCAGAACGTCGTTGTCGACGACGACCGCGACGCCCAGCAGGCCATCGCCTGGCTGAAAAAAGAGCGCCGCGGCCGCGTCACCTTCATGCCGCTGAACCTTGTCAAGGGCAAGCGACAGGATGTGGATTTCCACGACGACGCCGTGATCGGTCTGGCGCTGGATCTGGTGCAATACGATCCGAAATACGAAGCTGTGATGGCGCAGCTTCTCGGCCGCGTCTGGGTACTGCGCGATCTCGCGAGCGCGACGGCGCTGGCCAAGCGCACCGGCGCGAAGCATCGCTTTGTGACGCTGGACGGCGACGTGCTCGCGCCTGGCGGCAGCATGACTGGCGGCCATCAGAAAAAACAGAGCTCGATCGTTCACCGCAAGCACGAAATGGGCGCGCTGAAGGATAAGATCGCCGCCCTCACCGCCGAAGCAGCGAAGATCGTCGACACGGCGGCGAAGCTGCAGACGCAGCTGGAAAAGCTCACGCAGTCGCAGGAGCGCGGCAACGCGCGCAAGCAGGAGGAGCAGCTGGCGCTGCGCGAGATCGCTGTCGTCCTCGAACAGCAGCAGGCGCAGGTGAAACGTGTGCAGCGTGAGCTGGAGCTTGAGCGCATGAATCGCGACAGCCTCAGCGCCGAGCGCGCAACAGCGGAACAGGATCTCGCGCGTGCAAAAGAAGCGGCAGAAGCGCTCAGCGTCAAGCTGGAAACCCTCGCCCAAGATCTGGCGCAGGCGCGCAGCGATCTCAGCCGGGCGGAGAGCGCCCAGCAAACGGCGCAGGAAGCGCTGCAGGGTGTGCTCGTGCAGCAGGCGACGCGCGATGAGCAGGTGCAGCATCAGCGCGAGCGCCACGCGGCAGCTGTCAGCGAAGCAGCGCGCCTGCAGCAGGCAGTGGCGCAGCAGGAAACGGACAGCGCTCAGCTTGCTGAAGAGCTGGCTACCCTTAGTGCGCGTCTCGACGACGAGCGTACAGCGCTGAAAACAGCGCAGGACAGCCACTTCGCTGTCGATGCCACCATGCAGGAAGCGAAGGCGCGCATCGATGCGTTGGAAGAAGACATCCGCGAGCGGGAAAAATCCGTCAGCGAGGCGCGCAGCACGAGCGACAATTGCTGGCGGGCGCACAGCACTTCTGAGATGCGACTCGAGCGCACCACAGAAAAGCTCAACCAGTTTGAGGAGCAGCTTCTGGAAGCCTTCGGCTTTTCGCCAGACGTCGCCATCGCTGAAGCAGATCTCGAGCTCGACACCAAGGATGCGCCAGCCCGTCTCAAAACGCTGAAAAACAAGATCGCTCGTCTCGGCGAGATCAACTTCACCGCGCTCGAGGAATATGAGCGCGTCAGCGAGCAGGCGGCATTTCTGCAGACGCAGCTCGAGGACCTCAGCCTCGCCAAGCAGAAGCTCGAAGACGTCATCCACGAAATGGAGCAGACCATGTCCAGACGCTTCAAAGAGGCGTATGAGAAAGTCAACGAGCAGTTTTCGCAGATCTTCACCGCCATGTTCGGCGGTGGCAGCGCGCGGCTGGAGCTGTCGCTGCCGGGACGATATCTCGAGACCGGTGTGGAGATCGTGGCCCAGCCGCCTGGCAAAAAAGAGCGTGTGCTGACGCTGCTCTCTGGCGGCGAGCGCGCACTCACAGCGACGGCGCTGCTCTTTGCGCTGCTGGAGGTGCGGCCGAGCCCGTTTGTCATTCTCGACGAGATCGAAGCCGCGCTGGACGAGGCCAACGTCGAGCGATTTGCATCCTTTATCATTCAATATACCAATAAAACCCAATTCATCATCATCTCTCACCGCAAGGGCACCATGGAAGCAGCGTCTGTCCTCTACGGCATCACCATGGATGCCAACGGCGTTTCCAAGCAGGTATCCGTGCGGCTGAGCGATTATCAGGACGAGCAGGAGGCTTAGCACATGGGATTATTTGACCGTTTATTTAAGAAAAACCAAGCTGAAAAAACCGACGCCGAAGCGCTCAACAAAGAGCTCAACGACGGACTTTCGAAAACCCGCCGTGGTTTTATGGAAAAAGTGTTCGGGGTGCTCAGCGGCAAGGAGATCGACGACGATCTCTACGATGAGCTCGAAGAAGCGCTCATCCAGGGCGACGTCGGCGTCAACACCGCGCTCGATCTCGTGGAGCGTCTGCGCGAGCGTGAAAAGCGCGACCATCTGAAAACGAGCGCCGATCTGCAGGAAGCCTTCGCCGACGAGCTCGTGCAGCTGCTCGGCGAGGAAGAGGAACCACTCAAGCTCGAGCCGGATACCCTCAACATCATCCTTTTCGTTGGCGTCAACGGCGTCGGCAAAACGACGAGCATCGGCAAGATCGCCTGGCAGCTCAAGGAGCAGGGCCACAAGGTCATCCTCGGCGCTGCCGACACCTTCCGCGCTGCTGCTGCCGATCAGCTCAAGATCTGGGGCGAGCGCGTCAGCTGTGATGTGATCGCGCACCAGGAAGGCGCCGATCCTGCTGCTGTCGTGTTCGACGCCATCGCTGCGGCAAAATCCCGCGGCTGCGACGTGCTCCTCGTCGACACCGCCGGTCGTCTGCAGAACAAAGTCAACCTCATGAACGAGCTCGCGAAGATCCGCAAGATCATCGATCGCGAAGCGCCGGACTCCCTGCGCGACGTGCTCCTCGTGCTCGATGCCACCACCGGCCAGAACGCGCTCAATCAGGCGAAGGTTTTCAAAGATACTGCCGGCGTCACCGGCGTGATCCTGACCAAGCTCGACGGCACCGCCAAGGGCGGCGTGGTCATCGGTGTCAAAGCCGAGTACGATCTGCCGGTGAAATACATCGGCGTCGGCGAGCAGAAGGAGCATTTGCAGGTGTTCAATCCACGCACCTTTGCCGAAGCGCTGTTCCTCGGCTTTGGCAGCGACGACCAGTCGGAAACAGTTGACGACGCAGCAGAAACGGCAGAGGAGGCAGAAGCCGATGAATAAAACCCTGTTCCGCAATGTCACAATGCTTGAAGGCGACGCACTTTCGCCAGTCGTCGGCGATCTGCTCGTCGCAGACGGGCGCATCGCCGCTGTCGGTAGCGTCAGCGCAGAGGAAGCGGCGGACGCCGTGGAATTTGCCCGCGGCGAGCATTATCTGCTGGCGCCAGGCTACATCAATACCCACACCCATGTGGCGATGGCGCTCCTGCGCGATTACGGCGGCGACCAGCCGCTGGATGTCTGGCTCAACAACTATATCTGGCCGGCAGAAGCACGTCTTTCTGACGACGATGTGTACTGGGGCTCCTGCCTCGGCATGCTGGAAATGATCGCCGGCGGCGCAACCTGCTTCATGGAAATGTACGACCACTGCGACGCCATTGCACAGGCCGTCGTCGACAGCGGCATGCGCGTGATCATCTCCCGCGGCAGCGTCGGCATGAACGATCCTGAGGGGCGCGGCATCGCAGAAAACGACGCCGCCTACGCGCGCTGGCACGGCGCCGAGGAGGATCGCATCCGCATCTGGTATGGACCGCACGCGCCGAACACCTGCCCTGGCGAATACATCCAGGAAATGGCGGCGCACGCACGCCAGCGTAACACCGGCGTGCACATCCACGTCGCGGAAACGAAGGGCGAGTTCGATTTCATCCAGGAAAAATATGGCATGACGCCGGCAGCCTGGCTGGAAAGCCTCGGCGTGCTCGACGTGCCAACCCTCGCTGCCCACAGCGTCTGGCTCACAGATGAGGACATCGCGATCTATGCGCGTCACGGCGTTGCAGCTGCGCACAATCCGATCAGCAATCTCAAGCTCGCCAGCGGTATCTGCCGCGTCGAGGATCTCGAGCGCGCTGGTGTCGTTGTCGGTCTCGGCACCGATGGCGCATCCTCGAACAACATCATGAGCATGCACCGCGAGCTGCAGGTGGCTGCGCTCATCCACAAGATCCGCAACTACGATGCGCAAGCCGTTGGTGCGCGCGATGCGCTGCGTCTGGCGACCGTGAACGGCGCAAAAGCGCTGCGCTGGGACGACGCCATCGGCAGCATCGCCGTCGGCAAGCGCGCCGATCTCGTGCTCTACAAGCTTGATCAGCCGTGGAACGTGCCGCATCACGACGCTGTGAGCAATGTTGCCTACGCTGCGCAGCAGAGCGACATCGACAGCGTTTTCGTGCAGGGCGATTGCCTTTACAAGCACGGCGAATATCAGACGCTCGACGTCGAGCGCATCATCGCAGAAGCAGAGCGCCGCGCAAAACGACTCGTTGGCTGAAAATTTTTCACGACTGCCCGTCGCCTGGGAAAAAATCTCAGGCGACGGGCGGTCGATTTTTTTGCGCGCGCTGGCGAGAATTTCTGGCGGCGAGCGGATTTTTTTGGCGATTCTATTGACAATTCGCGGCTTAGGATGTATCCTAAGTACAGAGTTAGCACTCGAGAGAAAAGAGTGCTAATAAGGAGGCGAGAGCATGTTAGATGAGAGAAAAGAAAAAATTCTAGCAGCGATTGTCACAGATTTCATAGATACAGCAGAGCCGGTCGGCTCGCGCACCATCTCCAAAAAATACGACATCGGTTTCAGCTCGGCGACGATCCGCAACGAGATGAGCGATCTCGAGGAGATGGGCTACATCGTGCAGCCGCACACCTCAGCGGGACGCATTCCGACAGACGTCGGCTACCGCTACTATGTGGACCGGCTGATGTTCCGCGCCCAGCGCTCTTACAGCGATGAAAAGCAGCTGTACGATTACATCCGCAGCCAGGCCAGCCTCGACGGCGAGCGCATGCACGCCATCCTCAGACATATGGCAGACGTCACCGGCTACACAGCGATGCTCGTGGTGCCGGAGGCGGAGATCACAAAACCGTTGCTCTCGATGCTCGATCTGATCTACCTGATGCCGGAGCGTGGCCTCATGGTGGTCGTCACCGACGACGAACGCGTCGAGCAGCGTCTCATCGATCTGCCGGAAGGCTTCGGCCCGAAGGAGCTGAACGTGGTCAACGGCGTGCTCAGCCATTATCTGCGCGGACTTTCCGTGGCCCACTGGCACAGACCGCTGATCGAATTCCTCGTTGACCAGATGGGCACAGCCTCGAGCTTTGTCCACGATCTTCTGGATATCCTAAACGAGATCCTCAGCAGACGCCAGCAGAAAGAGGTCATCGTCGAAGGTGCGCTGAATATGCTTTCCTTTGCAGAGTTCCAGGATCTTGAGCTCCTGCGTTCGCTGCTCAGAGCCTTCAGCGATGACGACGAAGTGGCTACCTTCTTTGACAATCTGCCGGAGAAGGGCCTGACGATCCGCATCGGCGACGAGAACAGCGCGTCAGAGATCAGCGCCTGCAGCATGGTCGTCGGCAGCTACAGCGTCGGCAAAAATGTCGGCCATCTGGCGCTCATCGGACCAAAGCGCATGAACTATATCAAGTGCGTGGCCATGGTCGAAGCGGTGCTCAGCGGATTTGAGCAGCTGTTCACGCGATTGGAAAAAAACGAAGCCCGCAAAAATGCCCTTTCAACCGTCGTCGCTCACGATGGCGACTGGCAGAGCAGCGCAGGGCTGGCGATATTTGAAGAAAAGTATTAGTAAGGAGTGCTGTGAATGACAGAACAAGAACAGGCCAAGGATCCTCAGACCGAGGAACAGGCACCGGAAGAAACCACCGAACCTGAGGTTGAGGTCGCAGAAGAAGCGGAAGCTCCTGCCGAAGACAACAGTGCCTACGAAGAACTCAACAAGCGTTATCTGCGTCTCCTGGCAGATTTTGACAACTTTAAGCGCCGCACCACCACAGAAAAAGAGGACATCGCCAAATATGGCACGATGACCCTCGTGAAAGAACTTTTGCCGGTGCTCGACAGCTTTGAGCTGGCGCTGAAAAATCCGCCGGCAGATTCTGAAGAGAGCGTGAAGGCTTTCCAGGAAGGGTTCGAGAAAGTGCAGAAGCAGCTTCTCGACTGTCTCACCAAGGCAGGTCTGGAACGCATCGAAGCCATCGGCCAGGAATACGATCCAAACTTCCACGAAGCGATCATGGTCGTGGACGACGAATCGCAGCCAGCCAACACCGTTTTCGACGAGCTGCGTGCAGGCTACAAATTCAAAGAAAAAGTCATCCGTCCAACGGTTTGCCGTGTGACGGGTAATAAATAAACAACCACCATCTTTTATTGATAGATTTTTAGGAGGAATATTACAATGGGAAAAGTAATTGGTATTGACTTAGGGACTACAAACTCTTGTGTGGCAGTCATGGAAGGCGGCGAAGCAGTCGTCATCCCTAACAGCGAAGGCAACCGCACCACACCATCCGTCGTTGGTCTGAACAACAGCGGCGAACGTCTCGTCGGCCAGGTCGCAAAGCGTCAGGCCATCACCAATCCTGACAACACCGTTGCCAGCATCAAGCGCCACATGGGCTCTGATTATAAAGCCACCCTCGGCGGCAAACAGTACACCCCACAGGAAATTTCTGCGATGATCCTGCAGAAGCTGAAAGCAGATGCAGAAGCCTACATCGGTGAAACCGTCACCCAGGCAGTCATCACCGTTCCTGCATACTTCAGCGACAGCCAGCGCCAGGCAACCAAGGACGCTGGTAAGATCGCCGGCCTCGATGTGCTCCGCATCATCAACGAACCAACCGCAGCCGCTCTGGCTTATGGCGTCGACAAGGACAACACCGATCAGAAGATCCTCGTCTTCGACCTCGGTGGCGGTACCTTCGACGTTTCTCTGCTCGAGATCGGCGACGGCATCTTCGAAGTTCTTGCTACCAGCGGCAACAACCGTCTCGGCGGCGACGACTTCGACAAGAAGATCATCGACTGGGCCATCGCTGAATTTAAGAGCCAGACTGGCATCGATCTCAGCGGCGACAAGACCGCCATGCAGCGCCTGAAAGAAGCTGCTGAAAAAGCAAAGATGGAACTTTCCACCGTCACCACCTCGAACATCAACCTGCCATTCATCACCATGGACGGCAACGGTCAGCCACAGCATCTGGATCTGACCCTTTCCCGTGCAAAATTCGACGAACTGACCGCAGACCTCGTTGAAAAAACCATGGGCCCATCCCGTCAGGCACTTTCCGACGCTGGTCTTTCAGCTGGCGACATCGACAAGGTCATCCTCGTCGGCGGTTCCACCCGTATCCCAGCGGTTCAGGATGCTGTCAAGAAACTCACTGGCAAAGAACCATTCAAGGGCATCAACCCTGACGAATGCGTCGCCATCGGCGCAGCCATCCAGGGCGGCGTGCTCGTCGGCGAAGTCAAGGACGTTGTCCTTCTGGACGTTACGCCACTGTCCCTCGGTATTGAAACCCTCGGCGGCGTCATGACCAAGATCGTTGAACGCAACACCACCATCCCAGTTTCCCGCAGCCAGGTATTCACCACCGCTGCCGACAACCAGACCTCGACCGATATCCACGTGCTCCAGGGCGAACGTGAAATGGCCAAGGACAACAAGACCCTCGGTCGCTTCAGCCTCATGGATATCCCACCAGCTCCACGTGGCATCCCACAGATCGAAGTTACCTTCGACATCGACGCCAACGGCATTGTCAACGTTTCTGCCAAGGACAAAGGCACCGGCAAGAGCCAGCGCATCACCATCCAGTCCAACAGCGGCCTCTCCGATGAAGAGATCGATCGCATGGTCAAGGATGCAGAAATGAACGCCGAAGCCGACAAGAAGATGAAGGAAAAAGTCGACACCAAGAACAACGCCGACGCCCTCCTCTTCCAGAGCGAGAAAGTGCTCAAGGATGCCGGCGACGCTGTGGATGCAGCAGATAAGGAAGCCATCGAAAAAGCACAGGCCGATCTGCGCGCCGTCATCGACAGCGACAACACCGAAGAGATCAAGGCAAAGAGCGAAGCGCTCACCAACGCCATCTATAAAGTCAGCGAAAAAATGTACGCCCAGGCAGCCGCTCAGCAGCAGGCTGGCCAGGACGCACAGGCACAGGGGCAGAACAGCGACGGAACCTATGATGCCGATTTCACCGAAGTGGACGACAATAAATAATGGCTGAAAAGCGCGATTACTATGAGGTGCTCGGGGTTGATAAAAACGCCAGCGACGCGGACATCAAAAAAGCATTCCGCAAGCTCGCGCGCAAATATCACCCCGATGTCAACCCAGGTGACAAAGAAGCAGAAGCAAAGTTTAAGGAGATCAACGAAGCCTACGACGTTCTCTCGAATGCCGAAAAACGTCAGCAGTACGATCAGTTTGGCCACGATGCGCCAAACTTCGGCGCCGGCGGATTCGGTGGATTCGGAGGCGGCGGATTTGGCGGCTCAGCCGATTTCGGAGACCTTGGCGATATTTTCAACATGTTCTTCGGAGGCGGCGGTGGCGCCGGTGCGCAGGCGAACAGCCCGCGTCAGGGCGCAGACCTGCGCTACGATCTGACGCTCTCCTTTGAAGATGCTGTCTTTGGCTGCAAGAAGACGATAACCGTCGATCGTTGGGTGACTTGCTCCACCTGCGGCGGCTCAGGCGCAAAGCCTGGCACCAGCGCGGAAACCTGCAGCCGTTGTCACGGCACAGGCCGCGTCACCAGCATGCAGCAGACACCGTTCGGCCGCATGCAGACCCAGACCACCTGCCCGGAATGCGGCGGGCGCGGCAAGGTCATCAAGGAAAAATGTCCAGATTGCGGCGGCACAGGTCGCAAGCGTGAATCGAAAACCCTGGAGGTCAATGTGCCAGCTGGCGTCGACAACGGCACCCGCCTGCGCATGGCTGGCGAGGGCGAAGCCGGTGAAAACGGCGGCCCATCCGGCGATCTCTACATCTATATCCGTGTGCGTCCGCATGAGATCTTCACCCGCGACGACACCGATATCTATATGGAACAAAAGATCAACGTCGCTCAGGCAGCGCTTGGCGACGAGATCGAAGTGCCAACCCTCGAAGGCCGGATCAAATTTACGATCCCAGCCGGCGTGCAGAGCGGCGCGCGTTTCCGCCTTAAAGGAAAAGGCGTCAAGGGCATGCGCAGCTACGGCAAAGGCGACCAGTATGTGACCGTCATTGTCGAGACGCCAAAAAATCTCACCGACGAGCAGCGTCAGCTCTTTGAAAAGCTCGCCGATTCTCTCGATCGCTTCGACGGCCAATCCGCCAAGGGCGCGAGGCGAACAGAGAAGAAGAAAGAAGACAAGGGCTTCTTCGACAAGATGAAAGATCTCTTCACCGACGACGATGAAGACGACAACAATTAAACACCTCCAGCCGAGGCTCAGAAATGGGCCTCGGTTTTTTGCGTCCGGCACAGAATCTGTGCTATAATATTTCAGTGACTACAAAATAACAAACGAAGGATGATGGAAGATGATAGCAACCTTGGTCAACGCAGCAGTCGTCATCGCCTGCGCGCTGCTGGGTAATTTTCTGCAGCGGGGATTTCCTGACAGACTGCGCACACTGCTGATGCAGGCGCTCGGGATCTGTATCGTCGTCGTCGGCTTGCGCATGGTGCTTGACGTTTCAAACGACATCGTGATCGTGCTTTCAATCGCGATCGGTACAGTGATCGGCCATTTCTGCCAGCTCGACCGCCATCTCGACAACCTTGGCGTGCGCGTGAAGCAGATCGCCAAAGTGGACGACGCCCGTTTTGTCGATGGCTTCGTCAGCGCCAGTTTGCTTTTCTGCGTCGGTGCTATGGCCATCGTTGGTTCCTTTGAAGCAGGGCTGAACCAGAACTACAGCATCCTCTTTACAAAATCCGTGCTCGACGGCATCATGGCGATCGTGCTCGGCTCCACCCTGGGGATCGGCGTCGCTTTTTCAGCCGTCGCCGTCATTCTCTACCAGGGCGCGCTGACGCTCCTCGCCGGCTTGCTTTCGCCCGTGCTCACAGATCTCGTCGTCAGCTACATGAGCGCCGCCGGCGGCATCATGATCATGGCCATCGGCATCACAACCGCCGGCATTCGCGAGATCAACACCGTCAACACCTTGCCGGGACTGCTCGTCGCTGCTGCGCTCGGCTTTATCCTGCCGGCGCTGGGCATGGCGTGAGAAAAGGAGCAAGGATGAAAAAGGACAAACGCAAATTTTCTTTAGCGATCCTTCGCATGATAAAATGGGGTGCCATTGGTGTAGCGGGGCTGCTCGTTCTGGCGCTGATCGTCGTTGGCGCAGCACGCCTGATGACGGCACAGAGCCATGCAGTCGATCCTGCTTGTGGAATTGACGAGAGTATCTATGTGCCACTGAACGGTCAGGAGCAGTATCTGCTGATCCGTGGGAATAACGTGAACAATCCCGTGATTATCTGGCTGCACGGTGGTCCAGCTGGGCCGGATGCTTACACGAATTATGCTTTTCAAGATCAGCTCCTCGATGAGTATACTTTTGTCAACTGGGATCAACGCGGCTGTGGCAGAACTTATTTCCGAAACAGAGAGGACGATCCGCAGAACAACACTGCGACTTTTGCGCAGACTCAGAAGGATCTGGACGCGCTTGTCGCTTATCTCTGCGAGCGTTTTGGGCAGGACAAGGTGATCCTCGTTGGCCATTCCTACGGCACCGCGGTGGGCAGTCGCTATGCGCTCGATCATCCAGAGCGGGTGACAGCGTACATCGGTGTGGGCCAACTGGTGACGTTTGAAAGCGAGCTCTACAGCTACGAAGATGCGCGGCAGCGTGCGCTGGAAAGTGGAGAAGATGTCTCGACGATGGACGCTGCTTATGAGCAATTCTTGCGAGAAAAAACGGTGATGAATATGCTGGCGCTGCGGCAGCAGACCAGCGCGTACCATCACGCGGAAAAAGCCAATCAGAATTTGCTGTGGCTGGCTGCGAAATCACCGTATCTGGGCTTCGACGATGTGCGCTGGTTTCTGCTGCAGCTTGAGAGCGCCGAAGATTTCGTGGCGATGAACGAAAAGCTCTTTGATTACGTGTTGACAGCGGACGTGCGGTCTTATGGGCTGACGTATCAGATGCCAGTAGGATTTATTTCCGGCGCAGATGACTGGACGACGCCTGTCAAATATACGGAGGATTATTTTAATGCGATCTCAGCGCCAGCAAAGGAGATGCAGCTCATCGAGGGCTGCGGTCATCATCCGCAATATGAAGACAGCGTGCAGTTTTCGCACGCGTTGGGAACCATGCTCCACACCTTATTGGATGACTAAATGAAGCGATTTGATTGTGCCCGGCAGCGGAATTCACACTGATTTTTGGAAGGGCAACAAATTGCACGGAGTCTGGATGATGCAGGCTCCGTTTTTCTTGTTCGCGGGAGATGCGCGTGCTATGATAGAGCGGTACGAAAAGGAGGTATGACTCATGAAATTAACAAAGAAAATCCTTGCACTGCTTCTGACATTGGTGTTGTCGTTGGGCATGTTCACAGCCTGCGCGCCGACAGATTCCGCTTCGAGCGGCGACAGCCAGCCGGCGATCGCAGAAGACGGCAGCTACACCTCGAAGGATGAGGTGGCGCTTTACATCCACACCTATGGCCATCTGCCGGAGAATTACATCACGAAAGATGAAGCCTACGACCTCGGCTGGAAGAGCGAAGGCACACTCGACGAGGTGGCGCCGGGCATGTCCATCGGCGGCGACTACTACGGCAATTATGAAGGCGTGCTGCCAGACGAGCCTGGTCGCGAATACCACGAGTGCGACATTGATTACGAATCGGGAAATCGCAACGGCAAGCGCATTGTCTACTCGAACGACGGTAACATCTATTACACAGAGGACCACTACAACAGCTTTGAACATTTGTACGGAGATGATGAATGATGCAGGAGATCATCATTGATTTCAGCAAATACGCGAGCATTGCGGATTTCCACGACGACATCGCAGCGCGGCTCAGTTTTCCAGCGCATTACGGGCGCAATCTGGACGCGCTCAACGACTGCATGCGAGAAATCCTGCCAGGAAGCGTGAGCTTCACGATCTTTTACGGCGGCAGCGGCATTCCACACAAGCAGCAGGTGACGATCGCAAAGATCCTGCTGGGGAAAAACTGAACGATCAACGGATGGCTTCGGCCATCCGTTTTTTGGTGGATTGACGACGGGTGGTTGACATCGCATATGGTGTCATTTATACTGATTGTAGGAGGAAATGTGATGTCAAAATGGGAAAAATTATTGGCGAAAATCAATGCCCTGTCTAAGGATTTGCGTTTCGATGAACTTCGAAAAGTGCTGGAAAGCTATGGATATAAAATGCATGCGCCGCGAGGCGGCAGCAGCCATTATACGTTTCGAAAAGAAGGCTGCAAGCCTATCACAATTCCTAAGCATGATCCGATTAAAAAAGTCTATGTTGAATTAGTGCGCGAAGTAGTAGAAAGTGAGGGCGATCATCATGAAGACGGTAGATGAGTATGTTCAGCTGCCATATCGGATGGAGATTATAGAGGATAAAGATGAAGGCGGATTTGTCGTCAATTTTCCAGATCTGCCTGGATGTTTGACATGCGGAGAAACGGTTGAAGAAGCGGTGGAAAATGCAAAGGATGCCAAAAGATGTTGGCTGGAAGCGGCGCTGGAGGATGGGATCGCAATTCCGCTGCCGGATGAAACAGAAAATTATTCTGGCCAATTCAAAATTCGTATGCCAAAGAGTCTGCATCGTTCGTTGGCCGCTCACGCAAAGCGAGAAGGCATCAGTATGAATCAATACTGTATCTATCTGCTGTCGAAAAATGATGCTGTTTTTTCAAAATAAACAAAGGAGCGTCGAAATGACGAAGAAAATACAGAAAATCCTTGCTGCGCTCTGTCTGGCGCTGCTGCTGGCTGGCTGCACGAGTCTGGACTCGGCTGGATACACGCAGGTGTCGAGCGAAAAGGCGGCGCAGCTGATGGCGGATTATGACGATGAGATCGTGCTCGATGTGCGCACGCCGGAGGAATACGCGGAAGCGCACATTCCTGGCGCGATCAACGTGCCGAATGAGGAGATTGGCGAAGAACCGATCGCGGAGCTGCCGGATAAGGATCAGATCATCCTCGTTTACTGCCGCAGCGGCAATCGCAGCAAAGAGGCTGCGCAAAAGCTGGCCGACCAGGGATATACCAACGTTGTCGAGTTCGGCGGCATCAACGACTGGCACGGTGAGACCGTTGCCAGCTGATGTGCAAAACGCGCCCGCTTCGTCCATGACGAGGCGGGCGCGTTTTGCGTGCGTTCTCACTGAATTGTTGCTTGTCGGCGAGGCACAGCTCCGCTATAATAAAAGATGATGAACAATCGGCAGAAAGGATTGACGCGCCATGACCACCCGAGCCATAATCGCTACGCACGCATGGTATAAGTCTGTCCATTTTTGCTGGGTAAAATTACATAGCCAACGCCATATAAGGCCGTACTGTGCCCGTGGATCCCCACGGATGCAGTGCGGCTTTTTGCGTGTTTTGACAACGACGCACGGCGCACACACATCTCAGAGATGACAAACAGAAAGGAAGGGATACTTCATGAAACCAACAAAGAAACGCAAAGCGCTCAGCGCTCTGATGGTTTTAACCATGCTGGTCGGTTTGCTGCCTGCTGGCATCGTTTCCGTCCGCGCCGCAGAGCCAGCGGCTGATGACGTGAACACCGCAGCGGCCGCGAGCGCTGCAGAAGCCACCGCCACACCGATAGCAGATGATACGGGAACCATTGTCGGCGGCTTTATCGTCAGCGGCGGCACGTTGGGAGAGGACTATACCTATGATGCGGACAGCGGCACGCTGACCATCCTCACGTCAACACCGCTGACCATCAGCAATAATCCTGAAGCCGACAGCTATTACACATATGATCACATCGCTATTGACGAGAACGTGGATGCCGATTTGACCTTCGCCTATGTTTATATCCAAAGTACAGAAAGTCCGGTCGATGTCCCTGCCGGCGCCAGCCTCACCCTGACCCTGGCCGAAGGTTCTGGGAATTGGTTGAGTTATTCCGCTGCTTTCAGCGACAGAAGCAAGCCGGACAACGCCGGCATCCATGTCCCTGAGGGCGCCGCCCTGACCATTCAGTGTGGCACGCACGGCGAGAATTGTCCGGGTAACGAGACCTGCGGCAGGTTAACGGTCGGTGATAACTATAGCGGTAGTCTCGCAGCAGCGATCGGGGGAAACGGTGGCTGGTATACGACAGATGGGAACCCCAACGGGGAAGATGCAGGGACCGTCACCATCAATGGCGGCTGGCTGACAGTACAGCCACGAGGTTCGGCAACTGGCATAGGCGGCGGGAGTGGTTACAGTGGTGGAAGTGGCGGGGCTGGCGGCAATGTCACCATCAACGGCGGCTATGTCACTGGTTTTTCTGAGTATGGCAATAGTGAGATGATCATCGGCGGCGGCGTGAAAGAATATGGCGACAGCGCTCAGGATGGCGCCGGCGGCACACTCACGCTGAACGGTGGTGTGCTGGACCACACCGGCACCAGGACCCCCAACGGCGCGCAGGCGCTGACGCTCAACGTCAATGGCGGTCAGGTGCAGAACTGCACCCTCAGCAACGGCAGCTACAATCTTCAGCGTGGCAGCATCACAGATACCACCATCAACAACATCACCGCCTGGAACGACGACGCTTTAGCCAGCGGTGAACTGGCGATCTCGGGCTGCACCCTGGATCTTGAGGAAGACGTGAATGCTATCAAAAACGGCGGCGCGGGCAACACCTTTTCCAGCCCGATGAGGATCGTGGACGGGGCGGTCTATGGCGACAAGACCGTCTTTGATGACACAGTGACCGTTGAAGGAAGCGGTACATTCAATGGCACCACAACGTTTAATGGAGAGGTGACCATCAATGGGAACAGCACCTTTGTGGGAGCAACGACGTTTAATGGCCCGGTCACCTTTGAGGAAGCCTGCACCTTTGGAACAGAGACAAACTTCAATAATAAAACAGTAAGCTGGGATGGGGTCACTCCAAACACGGTCGCCATCAACACCGCGCAGGCGTTTACAGGAACGACGAACTTTAACAACAGCAGCGTGGTGATCAATGACGCGGTCACCACTTCAGGCACCACCACCATGCACAGTGCCGTGACGCTGAATCAAACGCTGACCAACAAAGGCGCCCTCACCATTGTCAGCGGCAGCACCCTCACCAATTCAGATACCATCACCAATGACGCAGATGCGACGCTCCATCTCTACGGCACCATCGACAACGAGAACGGCATATCCGAGGGCACACTGACCAACAAAGGCACCCTTTATATCTACGAAGGGGGCCAGATCCTGAACAACGATCAGGTCGTCACGCCGAATGCACCGATCGACGCTTCCTCACGCCCGATCCCTGCCGGCGAAGTGGTGATCGATCTGGATGAAGTGAGCGGTCAGTACATCAAAATCGGTAAGGACAGTTATACGATCGATAATGATTTCAATGATGAAAACCCTGGGCGCACATTCCCATACGACCCGGCAAAGAACACTATCGTTCTGACCGGAAAATGGACGGGGAGTGTTGGTAATCGTCAGTCGGTTGTAACGCTGGAAGCAGGCTTGACCTCCACGGTGATCCTGCGCGATGCGGCGTTTAACATACAGGCTGACAATAATAACTATGGTCACGCGGCAGCGCTTGCACTGTCCGATAACTGTACAACGACCCTGTTATTGGAAGGTACCAACACGGTGACACCGGTTAAGGATACGAGTAAAACAGACAACCGCAGCATTGCCATCCGCACAGCATCGACCTCCTCGCTGACGATTGATGGCGATGACGATGGCACGTTGAATTTGAACTACGAAGGGACTTCCTGGCGCTTTGGCATCGGCAACAGTGAGGGAACTATGGGTACCATCACCGTTAATGGCGGCAATTTCACGTCGGAAGTAAATTCGGATAATGGACAAATGGGTAATGGCTATGGGTTGTTCTACGGTCATGGTGGAACGTTGATCTTCAATAATGGTGAGATAACAGGTGAAATGTTTATTGCACCTCGCATGATATGGGGCGCAGGGAATGTTGGTATCAATGTGACTATCAATGGCGGCGATATCAATGTTGTTCATGAAGACGGTTCGGAAAATAACGGCAGTGGAACTTATAGTCAAGTGACTATCAATGGCGGTTCTGTTTCAGTGCCAAGCCTGTATGTTAATAATCTGCAAGTCAATGGCGGCGAGCTGATGACAGATGTTTATATGACCAATGGCAACAACTTTGTCATCAATGGCGGTATTGTGACCGTCGATGGTACGCGTATAGACCCAGGCTGGTCTCCGAATCTTGATTATCGGCGCACACCGACGGCCATCACCGGCGGCAGTGTGAAGATGATCTACAGCGATAACACGAAAGAACTGCCGAACGTCGGCAGCTACTATCTGACGGAGCTGACGGGTCAGAGCGGCGTCACATCTGTGACGGTGGATGGCGTGAATCAGAACATCGCCGCCAACCATCCGGAGGACAATACGCTCTATCTCTATCTCAAGCACGACGAGAGCACGACATCGCACACCATCGTCACCCTCCGCGGCAATACGCAGACCACCTATAGGGCGACGTGGAACAACGAAAAAGAATGCTATGATGTAGAGCAATCTGGCAACGACGTGGAAGTGACACCTTCTGAGGATGAACTGGAGCTGGAAATCGATGGCGCGACCACGACCGAATCCGGCACTCTGGAAAAGGTCGTTGGCGACAACGATCCGCTGGTCATCACAGTGGACCTGGGCGCGGTTGGCGGCACTCAGCAGCCGCCGTCCAACAGCCTCATCAACCGGCCATCGACCCCAGAAAACGACCTTGGCTACGACTGGAACACCGTCATCCTCTATCGTGACGGCGAAAGGATCGACAGCCAGCTTGTACAATCGGGACAGAAGACGGCCGTGTTCTACGTGCAGACAGAAACGCTGGGCGTGGGTGACCATGACTTCCAGGCCACCTACGCGGCCCAGGGGACCAGCACAGAACTGGCGCTCAGCAACGCGGTGACTGTCACCATCGTGCCAGCGTCGCTGGAAAAGGCTGACGTTACGTCGCCAACGCTGAGCGGCACCTATGGCGATAAGATCTCGGAGCTTAAGATCGACGGCGGCAGCGTCACATTGGGCGGGGACACCATTGACGGTGCATGGACCGTCACCGACAAGGACCAGGACAGCGTGCTGGATGTTGACACGGATAAGCAAGTCACGCTCACCTTCACGCCAACCAATAAACGCTACGCCAGCATCACGCAAAAAGTGACGCCGTCCATCTCGAAAAAAACACTCACCGCCAGCATCAGCGGCACGCCAAGCAAAACCTACGATGGTACCACGGCGTACAACGAAGAGCTGATGATCGCTCTGACAGGTGTGGTCAGTGGTGACACAGTCACAGCGACAGCGACATCTGTATCGTTCAATGATGCCAGCGCAGGCACAGATAAAACCGTGACAGCGACAGGCGTTGTATTAGGAGGTACGGATGCGGATAATTACACACTTGGTGATATCACCACGCTGACCACAACAAATGGTAGCATCACCAAAGCGGATGCCACGGCAAAAGCGGGAACGCTGAGCGTCAAGAACGGTTACGCAGCAACCTACGAGTTTGATCTGACGACGCTGAATCCAGAGCTGTCAGAACCAGTGGAGTTGGGTGATGTGTCCTACACGCTGGGCGAGATCAGCCTTGACGGCTACTACACCAGCGGTGCAAAGATCGACGAGAATAAATTGACGATCCCGATCAATGCTGTCGAATCGGATGACGTAAAAGAGATCGGCACCATCTCCGTGACAATCAAGAGTGACAACTACAACGACATGACGGCGACGATCAACGTCTCTTCGGTGAACAGAGAAACGCAGACGCCACCAGCGGACAAGGAAGGCTACAGCATCAACTATACCACTGAAGAGATCACTGCAATGAATGGTTACGAACTGGCGGCGAGCGCTGATGCTACCAGCGGCAGCGCGACCCTCACGGCAACGCCGGACAGTACAGCCTATGTGCGCCTGGCAGGCGATGCTGAGCATCAGCCATCTGAGTGGACAGCGATCGATCTGCCGGCGCGTCCTGCGGCACCAGCTGCACCAGCGATCGAAAAATCGAAGGACAGCATCACGGCGGCAGCGGCATCCGGGCAGGAATACAAGCTGGATGAGGCGAGTGGATGGCAGGAAAACGGCGCGTTCTCTGGTTTGTCCGCGGGAACGGCCTATACCCTCTGCGCCCGCATTGCAGCAACAGATGATGCTTTTGCATCTGAAACGTTCTCTGTGAGCGTGACCACCCTCAATGAAAATGGCAGTGGCACTGTTGCTGACGGCGAAACGGCCATTCTGCCAGATGGCACCACTGTGACAAATGACGGTGAGACCATCACCATCACCGACGACAGCGGTAAGATCACGACCATTCAGCCAGCCCCAGACCAGGGCGTCACCATCGACGATGATGGTAACGTTCAGGCCCCAGAGGGTTCCACTGTCACTACTGGAGACACGACCGTCACCATCGGTGACAAGGGCGCTGGTGTCGAACCGGATGGCGACATCATACTGCCTGGCGGCGGTTCTACTACCATCGGTGATAGCACCATTACTGCGCCAGAGTCTGGTGGCACCGTGACGGTTGATGAGGGTGGCAACATCACCCTTCCAGGCGGCAGCACGGTGACAAGCGGCGGCGAAACCGTTACGCTGCCACCAGAAGGCGGCATCCTGACACCGGGCGGCGACCTCACCTACGGGGTGACTGTCACCTTCGACAGCCGGGGCGGCACAGCCGTTCCGGCGCAGGAAAACATCCCTGTCGGTGAGACCGCCATCGAACCAGCGCGTCCATCCAAGGGCGACAACACCTTCACTGGCTGGTACAGCGATCCGGAGTGTACGAAGAAATTTAATTTCAATACGACAATGCCGGCAACGAATATAGTAGTATATGCAGGCTGGAAGGCACCGGAAGTCCGGGTAACGGCACACAGAAGCCCGGAAGATACGACGGGTGTAAATATAGAGGCAGCATATGGCGAATCGGTAGATGAGAATCTGCTTCCGGCGATTTCGTATGATGCGGAGACACAGGAATTTCTTGGATGGTTTACAAGAAATGCAGACGGCTCTTACAGACCGTGGGATTTCAGTACAAAAATCTATTCTGATGTAGATCTGTATGCACGTGTGATCAGTAAGGGCACTTTTAAAGTATCTTATTATGCAAATGGCGGAACAGGTACCGTAGAAGATGGCAGAGCATATGCACAGGGCGCAAAAGCAGATGTGAAGGCAATCACCGGAATTACAGCGCCGACAGGAAAGACATTCTTATACTGGAGCCTTAACGCTGATGGATCGGGTAAGAAATATTATCCGAATAACACGATCGAAATCGAAGGAGACATCACCTTATATGCAATCTGGGGTGATACGACCACAACCTCACTGACCTATCACGGAAACGGTGGAGCAACCAGTGATGATAAAACAAAGGTAGTGGTATCCGGACTTAAGAATAACCAGAAGGTAAAAGCAGAAGGTGCAATTTTTACCCGTACCGGTTATAAGTTTATCGGATGGAGCACAAAATCTGATGCAACAGCTGCAAAATATGCAGCAGGTGCGGATGTGATCGTTCATGCGGATGAAACAGTGAATGTGCTTTATGCAGTCTGGGAAATCCGGAAAGATTATCGGTATACGGTTCATTATTATTGGAACGACACAACAGAAAAAGCAGCAGAGGATAAGGTTGTTCCGAATCAGACGTATAACAAAACGATAACGGAAAGCCCGATTGCAATTGAGGGATATACGCCTGTAAATTCTGGCAGCCAGGAAATGGTAATAGATGCGGAGAATAAAACGATTACATTCTATTACTATAAGAACGTAAGACTGACAGCAAACAGCGATACAAAGGTCTATAATGGGCAGGAGCAGAGCGTAAGCGGATTTACCGGAGCACCGGAGGGAGCAGATTTCTCAGCTATCCAGGTGGGTGCAAAGGGAACAAACGCTGGCGAGTATCCGGCAGCATTT
>OLPU01000186.1_pt1 | contig 57295 bp, 54 predicted proteins | sample 1673111 | NCBI WGS metagenome assembly OLPU01 (sample SAMEA3136755, study PRJEB25190) | human gut metagenome | reverse complement strand
CAGAATACTCGCCATTACATTTACAAATAAGGCCGCGAAGGAAATGAAAGAGCGCATCGCAAAGCTTACGGCTGTAGATACGTCTTACATGATGGTGTCTACTTTCCACAGCATGTGTGCGCGCTTTTTGCGATATGATGCTGAAAAACTGGGATACCAACCGGGATACAGCATTTACGATTCCTCCGATTCAATGACAATAGTTAAGCGCCTGCTCAAGGACATGGATGTGGATGCGATAGATTTCAAACCGTTCGCGTGCAGGGCTGCGATAAGCTCGGCGAAAAACTGCGCGGGCAAAATGACTCCTGAGGAATACTTGGAAGAAAATGAGAAAAATGCTGATACAATGATTCAATTGTATCACGATTATCAGGACACTTTGCGTCGAGAGAACGCCATGGATTTTGACGATCTCTTATTGAACGTCCTTAATCTCCTGGAGACGAATGATGCGCTGCTCAGCTATTATCAAAATAAGTACGATTACATTCTTGTAGATGAGTATCAGGATACAAACAGTGTGCAGTACGGCATTGTTAAGCTTTTGGCGGCGAAGCACAGAAATCTTTTTGCCGTAGGCGATGACGACCAAAGTATTTACGCATGGAGAGGCGCTGATATTCAGAACATACTCAATTTTGAGAAGGATTATCCTGAATGCGAAGTGGTCAAGCTGGAACAAAACTACAGATCTACCAGCGCGATAATAGAAGTCGCGAGCCACATAATCTCTCAAACGCTGGGCAGAAAGGAAAAGCGCGTCTGGTCTGCGCGGACGGACGGTGCGAAACCCATATTCAAGCGTGAAAACGGCGAATACGACGAAGCTGAGTTTGTAACCAGAGAAATATATAACGCATATCAGAACGGCAGGAAGCTGAGCGATTTTGCAGTGCTGTACCGTAAACATTCTCAGTCTCGTGTAATAGAAGAAAAACTCAGAATTAGAAATATACCTTACAGAGTCGTAGGCGGAATGAGCTTCTATGAGCGCAAGGAAATAAAGGACATACTCTCCTACCTTGAGCTTTTGGCGAATCCGGCGGCGGATACGGCCATGGCGCGTATTATAAACGTGCCGAGACGCAAAATCGGCGATGTGACTGTGGACAAAGTCCGCGACTATGCAGCGGAAAAGGGCATTACTATGCTGGACGCGCTGAAATATGCAGAGGAGTACGCGCCGAACGCGGCTTCCAGACTTATGGAATTCGGCGCGCTGATGGACGGCTTGGCGAAGGATACCGCGGGTATGCCTGTAGAGGATATAATCTCAGAAGTGTACAATAGGACAGGCTACAGCACAATGCTTATGCTGGACGGCAGTACGGAAGCTCAAACGAGAATGGAAAACATAGCCGAGCTGGTGGACGCCGCGGAGAAATTCACAACGGACAGTGCAGAAGAGCCTAATTTGGAAAACTTTTTGGCGTCTGTATCTCTGTTTTCCGGTGTGGATGAAGAATTCGAGGACGGCGAAGTTGCGCTCATGACTATCCACGGCGCCAAAGGGTTGGAATTCGATACGGTATTCATGATCGGCATGGAGGAAGAAACTCTCCCCACGGCGAAGAGCATCCTCGAGGGGAATACGGACGAGGAGCGCAGGCTGTGCTATGTCGGCATGACTCGCGCGAAGCAGACGCTGTATCTCACATGCTGCACAAATAAACGCACATATAACAGCTCGTCGAGGCATGTTTTCAAGCAGTCGAGGTTTATTACTGATATTCCGCCGGAGCTGCTGGACGACAGGACTGATTACAACTACATCAAGGCGGCGTCCACGCCGTCTATGAAGAACAGGCCGAAGTTTACAACTCCCGAAAAGGAGCCGATTCCGCAGGCGCAGACCAACGCGGCGGAATTTTCGGTCGGAGACAGAGTAAAACACAACCGTTTTGGGGAAGGTACTATAAAACAGATGTTGGGCGCGGGAGAGCAGACTGTGGCGATAATAGACTTTGCCATGGGTCAGAAAAAGCTGTTCCTGGCGTATGCGCCGATACATAAAATATAAAAAACGAGGACTATCATGACACAAGAGCAGCTGACTAAAGAGCTTAGTAGGCTGGCGTATCAATACTACACGCTCTCCGAGCCGACGGTTTCTGACGCGGAGTACGACGAAATGTACGATAAGCTCGCGGCTATGGAACGCGAATCCGGCCGGGTTCTGCCCGGATCTCCGACAATGCGCGTAGGCAGTCAGCCTTTGCCCGGCTTTGAAAAACACAGGCATATAGCGCCGTTGTACAGTCTGGATAAGGCTAAGACGTCGGGAGAAGTCAGAGAGTTCATGGACAGAGTGCGCCGGACGGACCCCGGCGCGCTCTTTACGTTAGAATATAAATTCGACGGATTGACCATAAATCTGACATATGACGACCACAGGCTTGTGCAGGCTTCCACGCGCGGAGACGGCGAGGTGGGCGAGGGCGTTCTGGCGCAGGCGGCTACGATAAAAACGATACCTATGTATATACCGTTTGCAGGAAAAATGGAGGTGCAGGGCGAGGCAATTATGAAGCTCAGCGCACTCGAAAAATACAATGAAAAAGCGGATGAACCGCTGAAAAATGCGCGGAACGCCGCCGCAGGAGCCTTGCGCAATCTCGACCCGAAAGAGACGGCCAGGCGCGGTCTGGACGCCTTTTTCTACAATGTCGGATATATCGAAGGAAAAGATTTCGACACGCATACTGAAATGATAAATTTTCTGAAAGAAAACGGCTTTGTGGTGTCTGATTTTGAAAGAGTTTATTCAGAGCCGGAAGAGCTCTTATCCGCGCTTGATGAAGCGGAGGCAAAGAGGGACGAGCTGGATTTTCTGATAGACGGCATGGTCATAAAAACGGACGATATGAGTCTGCGCGATGAGCTCGGATATACTCAGAAATTTCCGAGATGGGCGGTGGCATACAAGTTTGAAGCGCAGGAGATGACGACGCGCGTGCTGGACGTAAATTGGGATGTAGGGCGCACGGGAAAGCTGACGCCGGTGGCCATTCTCGAGGAAGTGGAGATAGGCGGGGCGAGTGTAAAACGTGCAACGCTCAACAACTATCAGGATATTTTGCGAAAAAGAGTGAAGCTGGGCGGCCGCGTATTTGTGCGGCGCAGCAATGACGTCATACCGGAGGTGCTCGGATCGTGCGAGGAGAATGACGCCCTTGACGTACCGGAGATGCCCACGGTATGTCCGGCGTGCGGAACGGCTCTCGAAGAGATAGGACCCAATTTGTTCTGTCCGAACACTCTGTCGTGCAGACCGCAGCTCGTCGCGGCGATTGTCCACTTTGCGTCCAAAGGCGCGATGAACATCGACGGGCTTTCAGAAAAGACAGCCCAGCTCCTGTTCGATAAGCTGGAGATAAAAGATATAGCCTCGCTGTATAAGCTGACGAAGGAGCAGCTTCTATCTCTGGACGGCTTTCTCGATAAGAAAGCTCAAAACCTTATGGATGCCATAGAACGAAGCAAAACTCCGGAGCTGGATTGTTTTATATATGCCCTGGGCATTCAGAATGTAGGCAAAAAGACGGCAAGAGATTTGGCTGAAAAATACGGAAGCATGGAGGCTTTGTCCGCAGCGTCCGCAGATGAGCTGGCGGAGATAGACGGCGTGGGCGATGTGGTGGCTATGGGCATAGTGGACTTTTTCGCGAGCGGGCAGGTCAGAGCCACGCTGCGCGAGCTGGAGGAGCTGGGAGTGAATCCGCGTCAGCTTGAAAAGAAAGAGGGCGTTTTTTCAGGAAAAACCGTGGTTCTCACGGGAAAGCTGACGCTGTTCACGCGAGGTCAGGCTCAGGAGAAGATAGAGTCCATGGGCGGCTCGGTCGGCTCCGGCGTGACCAAGGCTACGGATCTGGTAGTCGCAGGAGAAAAGGCAGGCTCGAAGCTTGTAAAGGCGGAAAAACTCGGCGTGAAGGTTATAAATGAAGCGCAGTTTTTGGAGCTTATAGGAGACTGAAATTCAATAAGGCGCGCAGAGGGAAAGACGGAGACGTCCGTCGCGGCGATATTTGAGTTTCTGACAATAAAAAAGACTTTATTTATGCTTTTAAAACACGTATAAATGTGGTAAAATAAAAGTTAACGTAGTGACGCGGAGGTAATAGGAATGAACAGCATGACGGGTTTTGGCAGAGCAACTGTTGAGAAACTGGGACATAACATTACTGTAGAAATAAAAACCGTAAATCACAGGTTTCTCGACTTTAATATTCGTATGCCGAGAGCGATGCTGTTTTTGGAAGACGACATTCGCAATGCAATAAAATCGCACTTGTTCAGAGGAAGGGTGGATGCTTTCATCAGTTACAAGGCTGTCGGAGACAGCGCCAGAAAGGTCAGCCTGGATGCGAGTCTGCTGGCAGGATATATGGAAGCAAGTGCAGAAATATCACAGCGAACAGGAATTGCGAACGATCTCAGCATGATAGACGTTATGCGCCTGCCGGATGTGCTGTCGTTTGAAGACGAACCTGCGGATGAGGAAGAGCTGAAAGAAGTGCTTCTCGAAGCGGTGAACGCGGCGGTCGGCGATCTGAAAGAGGCGCGCGCCGCCGAAGGCAAGCGCATGGCGGAGGACATACTCTCCCGCGGAAAGAAGCTGGAGGGCATAACGGCAAAGATAAAAGAGCGCGAGCCTGTTGTCGTTGAGGAATACAAGCAGAAGCTGGCGGCGCGTCTTGGAGAATTTGCCAAGGAGACAGATCTGGACGTGAACCGCTTTAATGCAGAGATACTCTATTTTGCGGATAGATGCGCCATAGCGGAGGAGACGGTCAGATTAGACAGCCACCTCATACGCTTGAAAGAGATAATCTCAGGCGAAGGAGCTTCGGGCAGAGCGCTTGATTTCTTGGTGCAGGAGCTTAATAGAGAATATAACACTATAGGTTCCAAATCGTCTGACGTACAGATAACAGATTACGTGCTCGAAGCGAAGGGCGAAGTCGAAAAGATCCGCGAGCAAGTGCAGAACATAGAGTAGGTGACAGATGAAACTGGTCAACATAGGATTCGGCAGCATGGTTCAGGGAGAGAGAATAGTCGCAATAGTCAGTCCGGAATCAGCTCCCATAAAAAGGCTGGTGCAGGAAGCGCGCGCAGGCGGCAGGCTGATAGACGCGACGTATGGCAGAAAAATGCGCGCAGTTCTCATAATGGACAGCGAGCATGTTATCTCATCCGCGCTTCAGCCTGAGACAATCGCGGGCAGATTATCTGCGCCGGCGGGCGAGTGCGCCGAATTTTAAATGTTTTTATTCGGTTATATCTAAGAGAGGGAATATCATAATGACTGAGGAATGCGTAAAAGGGAATCTGTATATAGTATCAGGTCCGTCAGGAGCGGGCAAAGGCACTATAGTAAAAAGACTGCTGGAGATAGACGACACGGTGGCTTTGAGTATATCATGTACTACTCGCGCTCCCAGAAACCATGAGACAGACGGAGTGCATTACTATTTTCTGTCAAAGCAGGAATTTGAGGACATGATAGCCAAAGGTGAGTTTTTGGAATATGCGGATGTGTTCGGCAACTACTACGGCACGCCTCTGCCGAAGGTGGAGGAGCGCCTGGCTGAGGGTAAAAACGTACTCTTGGAGATAGATGTAGTCGGGGCTATGCTCGTTAAAGATAAAAGACCGGATGCAAAGCTTATATTCATAATGCCGCCGTCCTTTGAGGAGCTGGAACGCAGACTCAGAGGCCGCCGGACAGAATCTGAAGAACAGATAAAGACGCGCCTCTCTAAAGCTCAGGCTGAGATGAACAGAAGCGATGAGTACGATTACGTCGTGCTGAACGACGAAGTGGAGACTGCGGCGCAGAAGATAAAAGCAATAATACAGGAAAACTATGGAAAGTGAGAGGAGATTGACAAATGATTGTACCCGAACTCGATAAAATTCTGGAAAAGGTAGATTGCAGATATACTCTCGTAGTAGAAGTGGCGAAAAGAGCGCGCCAGCTGGTTCAAGGCGCTCAGCCGCTGACTGACGAGCCCGATGAGAATCCCGTATCTCAGGCAGTAGAAGAAATATACAACGATAAGGTTACATACGTAAGACAGATATGATAGGTAAAAATATAGTCCTTTGCGTTTGTGGAGGAATTGCGGCGTATAAATCTGCGTCTCTCGCGAGCAAGCTGGTGAAGATGGGCGCGGAGGTGTTTGTATGTATGACAGAGAGCGCGCAAAAATTTATTTCGCCGCTTACTTTTGAAACGCTCACTAAACATGCGGTCATAACGGATACCTTCGATAGATCTACGCCATATGAAGTTTCTCATATATCGTTGGCAAAGCGCGCCGACGCTGTTGTGATCGCGCCGGCGACGGCTAATATAATCGCAAAGACAGCATGCGGAATAGCTGACGATTACATAACGACTATGCTGCTCGCGACCAAGGCTCCCACGCTTTATGTGCCGTCGATGAATACGGCTATGCTTGAGAACGGCATAACGCAGAGAAATATCAGAACGCTCGCTGAATTTGGCAAACATTTCGCAGAGAGCGATTCCGGACTTTTGGCGTGCGGAGATGTGGGGAAAGGCAGATATCCGGACGAGGAAGTAATAATAGAAAAGCTGGAAAGCATTATGGCAAAGCGCGACCTGGAAGGGCTTAACGTGCTGGTAACGGCAGGCCCTACTACAGAACGCATAGATGCCGTGCGCTATCTGACAAACCGCTCCACGGGAAAGATGGGCTACAGCATAGCAAAAGCAGCCGCCATGAGAGGAGCGAATGTGACGCTGGTTTCGGGCAGACGGTTTGAAAGATACCCTGCCGGAGTGAATGTCGTAGACGTGGACAGCGCGCAGGATATGTACGAAGCTGTGCTGGCGAATTTTGATGATGCCGATATAGTGATAAAAGCGGCGGCTGTCGCGGATTATACTCCCGCAAACAAGCAGACGGGCAAGATGAAAAAAGGCGATGACTTTGCGCTGGAGCTTGTTCGTACTACGGATATTCTCAAAGAGCTTGGCGCGAAGAAAAACGGTCAGGTGCTCGTGGGCTTCAGCGCGGAGACTTCCGACTTGGAAAAAAATGCTCAAGGCAAGCTGAAACGCAAAAATCTGGATATGATAGTGGCAAACGATGTATCGCGCAGCGATATAGGCTTTGGCACTGACGAAAACGCTGTAACGATTTATTTCGCTGACGGAAGAGTGGAACAGCTGGAAAAGGCGCCTAAGTCGCAGATAGCATCTTCAATACTTGACTTTGCACATGCGCTGCTTTAATCTGCTTTTTGATGTACGATATTGTTGAACAACCGGGCGGCGTGCTTTATTAAAATGAGAAGATACGCAGAAATAATCGTAGACGTTGCGCACAGCAATGTAGATAAGATATTTGACTACCTGTTGCCGGAGGGAATGGACGTCTCCCCCGGCAGCAGGGTTTTTGTACCCTTTGGCAGGACGAAGGTCGAAGGGACCGTTCTGCGGATTAAAAACCAAAGCGAAGTGCCGGAGAGCAAGCTGAAAGTCGTATTGTCCAAAATAGATGAGCAGCCGCTCCTGACGGGAGAACAGATGGAGCTGGCGAAGCGCGTGCGCGAGACGTATAGAACGACGCTCGCCTTTGCCTTGCGCCTGATGTATCCGGCGGATATGCGCGGCGGAAGGGTGGATAAGCACACTGTTAAGCTCGTGCGAGTAAAGGACGCTGACAAGCTGAATGAAATGCGCTCGGCTTGCTTTACTAAAAACGGGGGAATACGCGCCAAGAACAGACTGAAAACAATAGATACAATATCCGAGGGAGAAGTTCCGCTGGCCGTACTGGATAGACCGTCCGTTAAAAAACTGGAGGAATCGGGAGCGGCGGAGATAATAGAGGCGGAGAGTCTCCGAGCGCCTTATAAAGAACTTGTCGCTCAGAGATATGACGAAGTAAAGCTAACAGAGGGACAGCAAAACGCCGTTGAAAAAATAAACAAGCTGGTGGATTCCGGCGGAAGGCATACGGCTCTGCTGCACGGGGTGACCGGAAGCGGAAAGACAGAGGTTTATATCAGATGCGTTCGTCATGCTTTGGAAAAAGGAAAAACGGCGCTTATACTTGTGCCGGAAATATCGCTCGCGCCTCAGTTGTACAGCACGTTGGTTTCTGTTTTCGGAGATGAGATTGCGATTTTGCACAGCGGACTTTCGGCAGGCGAGAGATATGATGAATGGCGCAGGCTGCGCTGCGGCAGAGCAAAAATCGCCATGGGCGCGAGGTCTGCTGTCTTTGCGCCGCTGGAGAATATCGGACTTATAATAATAGACGAGGAACATGAACAGAGCTATCGTGCAGACAATCATCCTCCGTATCACGCGGCGGACATTGCCAGAATAAGAGTCTATCTGAACAGCGCCGTGCTGGTGCTGGCGAGTGCAACGCCGCTGATTGAGGATTACATGAAGGCGAAGATGGGCGTGTATGAGCTTATAGAAATGCCCGAGAGAGTGCGCGGGCTCAACCTGCCTGAGACTAAAATCGTGGATATGAAGCGCGAGTTTGTCAAAGGGAATCGAACGTCGATAAGCGGAGAACTTTACCAAGAAATTGACGGCATACTAAAAAGGGGGGAGCAGGCGCTTCTCTTTCTCAACAGGAGAGGGTATTCCGGCAGTGTACACTGCCCCGCCTGCGGTCATGTGCGAAAATGCTCTCATTGTGATATTCCGTTGAAGTATCATAAGGACAAAAACGCTCTTGTATGTCATTACTGCGGGAGAATGTTTCCGTTTTCAAATATCTGTCCTGATTGCGGAGATCCTTATGTAAGGCTGGTCGGCGTGGGAACTCAGCAGCTTGAGATGCAGGTAAAGGAGCTGTTCCCTCAGGCGAGAGTCCTGAGAATGGATTTCGACACGACGCGCAGGAAGGACGCGCATGAGAGGATATATACGCAATTTAAAAACGGCGAGGCTGACATACTGATAGGCACTCAGATGGTCGCGCGCGGTCTGGATTTCGGGCGCGTCACTCTGGCGGCCGTTATCTCGGCGGACGGAATGATGACTCAGGGCGGCTATCGGGCTTCGGAGATGACCTTCTCCATGATAGAGCAGGTCGCGGGCAGAGCGGGCAGAAGCACGGCAGGCAGAGTTATAATTCAGACGTACAATCCGGATGATTTCGCTGTCAAATGCGCTGCGAAGCACGATTACGCGGGCTTTTTTAAAGGTGAGCTGGAGTACAGAAAGATTGCTCTGGCGCCGCCGTATTCTAAGCTGTTCAGACTGCTGTTTACTCATAAAAACGCTGAAAAAGCAGAGGCTTTGTGCCTCGAGGCTGAAAATTTACTTAAAGACGTGCTAAAGCCATATGAATCTGATATAATCTTATTAACGGCGAAAAACGCGCCTGTTGCCAGACTGGACGGCAGAAGCAGATATCATATATTGCTTCGGGTTAAAACCACAGAGAGATCAAAGGAGCTGAAGCGAGTCCTCCAGGATGTCTGGGAGGAGCTGCGCGGCAGAAGCGATGTTCTGGTATCTATGGATATAGACCCATATGACGTAAACTGACGTAAAAAAATGTTTTTTAAGTATTTCAAAAATTAAAATAAATTTGGCAGTATGTTAAAGGAGAGATAAATATGGCATTGAGAAAAATACTACAGCACCCGGATCCGGCGCTGCGTAAAATATGCAAACCCGTAAGAGAGATTACACCGCACATAAAGCAGATTGTCGAGGACATGAAAGAGACTATGACAAACGCGGACGGATGCGGTCTCGCCGCTCCTCAGATCGGGATTCTGCGCAGTATAGTAGTTATAAACGTAGGCGATGGATTTTATGAAATGATAAATCCGGTCGTCACTCATACAGAGGGAGAACAGACCGGAGAGGAGGGATGCCTCTCCTGCGTTGGAAGAAGCGGCATTGTAACACGTCCGATGAAGGCGACGGTTCATTATACAGATCTCAACGGGGACGAGCAGGTGCTGACGGGAGAAGGTCTGCTCGCGCGCGCGATATGCCACGAGACGGATCATCTGGACGGAAAGCTTTATATTGATATTATGGAAAGGGAAATACTCGAGGATGAATAAGCCGAAGATAGCTTTTTTTGGCACGCCGGAATTTGCCGTTCCATGCCTCGACGCCGTTGTTGAGTCGGGTTATGACGTCTGCGCCGTATTCACTCAGCCGGACAGACCGAAGGGCAGGGGGCATAAGCTGACGCCGCCTCCCGTCAAAGCGAGAGCGGCTGAGCTGGGCATTCCTGTATATCAGCATGAAAAGATAAGCCGAGAGGGGATAGAAGATTTAAAGAAAGTATCTCCCGATTTAATGGTAACGGTGGCCTACGGTCAGATTCTCTCTCAGGAGATTTTGGATATTCCTCCGCTCGGCTGCATCAATGTCCATGCGTCGCTCCTGCCCAAGCTGCGCGGAGCCGCGCCTATAGAGTGGGCTGTGATAAACGGAGATGAGACGACGGGCGTCACTACGATGTATACAGTATATGAGCTGGATGCAGGCGATATGCTGGAAAAGACAGAAACGGCCATTCTTCCGGAGGAGACAGGAGGAGAGCTTAGAGAACGCCTGTCTAAAATAGGCGCGGAAACGCTTATAAGAACTCTTGAAAAACTTACGAACGGCACGCTTGTGCGCACGCCGCAGGACGAAACGGAGGCGACGGTATGCAAAACCTTCCCCAAAGGATTCGGAAAGATAGATTTTAGCGCGGATACGGCGAGCATAATTAATTTGGTGCGCGGACTCAATCCCGCGCCTGTCGCGTACGCCGTGTGGGGCGGCAAAAAGGTTAAGATATTTGAAGTAAAGAAGGCGGAGAGCTTCGGCGCGAGCATAGTCCCGGGCGAGGTTATACTCGCGGACGCTAAAAAAGGTCTTTTTGTAAACACCGGAGACGGCGCAATAGAAATAACACGGCTGCAAATGCCGGGCGGGAAGCAGATGAGCGCGAGAGATTACTTGCGCGGCGCGAAGAATCCGCCGGAGAAATTTGATTAATACGGCACGGAGGGCGGTTTTGGCAAATTCAAGAGCTGTAGCGCTCAGCGTACTCGGAGAAGTGCGCGAGGGTGCATATCTGAATTTGGTTCTCAAAAAGCGGCTGGGAGGACTCGACGAGCAGGACAGGAGATTCGCCTCCGCGCTCTGCTACACGACGCTGGAGAACATAGGCAGAATAGATTATATAATAGACGAATACGCAAAGAGCAAGAGAATACACAAGATAATCAGAGACATACTTCGGCTGGGGGTATGTCAGCTTGTGTTTTTCGAGAGTGTCCCTGTCAGCGCGGCGGTCAATGAGTCCGTAAATCTGGCAAAAGCGCACAAGCCTCAGCTAAAGGGGTTTGTAAACGGCGTGCTTCGCGCAGTCAGCAAGGATCTGGGCGCTGTGAAATATCCCGACAGGGAGAAAAACAATGCCGAATATCTGAGCGTAATGTACAGTTATCCGCTTTGGCTGACGAAAATGCTGATATCTGATTACGGCGCAGATTTCGCAGAAGAGCTGTGCGCATACAGGAAGAGCAGCGCGGAGACGTGCGTCCGCCCGAATTTATTGAAATTGGACAGTAAGTCCTTTGAAAATAAGCTGGAAGGCATGGGTCTGCACGCAAAAAAGGGAGAATACTCCGATTTTGCATACTATGTAAAAAATATATCTGATATACAGTCGCTCTCTCTGTATAAAAAAGGGCAGATGACTGTTCAGGGAGAATCGTCCATGCTCTGCGTACAGGCGGCGGATATTAAGCAGGGAATGAGCGTCATAGACGTCTGCGCTGCGCCGGGAGGGAAAACGGCGCTCGCCGCTCAGTACGGACCGTCGGCTCAGGTTGCCATGGAACTGCATGAGCATAGGATTGACATAATGCGCGAAAACCTGGCGAGGATGGGAGTGGAGGCGGAGACGGTCTGTGCGGATGCGCGAAAGCTCAAGCCGGAGTATTCGCGAAAGTTTGACCGCGTTCTGATAGACGCGCCGTGCTCCGCGCTGGGGCTGTGCTACCGTAAGCCGGATATAAAATACAGCAAGCAGCCCAAGGATTTGGACGAGCTGCTGCCCACTCAGGCTGAGATACTGGATTCGTGCTGCGAGTATGTAAAACCGGGCGGAACGCTGGTTTACTCTACTTGTACAATAAATAAGCGCGAGAACGACAGGCAGATTGACGCATTTTTGAGAAAACATCCGGACTTTTGCGAAAATCCGCTGGCCGATGTGCTCAGCGACAAGCTGCTGTATAGAATACGCGGAGGCAGATTGCAGCTGTTTCCTCATATAGACGGCATTGACGGTTTCTTTATAGCGTCGCTGAAAAGGAAGGGCATAGAATAATGAAGTATCTGTTGGATTATTCCGTATCCGAACTGAAGGACATTTTGAAAGAGGAAATGGGTGAGAAGCCTTTCCGCGCGGGTCAGATATATGAGTGGCTCACTAAATGTACTCCCTTCGCAGAGATGACGAACCTCTCCCTGGCTCTGAGAAAAAAGCTTTCGGAGAACTTTTCGGAGGGTTATCCTAAAATGCTTGCGAGGCAGGTCTCTTCAGACGGCACTCGCAAATATCTATGGGAAATGCCGCGCGGGGGCAGTGTGGAGAGCGTGCTCATGCGGTATGAACACGGAAACAGCATATGTATCTCTACGCAGGTGGGATGCGGAATGGACTGCGCCTTCTGCGCCTCCGGCAAGGGCGGATTTATAAGAAATCTCGAGCCCGGCGAGCTGCTCGCGCAAATACTCATGACAAATGCGGACATAGCCGACGGAGACGGCAAAAGGCATATAACAAATATAGTCCTGATGGGGACGGGCGAGCCGATGGCTAATCTGCAGAATGTTGTCAAGTTCCTGAGATTGATAAACAGCCCCGACAGCTTGGGGATAAGCTACAGAAACATATCTCTGTCCACATGCGGAGTCGTTCCGAAAATATATGAATTTGCGGATATGAATATTCCGCTTACGCTTTGTCTTTCGCTGCATGCGCCTACGGATTTGCAGCGGAGGCAAATAATGCCGATTGCGAAAAAATACAGCATAGCGGAGACGCTGGACGCTATGAGTTATTATGAGAAAAAGACGGGCAGACGAATTATAATTGAATACGTGCTGCTGCATGGTATAAACGACAGAAGTAAAGATGCGGAAGCTCTGGCCTCCCTGCTGAAAGGGAAAATTGCGCATGTGAATCTTATAGCTTACAACGCCATATCCGAAGGCGGCTTTGAAGGAGTTTCCAGACGTCAGGCGTATGCCTTCATGGAACAGCTTAAAAAACTGGGGGTTTCTGCGACGCTCAGGCGTTCCTTGGGTCAGGATATAGACGGAGCATGCGGTCAGCTGAGAGCGCGTCATGCGTAATGGGAGGCGTGATTATGAAAAAGCATTTAAATTTGGATTACGCCGCTCTGACGGACGTAGGAAAGGTGAGAGAAGAAAACGAAGACACAGTGAGCATAGCCAGAGCAGGAGGTATGCTTACGGCTATAGTTGCTGACGGGATGGGAGGCTATAAAGGCGGAAAGCTCGCGAGCACCATGGCTTCGGACAGCGTTTTAAAGCGAATAAAGACCTGTCCGAATGCGTCCGCCGCTCAGCTTGCGGAGTTTCTTGAGATAACAAGCGACGAGATATACTCTTATGCGCAGTCTCACGAGGCTTTTGAAGGCATGGGTACGACTATGATTGCGGTTGTAATGGACGGCGAGCGTTTCCGCGCGGCTCATGTCGGAGATTCGAGGATGTATACGTTTCGAGGAGGAGAGCTGCGCCAGGTCACCATAGACCACAGCTATGTGCAGTATCTGGTGGATAAGGGCATACTGACGCGGGAGGAGGCGGAAACTCATCCGTACAAAAACATGATAACACGGGCTCTCGGCATGGATTGCGTACAGGCGGATTATTTCGAAGGAGAATTCTCCGAAGGGGACAGTATGCTGATTTGTTCGGACGGTCTTACTCGACTGGTGAGCGATATGCAGATTAAGAACTGCCTTGCCGGAGAGGGTACGTCTGAGGAGAAGGCTCGGTATTTAATGTCTCTCGCTTTGGAGTACGGCGGGTATGATAATATCACGATTGTAGTAGTCCGCAACACAGGCGGTGATGTTCATGGCTGATAGATTGTTTGCGGACAGATACAGAATAATCGGCCTTGCGGCAGAGGGAGGTATGTCTCTCGTGTACAAGGCGGAGGATACGCGCACGGGCAATGTAGTCGCTCTCAAGGTCATGAGAAAAGAGCTTAAAGGAAATACGGAGTATTCGCGCGCATTCAGAAAAGAAGCCAACATGACCATGAGGCTGAGGCATGAGAATATAGTGCATACATTCGACTCCGGAGCGGTAGCCGGCAGACGCTATATCGCCATGGACTACATAGACGGCAGCAATCTGAAAGATCGTCTGGAAAGAGAGCGATTGAGTCTGACCGAATGCGTGAATATAGCTCAGAAGCTTTGCAGTGCGCTTTCGTATGCGCATCACAAGGGAGTAATACACAAAGACTTAAAGCCTCAGAACGTCCTGATTGCGAATAACGGCGAACCTATGCTTTCCGATTTCGGAATTGCAGAAGAGACGGAGTTTCAACAGGACTGCAATAAGAAGGTTTTCGGTTCGGTTCATTATTTCTCGCCGGAGCAAGCGAGGGGAGATACGGTAGATAATCGCACGGATATATACTCTCTCGGAGTGATGCTTTACGAGATGGCGACGGGCAGGCTGCCTTTTGACGGCGGGGACGAGCTTTCCATAGCTTTGATGCACGTGCAGAGCAAGGTAGACGAGCCGATGAAGATAAACAGAGCCATACCGCCCAGCTTGAATAAGATAATACTCAAAGCTATGTCTAAAGACAGAGAGAACAGATATCAGGACGCCGCGGAAATGCAGAAGGATTTGTCAAGATGTCTTTCCGAGCCTGTCGGGGATTACGTTCGGGTTAATAAAAAGCAAAGCAAGCCGCACGCTGTCAAGCGAGAGAGAAAGAGAAGCGTCTCCAGAGCGTTTGTGCTGGCCCTTGTGCTGGTGATTCTGATTGGCGGGATAGTAGAGGGAATACTTTTTGTAAAGGACTCCATAGGCGGAGGCGCAGCCAGACAGGACGCATACATGCCTTACATAGTAGATAAGAGTCTGGAAGAGGCGGAGGCGCTTTTGAAAGATACAGGCGCCGAGATAATTGTAGAAGAAGTAAATTCTCCGGATACGACTCCGGGAACGGTGGTGGCGCAGTCCCCCGAGAGCGGGTCGAGAATAGGCAGCGGAGATAAAGTGAAGATAACCGTAAGTGCGGACAATGTTACTCCGCGTATGCCTAATTTGATAGGGAAAACATTTTCCGCGGCGCAAGATGAGCTGTATTTACAGGGCATACGTGATTTCGATGTGAAGTACGTGAGCTGTCCCGCGGGCGACGAGGGCAAGGTTACGGCGCAGTATCCCGCCGCAGGCACGGAGCTGAATGAAGATGATGTCAAAGTAGAATTGCAGGTAGGAAAAAACGTAAGCTCTGATTGAGCGCAGGCGGGGAGGGCTTGCATGAAAGCGGTTATATTAAAAGGCATTGGCGGATTTTATTATGTAAAATACGGCGGCGAGGTTTATGAATGCCGAGCCAGAGGGAAATTTCGCGCAGACGGGATAAAACCCGTGCCCGGCGACGAAGTGGAGTTCACTATGCCGACGGAGACGAGCATGGGATATGTCGAGGAGATACTCCCGAGGCGTAATCTGCTGACTCGCCCTGCGGTAGCGAATGTAGACGCATTGGTTATAGCGGTGTCGGCGAAAAAGCCCGCGCCGGATTGGTTGCTGGCAGATAAGCTGCTGCTTTATGCTGCACACTGTAATATAAAGCCTGCGATAGTGATAAATAAAATAGATGAAAATGACAAAGCACGTGATTTAGCCGAAGAATATAAGAATAGCGGAGCAGATATAATCTTAACTTCGGCTAAATCAGGAGAGGGTATAGAAACTCTTGAACAATTCCTATGCGGAAAATGCACCGCCTTTGCGGGACAGTCGGCGGTAGGGAAATCATCTTTGCTTAACAGGATTGCGCCGGAGCTGGGGCTGAAAACAGGAGGCCTGAGCAAAAAGACGGCGAGGGGAAGACATACGACGCGGCATAGCGAGCTGTTCTACATAAAAAGGTTGAATGCGACAGTTATTGACACTCCGGGATTTAGTATTTTGGAGAGCATGGACATAACTCCGGATCAGCTTTCGGAAATGTATCGTGAGTTCGGCGCGGCGCAGTGCCGCTTTGCGTCGTGCGTACACAGGAAGGAGCCTGACTGCGGTGTTAAGGCTCTTGTAGACCAAGGCGCGATACCGCAGGGCAGATACGAAAGATATTTAAAAATTTTGGATGAGCTTTTGCTCAGGGAGGAAAAAAAATATGACTGATAACAAAGTGCTTATCGCTCCGTCTATATTATCTGCGGACTTTGCAAACATGGCCGTCGCTGTGCGCAGATTGGGCGCCGACGGCGCAGACTGGGTCCACTGTGATGTTATGGATGGCATGTTCGTACCTAATATTACTTTTGGCGTGCCGATGGTGCGAGACATAAGAAAAGTAACAGATCTTACGTTAGACGTACACTTGATGATTGAACAGCCCGAAAGGTATGTCGAGGCTTTTGCCAAAGCAGGCGCGGATGCAATAAGCGTGCATCAGGAAGCGAGCGTGCATCTTCAGCGCACGATTTCTCTTATCAAGAGTATGGGAGTGAAGGCGGGCGTAGCTCTCAATCCTTCTACTCCTCCGAGTGTGCTGGATTATGTAATGGATGATTTGGATTTTGTAGTTGTAATGTCTGTCAACCCCGGCTTTGGCGGACAGAAATTTATACCGGCCAGCCTGAGAAAAATTTCTGAAATAAGAAATATGATAAAGAAAAGCGGCAGAGATATTCGGCTTCAAGTGGACGGCGGAGTTACGGAAGCGAATGCGCAGGATGTCATAGATGCGGGCGCTGATGTTCTCGTCGCGGGCAGCGCCGTGTTCTCGTCGCGCAATCCCAAGGCGACGATACTCAATTTGAGATGCGGGCGCTGATAGCAGCCGGCGGAGAACCGCCGACTCCGGGGCAAGCTGAGAAATACGCCGACGCTCAGCTGATTATAGCGGCGGACTCAGGCGCAGACTGGCTGTATGGATACGGCATAATGCCTCACGTGTTTCTGGGAGATATGGATTCGGTATCTCACGCCGTTCGCGAGTATTATTCGAGAAAAGGCGTTAAAATGCTGAAATACCCCAGCGAGAAGAACGCAACCGACACAATGATAGCGGCTGAATACGCCTTGGATGCAGGCGCGGATGAAATAGTGCTGCTCGGAGGCGGCGGAGGCAGGCAGGATCACACTTATGCGAATTATCAGGCTATGGCTTATATCGCACGCCGCGGAGTGAAGGCAGTTATGCCGTGCGGAGAAAGCGTGTGTTTCATGAGCTGTTCGGAAGCCGAGCTGGACGTGCGGGAGGGTCAGACGCTTTCCATATTGCCTTTTGGCGGAGACGTCCGCGTTACATCGCGGGAAGGCGAGTTGAAATATCCGGTGAAAGATTTGCTCCTGCCTGTGTTTTATCCTGATCCATGCGGCGTGAGCAATGTTGCGCTTTCATCGAAGCTGCATCTCATACTTGACGGAATGGCATTAATTATACTGGACATAGACAAATAAAATAGAATTTATTGAAGCAAAACGGTCGGAGACGGCCGTTTTCATTTGCATTATATAATAAATAATACAAAGAAAAAAAGTATAAAAGTGAAAAGTTAGTGAAAACTAACTAAAGTGTGTTTATTGACATTAATTGACGTGTATAATTGGGTTAGAATGTACAAACTAATTTGGACATTGAATAATAAAAGACTGATGGAGGATAAAGTATGTCATTAATAGGCAAAGAAGTGAGCGATTTCAAAGTACAGGCATTCGCTGACGGAGAGTTTAGAGAGGTGACGAAGCAGGATGTGCTCGGTAAGTGGGCTGTGTTCTTTTTCTATCCTGCGGATTTTACGTTCGTGTGCCCGACTGAGCTGGAAGATCTCGCTATGAAATACGATGAGTTCAAATCTATGGGCTGTGAGGTGTATTCTGTATCCTGCGATACACACTTTGTACACAAGGCCTGGCATGATGCGTCCGATACGATAAAGAAAATAAAATATCCGATGTTGGGAGATCCCACGGGCGCGCTCGCGAGAGATTTTGACGTAATGATAGAGGAGAGCGGCTTGGCAGAGAGAGGTACGTTTGTAGTAAATCCGGAAGGCAAAATAACAGCTTATGAAGTAAACGCCGGCAATGTAGGCAGAAACGCTGACGAGCTGCTGCGCAAGGTGCAGGCGCTTCAGTTTGTGGCTGAGCATGGCGATGAGGTTTGCCCTGCGAAATGGAAGCCGGGTGCGAAAACGCTTAAACCCAGCCTCGAACTGGTAGGATTGATATAGCTATGGATACAAAAAACATGTATGACGTGATAATCATAGGCGGAGGGCCTGCGGGTCTGGCAGCTGCGATATACATGTCACGTGCAAAATATAAAACTCTTGTAATAGAGAAGAATAAAATAGGCGGTCTGATAACGATAACCAACGAGGTGGTTAATTATCCCGGCGTTTTCAAGACGAGTGGTGAGGAACTGACAGAACAGATGCGCAGGCAGGCGGAAAGCTTCGGCGCAGAATTTTTGATGACAGAAGCGAGAAGCTGCACGTTTGCAGAAGACGTAAAGACAGTAATTACGGATAAGGGTGAGTTTAAAGCTCTGGGTCTGATACTCGCTATGGGCGCGGCTCCCAGGAAGGTTGGTTTCAAAGGAGAGGACGAATTTCGCGGCAGGGGTGTAGCGTACTGCGCGACATGCGACGGCGAATTTTTTACAGGGATGCAGGTGTTTGTCGTCGGCGGGGGATTCGCCGCTGCGGAAGAAGCTATGTTCCTGACCAGATATGCGAGCCATGTCACCGTCCTCGTGCGCGGTGAGAAAATGAACTGCGCGGAGTCTGTGATAGAGAAGCTGGAAAATCACGATAAGATAGACGTAAGGTACAACACTGCGATAGAAGAGCTGGGAGGCTCTGCTATGCCGGAGTATGCTCTGCTGAAAAACCGCAAAACAGGAGAGATTGAGAGATACCAACCTGAGAGCGGAGAGAATTTCGGAGTGTTTGTATTTGTGGGATATGTCCCTGTCGGCGGGCTGTCCAAAGACGAGCTGGAAACTAACGATGCGGGATATATCATAACAGATATAGATCAAAAGACTAATTTCGACGGAGTATATGCTGCCGGAGATATATGTGTAAAAAACCTGCGTCAGGTCGTTACTGCCGTTTCTGACGGAGCGAAAGCCGCTACGTCTTTGGAAAAATATGTCAGCGGACTTCATCAAAAGCTGGGTATTCCGGCGTTTGAAGTGCATGGGAAGCAGCTTCCGGAGGAGACGCAGGAAAATCACGAGGAAAGCGACGGATTTTTCTCTCCTGAGGTTATTGGACAGCTAAAGCCTATATTCGATAAATTTGAAAGCCCTCTGACAATCCGCGCTTATATCGACAGCTCGGAGCTGGGCGCAGAGATAGAAGGCTTTACGCGCGAGCTTTGCGGTCTGACAGATAAGCTTTCGCCTGAATTTGTACGTGAAGGCAGACCGCATATAGATATATGCGACGTCAAAGGAAACAAACGCGGATTCAGCTTTTACGGCGTCCCGGGAGGACATGAGTTCAATTCGTTCGTGGTGACAATGTACAACGCGGCGGGTCCGGGTCAGCCTCTGCCGGAAGAGCAGAAAGACGCTATAAATAAGCTGAACTCGCGCGATGTAAAAGTTGCGGTCACTCTATCGTGCAGCATGTGCCCCGAGCTGGTAATAGCAGCGGGCAGACTCGCAGTAGAAAACAGCAGCATGGACGTATCTATAATAGATGTAAGCTATGATTCTGAACTCAGGAACAAGTATAAGATAATGAGCGTACCTTGTCTGATTGTAGATGACAGCGAGGTACACTTCGGACGAAAGAGCCTTCCTGAGCTGATAGACATTCTCGCTTCTTAAAACAATAAACAAAATAAACAAAATGAAATCAGAGGCGCGGCGGAAATATAAAAAATTCCGATCGCGTCTTCTTTATATCATGAACGACAATGAATATAAAAATATTGACTAAATTCGTGTAAACTGTTAGAATAACTAATAGTAAATTTCAATAAAATGAAGGTGAGAAAACATGAAAAAGAGACTATTATCTGTTTGCACGGCTGTTCTTACAGTTGCTGCGATGGTAGTTGCTGTCACGGGATGCAGCTCGAGCACAACCTCCGAGAGCGCAGACGCAGTGGATACGGCCGCTGCTTCTCAGAGCGCTGAGGATACGGCTCAGGCGCAAAGCAAGGTCTATAAAGTCGGCATTTGCCAGCTCGTTCAGCACGACGCTCTTGACGCAGCTACCGAAGGCTTCCAGCAGGCGCTGAAGGACAAACTTGGCGAAGAAAATGTTGAGATTGATCTCCAGAATGCTTCCGGAGAATCTGCAACATGCTCTACGATAGTTACTCAGTTTGTATCCAACAACGTAGACCTGATTATGGCGAATGCTACGCCCGCTCTCCAGGCGGCTCATTCTGCTACGAGTGAAATACCTATTGTCGCAACGTCAGTAACTGACTATGCTACCGCTCTTGGCGTAGATCAGTCGGAATGGACGGGAAAAACAGGTCTGAATATCACAGGTACGGCGGATTTGGCGCCTCTTGCTGAGCAGGCTAAGATGTTCCCCGAGCTTCTGCCCGATGCTAAAAAGGTTGGCATTCTTTACTGCTCCGGCGAGCCGAACTCCAAGTATCAGGCTACAGAGATTACAAAAACACTTGTAGAAGAAGGCATTGAAGTAACCGAGTATTCTTTCGCGGATTCTAACGATATAGCATCCGTTACTACGAAGGCTTGCTCCGAGGTAGATGCGATTTACATCCCTACGGATAACTCCGCTGCTTCTTCTACAGAGATAATAAACAATATCGCTGAACCCGCAGGCATTCCGATAATCGCGGGCGAAGAAGGCATTTGCACAGGCTGCGGCATTGCAACTCTGTCCATAAGCTATTATGACATCGGATACAAAACAGGCGAGATGGCGGCAGACATTCTCCAGAATGGAACAAACCCCGGAGATATGGAAATACAGTATGCGACAGACCTGACAAACAAGTATGTTGCTGACCGCTGCACAGCGCTTGGTATAACAGTGCCCGAAAGCTACGAAGCGATTGATATGTCCGCAGAATAATCAATAAAAAGCTATTGAATGAGCGGTAAGGTTTTTCTTATCGCTTATTCTCTTTATTTTGTTAAGAATAAATTTTGAAAATCAGAGAGGGACTTATAACTTATGTTGGCATTTTTGAACTCACTGCCCGGGGCTGTAGCTCAGGGAATAATATGGGGTCTTATGGCGGTCGGAGTATATCTGACATATAAGATTCTGGATTTAGCCGACCTTACGGTAGACGGCAGCTTCGCGACGGGCGGCGCTGTGCTGGTCGTTTGTATGACGGCGGGCATGAATGTATATATCGCTGTGCTGTGCGCATTTTTGGCAGGCTGTCTGGCCGGCGCAGTCACGGGAGTTTTCCACACGATGTTTGGGATTCCTCCTATCTTGGCAGGTATTCTGACTCAGCTGGCTCTGTATTCGGTGAATTTGAGAATACTGAGCGGCAAAGCGAACCAGCCGCTCTCTGTAGAAAAATACGACGTTATGCTCTCGTTGAGGAATGTTCCGCAGGCTATAATCGTGGGAGCGATTTTTGCAATAGTGATAATCGCAGCGCTGTATTGGTTTTTTGGCACGGAGAGGGGACATGCGCTCAGAGCGACGGGCTGCAATCAGTCAATGGCTCGTGCTAACGGAATCTCTACTTCGACAAATAAAATAATCGGTTTGGTTATATCCAACGGAATAGTCTCTCTTGCGGGCGCTTTGTTGGCTCAGTATCAGGGCTTTGCAGATATAAATATGGGCAGAGGCGCTATCGTAATCGGCTTGGCAGCTGTTATAATCGGCGAGGTGATATTCAGCAAAATATTCAGGAACTTTGCCTTGAGGCTGCTTGCGGCTGTTTTCGGCGGAATTATCTATTACATCGTAATAACTATTGTATTGCGCCTGGGTATGAACGCGAATGATCTGAAGCTCTTCTCTGCGCTTGTGGTTGCGCTTTTCCTGGGAGTGCCTTATTGGAAGAGCAAGATAGCGCAAAAGACCGCAAAACGAGTGTGAAGGAGCCAGAGATATGCTTGAGATAAAGAATGTATACAAAACTTTCAACGCCGGCACTATAAACGAGAAAAAAGCGCTCAACGATTTGAATCTTGTGCTGCAGGATGGAGACTTTGTAACCGTAATAGGCGGAAACGGCGCCGGCAAATCTACCATGCTGAATTCTGTCGCCGGCGTTTATCCCGTGGACAGCGGTACGATAAAAATAGACGGAATAGATGTGACGCGCCTCCCGGAGCATAAGCGGGCGAAATATCTTGGCCGCGTGTTCCAGGATCCGATGATGGGAACGGCCGCTGATATGTGGATAGAAGAGAACATGGCGCTCGCCAGCCGAAGAGGTCAGTTCCGAGGGCTGAGATGGGCTATTTCGTCTAAAGAGAGACAGCAATTCAGAGAGATGCTGAAAGAGCTGGAGCTGGGATTGGAAGAGAGGCTTTCTACGAAAGTCGGCTTGCTCTCCGGCGGTCAGAGGCAGGCTCTCACGCTGCTTATGGCAGTGATGAAAAAGCCGAAGCTGCTTCTTCTCGACGAGCACACTGCGGCGCTGGATCCTAAGACGGCGGCTACGGTTTTGGCCTTGTCTCAGAAGTTTATAGATGAAGGTCATTTAACTGCTATGATGGTCACGCACAACATGAGGGACGCTATTAAATACGGCAATAGGCTCATAATGATGAACAACGGCAGGATAATAATAGATATAAGCGGAGAAGAGAAGAAAAAGCTGACTGTAGAAGATCTGCTCAAAGCATTTTCTAAATCCAGCGGCACGGAGTTTGCTAATGACCGTGCGTTGCTCTCGTAGAATAAATAACATCTGCATATGAAGTATAAATCGAGGCCGAGTGTTGACTTGCGCCTCGATTTTTTTGTAAAAACCTATAAAAACAAAAAACTCCTGAATTTATGCGAATATACTGTTAATTGTGTAAAATTTGTGTTACAATTATATGGATATTTTACTAATTTTTATTTAGGAGGTATTTATGAACGTAGGCGAATTAATTGCCTTTATCCTTTATTTCCTAGTATTGCTGGCGATAGGTCAGTACTTTTATAAAAAGGATGCGAAAATCGGCTCCAGTGAGAAGGAGTACTTTCTGGGCGGAAGAGGAATGGGACCGTGGGTTACGGGACTTTCTGCTCAGGCTTCCGATATGAGCGGCTGGCTGCTGATGGGGCTGCCCGGATCTATATTGCTTGCGGGCTTTGGTCAGTTGTGGATAGCGATAGGCTTAGCGATAGGCAGCTATCTGACATGGCTTCTCATAGCGGGAAGACTCAGAAAAATGTCTCAGGCGGCGAATGACTCTATAACGGTACCGCAGTATCTCAAAAATAGATTTATGCAGAGCAGTCTGACGCTTCAGATCGTATGCGCCGTTATTTTCTTTGTTTGCTTTACGGTTTACGTTGCGTCGGGCTACAAAGCAGGCGGAGATCTTTTTTCGTCTGTTTTGGGTATCGACCCGCTGATAGCGAAATTGATTTTCGGTATTATCGTAATGCTTTATACGTTTACAGGAGGCTACAAGGCCGTATGCTGGACAGACTTCTTCCAGGCGCTGCTCATGCTCGTAGCTATGCTGGCGGTTCCGATAATTGTAATTGCTGTCAAGGATGTTTCTTTTGCAGGTGTCGCTGCTGACGACCCGAACTATTTCAACTTCCTTCCGACAGGAAAAGCGGACTGGACGAGCATTTCTACGATAATTACAGGTCTTGGCTGGGGATTGGGATACACCGGCATGCCTCATATTCTGGTTCGCTATATGTCTATAAAAGAACCCAAGATGATAAAGCAGTCGCGCAGAATTGCTACAGGCTGGGTAGTTATCACGCTGGCCATGGCATGTCTGATAGGCATTGTAGGCCGAATCGTTCTGCCCGAGCTGTTGGAAGGCAATCAGGAGACTGTGTTTATCAAGATGGTAGACAGCACGCTCCCCGGCTTCCTCGCAGGTGTTGTGCTCTCCGCTATTCTCGCAGCCAGCATGAGCACGGCGGACTCTCAGCTCTTGGTGGCGTCCTCGGCGTTCACGAGCGATATTTATAAGCCTGTTTTTAAAAAGAACGCATCTGACAAGGAGATGCTGTGGGTTGGAAGATTGTTCGTCGTTATCATTTCCGTAGCGGCGTTTATAATCTCGATAATCCCGGGCAGCGGATCCATAATGGACTTGGTAGGCAACGCATGGGCGGGCTTTGGCTCTGCTTTCGGACCTGTAATTGTCCTTTCCGTGTATTGGAAGCGTCTTACGTACAAGGGAGCCCTCGCGGGGATAATAGTAGGCGGTTTGGTAGATATAATATGGCTGCTCTGGCTGACCGCTCCCACGGGAATATATGAAATCGTACCCGGATTTATCATGGGTCTGCTCGCGTGCATAATAGTTTCTCTCATAGACAAGAAGCCTTCTGCTGAGGTTGAAGCTATGTTTGAAAATGCTATTAAATCTGAGTAATAAAAATGAGGTCTGTCCATAGAGGCAGACCTTTTTTAGTTAAAAAAGCTTTCGGCACATATCAGTTTTTCTTTACTACAAGCGCCTTTAAAATTCCGCGGAGAATCTTCGGAGGACGTACGCAGACCAACTTCATTATATATTCACCTCGCTTTTAAATGCTGCTGAAGCTACAAACGGCAGATTATCACGCCGGCGGTTATGAGCGCAAGACCTATAATTGCGGAAGTAAGCCAAAAGGGCAGACTGATAAGTGTTATAAGAAGCCCTGCTGCGATAAGGCAAAGCCCGAATCGGCAGTCCTGCCTGAATCTCATTTGCTCACCTCCCTTTAAATACACTGCTGATTATATATATGCGGGGGCGATGTGAGACTTGCTGATTATTTTAATCTGATATGATAAGCCCTTCTGTGAAATCACGAGCGGCGCGCGATATTCCGCCAAAGAGGGAGTAAACATCTGATGCACGTATGTCGAGAGCGAGAGAGGCTGAGAGAGCCTTGCTGTTCGGCTGAGTTACAACAGGTATGCTCGACGTTTTTGAGATATGACTCAGGAGGGGCTTGGCAGTTTTCCGTATCCCCAACACGCGGGCATAAAGCCCTTCGGAATCAATTTCAGTTGTAAGCTCGTCCGTTATGTTCAGTAATACACATGCGAGCATTCTCTTTATTTTAGTGAGAGTATAGCGCTTGGATTTAAGCGCTGACAGCAATTCGTCATAGCTGCGGCATTTTTTGCATTCGCGCGCCAGCTTGAACTCCATGCCCTCCGAAACTCCGTATATTTTTGCAAGCTGCTGAGGCGTGCGTGTACGAAGAGCGTAGAGCAGAAGCTGAGTCATGTCCTCCGGAAATACAGGCTGGGCGCACCAGATTTGAGAGCTGATCGGAAGAGCGGAATATGCGGTTTTGTCGCCGCGTCTGAGTGCAGTGCGTATTGCGAGTGCGCTGGGCAGCTCGCTCATAGAGGCGTCGTTATATCCGGAGCCTTCTCTGAGTACGGGCACAGGGCGAATGCAGCTTTTCAGCCTCTTTATCGCCTTGATGTATTCTATCCCCAGTATGTCGTTAGGGGAGCTGAGTACGCCGGCGTTTTCTCCTAACAGCGATGATACTGCGGCCTCGCGCGCTGCGGGGAAGGAGATTCCCTTGTTCAGCTCTTTTCGCAAAGCCGTTCGATATTGCTCAGGCTCCTCCGCCAGAAGCTCGGCGACAAGGCTCAGCTTTTGGAGATTTGCCGTTTCACTGCCGAAGCATAAGCTCGAGATTCCTATGGAGTCCATAATTTTAACAGCGCCGTGTGCGAATCTTTCCGCGCTTCCCAGAGCGTAGCTCACGGGCAATTCGAGCACCATGTCCGCTCCGGCTGAGAGCGCCATCCGCGTTCTGGCCCACTTGTCGAATATGGCCGGCTCGCCCCGCTGTGTGAAATTGCCGCTCATTACAATTACTGTATATTCTGATTTGGTATTCTGCTTTGTAAGCGCGATATGATGCGCGTGACCCTTGTGAAGAGGGTTATATTCTGCAATTATGCCGGAAAAATACATAAAACTCCTTTTCAAACGCATTTTTTTCATGTATAATATTAGCATCGGCGCCGAGTATTATCAATCTTTTGGCGTGCAGAATTTTTTTGATTCTGCTCTTTTTATTGAGTAGAATTGAAAAAATACTTCGATATAGTTCGAAAATATAAAGATTCAAAGAAAGAAGGAAAAGAACAGATGGCACTAATGGATTCCATACTTGCTAAGGCAAAGGCTCAGAAGATGCACATTGTTTTACCCGAGGGGACAGAGCCGCGCACGATAGAAGGCGCGACTATAATCACTAAGGAGGGCATCGCTAAGGTCACTCTCATCGGCGATCCGGAAGAGATTAAGAAAGTCGCAGCAGGTAAGGACCTCACGGGCATTGATATGATAGACCCCGTAAAGGCGGATAATTTTGAAGATTACGCAGCTACATTCTGCAAAATGAGAAAGAAAAAAGGAATCAGCATCGAACAGGCGAGAGAGACAATGAAAGATCCTCTCTTCTACGCTACGATGATGGTATACAAGGATGAAGCTGACGGCATGGTAGCAGGTGCGATAAACTCCACAGGCAACACTATCCGTCCTGCGCTTCAGATAATCAAGACAAAACCCGGCATCCCCACGGTCTCCGGCAGCTTCCTCATGGAAGTTCCGAACTGCGACCTCGGTGTTAACGGCAAATTCGTATTCGCAGACTGCGCGATTACAATCAACCCCAACGCTCAGGAGCTGGCGGCTATAGCAATGGCTTCGGCGGATACGGCTAAAGATCTGGCAGGTATAGACGCTCCGAAGGTTGCTATGCTTTCTTTCTCCACGAAGGGAAGTGCAAAGCACGAGTTCGTAGACAAAGTACAGGAAGCTTCCAAGCTGCTCAAGGAGCAGGCGCCTCAGCTTGAGTCTGACGGCGAGCTTCAGGCTGATGCAGCGCTCATCGAGGCTGTAGGTCAGCTCAAGAGCCCCGGCAGCACCGTCGCAGGTCACGCTAACGTACTTATCTTCCCCGATATCCAGGCAGGAAACATCGGATACAAGCTCGTGCAGCGTCTCGCCGGCGCAGAGGCTATCGGCCCGATCTGCCAGGGTCTGGCTAAGCCGGTCAACGACCTTTCCCGCGGATGCAGCGTAAGCGACGTAGTCAACGTAGTAGCTGTTACAGCCGTTCAGGCGCAGGCAGCTAAGGCAAACTAAAAAACAGACATTACTGGAGGGATACAAGAAATGAACGACGTATTAGTAATAAACGCAGGCAGCTCTTCTCTCAAATATCAGCTTATTGATATGGATGAGAAGTTTGTAAAAGCAAAAGGTCTGGTAGAAAAAATTGGTATTGAAGGTTCTGTCCTGACTCATAGACCGGCGGGTAAAGACAAAGTAGTTATCGAGCAGCCCATGAAGGATCATGAAGTTGCTATCGGTCTCGTTCTTAACGCTCTGACAGATAAGGATCATGGCGTCGTCAGCGATATGAACGACATCAAGGCAGTAGGTCACCGCGTAGTACACGGCGGCGAGACATTCTCCGCGCCCGCTCTGATTGACGATAAGACTCTCGCAGGTATTGCAGAGTTCATAGAATTTGCTCCGCTGCACAACCCTGCTAACATCACAGGTATCAACGCTTGCAAGGCTCTTATGCCGAATACCCCCATGGTAGCTGTCTTTGATACTGCTTTCCATCAGACAATGCCGCCTAAGGCTTATATGTATGCAATCAACTATGAGGATTATGAAGCATATAAGATTCGCCGCTATGGTTTCCACGGCACATCTCACGACTATATTTCACACAAGGCTGCTGAGATGCTCGGTAAGGATATAAAAGATCTGAAGATCGTGACATGCCACCTCGGCAACGGCGCTTCTGTAGCTGCTGTAAAGAACGGCGAGTGCGTAGACACGTCCATGGGCTTCACTCCTCTGGCAGGTCTGGAGATGGGTACACGCGCCGGCGATCTGGATACAGCTGTTCTGCCCTTCCTCATGAGCAAAAAGAATTGCACAGCAGATGAAGCTATAGATTATCTCAACAAAAAGTGCGGCGTTCTGGGTATCTCCGGCGTAAGCAGCGATTTCCGCGATGTAGAGGCGGAGGCAGCTAAAGGCAACGAGCGCGCTCAATTGGCTCTCGACATATTCACATACCGTGTTAAGAAGTACATAGGCTCATATGCGGCGGCTATGGGCGGCGTAGATGCAGTCGTATTCGCAGGCGGCATCGGTGAGAACGATATCGCTACTCGTTTGGCGTGCGTAGAAGGTCTTGACTTCATGGGTATCGAGATTGATGAGAAGCTCAACGATATGAGAGGCGAAGATAAGATTGTATCGCCCGAAGGCTCTAAGGTCAAGGTTTTAGTAATCGCTACTGACGAAGAGATGATGATTGCTAAACAGACATTTGAGCTTGTAACAAAGTAAGCTGCAGGGCTTGACTTTTTAACGATTAAAAAGTATAATACAAAGGATTGTTAGCGTCAGGAGGTTTCGTATGACTGTTTCTAAATTGTCGATTGATATAACGGATGTGCCTCTTGGATTAGAGCAGAAAGCAGAATTGGAGTTTACTCCCGTACCTGATTTTCCGCTTGATTTTAAAATCACTGACGTTAAAGCAGAATTTGTATATATTGTAGAGCGTAATTCGATTTCCCTGAGCGGCAGCTTGGATGCTCATATCGCAGGTGTGTGTGCGCGCTGCTTGGGAGAGGCGAAGATGCGGGAAACTGTGGAATTTTCTGAGGTTATCCCGATTTACAGAGAGTCTGTGGAACGCAATGCCGATGCGGAATACTATTCCGACGGCAGGACGCTGGAATTGGAAAAGCTGTTTTTGGACGCAATTCTGCTTTCCGCGCCAAACAGATTGCTTTGTAGTAAAGAATGCAAAGGATTGTGCCCTAAATGCGGCACGAACCTGAACATATCTACGTGCAGTTGCAAAGATGAGCCGGACGAGTTCAATCCGTTCAGCAGTCTAAAAGATTTGTTTAAGGACTAGCGCGTTTTAAGTGGTGAGCCACTCCTATCTAAAGCGGGGGCTTGCCTGATTGAGAGCATGTCTCAGCTTTAGACAGTTTGTTGTAAGGAGGTGTTAAAATGGCAGTACCTAAGAGACGTACATCCAAGGCGGTCAAGCGCAGCAGAAAGGCTAACTGGAAGCTGACAGCGCCTGGTCTGGTTGAATGCCCTCAGTGCCACGAAATGAAGCTGGCACACAGAGCTTGCAAAGCTTGCGGTTACTATAAGGGTAGAGAGATAGTCAGCGTTGACTGATTATAGAATTGTAATTTAAAAGACAGCCCGAAGCTTCTGCTTCGGGTTTTTTCATTTGGAATAAAATATAAATATAACCGTGAACAGATGTCCCCCGCCTCTGTAGGCGGCGGGTTCCATCTAAGCCTTCAGCGGCGGTGTAATCCGCCGCTGAAGCCCTAAGAGGCTTCGCCCCTCGTTCACTTGTTGAATGACGGGGCGGTGCCCCTTATTGAAACAAAAAGCTCTCTCCCGATGCCGATGCAGTTGGGAGAGAGCTTATTTTTGTTCCTTAGTTTATAGCCGCAAAAGCCTGTTCAATATCTGCAAGGATATCCTCGATATTTTCCAAACCGACGGAGAAGCGAACCATGCCGGCGTTTATGCCTGCGGCTGCAAGCTGTTCGTCAGTGAGCTGTCTGTGAGTTTCGCTTGCGGGGTGAAGCACGCATGTGCGGATGTCCGCTACGTGAACTTCGTTGGAAGCGAGCTTGAGAGAATCCATAAATTTCATGGCATTTTCGCGGCCTCCTTTGATTACAAAGGAAATTACGCCGCTTGCTCCTTTGAGGTATTTCTGAGCCAGAGCGTAGTTTTGGTCGCCTTCGAGACCGGGGTACGTTACGCTCTCGACCTTATCGGACGCCTGGAGATACTTTGCGACTGTGAGAGCATTGGAGCAATAGCGTTCCATGCGGATAGCGAGTGTCTCCAGACCGAGATTAAGCAGGAATGCGGAATGTGCGGAAGGATAGCAGCCGAAGTCGCGCATGAGCTGCATTCTGGCCTTGATTATGTAAGCCATTTTTCCGTATGTTCCGGTGTACGTAATGCCATGGTATGATTCGTCCGGCTCGGTAAAATCAGGGAAATTTCCGTTGGTCCAGTCGAAGTTGCCGCTGTCTACTATTACGCCGCCGCCTTGGACAGCATGTCCATCCATGTATTTTGTAGTAGAGTGTATTACTATATCAGCGCCGTATTCAAATGGCTTGCAGAGAATCGGGGTGGCAAAAGTGCTGTCTACTATGAGCGGTACGCCGTGCTTGTGCGCGATGTTTGCAAATCGTTCAATGTCCAATACGCTGAGCGCAGGGTTAGCAATGGTCTCGCCGAAAACGAGCTTGGTGTTAGGCTTAAAAGCGCGGTCTATTTCTTCGTCGCTTGCGTTAGAGTCTACAAATATGCACTCAATTCCGAGCTTTTTAAGTGTGAAGGCAAATAGGTTGACAGTTCCGCCGTAAATTTCCGTTGTGCTGATGAAGCTGTCTCCCGCGCTGCAAAGGTTTAGTATGGACAACAGAGAAGCAGCCTGACCGGAAGATGTACACATAGCGCCCACGCCGCCTTCCAGCTCTGCGATTTTCTCTTCTACTGCCATAACGGTAGGATTAGCGAAGCGGGAGTATATAAGGGATTTAGTCGGATCGTCGAATACGGCGGCCACATCCTCTGTAGAATCGTATACGTAGGTTGTGCTCTGAACTATAGGCACGACTCTCGGTTCGGAATTTTTGGGGTGATAGCCTGAATGCAGGCATAAGGTTTCGTCTTTCATGTAATGTTCCTCCTAGCAAAAATGACTTGCAAAAAACGCTAACTAATAGATATTTTAGCATATATTGCAGATACAGTCTAAAAGTATATTATTATAGCCTGTTATAGCTTTGTTCTATAACCGTGAACAGATGTTCCACGCCGCTGTGCCCCTCGTTCATTTGTTGAATGACGGGGCGGCGCTCCTTATTGAATGAAGCAGGCGGATTCAGTTCTCGAGTCTGCTTATGTAGTTTTTCAGCGCCTCGTAAAATTTCTCCCCAAGCTCGGACAGAGAAGTATCCTTGTGTACAATAGTTCCTATCTCTATCTTCTCGTCTGCGTTCAGCGGAACTGCGATAATGTCGTCTCCGTGAAGATACTTCGGGAAAATGCCTGATGATATGCAGTATCCGTTTAGACCGATTATAAAATTTACTACGGCGGCGCGGTCGCTGACGTATATGCTCTTTTTTACAGCGCGCTGGCTGAGAATTTCCTCTGAAAAATAAAATGCGCTGTACTGACCCTGATTGAAGGCGATTCTCGGGTATTCATCCAGCTCGTCCAGCTCAATTATTTTTCTGCTTGCCAGAGGATGCTCTTTGAATAAAAAGACATGCGGCGTAGCGCGATAAAGCTCGGTGAAAATGAGGTCGCTTTCTGACAGTATCTTACGCAGTACGGATTCATTGTAGTTGGAGAGATAGATTATACCCATTTCACTAAAAAGAGTTCGTACATTCTCTATGACCTCGTGCGTTGTGGTTTCGTACAGCGAGAATTCGTATTCATCCAGCCCGTATTCTCGAACCAGCTCCACGAAGGCGTTAGCTACGAAAAGATAGTGCTGAGACGATACGCAGAATCGCTGTTTAGATGAACCGGATTTGACGAATTTGCTCTCCAGCAACTGTGTCTGCATTAACACCTGCTGCGCGTATCCCAGGAATTCGCGTCCTTTGTTAGTTACAGTAACACCGCGGTTTGTGCGCAGAAAGATAGTTAGCTGCAATTCTTTCTCCAGAGATATTATGGCGTTGGAGAGGCTGGGCTGAGATATATAGAGCTCTTTTGCCGCCTCGTTTATAGATAGCTTTTCCGCTACTTTTACGGCGTATTTTAACTGTTGAAGCGTCATTCCGGTTCCTCCGCAGGTTTATGTGATTTACGTTAGTAGTATAGCAGAATGCTTTAGAGTTTGCAAAGACCCGCTGAGATTTTTCAGCGGGTCTCGATTGGGAAGTAAATTTATTCGCTGAGGACTGTTCCGTCCGCCAGTGTTATTGAATAACCATTATAGTTTATGGTTCCGTTGTTGGTCAGGCTGCTTATTGTGCAGTCGCCTGTCAGAGTCCATGTGCAGCCTTCGTCGATTTGGATTACGGAATTGTTGTCAACGGCGGCGCCGTTCTGCTCGTTGTCGTAAATGTTTATCGTACCTTCTAAAGTGCTATTGTCTGAGAGTGTGAGGTCAAGCGTAGATATGCTGTCTACGATTATATCACCTTTCAAAGTCTGATCCTTTGCGGTCAGCTCGACCTGAGCGCCGTTGCTGCCGGCTGTTCCCCAGCCCTTGCTTGCGCTGTTGCCGCATACTCTCAGAAGATACCCCTCGGAGTCCTCGTTTGCGATATCTACACCGGAGAGAGTCATGATGCAGTCAGTATTGGTTACGTAAAACATATCGCCGTTTTTGGCGGTGAGAGTGCCGCTTGTCATGGAGAATTCGGAGGTGCCTACGTCTGCGTCGCCGGACATGGATTGATAAATCATTACGTTATGCACGTTTTCGTCAGAGCTGCTGCCTTTATCGTCGCTCATGTTTCCGGTAACGTCGCAGTCAGAGAGGGAAATCGAGTTTTTGCCTTCGATAACAAGCGCCTCGGAATTAGTCGCGGTCAGCTCAGCGTTTTTAACAGTTATAGCGGCTGTGGAGTATATCGCGGGCGAGTTAATGCCGTTGCTCGTGTATGTGCCGCCGTCGACGTTTACAGTGCCGCCGCCGCGGTCAGAACGGATAGCCGCGGAGGAACTGCCGTTTGTCTCAACCGTCAGGTTGCTTGCGTTTGTCGTGCCGCCGCCGGTGGTTTGTATTCCGCCTGAGTTATCGTCTGTTGTAGTGATCGCGGAATCGGATATGTTGACAGTAGTGTTTTCACCGTAGCTGAATACGCCGTTGCCATTCTGAGCGGAAGAGTTGATTGTTGCATTTTCTATAGTAACGTCAGCGCCGTTTGTCGCGAGAAGAGCGGCGTTCATTCCGTAAAAATCTCCGCTCTCAGTGTTGGAGGTTGCTCCGCCCGATTTATCGACTGTTATACCTGAGAGAGTGACTTCAGCTGCGTCAATTCTCAGTGCATTTTCGTCATCTCCGGAAGAGGAGTAAGTTTCGTCGCTGTAAGTGCCGTCCGAGTTGATAGTCGTGGCCGCCGTTCCCTGAGAGACTTCTCCGGAAGCGGCGCCTCCGCCGAAGCCTGCAGTTTTAATTACTACAGATTCTACGGTGTTATTGTCTCCAAATGTGATTTCCAACATATCTCCGACTTCGATATCGCTTACGGACATATCTTCGCCGGAATTATCTTCAGAAGTGATGGATGCGCTGCCTAGGTCAAACACGGCTTTTTCGGAGTTTTGCATGTCCGCAGGCTGCTCGCCGTCCGGCATGTCTGTCGGCTGTTCGCCGCTGGGAAGCTCGGGCATATCAGTCGGGCGCTCGCCGTCGGGTTCACCGTCGGGCTGCTGTGTGCTTTGAGAATTGCCGTCAGACGAATTTGAGGAGTCCGCAGGCTGCGATGCCTCGGGAGCCGCGGTATCAGATTGCTGAGAATCGTCGTTTTGAGCGTCGGGTGCGCCGTTGTTCTGAGGAGGAGCGCCGTTTTTGTTTCCTCCGCCTCCCATGCCCGTCTGGATTGTGACTAAGGTACCGTCTATAGCTGTTACGCTGCCTGTGATTGTAGTGTTGCTGTAGTCTGTAGTTTCTAACGTGCTGCTTGCTGTTTCCTGTGAGCTGCTGCATGCTGAGACGAGAAGCAGCATAGCTGCTGTACAGATTAAAGCAGTGAGTCGTCGCTTCATATGCGTTTCGTCCTTTCTGTAAGGTGTTTTTATTCAGCAAAAACATATTAGCACTGCTAATTGGAATTAAATTAGAAGTTAAATGTCTGAAGCGTGAAATGTTCACGTTTATTGAGAAAGAGCGTTTTAATGTGATTTTTAGAATTAAAAAATTCCGCAGAGTATGCGGAATGATGGGAATATGGCGTTGCTGGCGGGATTCGAACCCACGATCTTCAGAGTCGGAGTCTGACGCGATATCCAGCTTCGCTACAGCAACAGTATATTAAATATTTTAGCATACTCTAAAAAAAAAAGCAAATAAAGAGTCAGACCGTCCCGAGATGAGACGGTCTGACCTTTTATAGAGGAAAAATGAAACGGGAAACTTGATACCCCGATGCGGCTGCTCCCGCAGGAGGTATCTGCTCATATTATTGACGTCAAGAGAAAAAATATACTGCATATGTAAAAAAAAATAAAACAATTCAAATATTTCTGTTTTTCCGAAAGATCGTTTAAGGTTAGGATGCTAAAATAAACATCATTGTTTTGTAAACAATGTTTACAATTTCAGTTTATTTATGGATTTGATATAGTAGGAGGTATTAATGTTTCGAGTATTGATGAGAGCCCATACTCCGCCGTGGCAGAATAATACAATAGAAGATATTCTAAGAGACGACCTGATAGGAAACAATCAGGGAAACATGATATTTGCTTATGGAGTTTGTCGTGAAATTTTGACAAAAGATATGGAAATAACCACGACGCTTACGAAATCAAAGTTTTCAGATGAAGAAATAGAGAGAATTAATTCAGAATACGATTGTTTTGTAATACCGCTTGCTAATGCGTTTAGAACATCTTTTCAAAATGAACTTAAAAACATTACGGATGTAATTAAAAAGCTCAAGATACCTTGCGTGGTTCCGGGCGTAGGGATGCAGGCTAATTTGAATTCAAAACGCCTGAGGGGAGGTTTTCCGCACGATGAGACCGTAAAGGAATTTGTTAAAGCTGCGCTTGAGAAGTGCTCTACTATAGGGCTGCGCGGCGAGATGACCGCCGGCTATCTGGAAGCTCTGGGTTTTAAAGAAGGCTCGCATTTTGAAGTGATAGGCTGCCCGTCTATGTATATGTGGGGATATGACTTGAAAAAACCGGAGAAAAAGGAGCTTACGCCGCAATCTAAGATTTGTATAAACAGAAAACAGGATTTACCTGATTCTTTCCATGAATTTATATTTAGAACACAGCAAAAGTATCAAAATTTTTACTTTATGCCGCAGGGCATTGCTGATGCTATGCTGCTGTACGGAGGCGCGCCGATTGAGCTGGGCGCAGACTCCAAGACGGCCGGCGGATATCCACGGCGTGCAGGAGACGACATATTCCTTCAGGATAGAGTCAGAATGTTCTGCAATGTGCCCACATGGCTGGATTTCATGAGAGATGCACAGCTGTCTTTCGGAAGCAGAATTCATGGGAACATAGCAGGGGTTTTGGCGGGCATTCCGGTGTTTATTTTTGCGTCTGATATTAGAGTGCTGGAGCTTGCGAAATATCACAATATTCCTCATATGCTGATTACAGAAGTAAATGATTCAACAGATATTGCGAAAATATACGAAAAGACAGATTTTACCTCTGTGTTGCGTGGGCATAAAGAGAGAGTGGACAACTATTTAGCGTTTCTGAGACGTAACGGATTGGAGCCTGCGATATGCTCAGATGAAGAGCCGGAGTTTGACAGGAGAATAAAAGATATAAAATGGGAAGAGTCGGTGCATTCGTTTATGTCATGCTCTGTTCAGGAGCAGTCCGAGAGATTGGCTTTTCTGTATAATAGTATAGTTAATAACCCAATATCATTTTTAAAGAAGGCGAAAAAGAATCGGGAAAAGGCAGAAACGAAAAGCGCTCCCAAAGAAAAACAGCCGGAACAGATTACGTCTAAGAGCGTGTTCGGCAGCTTAAAAAAGAAAATTCGAAGAACAGCGAGAAAATAATCTATATATGCGGACGGGAGCAGGGATGCTCCCGTTTGCTTTGGCGCCGAATAGGCGTGAAACAAAACTGACTCCGCTTGAAAAACGAAGTCAGTATGTCGCTTAAAATTTAATTTTACCCACAATATGGGGCTTTTTCTGCTGTCCGCTCAAAATGGGGCAGTTCGAAAAAGTTCGAGTTAATCTGCTATTTTTTCAAATGGGATCGGGTTGCCCTGAGCGTCAAAGAGCGGAAGCTTTTCGAGGTAGATGATATCGTCGCGGTAAACTGAATCGCCCTCTGCGAGAATCGCCGCACGCCCTACGATGTTTCCTCCGGAGCGGCGGACAAGAGCCTCTATGGCGCGGAGAGATTCTCCCGTAGAGATTACGTCGTCTACGATAAGCACACGCTTGTCTTTCATGAGCTGCTGCTCGTCGAGACCGACGTACAGCGTCTGCTGTGTGCGCGTAGTGATAGAGTTGACGTCTACGCCGAAAGGCTCTCTCATATATGCTTTTATTCCCTTTCTTGCGACGATATATTTATTCACGCCCATTTGACGCGCCATCTCGTGAATGAGCGGTATGCTCTTAGCTTCGGCGGTAACCATAATGTCGTGTTCGGGGATGCGCTTGATAAGGTCTCTGGCGCATGCGCATGTCAGTTCTACATCGCCGAATATGATAAAAGCGGCGATGCACATCTCATCTGTAAGCTTATTTATCGGAAGCTTGCGCTTTAATCCGGCTACTTCCATCTCATAAAAGACGTCATTCATGCCAGTATCCTCCTTGGTGTAAGTTCATTTTAATTTTACCATCTTTTGCGCTATTTAGCAATGCTTTTGATTTGAATCGAAATGACCAAGTTGAGCTTTCTGATTTCAGAGTTCTTGCAAACTAAGAGTTGGGGTGGTATACTAAAATATATTGAATCCGCAATGAGGAATAAAATTCTCAGCATGAGAATATGCTATAAACTGCATAACGTATTGCTGTTGAAAATAAAACGAATCCTATACTCAACATGAAGGAAAGGAAAACGAAATGAAGATCACAGAAGTAAAAGCTCGCGAAATTCTGGACAGCAGAGGCACGCCGACAGTACAGGCTGTAGTCACTTTGGCGGACGGCTCTAAAGGAAAGGCTAACGTCCCCTCCGGCGCATCCGTTGGTAAATACGAAGCCTTAGAGCTGCGCGACGGCGGCGAGAGACTGGGCGGAAAAGGCGTTCTGAAGGCCGTGGCGAATGTCAATCAGTCAATCGCCGACATGCTGCGCGGAAAAGAAATTCTCTCTCAGGAGCAGCTGGACGAGATGCTTATTGCTCTCGATGGCACAGAAGATAAGAGCAAGCTGGGCGCGAATGCTATTCTATCTGTATCCATGGCGACGGCGCGCGCTATGGCTCAGAGTCAGGGCAAGGAGCTTTTTGAATATTTGCATAAAGAGGGAACTCCGTACTATCTGCCCACTCCCATGATGAACATACTTAACGGCGGCGCTCACGCAGGCAACAACGTCGATATTCAAGAGTTTATGATTTTGCCTGTCGGAGCCAAGACGTTCCGCGAGGCTACGAATATGTGTCAGGAAGTTTATATGGCGCTTAAATCGCAGCTCAAAAAAGACGGTTTGGCTACAGGCGTAGGCGATGAAGGCGGTTTCGCTCCCAATCTCGCGGCAGAAGAAGAAGCTCTGGATTACATAATGAAGGCTATAGCCGTTGCAGGTCTGGAGAAGGATTTTGCTCTCGGCCTCGACGTCGCTTCCAGCGAGTGGTGGACAGGCAGCGGATATAAACTCCCGAAGAAGGGAACGGAATACACAAGCGAGCAGCTCGCAGATTATCTCGTAGGTCTTACGAAAGCGTATCCCATCGTTTCCATTGAGGACGGCATGGGAGAAGAGGATTTTGAAGGCTGGGCGGCATTTACAAAGAAGCTGGGCAACATCCAGATTGTAGGCGACGACCTGTTCGTTACGAATCCCAAACGCATACAGATGGGAATAGACAAAGGCATGGCAAACGCTGTGCTCATTAAGCTCAACCAGATCGGCACGGTTACAGAATCTGAACGAGCTATTTCTCTCGCTGCTTCGGCAGGGTACAACAACGTGGTATCTCATCGCTCCGGCGAAACAGAAGACAGCTTCATCGCAGACTTTGTAGTGTCTACATGCGCGGCTCAGATTAAGACAGGCGCTCCTGCGCGTTCTGAGCGTACGGCTAAGTATAACCGCCTGCTCGAAATAGAGGACGAATTCGGCGGTGAATACCTCGGCTTGAAAGCTATTGTACGTTAACGCTCTTATAGGTCTGTATCTCGTGGCGCGGCGGCTGTTTCGCCTCGTCCGAGTTATGTATTATTTGAAACGCAGATAGACGGGAAAACGCGGAGATTAAAATATGGCATTTGATACTAAAAAGATATTTGACAGAGTAAAAGGCGCTGCGAACGACGTGGCGGGAGCGGTGTCTGATCTTGGTGAAAAGACAGGCAATAAAATAGATGAAATGAAACTCACAGCGCGTATATCCGATTTGCGCAAAGAGATTAACAATATCTATTTAGAAATTGGTAAAGGTTTCTGCGAATATGAAGGCGGAACAATCCTTAAAACTCAATTTGCGCCTCAGCTCGAAGCAGTAGCAGAGCGCGAAAAGATGATAAAGGATCTTGAGGGTCAGATATCTGTCATTCGAGGCGGGAAGACCTGCTCAGGATGCGGCCAGAGATGCAGCGAAAGCGATTCTTTCTGCCCTAATTGCGGAAAAGAATTATGAGCACAATAGATGCGTCCCCCTGCTTCAAAAGGCGGCGGGCGATATCTGAGTCTTTTTGAAAGAGTTAACAACAAAATTGTTGGAACAAATAAAACGCGGCGAAGTTCATTTTATTGAACACAACCGCGTTTTTATTATTTTTATAGATGTATTATTCTATTGATAATTGATATTATTAGGCGTTGAAGTGATCGCCGAATATGTAATCAAAGTCGTGAATATAGCCGTTATTATAAGAGTAGCCATAAGGCAAGAGCTCGGTTACGGTATATGCCATCAGAGCTATCGTCAAAACAATAGATGCGACAGAAGCGACTATAGAGATAATCAAAGCGGCCAAAGCGAAAGGCTTTTTCAGACCTTTGGAGTTGGTTATTATAAAGCCTGCTATAGACAGTCCGAGAGCCGCGAGCGAAATTATTACGCTGAAAATCGGAATCCAGCAAAGACATATTCCTGCAATACCTGTGACGAAGCCTGCGATGACAAGCCCGTGAGTTTTTGAGGACGACGGCCCGGACGGCGCCGCTGAGTGTGAGTTGTATTGTGGATCCTGATAAAAAGTACCCGTGTTGTAAGAACCGGAATTTTCTGTGCGCTCGCTATCCGCGGTCTGATTAGAGTCAGACATAAAATCGTCGGTTTTCTGCTCTTTGGGGGCGGGCGTACCGCAGTTAGGGCAGAATTTGCAGTTATCCGGCAGCTCTTTAGAACAATTAATACAGAATTTCAAATTGGAACTCCCCTTCCTTTGTTGATACTATTACTATAAACTATTTTTATGTATTTTGTCAAAAAATTAAGGTATAATTGCGTAAAAATTATTTTTTTAGTTAAAGACTGAAAAGAATGTTGCGATTTTTGTTTTGATGTGCTAGAATACTATTGTTATGTATATCGGGAGGTAGAAATGGAAGCACTGACCATTATTATTAAAATCATAGTGTGCATATTTTCAGCGGGGCTGATTATAGCCGTAATGTTGCAGGATAATAATCGCACGGGTATGTCCGGCAGTATTATGGGTAATAGCTCTATGACTAAAGGTAAAGCGAGAGGCAGAGACGCTCTGCTGATAAAGCTGACTAAGATATGTGGAATAGGTCTCGTTGTGCTGACGATTGCTCTGGTCATTATAGCTAAGTTTTCAGCTTAATTAAATTTGCAGGCGCCCCGCTTCATAAAGCCGGGTGCTTTTTGTTTGCGCTGCATATACTAACTGAAGCAACATACTCCCCTTATTGAAACAGTATATTCGGAAATGGAGATATAATTGTCAAACGATAGAAATTTTAGAGAAGAAATACTAGATCAGCTCAGCGACGGTTCGATTATGTCGCTGAAAAAAATGTCACATTCTCTTGCCGTGCCGCAGGAGGATTTGACGGAAACGCTGGCGGAATTAGTGGAAGAAGGAGAAATAATGCGGAGCCGCAGCGGAAATTACGCTTTTCCTTCAGCTTTAGGCTGTGCTGTGGGACGCTTGGAGATAAAACGCAGAGGATTCGGGTTTGTGCGCCAGACGGACGGCGATATATTCGTAAGCGCAAACAAGCTCAACGGAGCATACGACGGAGAAACTGTAATTGTGCGCATTACGCGGCGCGGAACGAAAGAAGGCAGCCGCGAGGGCGAGGTGATTTGCATACTTTCCAAAGAACCGTATCGCACGACCGGCACGTTTATAAAAGAACGCTCCAGCGCTTTTGTTGCTCCTGACGATATGAGGACACGGGATATTTTCATACCCAAAGGCTGCGCAGGAAATGCGAAAAACGGTCAAAAGGTCGTGATAGAGCTTACAAAGCGACAGACCGGAGACAGAAGCGCAGAAGCAAAAGTCGTAGAAGTGTTGGGCGATGAGGGAGCTCCGGGTGTAGATATTCTGACCATAGCCCGACGGTTCGGCATGAATAAGAAATTCCCCAAAGCTGTGGAGGCTCAGCTTGAAAAAACCGACTTGAGTATATCACAAGAGGAACTGGCATACAGAGAGGATCTGACGAATGAGATAATATTTACTATAGACGGAGCTGATTCTAAGGATCTGGACGACGCCGTTTCGGTAAAGCGCGTGGGCAGCGGCTGGCAGCTGGGCGTGCATATCGCTGATGTCAGCCACTATGTGAGACCGAGAACACCGCTGGATAAAGAAGCTTACAAGCGCGGAACAAGTGTATACCTGGTAGATCAAGTTATTCCAATGCTGCCGGAGGAGCTGTCGAACGGCATATGTTCTCTCAATCCGGAAGAGGTACGTCTTACATTGTCATGCTTCATGGACATAGATGAAACGGCGAAAATTACATCTCACAGATTGGCGAAAACGTATATCCGATCAAAGCATAAAATGACATATGGCGATGTAAACGCTATTTTAGAGGATGAAGATCAGGAGCTGCGCGCGAAATATGCTGACATAACCCCGACGCTTGAGATGATGAGAGAGCTTGCGGCTAGGCTGAGAGAGGTCAGATTTAAGCACGGAAGCATAGATTTCGAAATAGATGAGGCTAAAATAGAGCTGGATGAAGACGGCAAGCCGATACATATAGGGCTGAGAGAGAGACGAACGGCAGAGAAGCTAATAGAAGAGTTTATGCTGGCCGCTAACAATACAGTGGCAGCTCAATTTGCATATATGGAGACACCGTTTATGTACAGAATACACGAGCTGCCGGACGATGAAAAAATGGACGAGCTGCGCACGTTTTTGATGAATTTCGGCTATAGGCTAAAAGGAAAGGAAATACACAGCCGTACGCTTCAGGATATTTTGAATCAGGCTTCCGGAACAGAGCACGAAGCTATGATAAGCCGCGTAATGCTGCGTTCGCTCAAAAAAGCGAGATACAGTGAAGTAAACGCCGGCCATTTTGGTCTGGCTTCGCCTGCGTACTGCCATTTTACTTCTCCGATACGCCGCTACCCCGATTTGGTGGTGCATAGAGTAGTGAAAGACTTTCTTGACGGGAAGCTGACCGACGCGTATATGCGGGAGCTTGAGAAATTCATACCCGCGGCTGCTGATGCCTCAAGCGCAGCTGAGAGAATAGCGATAGACGCCGAACGAAAAATAGTGGATATGAAAAAAGCGGAGTATCTTGCGAACCATTTGGGTGAAGAGTACGACGGGGTGGTATCCGGCATTGCGAACACAGCAGTTTTTGTAGAGCTGCCTAACACCGCGGAAGGCGTTATACCGCTGGATTCGCTAAACGATTATTTTGTAGTGTTCAGAGAAATGTACTGCGTCATAGGTAAGCGCACCGGCATAAAGATAGCTCTGGGAGATAAGGTCAGGATTCGCGTGGCAGATGCAGATCCCAAAAATGCACGGGTGGAGTTTGCGCTGCTTTCTGTAGGAGATGCGTTCGCCGGAAAGAAAGCGATACACGTAAAGCCGCAGAGCAGAACATCCGGCGCTGCGAAAAAGAAAGCGCGTCGGAAACGTCGCTCCGAGAGATAGCCTTCGCAGATAAAATATGATATACTGTTACAAAAGAAAGAGAGGGCGTATATGAGCAGCGGAATTAAGATCATCGCCAAAAACAAAAAAGCCAGACACGACTTTTTCATAGATGATACCTACGAAGCAGGCATAGAGCTTGTTGGGACGGAGGTAAAGTCTATTCGTCTGGGAAAAATAAACCTGCGCGACAGCTATGCACAGGTGAAAAACGGTGAAATGTTTGTGTTTAATATGCACATAAGTCCGTATGAGATGGGAAATATCTTTAATCGTGATCCACTGCGCACGCGAAAGCTTTTGCTGCATAAGAAAGAGATAAACAAGCTCGCCGGCTTGGTCTCGCAGAAGGGCTATTCTCTGGTGCCGCTGAGTGTTTATCTGAAAGGCGGAAAGGTAAAGCTGGAGCTGGGATTGGCGCGAGGAAAGAAGCTGTATGATAAACGCGCCGACCTCAAGGCTAAGGATGCGCGGCGGGAGATGGAAAAGCATATAAAATACAGAGGCTGATTTTGTTCGAACTCCGCAGGAGGCTCTTGGAAAAAGAGAGAGCCTCTTTGCGTGTGAGTTTAGAATATTAATCTGGACTTGCATGTAGTTTTGATGTAAAATAATTGAAGTGAATTGAAATACGAAGGGCGCGAGCCTGCGTATTTTTAGTATTGACATAGAATGAAAGAGAGGAGTTAGGCTCTGAGAGCAAACGCAGACGCTCAGAGCTGTCAGATTATGGCACCTAAGAAACTGGAAATATTCGATTCTACATTGAGAGATGGTATGCAAGGAGAGGGTATAACCTTCTCGCTTAACGATAAATTGAAAATAGTACGAGCGCTCGATGCTATAGGCGTAGATATTATAGAAGCGGGAAATCCGGCGTCTAATCCTAAAGATTTGGAGTTTTTTGAGTCGCTGCAGGGGATAGAGCTGAGCCACGCTAAGCTGTGTGCATTCGGAAGCACATGCAGAAAGGATGCGTCTCCGTCGGAGGATGAAGGAATCGCCGGATTGCTGAGCGCGAATTCCGACGTGCTGTGTATCTTTGGCAAAGCTTCTTTGCTTCAAGCTACGAGAGTGCTGGGAGTATCTCGTGAAGAAAACATAAGACTGATCAGAGACAGCGTTGACTATCTCAAACAGTCGGGAAAGCGTGTGATATTCGACGCCGAGCATTTCTTCGACGGTTACATTCTGGATGATGAATACTCTCTCGCTTGTCTGGAAGCCGCTTTTAGCGCAGGCGCTGATACTCTTTGTCTGTGCGACACGCGCGGCGCGACATTCCCGGAGAAAATTTCTGAAATTACGAGGACTGTAGCCAAGCATTTCCCCAAAGCAAAATTGGGCATACATTGCCATAACGACCGCGGTTTGGCTGTGGCGAACAGCATGGCGGCCGTATACGAAGGCGTACATCAGGTTCAGGGTACGTTCATAGGAATAGGCGAGAGATGCGGAAATGCAAATCTTTCTACACTAATTCCTAATCTGCAGATAGGCGCGGATTATCAGTGCATACCTACGGAGAATATGCAGGAGCTGGCGCCGACAGCGCTTTATATTGCTGAAATAGCGAATTATACAATTCCGCGTACAGAGCCTTACACCGGCAGCGGCGCATTCGCGCACAAGGGCGGAATGCACATTGACGGAGTTACAAAGCTTCCTGAGTCTTTCGAGCACATAGATCCCAAAACTGTAGGAAACCACAGACATTTCCTGCTGAGTGAGGTTACGGGAAAATCAGGTCTGCTCCAGAAGATAAACAAGTATGATCCCACAGTCACCAAGGATTCGCCTGTAACTCAGGAAATTGCAGACACGATAAAAGAGCTGGAGCGCCGCGGCTTCCAATTCGAAGCGGCAGAAGAAAGCTTCGATCTCATAATCCGCAGAGCTTTGGGCAAAAAGTGCAAGTTTTTTGAACTGGTTCATTTTAAGATTATCGGTGAGCAGCCCATTCTGGACGGAGAGTACCCCTCCAGCGCTCTTGTAAAAGTCAAAGTCGGAGACGAGACGGAGGTCACTGCAGCAGAGGGCAACGGTCCCGTGCATGCGCTGGACTTAGCTCTGCGCAAGGCTCTTACGAGGTTCTATCCCAATCTCGCCGGGGTCAGACTCACTGACTTTAAGGTTAGAGTTCTGGAAGCTGACGCTACGACGGCGGCGAGCGTAAGAGTATGGATTCAAAGCTCCGATGGAAACCGCAGCTGGGCTACGGTCGGCGTATCTTCTGATATTATCGAAGCAAGCTTTATGGCTCTTACGGATTCCGTCGATTACAAGCTCACTGTTGATCTTGAAGCTGACGAAAAGTGAGGCGGGCAATTTATTTCCGATTTCAGTCTGTTAGAATTATGCTAAAGCATAGCATGGCTCAGGCGAGTTAAATAATCTCGTTTTTTGCCTGTATAAAGCTAATATTGTACGTTTCAGCACACCGGTCATATCTGTAAAACAGGTAGTCCGGTGTGTTTACATATGTAAACTGCTCTTACCTATAATTTCATTGATTATTCATTCTGTGACGGATATAATTGATATGTAAAGATTTTAACAGAATATTCATTGATTAATTTAATAAGGCGCGTCGGCCGCGCCTAAGGGGGAAAGTATGCAGTATTTAATTTATGTGCTCGCAGGTATAGGAGCAGGAGTAGGCACGGGAATTGCGGGGCTGTCTGCGGCTTTAATAATTGCGCCGATGCTTCTCACTTTTGTTGGAATGCCGGCATACGAGGCCGTGACAATCGCTCTCGCTTCTGATGTGCTCGCGTCGGCGATTTCTGCTGTAATGTACGCCCGGATGAAGAATATAGACATTAAAAACGGTCTCGTTCTTCTGATATCCATATTGGTGTTTACGCTTGTAGGCAGTTATATAGGTCAGTTCGTAGAGAATGCAATAGTAAAGTATTTTTCTATTTTTATGGTACTGACGATAGGTCTCAAGTTTATAATTATGCCGGTTATGACTACAAAAGAGGAGATGCAGCTGAGGCCACTCCGGGAAAAAATTATAAAATCGCTTTGCGGCGGTGCGGTAATAGGTTTCATATGCGGCTTTGTCGGAGTCGGAGGCGGTGCGATGATGTTGATAGTGCTGACCTTGCTGCTGGGGTTTGAGCTAAAAACGGCTATAGGCACGTCTGTGTTCATAATGTCGTTCACTGCTCTGCTCGGAGCTGTATCCCATATCGTTTTGGGAGGCTGGCCGGATACGACCGCGCTGATAATATGCGTCGTTGTGACGCTTGTAGCGGCGCAGCTATCGGCAGTTTTTGCTAATAAAACGAGCACGGAACGCCTCAACAGAGTTTTGGGAATAATGTTGATGGTTTTCGGAGTAATATTGATTTTTATGAATATTTTTGGAAAAACAGCGTAATTATAAGATTGAATCCAAAAGCCCGCCTCATTTTTGAGACGGGCTTTTGGATTCAAGTTCATTCTCGAGCTCTTTGAGCTGCTGTTCTATGCTTGGGTGTTTTTCAGGGTTCTTGAACGGAGCCATCGCTGCTTTAAATAATCTGGAGAATAAAAATGCAAGACCTCCGCCGGCAAGTATGCCTGCCACTATTCCGATAATCAGACTTTTGGATACGGTTCCAAATGCAAGTCCGAATGCAAAAGCGGCCAGCAGGGATACTATTACGACCATGACTTTATGCATAGTGGTTATGGGACCTTTTTGCGTTTGTTTTTTATTTGACATTTTTAATGAGCCTTTCAATGCAATTAGAGTTATTTTTATTTATTAATTATACTGCAAAATGCGAAAAAAAGCTATACCTAATGCCGAGCTGAATAAACGCGATTCTTTTATGCGAATCGGTATATAGATAAAAAGATTGAAAAAACTGTCTGAATATGTTATTGTATGTCTATTAAATCAGGAAGAGAGGAGAAAACATGAATAACGACGGTATTTCTATAGCGGCTCTGGCATGCGGAATTGCCAGTATTGTATTTCTGTTTGTATCCGGATGGCTTGCGGCTGTACTCGGAGTCTTGGGGATAGTATTCGGAGTTTCAGGACGGAAGAATGCTGCCGGATCTACGGGAATGGCTACGGCGGGTATGGTATGTGGAATTGTAGGTCTTTCGCTTCTTGTCTGCGGAGTGATATGCGCTACATGTGTTGCCGGTACGGCGTTTGTAAGCTTTTTGACGCTATAAATTATGTTTCCTATTGTAACGATTTTTGGACGAGAGTTTGCGACTTATGCTCTGGCGGCGACGGCAGGGATTTTGGCATCAGGCTTCTACGCTTGCCGAAACGCAAAAAAATTAAATATAAATCAGAACAACATAATAATGACAGCGATATTTGGGATGGCAGGCGCTTTAATAGGCTCGCATCTTCTTTATGCTATGACTAATTGGAGCGCGGTGTACGCGCTCATTTTGCATTGGGAAAAATTGACGAGCTTTGACGAATTTCTGCAATGTCTTATGTATATATTCGGAGGCGCGGTCTACTATGGCGGTTTGTTGGCAGGCATAATGACGGGCTGGATATATATGAAACGGAAAAAACTGGACACCCGCGTTTGTTCAGATATTTTAGCGCCTGCAATACCTCTTTTTCATGCTTTTGGCCGCGTGGGCTGTTTTTTTGCAGGCTGCTGTTATGGTGTTCCCGGAAAATTCGGGTTTGTTTTTTACAATTCTCCGCTGCCGGAGGCGAACGGCGTAGTTCGTTTTCCGGTGCAGCTTCTCGAAGCGGCAATTGAGCTGATAATATTCTTGCTGCTCGATAGAATGCTCAAGAAAGGCGACGGAAGGGGAAGCTTTTTAAAGATTTATCTGGGATTATATGCTTTTGTGCGGTTCTTTTTGGAATATCTGCGCGGAGATGAGCTGCGAGGATATATATTAGGTATGTCTACGTCTCAGTTTATAAGTCTAATTATACTTGCTGTTTTGCTGATAAAACTGATATCAGAAAGAAAGCACGCACGAATGCGGCAGAAGCGGAATACTATATACTGATATTCCGATATAAGTTTGGCAGAATCAAAGCTGCGCTTGGAGGGAGGGGTAGGTTTGACGGACAGAGAGCTTCTCGCCAGATTGATACAGTGCGAAGCAGGCGGGGAGGGAGAAACGGGAATGCGAGCTGTGGCATCTGTTATTATGAACAGAGTTCGCAGCACAGAAGGAGAATTCTCAAGAGTCAGCGACGGAGGCAGTGTTCGCAATATAATTACGCAGCCCGGACAGTTTAACTGCATGGCAGAGGTGCTCGGCGGAGCGTACAATCCGCAAAATGTATACAATATGTCGCCCGAGCCTATACACTATGACATAGCGGACTGGGCGCTTGCGGGGAATATACTTTCAGGTGTCGATGAAGCGCTGTTCTTCCACAATCCTTATTCAGATACATGTCCAGCGTACTTTCCGACCAGAGTCGGAGTCATTCACAACAGAATAGGAGATCACTGTTTCTATATTCCAACTAATCTATATTCTGAGACTTAAAATAGGGAGGATATTTCATGGCGAGCTATTTAAACACTCAAAACCCAAATATGGTACAGCAGAGCGGGACGGCGTGCCCAAATTGTCAGAACAGCGGCATGAGCATTTCGCAGCCTGATGGAGCCACAATCTATCAGGGTACCCAATCCGAGCTGTGGCAGATGCCTCAGGTTCAAGTGTCAGAAGTGCAGGCTGACCCAGTGATGCCGACTCCGGCTGCGCCGGTGCGCCCGGGCGAGGAAGTGTCGTATATAGCGGCGGATCTTTTCCCGAACGGCATGGGTGAAGGGAATATGATTCCGTCTGTAGGGCAGATGAATCAGGGAAACGGCGAGATCGTTGTAGAACCGGGTAAAGCTCCGATTTACGGTCCTAACTATCTAACGAATTTCCTGCGTTCTCAGATAGGAAGAATGGTAGAGGTGCAGTTTCTCATGGGATCCGGCGGCATGGCGGAGAGATCAGGTAGGCTGGTAGTAGTGGGAAACAATTACATAGTTCTGGAAGAGGCGGGAAGACATGCCTACGTTGCATGCGATTATTACAGTATTAAATTTGTAAGAGTTATTACGCTGTAAAGACATAAAGAAAACAGCGGGATTTCCCAAAAAGGAGATCTCGCTGTTTTGTATTATTCTGACGAAGTAATATATTCAATAAGGGCGCCGCCCCGTCATTCAACAAGTGAACGAGGGGCGAAGGACATCTGTTCACGGTTATGAAGCTTGCTCAAATTGGCTGTTGTAAAGCTCGGCGTAAAAGCCGCCTTTCTCCAGGAGCTCATCATGAGTGCCGCTTTCGACTATATCGCCGTGCTGCATTACGAGTATCAAGTCAGCATTGCGGATAGTAGACAGACGGTGCGCAATTATAAACGATGTGCGCCCAATCGTGAGCTTGTTCATGGCGTCTTGGATCAGAGCTTCGGTTCTGGTATCGACGGAGCTGGTTGCTTCGTCGAGGATTAGCATAGGCGCATCTTCGACTATAGCTCTGGCGATAGTGACGAGCTGCTTCTGCCCTGCGGATAGGGCATTGTCGTTGGTGAGAACGGTGTCATATCCGTCCGGCAGTGTCGTGACGAAATGATGCAGACCGACTGCTTTGCTGGCGGCGATAACCTGTTCGTCTGTTACGCCTTCCTTGCTGTATGCAATATTCTCTTTTATTGTGCCTTCAAAAATCCATGTATCCTGCAATACCATACAGAACAATGAGTGAACCTGTTCGCGCGTCATCTCCTTTGTAGGAATGCCGTCTATCAGTATCTCGCCGCTGTCGATTTCGTAGAAGCGCATGAGCAGATTGACCATTGTGGTTTTTCCCGCGCCTGTAGGACCGACTATTGCGATATTCTGACCGGAACGCGCATGGGCGGAGAAGTCGTTTATTATCGGGTGGTTTGGATCATATCCAAAGCGTACATGTCTGAATTCTACATCGCCTTTTGTCGTTTCCGGATTAATATTCGGCTTGACTTTTTCAGATTCGTTTTCAAGCTCAGTCTGCTCGAGGAAGTCAAAGACTCGCTCGCTCGCAGCCGTAGCGGACTGCATGCTGGTCATCGCCTGCGCAATTTGCTGAAGCGGCTGCGTGAACAGACGGACGTAAATCATGAAAGCTACGATAACACCAAAGGTAATAGTGCCGTTCATAGCGAGAGCTGCACCGACTACACAGACAGCGACATAGCTCAGATTGCCGATGAAGTTCATGAGCGGCATCATCAGCCCGGAGAAGAATTGAGAACGCCATGCGCTGCGGTACAGCTTTTCGTTTGTAGCGTCAAATTCCTCTTTTTCTTTAGCCTGAGCGTTGTACGCTTTTACTACTGTATGTCCGGAATACGCTTCTTCTATATGACCGTTTATCGCGCCTATTTCGCGCTGCTGCTGTACGAAGTATCTCTGCGAACGAGACATTATAAGCCTCATGAGCAGGAAGCCTATAAGCGTCGCTGCGACTGCTGTAAGAGTCATCACAACGTTGTTTATCAGCATCATTACCAGCGAGCCGATAAAGAGCGTTATAGCCGTGACCAACTGCCCTACGGACATATTCAGAGTCTGCGATATAGTATCTACGTCGTTGGTCACGCGGCTAAGAATATCGCCGTATGATGTTGAGTCAAAATACTTCAAAGGCAGTTTATTTATTTTTATGGATATGTCAGAGCGCATCCTGTTCGTGAGGCGCTGCGTGACTGTGGTCATGATGAAGCCCTGTATGTACGAGAGAATAGCGCCTGTTCCGTACAGGACTATAAGCAGAGTTGCTATGGAAATTATCGCATCCAAATCTATGCTGCCCGTCAAACCTTCTGTGATAAGGTCGGTTATGTCGCTGATTTTATCGGGACCTATCAGGTTGAAGATAGTGCCGATTATAGCGCATGCTGCTGCAGCTGCGACAGCGGGTATGAAGGATTTGGCGTATTTCAAAAGTCTGGAGACAGCTTTTTTGAGGTCGTGCGGTTTTTCTCCCGCGCCGTTAGGTCTAGGCATTTTCCAACTCCTCCTTTGACAACTGTGAATAAGCGATTTGACGATATACTTCGCAGGTCTTCATCAGCTCGTCATGCGTGCCGATTCCGACTGCGTGTCCTTCGTCGAGTACAACTATCTTGTCTGCGTCGCGGATAGTACCGATTCGCTGAGCTACTATAAAATTCGTAGCGTCCGCCATCTCCTTTTTGAGAGCGGAGCGGAGAATGCGGTCGGTTTTATAGTCGAGCGCAGAGAAAGAATCGTCGAAAATGTATATTTCGGGATTGCGGCATATAGCCCGCGCTATGGACAGCCTTTGTTTCTGACCGCCCGAGACGTTCGTGCCGCCCTGAGCTATGGGAGAATCAATATCGCTGGGCATTTCGCTGACGAATTCCTCCGCTTGAGCGATTCTAATAGCACGGCGGATATCCTCCTCTGTAGGCTTTTTGCCGTCTTTTTCTCCATAAGCGACGTTGGAGCGAACGCTTCCGGAGAACATTATGGACTTCTGCGTAACGTAACCAATTTTGTTGATAAGTTCGGATTGCTTATATTGCTTTACGTCTATTCCGTCCACGAGTACACTGCCTTCCGTAGCGTCATAGAAGCGAGGGATAAGGTTTATAAGGGTGGATTTTCCGCTTCCTGTAGAACCTATGAAAGCGACGGTTTCTCCTCTCTTGGCTTTGAAATTTATATCTCTGAGTACATATCCTTCGGCTCCGGGATATTTAAAGCTTACGTTGCGGAATTCAACTTCGCCGACGCTTGTGGAATCTGCTCCGGTCAGAGTTCCGTCTATGATTCTGGGTTTTGTATTTAAAACCTCCATTATTCGTTTTGCAGATACTGTAGCTCTGGGCAGCAGTATGAATATCATGGTCAGCATCATGAATGACATTATAACCTGCATTGCATATGATGTGAACACTACCATGTCGCTGAAAATACCCAGACGCTCCGTCATGGCGGCGTTATTTATCAAAACCGCTCCTATCCAGTATATAGAAAGCGTAAGACCGTTCATGATTATCGTCATTCCCGGGCTGAGAATGGCCATGACTCTGTTAGCGAACAGGTTAGTCTTAGTTACGTTGTCGTTTGCAACTTCGAATTTATCTTCCTGATATTGTTCTGCATTGTAAGCGCGAACGACGCGGATACCTGTCAGATTTTCGCGCGTTATCCTGTTCAGATTATCCGTGAGTGTCTGCAGTCTCCTGAATTTGGGCATGGCGACCAAAACTATAGTTAATATAATAAGAATCAACACGCCGACACATACCGCTGTGGCAGTCGTCCAGCTCACGTTCTTGTTGTATATTTTGACAATAGCCCAGGCTGCGGTTATGGGAGCTTTTATAACTATTTGAAGTCCCATTGCAATTATCATTTGGATCTGAGTTATGTCGTTTGTCGTTCGTGTTATAAGGCTGGGCGTGGAGAATTTGTTTATCTCCTCCATAGAGAAGGACATAACGCGGTCGTACACTTTGCCTCTCAGTCTTTTGGACAGACCTGCTGCGAGTCTGGAAAAAAAGAAGCCTACGCAGAACGCAGCTGCCAAACTGCCTAAGGCGCAGCCCATCATCTTCGCTCCGGCGAGCAGTATGTCTCCCATTTCACTGCCTTCGGTCTGAACCAGCCTAGTGATTTCAGACATATAGTCGGGCAGACGCAGGTCGAAAAATACCTGGAATACTATCAGCACGAGAGATACGAGGACTGTGCCCCAATCCCGTGATGTGAAGTATTTAAAAATTTTAGTCATATACTACCTCCTTAATCATCATTTGTGAGGTTGACTTTAATTTTGTCAAGTACATCAAAAAAGATATCTAAGTCGCGGTCGCTGATTCCTGACCTCATTTGTTCCTCAATACTTTTTATCTGAGCCATGGAATGCGTGTGGATTTTCAGAGCTTTATCTGTAAGAGTGATTTTCTTCAATCTTGCGTCCCGCTCCGATGTTGTTCGTATTATATATCCGTTTTTTTCCATCAATTGAAGTATTCCCGTCGCTGTTGCACGGCGTATACTAAACTCCTGCTCCAGATCTCGCTGGAAAACGTCCTCATGCCTGTGTATCCATATGTAGTGAAGAAAAAGCTTCTGCATTCCTGTCAGGTTACATCCCTGTTCGTCAAAAATAGGATCGTCGCAGGGGGGACATGGGATAGGATTGTGCGGCTTGCAGGCTTTTCTATGGATGAGATTTGCCACAGCTCGTATTTCTTTTCCGATGTGACGATGCAAAATTGTTCGCCTCCTAACTATTGTAACTTATTATAAGACTATTGCTTAATTATGTCAAACGAAAAGTGTGTGAAACAGTTTCACGTTTTTTTTATATAATTCGTATAAGCAACATATAGAGCACTGTCCCGCAGCCAATGCTGAGAAGCGTGTTCTTTTTCCAGACATGCAGAGCGGCGACGGCAGCGACGGCAATCAGCTGAGCTGCGCCGGAAGAAAATTCAGAAAAATCCAGTCCCTTGAGGCAGTATACTACCAGAGCGGCGATAATCGCGTATGGCAGGACATCTGCCAGTTGCTTTACTTTATCAGGCATACTCCTATTGCCGCCGAATACGATAAAAGGCAGAGCTCGGGTAAAAAGCGTTATAATCGCAGTCACTGCGATAATTATGATTATATGCGAAGTATTCGTCATGATTCCTCACCGCCTTTGATAAATCTGTCAAATCGTCCTGAGAACTGCACAAAACAGAGTGCGATAACAGCGACGCATATCGCCGGCAGCAGAAAGGAATCCGGCCCGAGAATAAGCAGAAAAACAATTGCGCTTACGGCGCCTGCGATGGCGGGGAAGTGCGATTTGCAGGATTGCCACTGCTCTACGAATATTACGACAAAGAGTGCGGTCATTGAAAAGTCTATGCCTGTCCAGTCTATCGGAACGAGAGAGCCTACGAGCCCGCCTAAAAAAGAACCCAATACCCAGTAACACTGATCGAACAATGCAATAAAAAACTGTGCATGTTTTGAATCTATGGATTGAGGTATTCCTCCGGATGTTTTTATCTGAGTGAAGACAGAGTAAGTTTCGTCTGTCAGTGAAAAAATCATATAAGGATAAAACTTGTCCGTTTTGCGGAACTGTTCGATAAATGACAGACCATAAAACATATGCCTGCTGTTTAAAAAAAGTGTAGTCAGCGCTATTGTCGGCAGAGATGCGCCGCTCGCTAACAGCGAAACCAGGACAAATTCACATGAGCCGGCATATACGGTAATACTGATGACTGCGGCCCAGAGCGCTCCGAGTCCGGCTTCCTGATCCAGCAATATGCCGAAGGCCAGACCCAAAAAGAGATACCCCAGCATTACAGGTATCGTCTGAATAAAGGCGTATTTAGCTGCTTTTTTCATGTTTTACTATCTCTCCGTATAAAATACTTACCTTACATTCTAACATAATAAAAGCGTGAAAGCTAGATTATAACAGCATGAATATTAAATAGAAAGATAATATCAAAGAAAAAAACGCTGCTATGCTTGCATAAGAGGCAAAGCTGTGATACCATTAGATACGGTGAGTTCGAAACCTTCCTCACCTAAAACAAAACTAAAGGAGAGTAGCTCTCAAAAACGAGAGCGAAAAAGAAAAAATGAATAAAAAGATTAAGTTTATGACCCAAGGGGCGCTCATAGCGGCTTTGTATGTAGTCCTTACGTTTATTGCCAATCTAATGGGATTGGCAAGCGGAGTGATTCAAATCCGCTTTTCCGAAGCGCTCACGATACTGCCGTTTTTTACTCCGGCGGCTATCCCGGGCTTGGGGGTAGGATGTCTGCTGGCGAACCTGCTGACGGGCTGCGCTGCATGGGATGTGGTATTCGGAACGATTGCAACGCTCATCGGTGCTGTGTTTACATATCTTCTCAGGCGATGGAAATGGGCAGCTCCAATTCCTCCAATAGTCGCTAATATGGCTATTGTGCCGTTTGTGCTTCAGCTGGTTTACGGAGCTGAGGAAAGCTGGGTTTTTTTACTGGTGACGGTGGGCGCCGGCGAGGTGATATCGTGCGGTATTCTGGGGATGCTGCTGTTGTTCGCGCTGATGAAGCACAGAGATACTATATTCGGAGCAGCTGTCATAAAAAAGGCATGATGATCTTATAAGCATAATATTTTAAAGAAGGTTAGACGGCGCCAAAGCGCCGCCTTTTTTAATGCAAAAAACGGCCTGCCGAAAAAGCAAACCGTCGGTTTTGTACAGATTAAGCTGTCTGTACGTTTTTAGCGCGTGTTTTACGTCTGTTTTTAGGGTCTGCTTCTATTTCGAATGTGACCTGCTGACCTTCGTGCAGAGTTTTGAAACCATCTGCGACAATGGCGGAGAAATGTACGAAAACATCGTCGCCGCCTTCGTCGTTTGCGATGAAACCGTAGCCCTTTTCTGCGTTAAACCATTTTACTGTACCCTTGTTCACTGAAGCGGTACCTCCCAAAATTTAAAAATCAGTGTTTGAAAAAATGAGACCCCGCATCTTCGTAAATCCGCCAACAATTAAACAACGGATTTACAAAAATGCGAGGTCTAACATCGATCCAAATACTTAAACAAACTATAGCATGACGGAACTATAAAGTCAAGCAAATTCTTTGCCGCTAATTGTCGAAGCTACTCGCCGCTGTCTTTAGCGAGCGTCTTGTTCTCGCGTTCTGTTTCCTCTTTTATAGATTCGTAGAACGGATCGTATCGCTCGATGGTTACGAATTTGTTTTCTTTGATTTCATTGCGCGCCAGCATATCGCATCTGTTGTTGTATTCGTTGTTGGCGTGACCTTTTACCTTTACCCATTTTATATCGTGGTATTCGGTTTGTTCCAACAGCTCTTCCCATAAATCTTGGTTTTTGATTTTCTTCTTGTCTGCTGTAAGCCAGCAATTGTTAATCCAGCGGGCTACCCAGTTTTTTTCAAAGGCATTGAATACATACGAGCTGTCAGTGTAAACTGTCACGTCGCACGGGCGTTTTAGAGCTTGGAGTCCGTATATAATGCCCATAAGTTCCATTCTGTTGTTTGTAGTTTCGGGTACAAATCCGGACAAAACTTTTTCAACTCCGCGGCATATTAGAATAGCCGCCCAGCCGCCGGGGCCGGGGTTGCCTGAGCACGCGCCGTCAGTGTAAATGTCTACACGATCGTACATAATAACCTCAATTCAAAAGTGTATTATAAATCAGAGAATTTTGGCTTTTTCCGCGCAGGCTTGCACAGCTTCGAAAATTGAGGAGCGGAAACCGTGCTTCTCCAGCATTGCCACCGCGTCTATTGTAGTGCCGCCGGGGGAGCAGACCTCGTCGCGCAGAGAAGCAGGATGCTTGCCCGTGCCTCGAACCATTTGTGCGCCGCCTTCGATAGTCTGTATTGCAAGAGCCAGAGCCGTGTCTCTCGGCAGCCCCTGCTGCACGCCTGCATCTGCGAGAGCTTCGATAAACATATAGACATATGCCGGACCTGAGCCGCTCAGAGAAGTGACCGCGTGCATGAGGTTTTCGTCTATTTCGTCTACAGTTCCCAGCGCGGAGAACAGATCTTTGGCAAAGGTCATCTCGTCGTCGTGAAGAGAGCAGGGCGTTGCGAAAGCTGTCGCGCCGTATCCTACCATGAGAGGCGTGTTGGGTACGATGCGCAAAAAGCGCAGGTTTTTGCCGGAAACACTCTGGTTCATTCTTTCATAAGAGAGACCTGTTACGATAGAGAGAACTGCCTTGTCGTCGAAGGTGAACTGTTCGAGCACAGCCTTAGCTGCGTTGGGTTTTACAGCGATTAGAATTATTTCGCTTTCTTCTGCCAACTGCTCTATGGATTCTGCGGTCGAAACGCCGCAGTAGGAGCTGAGCACCTCAGCTTTGCTTTGATATATGTCATATATGGCGATTTCATTGGGATGCAGAATTTCTTTAGCAATAGCGCCTTTAAATATTGCCTGCGCCATATTGCCCGCGCCGATAATTCCAAGTTTGTACTTCATAAATCCTCCTAAAAAAAGTGTTGACGTTTCGCCTAAAATATATTATAATACATTTCGTCGCTAAGTGCAAAGGGGAGTAGCTCAATTGGCAGAGCAACGGTCTCCAAAACCGTAGGTTGCGTGTTCGATTCGCGTCTCCCCTGCCAGCGATTATAAAGGTCGTCTCCTTTTAAGCGCGGTGAGATAAGAAAACAAGCAAAAAGCCTTAAATCATCGCGTTTATGGACGGCGGGCAAACAGGTTACAACTGAATAACCGAGCAAAAGGGGCGTTATCAGACCGATAGCGTCCCTTTCTGCATATTGGCATACCGCAGCTTGAAAAGAGTTGCGGTTTTTTTATGCCCGAAAACAGGCGGTAACGTGGAACGTTAGGCGCGAAAAAGCCCTTGCAATACAAGGCTTTTCAGACGCAAAAACGGCAAAGGCATACTGCAATACCAAAACCGCCAAAAACGGCTTTCTAATATTCCACGCAAACCGAGAAAGGAAGTGATAAAAAATGGCAGTTTTCCGAGTTGAGAGAAATACGGGCTATACCGTTATGAGCAACCACCACTTGCGCAATAAGGAACTCACCTTAAAGGCAAAAGGCTTGCTTTCGCAAATGCTGTCCTTGCCCGAAGATTGGGATTATACCCTTGCGGGCTTATCTCACATCAACCGCGAGAAGATCGACGCAATCCGCGAAGCGGTCAAAGAACTTGAAAAAGCCGGATATATCGTCCGCAGCCGGGAACGCGACGAAAAAGGACGTTTGCGCGGTGCGGATTATGTCATATATGAGCAGCCGCAGCCGCCTACATCGGATTTACCTACATTGGAAAATCCAACATTGGATAATCCAACGTTGGAAAAACCT
>OLPU01000184.1_pt1 | contig 57587 bp, 45 predicted proteins | sample 1673111 | NCBI WGS metagenome assembly OLPU01 (sample SAMEA3136755, study PRJEB25190) | human gut metagenome | reverse complement strand
GTCGTTATGGAAGTCGGCAAGAAGTACTTCGAGCAGCTCATCGACGCGATGAAGGCTAAGAAGGGCGTAACGCAGGACGTTGAGCTGACCGCTGACGACCTGAAGGAGCTCGCAAATCAGTTTAAGGCTGAGTATAAGGAAAAGATCGGCGAGGACTTCCCGTACGATCCGAAGGAACAGCTCATGGGCGCTATCAAGGCTGTTTTCCGTTCCTGGGACAACCCGCGTGCAAACGTCTACCGCCGCGACAACGATATCCCGTATTCCTGGGGTACCGCTGTTAACGTGCAGATGATGGCATTCGGCAACATGGGCGAGACCTCCGGCACCGGCGTTGCGTTTACCCGTAACCCGTCCACCGGCGAAAAGGTTCTCACCGGTGAGTTCCTCATGAACGCACAGGGCGAAGACGTTGTTGCAGGTGTTCGCACCCCGCAGCACATCGACCAGCTCAAGGAAGTCATGCCGGAAGTTTACGAGCAGTTCGTAGGCATCTGCAACACCCTTGAAAATCATTACAGAGACATGCAGGACATGGAGTTCACCATCGAGGACAAGCACCTCTACATGCTCCAGACCCGTAACGGCAAGAGAACGCCGGCTGCTGCTCTGAAGATCGCTTGCGACCTCATCGACGAAGGCATGATCGACGAGAAGCAGGCTGTTCTCATGATCGAGCCGAGAAACCTCGACGCTCTGCTGCACCCGCAGTTCGACGTTAAGGCTCTTAAGGCTGCTACCCCGGTCGCTAAGGCTCTGGCTGCATCTCCCGGTGCTGCTTGCGGCAAGATCGTCTTCACTGCTGAAGATGCAAAGGTTTGGAACGAGAAGGGCGAAAAGGTCGTCCTCGTTCGCCTTGAGACCTCCCCGGAGGACATCGAAGGCATGAAGGCTGCACAGGGCATTCTCACCGTTCGCGGCGGCATGACCTCTCACGCAGCTGTTGTTGCGCGTGGCATGGGCACCTGCTGTGTTTCCGGCTGCTCCGCTATCACCATGGATGAAGAGAACAAGAAGTTCGAGCTCGCTGGTAAGACCTACCACGAGGGCGACTGCATCTCCATCGATGGCTCCACCGGCAACATCTATGACGGCCTCATCCCGACCGTTCCGGCTTCCGTCGATTCCGGCGACTTCGGCCGCATTATGGGTCTCGCGGACAAGTTCCGTCAGATGAAGGTTCGTACGAATGCCGATACCCCGCAGAACGCTATCGATGCAAAGCGCCTCGGCGCAGAAGGCATCGGCCTCTGCCGTACCGAGCACATGTTCTTCGATCCGGACAGAATCGCAGCTATCCGCGAGATGATCTGCGCTGACACCGTCGAAGGCAGAAAAGCTGCCCTTGCTAAGCTCGAGCCGATGCAGCAGGGCGACTTTGAGAAGCTCTACGAGACCATGGAAGGCGAGCCGGTTAACATCCGTTTCCTCGATCCGCCGCTGCATGAGTTCGTTCCGACCGAAGAAGCTGACATCGAGCTGCTGGCTAAGTCCACCGGCAAGACTGTCGAGCAGGTTAAGGCAATCATCTCCGGCCTCCACGAGTTCAACCCGATGATGGGTCACCGTGGCTGCCGTCTGGCTGTCACCTATCCGGAAATCGCAGAGATGCAGACCTCCGCAGTTATCAAGGCTGCGCTGAATGTCTCCGCTAAGCACCCGGATTGGAACATCGTTCCGGAAATCATGATCCCGCTCGTTGGCGAAGTCAAGGAGCTGGCATACGTTAAGGGCGTTGTCACTGCAACGGCTGATAAGCTCATCGCAGAGGCAGGCTCTTCCATGACCTACAAGGTCGGCACCATGATCGAGATCCCGAGAGCTGCTCTGACGGCTGACGAGATCGCGAAGGAAGCAGAGTACTTCTCCTTCGGTACGAACGACCTTACTCAGATGACCTTCGGCTTCAGCCGTGACGACGCGGGCAAGTTCCTCGGCGCTTACTATGATAAGAAGATCTACGAGAACGATCCGTTCGCAAAGCTCGACCAGGTTGGCGTAGGCAAGCTCATTAAGATGGCTTGCGAGCTCGGTAAGTCCACCCGCCCGGACATCAAGCTTGGTATCTGCGGCGAGCACGGCGGCGACCCGACTTCCGTCGAGTTCTGCCACAACGTTGGCCTCACCTACGTTTCCTGCTCTCCGTTCCGTGTACCGATCGCTCGTCTTGCTGCGGCGCAGGCTGCCATCCGCAATCCGCGCCAGTAAAAAGTTGACGCAGTAGCGTAGGCAAAACAACCGATATAAATACGGTCACACAGTCCTTTTGGATTGTGTGACCGTTATTTTTTTGCCCATTTTCAGCTGAACACACCGCAAATCAAGCCGCTGGTTTCACTATGAATCAGCATCTTCCTTGATTTCCTCATCGGTGAACATAAAACTTCTTACTTATCCTCTTTCTCTTAATCTTCCGGTCTATCGCAGAGTTCACCGCTCTGCGAAATTTTCGAGCCACGGTTTGTAAGACCACGGTTCTTTTTGTTTGAAAAACGCGTCATCACAGCCGTAAATCATTATATAAAAACCGCACATTCCCTGTCGAATGTGCGGAATATAAAGACAGCCCCGATGCGTTCTGAAATGACCCCAAAAAGTCTGGAAAGGGAGACACCGGAGAAATTCGGTGTTTTCCGCATTTTGCGGGAAAATTGTGGGAAATTTTCTTTACTTCTCTGAGTTAAAGTAGTATACTAATACGTATATATTCGAAAAGTGCGGCAGTTTGACTTTTGGGGTATAGCAGGTATTTTACGGAGGAGTGTATAGGACTATGGAGAAAAAAACAAGCAATTTTTCCGGACAGCTCGGCTTTGTGCTGGCGGCGGCCGGCAGCGCGGTGGGCGTGGGCAATTTGTGGCGCTTTCCGTACCTTGCGGCAAAGGACGGCGGCGGACTGTTCCTCATCATTTATCTGGTGTTGGTGCTGACGTTCGGCTTTACGCTGCTGACTTCCGACATTGCGATTGGCAGAAAGACGCAGAAAAGTGCCATCGGCGCATATGAGGAGATGCACCCGAAGTGGAAGTTCCTTGGTGTGCTGACGTTTTTGGTTCCGGTGCTCATCATGACGTATTACGCGGTCATCGGCGGCTGGATCACGAAGTACGCGTGCGTGTATCTGACGGGGCAGGCTTCGAGCGCGGCGCAGGACGACTACTTTACGTCGTTTATCACGTCGCCGGTGTCGCCTGTGGTGTTCGGCCTGCTATTTATGGCGGTGACAGCGTTCATTGTGTATAAGGGCGTTGAGGGCGGCATTGAGAAGGTATCGAAATTCATGATGCCGATGCTGCTGGTTCTTGTTGTTATTATTGCGATTTACTCGCTGACGTTAAAGCACGAGGATGCGGACGGCAACGTGCGCACGGGTTTACAGGGCTTCCTCTACTACATCACCCCGCACTTTGAGGGGCTGACCGTGGAGCGCTTTTTGCAGATTTTGCTCGATGCAATGAGCCAGCTGTTCTTCTCGCTGAGCGTTTCGATGGGCATTATGATCACCTACGGCTCGTATGTGAAGCCAGAGGTTGACCTCAACAAATCCGTTTCGCAGATCGAGTTTTTCGACACCGGCGTGGCGCTGCTTGCAGGCGTGATGATCATTCCGGCGGTATTTGTGTTCTCCGGCACGGACGGCATGGGCGCAGGCCCGAGCCTGATGTTTGTGTCTTTGCCTAAGGTGTTTGATGCGATGGGCCCAGCGGGCACGGTGGTCGGTGTGCTGTTCTTCATCTCCGCAATTTTTGCGACGCTGACTTCCTGCATTTCGGTTTTGGAGTCTATCGTTGCGAACTGTATGGAGATTTTCCACACGGACAGAAAGAAGACGACGCTTGTGCTGGCGCTGATTTACCTCGCGGCTTCCGCGGTGATCGCGCTCGGGTACAGCGTGTTCTACTTCAACGTGACGCTGCCGAACGGCTCGAGCGCGCAGCTTCTGGACATTATGGACTATGTCAGCAACAGCGTTATGATGCCGTTGATCGCGCTGCTTTCCACCATTTTGATCGGCTGGGTGAAATCGCCGAAATATGTGGCGGACGAGATGGAGCGCGGAGGGTATAAGTTCCGCCGCAAGCGTATGTATTACGTGATGATCCGCTACGTAGCGCCTGTGATGATGCTGGTGCTGTTCTTACAGTCTACGGGCTTGCTTTCGATGATATTTAAGTAAATTTATTGGTGAATTTCCGCGAGAGCGGTTTAAGGCAGTGCCGTGCGGAGTTTTGCGGCGTTGCTTTGCTATTTTAAAAATGAAAGGTGATACTTATGAAATTTCCCGAAATGCTGACCGGTGTGCAGCACATCGGCGTGCCGACGAACGATTTGGAAAAGACCGTTGCGTTTTACGAGACCATCGGTTTTCAGCCGGTTTTGGAGATCGTAAACGAGGCGGCGAACGAGCGCGTGACGTTTTTGCAGCTCAAAAATTTAGTCATTGAGACGTATGAGAACCACGCGGCGGTGGGGAAGCCCGGCGCCATCGACCACATTGCGCTCGACACGACGGACGTTGAAGCGGCGTTCGCAGCGGCGAAGGAAGCGGGGCTTACGATGCTCGACAACGAGATTCACGGGCTGCCGTTTTGGGCGAACGGCGTGAAGTTTTTCACCGTGGAAGGTCCGAACGGTGAAAAAGTGGAGTTCTGTCAGAAGTTGTAAGTAATATTTAGAATATAGAATTTCGGCGGCTGAACTGCGTTTTCGGATGCGGTTCGGCCGCCTTTTTTGCTGCCCGAAGGGGCCGGATTTCGGGGAGATACAAGCGTTGCAAGCAAAGTGCAAGTTTACTGCAAAAGATTTGCAAAAATCGAGACAGGGCAGGGTGAGTCTGGTATAATTGGGGCAGAAAGGGGCGGTGTGGTCGCCAAAGGAGTGTATGGAAATGAAAAAACTGATTTTAGTGACTTTGGTGCTTTGCATGGCGTTATCGGCATGCACGAAGGCGGAAGTGGGGAAAGCGCCGACTGCGGAGAGCGCGGCGGCTTCTTCCGTGGAAAGCACCGCGAGCGGCGGGAAGAGTGCGGCGAGTGAAGTCTCATTGCCGGAAAAGACGAAGACGGCGGCGCATGTGACGAAGACGTTATCCTCCGGGGTAGAAGTAGACGCGGATGTACTTATTCCGGCTTCCATGCGAAAATCAGAACTGCCGGAAATGTTTGGAAAAGGACATATAATAGATCAGGGTTTAGTAGCATCGGTCTTTTTTGAAGGGGAAAAATCTCCGAATAAGCAGACGGAAGAATCTCAAGATTTCAGTATGTTTTCAAAAGATAGCGTATATAGTACTTGGACTTTAGAAAAGGAACGCTTAACGATTTCAGGAACCTCAGCAAATTTTTCCAATGGCCGCAATGAAGTGGGGTACTATCTATTTTCGGAATTTCCGACATCTCTTCCGTTTGGAGATAACCGTGTAACATATTTGTCAGGTGAAAATTTAGAGTTTTCAACAATTGATGAAGCAAAATCCCAAATACAAAAATATGTAAATTCCTTGGGAATATCGGTTTTAGAGCCTACTTGCTATACAATGGACTATGACACGATGCGGGCGGTGTATGACGGGCGCACGGCGCTTGAGACATATGACGCGGACTTTGACTTTATCATTGAACCACAAAAAAAGGATGAACAGTATATATTTGATTATCCAATAGCTGTAAATGGAATGCCACTCGGTAACTTTGAGGGGGGAGGTTACAGCGATGATTCGTACATGACAGGCACATTTCTGCGCATGACTTACGGAGAAGAAGGTATACGAGCAATGACACTTCCGTATGCATTGGATGTAACAGAAGTCGGTGCGATGCAACCAGTATTAACGTTAGACGAAGCGTTGCAGATAGTAGACGATAAGTATAATTCAATTATTATGGAAGGAAATTATAAAATAGATAAAATAGAAATGGCCTATACGCCGATACAGCAACAAAATGTTACGGAAGCAAAAATAATTCCTGTTTGGCGGTTTCAAACAAATCACACATTACAATACTCCGCTAAAAACGATTCAAATGAAATTGTTGAGATGACAGACACAAGCTATATCCTGATAAACGCGTTAGACGGCACGGAACTTTTGAAAAATAACGGTTCGATTTAGGAGGTGTTTTTGTGAAACGGTTTGCGGTGGTTTTACTTTCTGTGTTTTTGGTGCTGCTGCCCGGCTGCACGAAGCCGGTGACGGAAAGCGGTGTGCAGAGTACGGAAAGCGGAACGGCGGAGAGCACAGCGGAAGCTTTGAGCAGTACTGAGAGCGGGGCGGAGAATACTGCCGAAAAGGCAGAGCATATTACGCAGACGTTATCCTCCGGCGTTATGGTGAACGCAGATGTGTATGTTCCAGAGTCCATGCAGAAAAGTGCGTTGGCGGAAATGCGCGGACAGGGGCAGCTCATCGATTATGAAGAGCTGAAATCACTTTTTTGTTCCGGCAAAACCATAACAGAAGAGGGAGAAGAGCCTTGGGAAATGGTGACCCCGGGTGCCATGGAAGCTGTCGGAAAGTATGTAAGTACGCAGGACGGCGATTACTTACAGCGTATTTGCGGAAATACATTTTACTATATGACAGAGCGGGACATACAGGATATAGAAGACTTGACAATATATGAAACCGGAAAAAATCTGGATTTTGCTTCGATAGAAGAAATGGATAAAACCATTCGGGACATAGCGGAGAAGCTGAACATTGCGGTTGGGAAGGGTGTATGCTATACAATAGATACAAGTTCACAGCCGCATTATGTTTTTCAATATGAGATTTTGGTAAACGGAATGCCGCTCGCGATGTTTGATGGCGGCAGTTACAGCGGAGATGCTTATGTGCCGGGTACATATATGACCGCCGTGGTGGATGCGGATGGAATCCGCCATTATGACGTAAGCTATGTTCTGGAAGAACTGGAAAGCGGCGAATCAAAGAAAGTGCTGACGCTGGACGAGGCTTTGCAGGCGGTTGACGATAAGTATAACTCGGTTATCATGGAGGGCGAATATTTCATCAACGATATTCAAATGGCGTATACGCCTGTCCAGACAGAAGAAACCGGCATTGTGCGGCTGATTCCGGTTTGGTATTTTCAGACGACCCATCAGATTCTGGTGCCGAACCGATCCGGCACAGGGGAAGTGATGCTGCCGCAAAACGGTTATATCCTCATCAATGCGCTGGACGGCACAGAGCTGCTGCACAGCAACGGAGATATATGAGGTTTATTATGCGTGTATGGAATGTTTTGAGAAATGATTTTGCGCGTACAGTGTGCTCGAAAGCGTTTGTGTTTGCCGCGTTGGGGCTGACGGTCGCGACGTTTTTGACCGGCATGGATGAGCTTTCTTATATGACGCCGGAGAATGACCTGATCTACATTTACGGTATCTTTCAGTACCTTGATTTTCAGCTTTTGTTTTTGCTGTTTGCGGCAATACCCGGGGCGGCGCTGTTCTGCGCGGACTGGGAAAACCGGTTCATTCGCTTTTCGGCGCAGCGGTGCTCGAAGCGCATATACGGCGTATCGAAAGGCATTGCGTGCTTTGTCTCGGCGGTGCTGGTGGTCACGGTTTCCGAGTGGCTCGATCTGATGATCTTACGGCTTTGGGGCTTTCCGGCGGTGAACATGGAAAACAGAATCTTCATGGCGCTGGGCGCATTTGACGAGATTGGGTATTCCGAGTGGGTATACCTTTATTTTGCGGCGATGATTTTCATTAAGGCGTGCTGCGCAGGAGCGTTTGCGGAATTTGCGCTGTGGCTTTCGACGAAGATCACGAACGTATTCGTGACGCTGGCGGCACCGATGCTGGCGTATTACGTTTTGAACACACTGATGATGTGGCTGCGTATGCCGAGCAAATTTTACCCCGGTATGCTCTCTAAGGGGCATTCGATATTCGGCGGCGCGGGGACGACGACGCTTGTGACGTGCGGAATCTTTGCGGCGTTCGGCGCGGTGTTCCTTGTTCTATTTACGCGCTCGTGCAGAAGGAGGCTTGAAAATGGGTAAGGTTTTCGCTTGCTTTTCGATCGCGCTGCACAACTTTAAAAAGTGGGCGGTGAACCCACGGCTGTACATTTTGCTGTTGATTGAGATTTTGTATTTGCACTCGCGGCTTTCGCCGGTGGGCGAGCTGTGCGCGCGGACAGGGCACAAAGTCACGCCGTATTTACTGCCATTTTTGCTGGATGAGGGCAGCGCGGTGATGATGCTGTTCCTCGGCGTGGTGCTGTTGTTCTGCGATGCGCCGTTTATTGAGGACGAGCAGCCGTATATTATGCTGCGTTCCGGGCGGCGGATATGGTTCATCGGGCAAATGCTGTATATCGTGGTGGCGTCTGTACTGTATTTAATTGTGCTGTATTTCATAAGTGTTCTTGTGCTGCTGCCGCATATCGAATGGAGCGCAGCGTGGGGCAAGCTGCTTTCTACGTTTTCGCAGACATCGGCCGCGGGGCAGAACGGCATCAGCATTCCGTTTGCACGCGTCATCACGGCGCGGTTTGACCCAATTCCGGCGGTGCTGCGGTGTGTGGTGAACGGGAGCTTGGTAGCCACTGTGCTCGGTATGCTGATGTTCTTCGTGAACCTGAATATTTCCCGCACGGCGGGCGGCATCTGCGGCACGGCGCTCGTGCTGTGGAACATGGTGACGTATAAGACGTGGTATTGGTTTGTGAATATCTCGCCGGTCTCGTGGGTGAACCTTTCCCGTGTGGATTACGATGGCAGCTCGATTTACCCGAGCCTTACGTATATTTTGTTGGCACTGTTGGCTTTGTTTGCGGTTTTGTCGGTCACTTCGTGGGTGACGCTGCGCAGGCGGAACATTGACGTGCTGAAATCGGTGTGAAAGGAGTTCCTATGGAAACTTGTATTGAAGTGCAAAACGTGGTGAAGCGTTTTCGCGACCAAGTGGTTTTGAAGAACGTATCGATCTCGTTTGAAAAGGGGCAGATACACGGCATCGTAGGGCGCAACGGCTCCGGCAAAACGGTGCTTTTTAAGTGCATCTGCGGTCTGATGCACCCGGAGGAGGGTGTGATCCTCGTGAACGGCAAGCGCGTGGGACGTGACGTGGACATGCCGGAGGACATTGGAGCCATTATTGAAGCGCCGGGCTTTCTGCCGAATTACAGCGGGTACAAGAATCTGCGCTTTTTGGCGAACATACGGCGAAAGATCGGCAAGGAAGAGATTTTGAATGTGCTGAAGACGGTGGGGCTTGACCCCGAAAGCCGCAAGCATGTGGGAAAATACTCGCTCGGCATGCGGCAGCGCCTTGGTATTGCGCAGGCAATCATGGAAGACCCGGAGATCCTCATTTTGGACGAGCCGATGAACGGACTGGATAACGCCGGCGTGCAGGATATACGGGCACTGCTGTTGGAGCTCAAGGCACAAGGGAAGACGATTTTGCTCGCGAGCCACAACCACGAGGACATTGCGGCACTGTGCGACACGGTGCACGAGATGGACGGCGGGGTGCTGGAATAATAAAGGCTACAAGATAAAATCTGCCTGTTTTAGAATAGGCAGGTGTATGTTAAAGAAAAGGCTTATAGCCGGTGTGGTAGCTTGCTTAATGGCGGTTTCTGCGTTTTCCATGTCTGCGAGCGCGTATGCTTGGACAGACACGATACGTGTGTACAAAAATCAAGGAGCTTATTATGAAACAAATTAAATTACTGCTTATACTGTGTGTGTTGATTTTACTGGCTTCATGTAGAACAACAGAAAGTACAAATAGTTTGAATATTACTAGTGAATCCAAAGATATTAGCTCTGGAAAAGAATTTGTCAGCTCACAACCAATACTAAAGGATAATGTGAATTTATCAATGTCGGTGTTTAAAGGAGTTACTTCCATATTTTCTGAAGATGTTATAAATAGTGCTTTCAAACTTAGTGAAAATAAAATTACACAGTATGAAGTGGGACCGAAAGAGACAGGATATATTGTTACAGATGAAAAATGTACAGTTACAGTAGATGAAGGTATGGTTTCATATTTAAGTTCAGATGTACAAGAAGTTTTACCTGTTTTACAAGTTTTTCGATATAATGAAACCGATCAGATGTATAACGCAAATCAGTTTGAAAAAGATGGAGACTTAAACTTCAAGAGCCATAATGAAGTTTTACAAGACTTTTATAAAATATTACAGGCTATTGGATTGAAAAACAATTATTTGGTGAATTGCTATAATCTTGATTCTGAAACACTCAAGGAAAAAGAAAAAGTTATGATAGATAAATTTGGTGGCAATGAGAATTTGGATGGATGGAAAGACTGTTATTTCTTATATGCTGTACCGAAGCTGAATGATAAAAAAGTTTTTACGGATGTTCATGGAAGCTCTGAAAAAGGCACTATGATAACTGGAGAAGAAATAATTTCAATAGTTACAGAAAACGGGTTACAATTGCTTGTTGTTTCAAATAGTATAAATATAGTTGAAGAACTCGAAAAGAAAGAAATTATGACCGAGAATCAAGCGAAAGAGGAAATAGAAAGGCAGCTTGGTCAGTTGATTGTATCAGAACAGTATACAATTAAAAGTATAGCGCTAGGATATTATCCTCAGTTTGCTGATACGGCACATAAAGAGGTACTTTTCTATCCGGCGTGGAAAGCAGTTGTACTTGCGGAAGGGGATGACACAATGAGGTCATCAAATGACACCGCCTATTCTTATGAATTTTCATATATGATCGATGCTCAAACGGGATTAGAAATTTCGGAGGAGTAATATGCAAAAATTATTTAGCACTTTTATACAAGATGCATATCGTAGCTATTGCACTAAGCGATTTGTATTTGCTGTTTTAGGAGTTGCTTTCTTTAATTTTCTGAGTGTGTACTGGGATATGCTTTTAGGTTCAGATAATTGCGCAGCTTATTTATATATGATTTCAGGTATAATGGGCATCGAAACATTGTATCTCTTGTTATCTGTTTTACCGGGAACAATTCTTTTTAGAGTTGATAAAAACGAAAATTATCAGAGAAATGTTTTGTTGCGTTCTGGTAAAATAGCATATCTACTATCAAAGGTAGTAATAACAGTATTTACGGCAATATCAGTTTCTTTGATCGGCGATTTTTTATTTATATGTGCGTTGGAAATGCGCTATCCTTTTACAACAGATGAGTTTTCTGAACAGGTTTTATCGTTGTATGGATGTAGTGTATTGGAATATATATTTAGAAAAAGTTTTATTAAATCAATATCTGCATCTGTATTTTCGAGTATGGCGTTGTATATATCATCCCGAACTAAAAATATACTTATTATTTTATTTTCCCCGATTATTCTATATTATTTGTGGTTGCGTTTATGCCGGATACTGGGGTTACCTCAATGGCTCGATATTGCTTTATTGATAAGAGGGGAAACACTTGGTACCGCGACTTCTTTGGTAGTTTTTGTAATAGTTATAGTAGCTTCCAGTGCGTTATTTATAATGGAAGCGAATAGGAGTATGGAATGAATAATTTGCTTAATATATACCATGTCTTTCTATATGGTGTGCGTCGATTGCTCTCGGATTCACGAATATTTATTGTTGGAATTATTACAATACTATATTTGTTAATGATTGGGGATGCGCTGCATCAGTATATATTGATAGCAGGAGAACCGATAACCCCTTGGCTCTTTCCTTTTATAATGGCAAACCGAAATTGTGTTTTGGTGCTATTTTTACTCCTGGTTTTATTATTTTGCGATGCACCGTACATTGAGGAGAATGCTTATTTGCTTTTTTTGCGATGTGGTCGTACTGTATGGATGTTCGGTCAATTATTATACACGATTATAATATCTATTTCGTATGTTCTATTTGTAGTTATTATTACAATAGTAATGAACTTATTTGATTGTGTGGCTTTGCAAGATTGGGGCCGGGTGTTTTATACGCTTGCGAATACAAATGCTGCGGAATTAGTTGATTTACCGATTCAAATTTCTAAAGCGTTGATTTTACATTTTAGTCCTAAAAATGCAATGGTGTTTTCGATTACTTTATCGTGTCTTGCTGCAATTTTTCTTGGTAGCATAGTGTTTTTATTAAATTTAGCTTTTAGTAAATTGATAGGTTCTATCGTTGGTTCGATGTTTGTTCTGTTTCAATTTCTTTCATCTAACGCTTCAGGCTATACGATGACATATTTTTCTCCAATTTCATGGGTTAATTTAGATTCTTTAGATTTTTTAGGAATTAGTTGTATGCCATCTATTCAATATGCATTTGCTTTTTTTTGCCTTTCAATCTTAATCTTCTGGTTATGTTCTTTTATGATTATACGAAACAAAGATATTATAATATCATAAGGAGAAGTTCCTATGGAAAATTGTATTGAAGTACAAAACGTGGTGAAGCGCTTTCGCGACCAAGTGGTTTTGAAGAACGTATCGATCTCGTTTGAAAAGGGGCAGATACACGGCATCGTAGGGCGCAACGGCTCCGGCAAAACGGTGCTTTTTAAGTGCATCTGCGGTCTGATGCACCCGGAGGAGGGTGTGATCCTCGTGAACGGCAAGCGCGTGGGACGTGACGTGGACATGCCGGAGGACATTGGAGCCATTATTGAAGCGCCGGGCTTTCTGCCGAATTACAGCGGGTACAAGAATCTGCGCTTTTTGGCGAACATACGGCGAAAGATCGGCAAGGAAGAGATTTTGAATGTGCTGAAGACGGTGGGGCTTGACCCCGAAAGCCGCAAGCATGTGGGAAAATACTCGCTCGGCATGCGGCAGCGCCTTGGTATTGCGCAGGCAATCATGGAAGACCCGGAGATCCTCATTTTGGACGAGCCGATGAACGGACTGGATAACGCCGGCGTGCAGGATATACGGGCACTGCTGTTGGAGCTCAAGGCACAAGGGAAGACGATTTTGCTCGCGAGCCACAACCACGAGGACATTGCGGCACTGTGCGACACGGTGCATGAAATGGACGGCGGGGTTTTATTGTAATGATATTCGATCTGTGGCCGAATGATCAAAAAAGGAAGCACGCGGTTTTGGTAGGCGTGCTTCCTTTTTGATCATTCACTTTTCGGCGGCGAGAATCATTTTTTCGAGCTCTTTGGCGGCGACGCTCAGGGGTTGGCCTTTCCGTTTGATGACGACGACGTTTCTTTCCGGTATTTTCTCTTCCAAATCGATGCGACAGACATTTGACCATTTTTCCAAGAATTCTTCCGGCACGAACCCGATGCCGAGGTCGGCTTCGACCATGGGCAAAATTTGGTCGGCGGTGAACGCTTCGATATCCGGGTGGTACGGCAGGCCATGCGCGGCGAAGAACCCGGAATAGAACTCGAACGATTTGGTATCGGCGCCGAGCGAGATGAGCGGGAATTCTAAGAACTCCTCAAGCTTTACTTGGCGGTTTGTGAGCGTTTTGAAAAACGGTGAACATACGGCATACTCGTGGATGGGCCGGACAGGTGTTTCGGTGAGCGAGGCGGACGGTGCGGTGGGGGTGGTGACGACGGCAATATCCGCTGTGCCCTCTTTTAACGCGGCGATAGCCTGCGGCGTGGAGTGGTTGCTGATACGGATATGGATGCCGGGGTGGAGAAGGCGGAATTCTTTGAGCACGGGCAGCAGCAGGCAGCGCAGCGCGACCTCGCTTGCGGCGACGCACACGGTGCCGGTTTGCAGCGTGCGGCTCTCGGTAATCTCCGCTTCGCCGGCTTCAATATGCTCGAACGCGATGCGCACGTGGGCGTACAAGCGCTCGCCCTCCGGCGTCAATTTCATGCCGCGGTTTGTGCGCAGAAACAGTGGACACCCGAGTTCGCCTTCCAGGTTTTTGATGGCGCGCGTCATGTTCGGCTGGTTATTTAAAAGCTGCTTTGCGGCCTGCGAGAGGTTACCGTATTTTGCAACGTAATAAAAAATTCGATAGTAATCATAACTGATGTACATGTTGGCCCTGTTCCCCTTGCTATATCATAACGATATTTTAGATATATAGATTATAGATTTTACACATGAATATAAGAGTATTATAATGGTAACGCTGTGGGAAGTCAAGATGATTTCGCGCAGATTTTGTGCTGAAAAGCGTAGATAAAAAGCGGCGTTTCAAGGTTTTGTGCGCCAAACGAAGAAGGCTATAAAATGGAAGCGGTAGTTTTTGAAATCATTATGGGTATTTTCTTTGACGCAGGTATGCTGGCGATGGTGGTGCATGCAGCGCAGCACATCGGCGAGGATACCGGTCGCGTTCGCTTTACGGCGGCTGTATTTGCGATTGGCTTTTTCCTTGGGATGATTGCAAAATGCGTTGTGGGCGGCAGTTACATTGCGCTTGCCCTGTATGCGCTCGGCTTTGTGCTCTCGTACACGGCGGTCGTTTTCACTGTGCCGGAAAAGGAGCACGCCTATGAAGGTCGCTGAGCCGTTTCATCTGCACGGACAGATGTCCGACAGCTTCCGCGCGGCAGTGTTCATCATTCTCTCCGGCGGATTTCAGGACGCATATACCTACTTTTGTCGCGGCGAGGTTTTTGCCAACGCGCAGACGGGCAACATTGTTTTTTTGAGCACGGCGCTGTTCCAGAAGGACTGGCCGAACGTGGTGAAGTACCTTATCCCGGTGGTATCATTTTTAATCGGTACAGCGGCCGCGGAGCTGATACACATTTGTTTTAAGACGTATGAGAAAATCCACTGGCGGCAGATCATTTTGTTCTGCGAGATCGTGTTTTTGCTTGTCGTCGGCTTTTTGCCGGCATACTTTGAACCGCTTGCGAACGCGATGGTCTCATTTGTATGTGCCATGCAGGTGCAGACGTTCCACAAGGTGCGCGGCCACGCGTATGCAAGCACGATGTGCATCGGCAACATGCGCTCCGGCACCGAGGCACTGTGCGCGTATTTCAGAACGCGGGATAAAGAGATTTTGCAGAAATCGCTGACGTATTTCGGTGTTATTTTTGTGTTCGGCATCGGCGCCGGCCTTGGCAGCCTGATGAGTGGCCTGCTTGGGACAAAGGCCATTTGGTGTTGCTGTGTATCTTTGCTCGTTAGTTTTGTAATGATGTTTGTCCCCGAAAAAAACGGATAACCCATCTTCTGCGTTTTCCCCTTGCAGAGAAGTTATAACCCCACCGTGCCATACGGGCCCTGAAAGCTCCCGTGTGGTGCGGTGGGATTTTTATAAGTAAAAATCCTCTCGGGTCATGTATGATTTGGTAGGATGAAGTGAACCGAGGAAACGGTTCGGGGATTTGTCAAGCGGGGGATTGGGATTGAGCATAGCAAAAGAGCTGCCTCTAAAGAGACAGCTCTTTTTTGGTGGAAACGCGCGGGCTCGAACCGCGGACCTCCTGCGTGTGAAGCAGGCACTCTAACCAGCTGAGCTACGCTTCCATATCAACTGTATTATGTATTCTACCACAGAAAATGGGATTTGTCAAACGCTAATTTGGGGATGACGTGATTTTTGCGGAGGGATTTACAGAAAGTTTCAGTAAACTTTCCTTTTTCCGACACTGTATTTAACGCGGGGGCAGTATACTGAAAACACAGAATGCACGGGGAACGCCGCAAGTGGGCTGAAATGCGGCGGAGAAGCTTGCCTTTATGTGGGTTTTATCGGAGATTAGTTATTGAAACTATACAAACCGAAGTGAGTTTTCATAGATTATTGTTAGAAATTAGCTAAAAACCCTTGAACTTTTTTCTTGTTGTGGTATTATTAGTATAAACATTGGTGCAGAGCGTCTTTTATTAAATTGAACGGCACGGAAAATAGGAAAATAAGACGCTGTGCGGCAAAAAATTCGGACGGACTGCGGGTGCAAAAATGAGAATGGCATGCACCGCCGGCGTTTGCCGGGTTGTTCCGAATGGAAAGGACAGGACGTATGAGTGAGATGATAAACAAAACGGCGCCGGAAGGCAATGTTCCGCTTTATTTGTTCCGCAGCGGCAAAAACAGCCATTCCTACGAATACATGGGTGTGCACAACACGGTGAAGGACGGGAAGGCATGCACCGTGTGCCGCGTATGGGCGCCGAACGCGCAGGCAGTTGCCATTACCGGTGATTTCTGTGAATGGGATCCGGAAAAGTATCCGCTTACAAAGATCGACGACGCAGTTTGGGAGGGCTATACGGACGAACCCTTAAAGGAATTTGACGCGTATAAGCTCGTCATTACGGCGGAGGACGGCACGGTGACGTACAAGGCCGACCCGTATGCGTTCCACGCAGAGACACGTCCGGGCACGGCTTCCCGCTACTACGACATTTCGGGGTACAAGTGGAACGACGGCCGCTGGTTTGAGCACAAGAAAAAATACCCGCATTATAACCAGCCGGTGAACATCTACGAGATGCACGCAGGCTCCTGGCGCAAATATGCGGACGGCAGCGTGTTCTCTTACGACAAGCTCGGTGACGAGTTGATTCCGTATGTGCAGGAAATGGGCTTTACGCATATTGAGTTGATGCCGTTGACGGAATACCCGTTCGACGCTTCCTGGGGCTATCAGGTGACGGGCTACTTTGCGCCGACCTCCCGCTACGGCACGCCGAAGGACTTTATGCGCTTTATCGACCGCTGCCACCAAGCGGGCATCGGCGTGATTATGGACTGGGTGCCGGGACACTTCCCGCGCGACGAGGCCGGCCTTGCAAAATTTGACGGCATGCCGTGCTATGAATATGCAGACCCGAGAAAGGGCGAGCACAAGGAGTGGGGCACGCTGGTATTTGACTACGGCCGCACGGAAGTCATCAGCTTTTTGATGAGCAGCGCACTGTTCTGGGTGAAGGAATACCACATTGACGGCTTGCGCGTGGACGCTGTGGCCTCAATGCTGTACCTTGACTACAACCGCAAGGACGGCGAGTGGATCCCGAATAAGAACGGCGGCAAGGAAAATCTGGAGGCCATTGCGTTCTTACAAAGACTGAACGAGGCGGTTTTCGCCGAGGTGCCGGAGGTCATGATGATTGCCGAAGAAAGCACCGCGTGGCCGATGGTGACGAAGCCGACTTACATGGGCGGTCTCGGATTCAATTATAAATGGAACATGGGCTGGATGAACGACATGTTGCGCTACATGTCTTTGGATCCGCTGTTTAGAAAGGGCAGCCACAACAGCCTGACGTTCTCGTTCTTCTATGCGTTCTCCGAGAATTTCATTTTGCCGATCTCGCACGATGAGGTCGTTTACGGCAAGGGTTCTCTCTATAATAAGATGCCGGGCACGCCGGAGGAAAAGGCTGCAGGCGTACGCTGCTTTGCGACCTACATGATGGCACACCCGGGCAAAAAATTGCAGTTTATGGGCACGGAGTTCTCGCAGCACGACGAGTGGAACTTTAACGAAGAACTCGAGTGGAATTTGCTGCAATACCCTGAGCACCAGATGGCGCAGACGTTCTTTAAAAAGCTCAACGCGTTCTACCTCGGCCGTTCCGAGCTGTGGGAGATTGATTTCTCATGGGAGGGCTTCTCGTGGATCTCGAACGACGACGACAGCCAGAGCGTCATTGCGTTCCGCCGCTTTGACCGCGAGGGCAACGAACTGATTGCCGTGTGCAATTTCCTGCCGGTCCGCCGCGAGAATTACTGCATCGGCGTGCCGTACGCGGGCGTTTACGAAGAGGTGTTTACTTCCGACGCTGCGGAGTTTGGCGGCACGGGCTTTACGAACGGCAGCAACATCCGCACCGTGGATGAAGCGATGCACGGCTTTGAGCAGAGCATTTCGCTGACGCTGCCGGAGAACACGGTATTCTTCCTGCGCTGCAAGCGTAAGGCGGCAAAGAAGCCCGCTGCGAAGACGACAAAGACGACGGCAAAGAAGCCCGCAGCCAAAAAGGCGGCCGGCACAAAAGCCGCAAAGAAAAAAGCCTGATTCATTTTACATGAAACAATATACGGGCGGCGGCAAAATGCCGGAACGCTCGAAATCTACCAGAGAGGGGATCATCAGTCATGTTACCTAAGCAAGAAGTAGTTGCAATGCTGCTGGCAGGCGGCCGTGGCAGCCGTCTCGGTGTTCTTACCAAGAACCTCGCAAAGCCGGCTGTTCCGTTTGGAGGCAAGTACCGTATTATCGACTTTCCGCTTTCCAACTGTGTGAACTCCGGCATTGAGACCGTGGGTGTTCTGACACAGTATCAGCCGCTCGAGCTGAACGAATACATCGGTTCCGGCCAGCCGTGGGATCTCGACAGTATGAACGCCGGCGTACATATTTTGCAGCCGTATGAGCAGAGCAGCGGCTCTGACTGGTACAAGGGCACGGCAAATGCCATTTACCAGAATATCCCGTTTATTGAGCGCTACAACCCGGATTACGTGGTTGTGCTGAGCGGCGACCACATCTACAAGATGGATTACTCCAAGATGATTGCGTATCACAAGGAGCACGATGCGGCCTGCACCATCGCCGTTTACGAAGTGCCGATGGAGGAGGCTTCCCGCTTCGGTATTCTGAACACGAACCCGGACGGCTCTATTTACGAATTTGACGAGAAGCCGGCTGTGCCGAAGAGCAACAAGGCTTCCATGGGCATTTACGTCTTCTCCTGGAAGAAGCTGCGCGCGTATCTGGAAGCGGACGAGAAGGACCCGAACTCCTCGAATGACTTCGGTAAGGATGTGCTGCCCACCATGCTGAACGCAGGCGAGCGTATGTTTGCGTACCGCTTTGAGGGCTACTGGAAAGACGTCGGCACGATTGACAGCCTGTGGGAATCCAATATGGACCTTTTGAACCCGAAGACCGGTCTTGACCTTTCCCGCGAAGACTGGAAAATTTATTCCAGAAACCCGGTCATGCCGCCGCATTACATTGCAAAGGGCGCAAAGGTGCAGAACTCACTCGTAGCAGAGGGCTGCAACGTATACGGCGATCTTGAGTTCTCCGTATTGTTCCACGGCGTTTATGTGGCGCCGACCGCGACTGTGACGGACTCCATCGTGATGCCGGGCGCTGTGATTGAAGAAGGTGCGAAGGTACAGTATGCGATCGTGGCGGAGAACGCCGTCATCGGCAAGAACTGCGTCATCGGTAAACGCCCGGAGGACATGGAAAACAGAGACGATTGGGGCGTGGCGGTCGTAGGCCCGGACTGCAAGCTCTCTGAGGGCACCGTTGTGGCGCCGAAGGAAATGATCGATAAGGAGGCGCAGGCATAATGTTTGGAAATAATGTTTTGGGCATCATCTTTGCCTATGCACACGAAGAAAGAGTACGCGACCTGACGGAACTGCGCGTGATGGCTTCCGTGCCGTTCGGCGGCCGTTACCGTTTGGTTGACTTCACCCTCTCCAACATGGTGAACTCCGGCCTCAACAAGGTCGGCATCATCACGGAGGATAACTACCAGTCCTTGATGGACCACCTCGGCTCCGGCAAGGCATGGGACCTTTCGAGAAAGCGCGAGGGTCTGTACCTGCTGCCGCCGTTCGGCAAATCGACTTCGAGAACCGACGGCAAGATCGAATCGCTCGATTCCATTCGCCGCTTCCTGAAAAATTCCCTTGAGGAATATGTGATTCTCTCCGATTGCGATATGGTCTGCAATATCGATTACCGCGAGGCACTGGAGCAGCATGTGCGCCAGAACGCGGACATTACGGTCATTTACCGCCATGGCACTTCGCCGGACGTAGACCGCAACAACATCTATATGGTAGACCCCGAGAACCGCATTCGCGAGCTGCTTCTGCACCGCGGAAGCGAGCACGGTGTGAATTACGGCATCGGCATGTATATCCTTAGCCGCGAACTGCTGCTTCAGCTCGTTGAAGGATGCATGAGCCGCAACGAATATGACTTTGATAAAGATATGGTTCAGCGCGTAATTCCCGAACTGCGCGTGATGGGTTATGAATTTAAGGGCATTGCATATCAAATTTCCTCGTTTGAAGCGTACTTTAACGCTAACATGGGTTTGATGGATCCGCGCGTGCGCGCAGAGCTGTTCAATCCGAACCGCCCGATCTACACGAAGGTGCGCGATGATATGCCGGCGAAATACGGTTTGAATTCGTATGCCACCAACTGTCTTGTTGCAGACGGCTGCGTGATAGACGGTGAAGTGGAAAATTGTGTGCTGTTCCGCGGCGTGAAGATCGGCAAAGGCGCGAAGGTCCGCAACTGCGTTATCATGCAGGACACGGTCATCGGCGCGAACAGTCGGCTCGATTATGTTGTGGCGGACAAGAACGTGGAGATTGAAGAGAACCGCACGCTGATGGGCTATCAGACCTACCCGGTGTACATTGCAAAGGAAAGCAAGGTCTAAGCTGCCCCGAAAAACGAAGGAAAGGAAAGCGGTGTAATTGATATGAAAGTTTTGTTTTGTGCCAGTGAAGCGTTGCCTTTTGCCGCAACGGGCGGCCTTGCAGACGTAGCGGGTTCTTTGCCGCAGGCGCTGCGCGCACGTCTGATTGGCTGCCGCGTGGTGATGCCGCTGTATGAAAGCGTGCCGCAGGAATTACGCGACAACATGAAGTTTTTAACAAGCATCAGTGTGCCGGTGGCTTGGCGTCGCCAGTATTGCGGTATTTTTGAGGCGAAGGTAGGCAATGTCATTTACTACCTTATCGATAACCAGTACTACTTTAAGCGCCAAGGACTTTACGGTCACTTTGACGACGCGGAGCGCTTTGCGTTCTTCTCCCGTGCCGTTTTGGAGATGCTGCCGTACATTGAATTTAAGCCTGATGTGATCCACGCGAACGACTGGCAGACGGCGCTGGTGCCGATCTACTACCGTTTGTTCTATGCAAACAACGACTGGTACAGCGGCATTAAGACGCTGTTCACCATTCACAATATCCAGTATCAGGGCCAGTACGGCTTTGAGATTCTGGAGGACGTTTTCGGTATTCCGAAGAGCGAGCAGAGCTTACTTGAATACAACGATTGCGTGAACCTGATGAAGGGCGCGATTGAGAGCGCGAACTGGGTCTCTACCGTGAGCCCGACGTACGCGAAGGAAATTCTTGATCCGTGGTTCGCCCACAAGCTGGACCCGATTTTGCGCGAGCGCGCTTGGAAGCTTTCCGGCATTTTGAACGGCATTGACGTGGTGGGCTATGACCCGGCGACGGACAAGAACCTGTATGAGACGTATGACGCAAAGCACCTGGAGGGCAAAGCCGTCAACAAGGCAAAGCTGCAGGAGCGCCTCGGCCTTGCCGTTGACCCGGATGTGCCGCTCATCGGTATGGTAACGCGCCTTGTCTCCCACAAGGGCCTTGACCTTGTAAAGGGCGGCGTGGACAATATCATGACGTACTCGAATGCGCAGTTTGTGGTCCTTGGCAGCGGCGACTGGGAGTATGAGCAGTTCTTTAAAGAGATGCAGGCGAAATATCCGGGCAGATTTGTGCTGTGCCAGGGCTTTGTGCCGGAGCTTGCGCGCAAGATCTACGGCGGCTCCGATATTTTCCTGATGCCGAGCAAGAGCGAGCCGTGCGGTCTTTCACAGATGGTGGCGCTGCGCTACGGTTCCATTCCGGTCGTACGCGAAACGGGCGGCCTGAAGGACTCCATTACGGACAGCGGCGACGGCAAGGGCAACGGCTTCACGTTCCAGACGTATGACACGCAGGATATGCTGAACTCCGTGCACCGCGCGATCTACGCGTACAACGAGAGCAAGGACGGCTGGAAGGTGCTTGTGGAGCGCGCAATGGCGTGCGACAACAGCTGGGGCCGCTCCGCAAACGATTACATTCGTTTGTATAAGCAGCTCATCAACAGCTGATCTTCTAAAACGTCTTTCGAGAAACAAGACGGAGTTTTGCACGACCGTTTGATTAGGTATCGTAGAAAATGGAAAATGCCCTGCTTGTGTTTTTTAGGCACAGGCAGGGCATTTTTGCGTTTTTATGTTTTGGTTATTTCTCTTCCGGGTAGCGGACGGGGACAAACTTTGCGCGGTTCATGAGGGGGTGCTCGAGGCGGATGGCACCGTCGTGCGGGCACGCCATGACGCATGCGCCGCAGTAGTAGCACTCGCCGGGGTAGAGCACGATGGGGTGCTTGCCTTTTTCGGGCGAGGGGATGAGGATATCCACCTGACAGATGTTGACGCAGGCGTTGCAGCCGACGCATTTTGTTTCATCATAAAGAATCGGGTGTGTGCTGCACGGCACGGGCTCTGCCGTGAGAATTTTGTTTTGAAGCTCGCTCATTTCCGATACGCCCCCTTCTGCTCGGTTCTGATGTAATCCCCGTTGCGCTTTTCGTACTCGGTCTCGAGGTCGCCGAAATAGTAGAGCGGATGGCTGCCGTAGATGACTTCGCCGTTTTCTTGTCGGACGGTGATGAAGCGGCGGTCGCGCTCGGGGTCGGTCTCGGTGCTGTCCGTGCGCTTGAAAAACAGCGGCTCGGACGATGTTTTGCGGGAGAGGCAGGCGTGCAAAATTAACTTGGAGACGGTCAAAATGTCAAAGACCTCGTGCGCGCGCATGAGCTCGTGCGGGTTTTTGCAGCTGATCTGCGGGACGATCTCGGTTTCAAAACTTTCGAGCAGGTCGAGACCCTCATGCAAAAGCGCATCGCACTTTACGCCGCCGCAGTAGTTCTGCATGGCTTTAGAGATGGCCATGTTGAGTTCGCGCCAATCCATGCCGTCTTCGCGGCGGATGGGGGCGAGCAGGCGTTCGCGCTCGGCTGCGGCTTCCGCTTCATTATAGTCGGGCAGGGTATCGAGTGTTTTGGCAGCTGCGGCGGCTTTGCGGCCGGCGTAGTAGCCCGTGGCGCAGGCGAAACCGGCGCAGTCCGAAGCGTAGAGCTGGTCGCCGGCGGCGTAGATGCCGTCGATGTTCGTTTTGAGGTCCCAATCGTGCCAAATGCCGCCCGGCGCGCCGAACAGCTGCCGTTCCTGCTCAAGGAAATTTGCGGACTGCCAGCCCGTGCCGTAGCTTTGCAGCATGTGTTTTTTGGGGTCAAATCCGCGCTCCGTGTAATTTTTGAGGATCGGAATTTTTGTTTTGCCCTCTTCGCCGACCATCATGCCCCAGATGACGCGGCGCTCCGCGTCGGGCATACGGCTGAGGTCTGCGTAGAACGGCAGTTGGTAGCCGCGGCGCATGAGCTCTTCAAAATCGAGCGTTTCGGGGCCGCGGTACTCGTACTTGGGGTTATCGATGACGCCGCCCTTTAAGAAAAACTTCTGGCCGGGAGCGGGGTAGTAGCGCTCGGAGACGGTTTTAAGCTCATTGCCGTCGCGGTCGACGTAGGGGATTTCCACGCCGCGGGCGTCGACCATCGTTGCGGCATACCACGTGTTGTGGTTATTGCCTGCGCCGTAGGGCGGAAAGCTGCGGCCGGCGGCGGAGAACTCGCCCTTGACGGATTTTTCCATCATGGTGAACTCGATGCCGGCCTTGTAGCCCATGGCGTGGCCACTGCCGATGCTCTGCATGGGGCGGAACTCGCACAGGCCGGTCATATCCGGGTTAAAAAGCCAGACGCGCGCCGGGCGGCTCATGGTGAGGACAGTCTCTTTGGCGCGGAGGATGTAGAACTTGCCGGTGCGCACGTCCATGGCGCAGGCGCCCGCACCATGCTTTTTGCCGTTCCGGGCGGTAGTGAGCAATGCGGTGGCTTCGGTGCGGTCAAGCACTTTCACGCCGAGGCGCAGAAGCTCCTTGAAAAGAGCGGGCTTAAAGGTGCTTCCCCAGACGCGCAGAGTGAATTTGTTTTTATAATCGTAGGCGAACATCAGCTTCGTTTCGTCGTCGCGGAACTCTGCGCCCTTGAATTCATCGTCGGTGTCGCGGACTTTGCCGCCGAACGACTCAAGGTCTAATAGACGGTCGTAGCCCTCGCGGCACTCGATGTAGTGCGCGATGCCGTTAGAGTAGCCGCACTGCTCATCGACGTACGCTTCGGCGATTTCCTTCGGCGTGACGGTGGAGCAGGGGTTCGTACAGGCGGATTCCCAATGGTCGAAACCGGTGCCTGCGCTGCCGCTGCGGGCGGTGGCACCTTTTTCCACTAAGATGACGGACTGTCCGCGCCGTGCCGCCGCGATGGCTGCATAGCAGCCGGCAAGGCCGCCGCCGAGCACCAAAACGTCGCAGGAAAGCGTTTCGGTGATGTCTAATTCATTTTTATATGGCCAGTTATAGGTCTGCAAAGCAGATCCCTCCTTGTTTGAGTGTGAAAAGCGGAGCTTCAGCAAAGTTTTAGGCGGTGTGCGTCTTTTTATGCTTTGCGTGCCTGTATGCGAGCAGGCAGATGATGCTGCCCAGTACCACGAGCGCCAAGATCATCAAAGCGCAGTGCATGAAAAAGGTATCGGGCAAAATGGTGATGACGGGGTCTGTTGCGGCATCGAAGATCCAATAGTTGTTATGGAAGACAATCTTATGGAATAGGACGAACACCGTTTCCCAGTTTAAGGCGATGAGTACACCGAGCGCTGCGGGAATGGCGACCGTTAAAATGCCGGAAAGCAGCAGATACCCCGGGTTCTTTTTAAAATGGCGGTAGATGATGCCCACAAGGCTCAAAATGCCGCTGATGATGAGCGTGATCTCGAAGACGCCGAACACGTTTTTGACTTCTTCAAAATGGATGCGGCCGCTCTCGCTCATGGCGAGCGTGGGGAAATTCAGGACCTTCGTGCCGAAAATGGAGTTGTAATCGATGAGCACGTTGTAGTTCTGCAAAATTTCCTCGCGCGGCAGGCCGGACATGGCGGTGATGTTTAAATGGTCAACGTCAAAATAATAGAGCGGACGGAAATTGAGCGTGAAGACGACAGCGGCGCTGATGATGAACAGTACGAGCGCGACGGCGAGCACGATATTGAAAACGACCGCCAACGGGGATTTTTGAAGTTTATCAGACACGGGAAATACCTCCGAATTTTTTATCTTGCAAAGGCAGACCCGCACGGTGCTTTCTGCGGGGACATGCCCTCCGGGATGGGCTTTTCTAATTTTTTTGTGGAGACAAACGTCATGTGGTGTCCCTCCTTTTTTGAAATTATAGGAAACATGGTAGCACAATCCCTGCAAAATCGCAAGGAAAACGCGCAAAAAGACTATTTGATAACGCGATACTTGCCGAAGCGCTGTCCGTTTGACGTAAAGCAGATGACGCGCATGACGGAGATTAAGGATTGCTTCGGTGAATGCGTTTAAAAACAGGATAGATATGAGAAAACCGCCGCATACCGAAATTTTTCCGGTATGCGGCGGTTTTGTGCTTTTTATGATTCTTTGACGAGCACATCGATGACTTCTGCGATGTACATTTCGTGGTAATCCTTGTCCGGGTACCAGCGTCCGTCTACGGTTTCGTCGAGGAACTGCTCGGGTCTTAACGGCGTGCGGCTCATTTTGCGGCAGACGAGCACGAGCTCCGCTTCTTCAAAATACGCATTGCCGTTTGTGAACGCCGGGGTGAAGCCGACTTTTTTGACTTTGTCTTCATCGCGGCCGGAAACTTTACCGAGGTAGGAGAGTGCGTCTTTTTTCTCTGCGGGGTAGAACGAGAGCGTGAAAGTATCGCGGGTATCGACAAACTCTTTCGTGTAGCGCTGCGGGCGGATATACACGGTGACGGACGGCTTGCCCCACATGAAGCCCATGGCGCCCCAGGAGACGGTCATGGTGTTGAATCCGTTTTCATCGCCGGCGGTGAGCAAGGCCCACTCTTTGCCGATTTTTGTGAACGGGTTTAAAGACAGGGAGTCATACGGTACGGAACGAAATGTCATTTAAAACAGTCCTTTCGGAAAAGATTTACAGAAGTCAGGCGGTCTGCTTTTGCGGACCGCGGTTAATAACGCGTTTGATGGTGAGTGCGTAGACCAAAATGGAGACGAGCGGCGGGAAAATATCCGAGATGGGCTCGCAGAAGAAGATCTGCTCGATAGGCAGGAAGCGCGGCAGAATGAAAATGCACGCAAAGAAGACGACCTTGCGAAAGACCGAAAGCGGCAGCGCGATTTTGACGACGCCCATGCCCGTAAAGCCGTCCACAATCTCGTACTGCATGCCAAGCAACACGGTGCCGAGCGTGTAAATACGGATGAGCCGCGCCGTCATGGCAATGTATTCGGGTTCTTTGGTGAAAATGCCTGCAAAAAGATGCGGGATGGTCTGCGCGGCGAGCGTCATGAGGGCGCAAAAGCTGACCGCGATGACGAAGATGTACCGCTGCGCGCGAAGGACTTTCTCCGGACGGCGTGCGCCTAAATTGTAGCCTAAAATGGTCTGCGTGCCCATGGTGAGGCCGCCGAGCGGCATGGTGATGAGCAGCTCGAAGCTTTGCACGATGGTGTTGCAGGTGAGGAGCATGTCGCTGTTGTCGCCGCCGTAGCGCTGAAGCATCATGTTGAGCGAGATGAGCATGACGTTATCGAAAAGAATAATGAGGAACGCGCTCATGCCGATGCTCGTCACACGGCCGATGACTTTTAAATCGTATCCGCCAAATGTGATGGGAACTTCGATGTGTTTGCCGAACAGGACGCACAGCACGAACGCGCAGCTTGCAACCTGCGAAATGACCGTGGCGATGGCCGCACCTGCGACGCCCATATGGAGAGCGAAGATAAAAATGGGGTCGAGCACAATGTTGATGATGGCGCCGATTAAAACGGAGAGCATGCCGCTGCGGCTGTGGCCCTGTGTGATGATAAACTGGTTCATGCCTGTGGCGGTGAGGGCGAAGACCGTGCCGATAAGATAGAGCGAAAAGTAGGTCTCGGCGTAGGGGTAAACGGCCTCGGTCGCGCCAAACGTGAGCAAAATGGGGCGGCGGAAGATATATGCCAGCACCGTGACGGGCACAGCGAGGGCCAAAATGTACACGAAGCAGTTTGCGATGACTTTTTTAGCGGCGTCTATGTTCTTTTCGCCAAGATTGATGCTGACAAGCGGCGCGCCGCCGATGCCGACGAGAAACGCAAACGACGAGATGAGCGTGACGATGGGGCCGCACACGCCGACGCCCGCGAGCGCCTGCGTGCCGTTGCTCGGAATATTGCCGATGTACATACGGTCTACAATGCTGTACAGTACGCTGACGAGCTGCGAGAGCATGGAGGGAACGGCCAAGGTCCAGACGAGACCTTTGATGTTATCCGATCCGAGGTCGTTTGTGAATTTCAAGGAAAAGCGCCTCCTCAGTGCTCGTGGCAGACTTGAAAAATATAGAACTTGAGGTAATAGGATTCGTCGGCACTCCACAAAATGGGATGATCAGGCGACTGGGTGCGGAACTCCACCTGACGCAGGCGGCAGTGCGCGGCACGCGCGGCCTGCCCAATGGTCTGGGCGAAGAGCTCGGCGTTCATGTAGTGCGAGCAGGAGCAGGTGGCAAGGTAGCCGCCGTCCTTGACGAGCTTCATGCCGCGCAGGTTAATCTCGCGGTAGCCCTTGACGGCGTTTTTAATGGCGTTTTTGGATTTTGTGAACGCCGGGGGATCGAGAATGACGACGTCGAACTGCTTGCCCTCGTTTTCGAGCGCGGGGAGCAGGTCAAAAACGTCGGCGCACTTGAACTCGACCGTATCGGAAAGATTATTTAGAGCGGCGTTTTTCTGCGCCTGCGCGACGGCGAGCTCGGACGCGTCTACACCAAGGACGTGCTTTGCGCCCGCGATGCCGGCGTTCAGCGCGAAGGAGCCCGTGTGTGTGAAGCAATCGAGCACATCCATATCCTTGCAGATACGCTGCATGGCGAGACGGTTATATTTTTGGTCGAGGAAAAAGCCGGTCTTCTGGCCGTCTTTAACGTCCACGATGTAGCGCACGCCGTTTTCGACGATCTCGACATCGGTGTCGAATTCGTCGCCGATGAAGCCCTTTTTGCGGTCCATGCCTTCTTTTAATCGCTCTTTGGCGTCGCTGCGCTCGTACACGCCGCGAATTTTGATGCCGTCTTCGAGCAGGGCTTTCTTTAAGATGTCAACGATCTGCAGCTTCATTTTATCGATGCCGAGCGCGAGAGACTCGACGACGAGGACATCGGAGAATTTATCGATGACAAGGCCGGGCAGGAAATCCGCTTCGCCGAAAATGACGCGGCAGGCGGAGGTATCGACCGTGCGCTTGCGGTATGCCCAGGCGTTGCGCACGCGCATCTCGAGGAACGCGTCGTCAATCTCCTGTGACGCATCGCGGGTGAGCATGCGGATGCGGATCTTGGAGTTCTGGTTGATGAAGCCGCGGCCGAGCGGGCAGCCGTTTTGCTCCTGCACGGTGACGACGGCGCCGTTTTTGAACGTGCCGTGGATGCTTTCGATCTCGTTGTCATAGATCCAAAGACCGCCCGCTTTGAAAGCGCGGCCTTCGCCTTTTTTGAGTGTTACAATAGTTTCGTTCATAGATGGGTTCCTTTTATATAGTTGAGATGGGGGAGCTTTTTCTAAAGGCTTGCAGGGCAAGCCTTTCAAGGGACCCCCTAATGGAGTCCCTTGCGGTTCAACTGTCCACCGGACAGTTCTAGCAATGCGAAGCATTGCTTACTATCACTTCTGATTTTTGGGTAGGAAAAAGGGTTTCGTCGTCTGCGGACGACGACCAAAGGTTTCACCTTTGGAAGCCGACCGACTTTTTGAAAAAAGTTGGATCAAAAACTTTTAACCAACGCTTTCGGAGAGATTGGCGTTCGCTTTTTCCGCTTCGATCTGCTTTGTGACTTTCTTAATGCAGTGCAGGCAGGTAGGGGTGATGTAGAGCACGGCGGCGATCCACGCGGTTTGATCCGAGAAACAGATAGCCGTATAGCCGAACGCGCCGACAAAGCCGAGGCTGACGATGGAGCGTGCGAACATTTCCGTTACGCCGGAGAATACCGCGCGGCCGGAGAAGCCGATGCCCTGCGTCGCCATGCGGCAGATGTTGAGGATGCCGAGACTCCAGAAGAAGTAGCCCATGCAGCGCAGATATTTTGCGGAAGCGTCGAGCACGTCGCCTGCACTCGATTCAACAAAGAGCATGGACATGCTGCGGCCGAAGAAGATCATGACAAGGCCGATGCAGAAGCCGTAGGCGACGCCGACGATGACGCCGAGCCGTACGCCCTGCCGAATGCGCTCCGGCTTTTTTGCACCGAGATTCTGACCGCAGAAGACGGAAACAGCAGAGCCGAGGGCATCAAACGGGCACATGCAGAACTGCTTCAGGCGCATACCGGCCGTGAAGCCCGAAACGTACACGCTGCCGAGACCGTTGTTCGCCGCCTGCATGACCATGCTGCCGATGGCCGTGATGGAGGTTTGAAGCCCCATGGGGATGCCCATGACGACGAGGTCACGGATGGATTCGGCATCCGCTTTGCAGTCTGCGCGGGAAAGCGTGAGGAGCGGCACGCGGAAGCGGATATAGATGAGGCACAAAATGCCGCTGACCGCCTGCGCTGCGATGGTGGCGATAGCCGCGCCCGCAACGCCCCACTTGAAGACAATGATGCAGAGCAGGTCAAGACCGATATTCAGGACGGTCGAGATGGCGAGGAACAGGAACGGCGTGCGGCTGTCACCGACGGAGCGCAGGATGCTGGAGAGCAGATTGTATAATAAGGTAAAGGGGATGCCGAGGAAAATGACGATGAGATACGCGTAGGCGTCGTCAAAAACATCCTGCGGCACGGAGAGCATTTGTAAAATGAGCGTGCAGCACAGAGAACATACCGCCGTGATGAGCACCGCGAATAAGGCGGTAAGCAGCACGGAGTTGAAAATGTACGAACGCATTTTATCAAGACGCTCTGCGCCGAAGCTTTTGGCGATGGGGATACCGAAGCCGATGCAGATGCCGATGCAGAAACCGAGTACCAGAAACTGCACGCTGCTTGTAGCGCCGACGGCGGCGAGTGCGCCGGTGCCGAGCACACGGCCGACGATGGCGGCGTCAACCAGATTATACATTTGCTGCAAGAGGTTGCCGAACAAAAGCGGCACCGCAAATTGCAGGATAAGCTTGAGGGGCTTACCCTCTGTCATGCTTTTTGTCACGAAAATCACCCGAAAATACATAGTCTCTTTTCAACCTTCTTATTTTATCATACCTTTTTTATTTTGGCTATGGCAGAACTGCGGATTTTGCACGTTGTTTTCCACACTTTTTGCGTGAATTGCGGAAAAAGCGCCCGATTTGCGAAAAAAGGAAAAACGGTGGGAGAAAAGGAGTTTCCTGCAAAACTTACAAAAGAAAAATTTTGACAAGGCGGTCGAAAAGCATTGACAACGGGGAAAGCGGGTGTTATAATCTATTCAATTTCATAACAAAAAGCGATGACGAAGACTGTCTGTGCAGAGCTGTTTCAGAGAGCCGGTGGCAGGTGTGAACCGGTGCAGAGATGCAGAGATTTCTCCCTTCCGAGCCGGATGCCTGAACAGCGAATTCAGTAGGGTATCCCGTGATTGCTACGTCAGTGCATAGAAGTTATTGGACTTCGAAGAGTGGCGGAGGTTCTCCGCAATTTGAGTGGTACCGCGAGTGCATAATTTAGTTATTACACCCGTCTCAAAGCATAAACGGCTTTGAGGCGGTTTTTTTACACTTCAAAGCGGAAGAACAAGGCAACAAGCTGCAAGTTTGAAAGCGCAAACTTTCAAATTCATAAGGCTTTAAACCGAACACAGCAGGAAAGGCAGAAGAACATGTTATCACTAGACAAAGTATTTGATGCACAAACCGTTCTAAAGAGCATCATCCGCGAAACAAACGTCGTGAAGACCTACGGCATCGCGCCGGATTGCGACCTGTACCTAAAGCCCGAGAATTTGCAGATCACCGGCTCTTTTAAGGTGCGCGGCTCTGCGTATAAGATCTCCCAGCTTTCCGCAGAAGAGAAAGCGAAAGGCGTTATTGCCTGTTCTGCGGGCAACCACGCACAGGGCGTGGCGCTGGCGGCAACGAAAAACGGCATCAAATCGCTCATCTGTCTGCCGGACTCCGCACCGATCTCCAAGGTGGAGGCCACAAAGGGCTACGGCGCAGAGGTTTGCCTTGTGGAGGGCGTTTACGACGACGCGTATAACAAGGCGATTGAATTGAAAGAAAAAGAGGGCTATACGTTCGTGCACCCGTTTGACGACGAAGACGTTATCGCGGGCCAAGGCACCATCGCGCTGGAGGTTCTGAACGACCTTGACAACATCGATGCCATTGTGGTGCCGGTGGGCGGCGGCGGACTCATCTCCGGCATTGCGTATACCGCAAAGCACATCCGCCCGAGCGTGAAGGTGTACGGCGTACAGATGACCGGCGCACCGAGCATGTACAACTCCATTCACGACGGCAAGATCGAGACACTCGACACCGTGCAGACCGTAGCAGACGGCATCGCTGTAAAGCGCCCGGGTGACAACACGTTTGAGATCGTCAAAAAATATGTGGATGACATCGCGCTGGTGAGCGAGGACGAAGTTTCGAGCGCAATCTTGGCACTCATCGAAAAGCAGAAAATGATCGCGGAGGGCGCGGGCGCTGCTTCCGTTGCCGCCGTGATGTTCAATAAATTTGATTTAAAGGGCAAGCGCGTTGTGTGCATCGTCTCCGGCGGCAACATCGACGTGACGAGCCTTTCCCGCGTGATTGACCGCGGCCTGATGAACTCCGGCCGTTCCGCGAGCCTCCTCATCGAGCTTATCGATAAGCCCGGTCAGCTCAAGGAGATCTCTTCGATCATCGCGGACTGCGGCGGCAACGTGACCGGCGTGCACTATGAAAAGGGCAACACCGAAAGCATTAACGGCTGCTTCCTGCGCATCGAAATGGAGACGCGCGACAACAACCATGTGAAAACGATCAAAAACGCCCTGCGCGAAGCAGGCTTCAGAACCACCAAGGGTTGAGAGGAGAAAGCAAAATGATGGACGCAAGCAAATATAAGGTCGGGTACTTCCCGGTATCGAAAGAATATAACAAGTGGGTGGAAAAAGACCACATTGAAAAGGCGCCGATCTGGTGCAGCGTGGATATGCGCGACGGCAACCAGAGCCTTGTCATCCCGATGAGCCTTGAAGAAAAGCTTGAATACTACAAAGTGCTTTTGCAGGTCGGCTTTAAGGAGATCGAGGTCGGTTTCCCGGCGGCGAGCGAGACGGAATATGAGTTCCTCCGCACGCTGATCGACAACAACATGATTCCCGAGGACGTCACCGTGCAGGTGCTCACCCAGTGCCGCGAGCACATCATCCGTAAGACATTCGACGCGTGCAAGGGCGCACCGAGCGCGATTATCCACTTCTATAACTCGGTCAGCGTTGCACAGCGCGAGCAGGTGTTTAAGAAGTCCAAGGAAGAAATCAAGAAGATCGCCGTAGACGGCGCGAAGCTCGTCAAAAAGCTTGCGGCCGAATACGAAGGCAACTTCCGCTTTGAGTATTCTCCGGAGTCCTTTACGGGCACCGAGCCGGAATACGCGCTGGAGGTCAGCAACGCGGTTCTCGACGTTCTGGAGCCGAGCGAGACGAACAACGTCATCATCAATCTGCCGGTCACGGTGGAAATGAGCATGCCGCACGTGTATGCTTCGCAGGTCGAGTACATGAGCGAGAACCTCAAGTACCGTGAATTCGTGACTTTGTCTCTGCACCCGCACAACGACCGCGGCACGGGCGTTGCGGACACCGAACTGGCGCTCCTTGCCGGCGCAGACCGCGTAGAGGGTACACTGTTCGGCAACGGTGAACGTACCGGCAACGTGGATATCATTACGCTTGCGATGAACATGTACTCCCACGGTGTTGACCCGAAGCTTGACTTCTCCGACATGCCGTACCTTGTGGACGAATATGAAAAGTGCACGCGTATGCATGTGTACGAAAGAGCCCCGTATGCGGGCGCACTGGTGTTTGCGGCGTTTTCCGGCAGCCACCAGGATGCGATTGCAAAGGGTATGAAATACAGAGCGAAAAATAAGCTGCATCAATGGAACGTACCGTATATTCCGATCGACCCGAAGGACATCGGCAGAACGTACGACGCAGACGTTATCCGCGTCAACTCCCAGTCCGGCAAGGGCGGCATCGGTTATCTGCTGGAGCAGACGTACGGCTATAACCTGCCGCCGAAAATGCGCGAGCACTTCAGCTATCTGTGCAAGGATATTTCCGACCACGAGCACAAGGAACTGAAGCCGGATGAGGTTCTGAATATCTTTGAAGAGAACTACCTCAATCTGACGAACGGTGTTACCGTGACGGATTTTGAGTTTATGCGCGACAAGGACAACGTGAAGATCGGCATCACGTTCGCGAAGGACGGCGAAGAGACCGAGATGGAAGCGGAGGGCAACGGTTCCCTCAACGCGATCAACAACGCGCTGCGTGCGTACACCGGTGCAGAGTACACCCTGCAGGTCTTTACCCAGCACAGTATGCAGGGACAGGGCTCGCAGAGCGTGGCGGCTTCGTACATCGGCCTTGAAAAGGAAGACGGTTCGATGTTCTGGGGCGCAGGCACCGACACCGACGTTGTAAAGGCGAATACAAAGGCGCTGTTGAGCGCTTACAACAATATGATCAAAGGGGGAAACTAAAAATGAAAATGACCATGACGCAGAAGATTCTTGCGGCGCACGCGGGTCTCAGTGAAGTTACCGCCGGTCAGCTCATCAATGCAAAGCTGGATATCGTGCTCGGCAACGACATCACGACGCCGGTCGCGATCCATGAGTTTAAGAAAGCGGGCTTTACAGACGTTTTCGATAAGGACAGAGTGACGATCGTGCTCGACCACTTTGTGCCGAACAAGGATATTAAGGCGGCGGAACAGAGCAAGACGTGCCGCGAGTTTGCGTGCAGCCACTGCGTGAGCCACTTCTATGACGTGGGCAAGATGGGCATTGAGCATGCGCTTTTGCCGGAGCAGGGCATTGTGACCGCCGGCGACTGCATCATCGGCGCGGACAGCCACACCTGTACCTACGGTGCGCTGGGCGCATTCTCCACAGGCGTTGGCTCTACGGATATGGCAGCCGGCATGGCAACGGGCATGGCGTGGTTTAAGGTTCCGTCCGCGATCAAATTTAACCTGACCGGCAAGCTGCCGGAAAATTGCAGCGGCAAAGACGTTATCCTCACAATCATCGGCATGATCGGCGTGGACGGCGCGCTGTATAAGAGCATGGAGTTCACCGGCGAGGGCGTGAAGAACCTCTCCATGGACGACCGCCTGTGCATCTGCAATATGGCGATTGAGGCCGGTGCGAAAAACGGTATTTTCCCGGTGGACGATATTACGCTTGCCTATTTACAGGACAGAAGCGAACGCGAGCCTGTTGTATACGAAGCAGACCCCGACGCGGAATACGAAAAGGTTATCGATATCGATCTCGCAAAGATTGTGCCGACCGTCGCCTGTCCGCATCTGCCGGAGAACACGCACCCGGCAAGCGAGCTGCACGATATTAAGGTCGACCAGGTTGTCATCGGCAGCTGCACGAACGGCAGAATGGAAGACATGGAAGCGGCGTACAGCATTTTGAACGGCAAGAAGATTGCGGACGGCATCCGCTGCATCATCATTCCGGGCACGATGCAGATCTACCGCGAATGCGTGGAGCGCGGCTACGTGACGGCATTTATCGATGCGGGCGCGGTTGTTTCCACCCCGACATGCGGTCCGTGCCTCGGCGGCTATATGGGCATTCTGGCAGCGGGCGAACGCTGCATCGCCACAACGAACCGCAACTTCGTCGGTCGCATGGGTCATGTGGACAGTGAAGTGTACCTGGCTTCTCCGCACACGGCGGCAGCCAGCGCGCTGACCGGCTACATCACCGAATATAAGGAGGCGTAAGCATGAACACACAGGGCAAGGTTTTCAAATATCCCGATAACGTCGATACGGATGTTATCATTCCCGCACGTTACCTCAACACCCCGAACGCACAGGAGCTTGCGCTCCACTGCATGGAGGATATTGACAAGGCGTTCGTAAAGAAGGTCGAAAAGGGCGACGTCATTGTGGCGGGCTGGAACTTCGGCTGCGGCTCTTCCCGTGAGCACGCACCGCTCGTCATTAAAACCTGCGGCACGGGTTGCGTCATTGCAAAGAGTTTTGCGCGTATTTTCTACCGCAACGCCATTAACATCGGCCTGCCGATTCTCGAGTGCGAGGAAGCGGCAGACGAGATCAACGCAAACGACGAAGTTTCGGTCGATTTTGATACCGGCATCATCACCGACATCACGACCGGCAAGACGTATAAGGCACAGCCGTTCCCGCCGTTCATTCAGAACATCATCAAAGCAGGCGGCTTGCTGAAGTCCCTCAAGGAGGCGGAAAACAAATGACGAAGAACATCGCGGTGATCCGCGGCGACGGCATCGGCCCGGAGATCGTAAACGAAGCGCTCCGCGTGCTGGATAAAATTGCAGAGCTGTACGGACACACCTTTCATTATACAGACGTCGATATGGGCGGCTGTGCCATCGATAAGTGGGGCGACCCGCTGCCGCAGGAAATGCTCGATAAGTGCGTAGCTTCCGACAGTGTGCTGCTCGGCGCCGTAGGCGGCGACAAGTGGAACGACGTGCCGGGCCCGAAGCGCCCGGAAAAGGGTCTGCTGCGCCTGCGCGCGGGTATGGGTGTTTACAGCAACAACCGCCCGGCGAAGATCTGGCCGCAGCTCTCTGACGCTTCTCCGCTGAAAAAATCTATTGTCGAAAAAGGCATCGATTTCATCATCGTGCGCGAGCTCATCGGCGGCATCTATTTTGGCGAGCATAAGACCGATGATGCAGACGGCCAGCCGGTCGCGACGGACATTATGAAGTACAGTGAAGCGGAGATCGAGCGCATCGGCCGCATCGGCTTTGAGACGGCAAGAAAGCGCAATCACCGTTTGTGCTCCGTAGAAAAGAGCAATGTGCTCGACACGAGCCGCCTTTGGAAGAAGGTCATGCACCGCTTGGCGGAAGAATACACCGACGTGGAACTGACCGATATGCTCGTCGATAACTGCGCGATGCAGATCGTGAAGAACCCGGCACAGTTCGACGTCATCGTGACGGAGAACATGTTCGGTGACATTCTTTCCGACGAAGCTTCCATGATCACCGGCTCCATCGGCATGATCCCGTCCTCGAGCCTCGGTGCGACGAGCTGCGGCCTGTACGAGCCGATCCACGGCTCTGCACCGGACATTGCGGGTCAGGACCTTGCAAACCCGATCGGCACCATTCTTTCCGCCGCCATGATGCTGCGTTACAGCTTCGATATGGCGAAGGAAGCCGATGCGGTGGAGCATGCGGTTTCCAAGTACCTTGACGCGGGCTACCGTACTGCCGACATTATGGAAGACGGCATGACGAAGGTCGGCTGCAAAAAGTGCGGCGACCTCATCCTTGAATACTTAACGAAGGAGTAATTGAATGCAGCTTACAGGTGCAGATATCCTCATCAGAACTTTAATTGAACAGGGCTGCGACACCGTTTTCGGTTATCCGGGCGGGCAGATCCTGAACGTTTACGACAGTCTTTATAAATACCAGAATGAAATTCGCCACATGCTGACGGCGCACGAGCAGGGCGCTGCCCACGCGGCGGACGGCTACGCGAGAGCGACCGGCAAGGTGGGCGTGGTGATGTCCACCTCCGGCCCGGGCGCAACGAACCTTGTGACCGGCATTGCGACGGCGTACCTCGATTCCATCCCGCTTGTCGCGATTTGCGGCAACGTGCCCACGACACAGATCGGCACGGACAGCTTCCAGGAGATCGACATTACGGGCGTGACGCTGCCCATTACGAAACACAACTATTTCGTCGGCTCCGTGGAGAATCTGGCGGACACCATCCGCGAGGCGTTTGCGCTTGCGCAGTCCGGCAGACCGGGCCCGGTGCTCATCGACGTGCCGAAGGATGTGCAGACAGCGGTCTGCGACTACGAGCCGCAGGCACCCGTACAGCCCGAAGAACGCCACGCGGCGAAGGACGTGCGCATCAAAGAAGCCGCGGCGCTCATCAATGCCTCGAAGCGTCCGTTCATTTACTTCGGCGGCGGTCTCATCACGTCGGAAGCACAGGAAGAAATGCTGGCGCTCGCCGAGAAGATTGACGCGCCGATCGGCTGCTCCTTGATGGGTCTTTCCGGCATTCCGACCGACCACCCGCGTTTCCTCGGTATGCAGGGCATGCACGGCCACTATGCTTCCTCCATGGCGATGCACGACGCCGACCTCATCATTTCGCTCGGCGTGCGCTTTAACGACCGCGTGACGGGCAACCGCGAGAAGTTTGCGAAGCTTGCGCAGATCATCCATATTGACGTGGACGGCTCCGAGCTCTCGAAAACCGTGAACTCCGCCTGCGGCCTGCGCGGCGACGTGAAGCTGACGCTGCAAAAGCTCATTCCGCTCGTCAACGCAGAGCAGAAGCCCGACTGGGAAAAGGCCGTGAAGGCCTTAAAAGAAACCGAAAACGATTATCTCGATATTCGCCCGGGTCTTACGCCTCGCAACGCGATCATGACGCTGAACAAGCACCTCGGCGAGAATACCGCCGTTGCAACGGACGTCGGCCAGCACCAGATGTGGGCGGCGCAGAACGTGAACTTCAAAAAGCCGCGCCGCTTCATTTCCAGCGGCGGCCTCGGCACCATGGGCTTCGGCCTCGGTGCGGCCATCGGTGCGGCGGTCGGCACAGGCGAGCGCAGCGTGCTTGTCACGGGTGACGGCAGCTTCGGCATGTGTCTCAACGAACTCACCACTGCCGTAACCTACAACGTGCCGGTTGTCATCCTTCTGATGAATAACGGCGTGCTCGGCATGGTGCGTCAGTGGCAGACGCTGTTCTTTAATAAGCACTATTCCAACACGATCCTCGACCGCAAGACCGACTTTGTGGCGCTTGCGCGCGCGTTCGGCGCGGACGGCGAGGCTGTTGATACCGTGGCGGCGCTCGACAAGGCGTTTGAGCACGCGTTCAGCTGCGACGGCCCGTATGTCATCGATTGCAGGATCGATAAGGACGAATTTGTCCTGCCCATGCTCCCACCGGGCGGCAGCATGGATGATATTATCATGAAGGTGGGTGAATGAGATGAATCGATATACCGTAGCGGTTCTGGTCAATAACCAGTTCGGTGTGCTGAACCGTGTGACGAGCATGTTCAGAAGACGTCAGTTCAACATCATTTCTCTGACCGTCAGCGAAACGGAATCGAACGCGCTTTCCCGCATCACCGTCACGTTTGAGGGCGGCGAGACGCAGAAGCAGCAGCTCGTGAACCAGCTTTATAAGCTGCCGGACGTTTGCTCCATTAAAGAGTTTACCCCGGACACCTCCGTCAGCTGCGAGCTGATGCTCATTAAGCTGAAAAACGATTCCAAAACGCGCAGTGACATCCTTGCCGCGGCGGACGCGTTCGGCGCGAAGACCATGGATTACTCCAAGGATTCCCTGATGCTTTGCCTGACCTCCGAATCGCGAAAAATCGATGAATTCGTCGATTTGATGCGCGACTACGAGATCCTTGAGATCTGCCGCACCGGCAATGTTTCCCTTGAAAAGGGCAGCACGACGATCCGTCAGGCCATCAATTTCTAATTTAGTTTGTCCATTTAAATTAACATACCAATTCATGCACAGAAAGAGGTAATTTATCATGGCAAGAATTTTTTATCAGCAGGATTGCGATCTGCAGAAGCTCGCAGGCAAGACCGTTGCCATCATCGGCTACGGCTCGCAGGGTCACGCACATGCACTGAACCTGAAGGACAGCGGCGTTGACGTTATCGTCGGTCTGTATGAAGGCTCCAAGAGCTGGGCAAAGGCCGAGGCACAGGGCCTCAAGGTCATGACAAGCGCCGAGGCTGCAAAGGCTGCGGACATCATCATGATTCTCATCAACGATGAAAAGCAGGCTGCACTGTACAAAGAGAGCATTGAGCCGAACCTGACCGAGGGCAAGACCCTGGCATTTGCACACGGCTTTAACATTCACTTCGGCTGCATCAAGCCGCCGAAGAACGTCAACGTCATCATGATCGCGCCGAAGGGCCCGGGTCACACGGTCAGAAGCGAGTATCAGGCAGGCAAGGGCGTACCGTGCCTCATCGCGGTCGAGCAGGATGCAACGGGCGACGCTTGGGACATCGGCCTCGCATATGCACTCGGTATCGGCGGCGCAAGAGCAGGCGTTTTGGAGACCACGTTCCGTACCGAGACCGAGACCGACCTCTTCGGCGAGCAGGCAGTTCTCTGCGGCGGCGTTTGCGCTCTGATGCAGGCCGGCTTCGAGACGCTGGTTGAGGCAGGCTACGACCCGAGAAACGCGTACTTTGAGTGCATCCACGAGATGAAGCTCATCGTTGACCTCATCTACCAGAGCGGCTTTGCCGGCATGAGATACTCCATCTCTAACACGGCAGAGTACGGCGATTACATCACCGGCCCGAAGATCATCACCGAGGAGACGAAGAAGACCATGAAGAAGATCCTGAAGGACATTCAGGACGGCACCTTCGCAAAGGACTTCCTGCTCGACATGTCTTCCGCAGGCGGCCAGGTACACTTCAACGCAATGCGCAAGCTGGCTTCCGAGCATCCGAGCGAGGCTGTGGGCGCGGATATCCGCAAGCTGTACAGCTGGAGCGACGAGGATAAGCTCATCAACAACTGATTTGAACGGAATCTGTTTTAAGGGGATAGCCATAGGGGAGTTTTCCTCTATGGCTTAAACCCTATTTACACACGGCGCGTTTTTCCATGTGGGACGCCGCGCCACAGCCAAAATTTCACGGATCGAGGAAATAAAATGAAAAGTGATTCTCTGAAAATCGGTACGCAGAACGCGCCGCACCGTGCGCTGTACCATGCTCTGGGCCTCACGGAGGAGGAGATCGAACGTCCGCTCGTCGGCATCGTCAGCTCCTATAACGAGATCGTCCCGGGCCACATGAATATCGATAAGATTGTGGACGCCGTAAAGATCGGCGTTGCGATGGCAGGCGGCACGCCGATTGTCTTCCCGGCGATCGCGGTATGCGACGGCATTGCAATGGGCCATACCGGCATGAAGTATTCGCTCGTCACGCGCGACCTCATTGCGGATTCTACCGAAGCCATGGCATTGGCACACGGCTTTGATGCGCTCGTCATGGTGCCGAACTGCGACAAGAACGTGCCGGGCCTTTTGATGGCGGCGGCGCGCCTTAACGTGCCGACGGTGTTTGTCAGCGGCGGCCCGATGCTTGCGGGCCACGTAGACGGTGCAAAAACGAGCTTCTCCTCCATTTCGGAGGCGGTGGGCGAATTCAACGCCGGTAAGATTACCGAAGAAAAGCTGCGCGAATATGAGTGCAAGACCTGCCCGACATGCGGCTCCTGCTCCGGCATGTACACCGCAAACTCCATGAACTGCCTGACTGAAGCCCTCGGCATGGGTCTGCGCGGCAACGGCACCATCCCAGCGGTATATTCCGCACGTATCGAGCTTGCAAAGCACGCGGGCATGGCGGTCATGGATATGCTGAGAAAGAATATTCGCCCGCGTGACATCATGACAAAGGACGCCATTATGAACGCTCTTACGGTCGATATGGCACTCGGCTGCTCCACGAACAGTATGCTGCATCTGCCGGCCATCGCGCACGAGTGCGGCATCGAGATCAACCTCGACATCGCAAACCGGATCAGCGAAAAGACCCCGAACCTGTGCCATCTGGCACCGGCGGGCAGAACGTACATTGAAGAGCTTGACGAAGCGGGCGGCGTGTACGCTGTGATGAACGAGCTGAGCAAAAAGGGTCTGCTGCACACGGACTGCATAACCGTGACCGGCAAGACCGTCGGCGAGAACATCAAGAATTGCGTGAACCTGAACCACGACGTTATCCGCCCCATCGAGAATCCGTACAGTCAGACCGGCGGCATCGCCGTGCTGCGCGGTAATCTTGCGCCGGAGGGCAGCGTTGTAAAGCGCTCTGCCGTTCTGCCGGAGATGCTTGTGCATGAAGGCCCGGCACGCGTGTTTGAGAGCGAGGAGGACGCACAGGCGGCCATCAACGCGGGCAAGATCGTACCGGGCGACGTCGTTGTCATCCGCTATGAGGGCCCGAAGGGCGGCCCCGGTATGCGCGAGATGCTGAACCCGACCTCTGCTATCATGGGCATGGGCCTCGGCAACAGCGTGGCGCTCATCACGGACGGCCGTTTCAGCGGTGCAACGCGCGGTGCGTGCGTCGGCCATGTTTCCCCGGAAGCGGCTTCCGGCGGCCCCATCGGCGTTGTGGAGGAAGGCGACATCATCAGCATCAATATTCCGGAGAACAAAATTGAGCTGAAGGTGGACGAGGCTGTCCTCAATGAACGCATGAAGAACTTTGTGCCGAAGAAGAAAGAGCTTTCCGGCTACCTGAAGCGCTATGCGGCGCTGGTCTCCAGCGGTGCTTCGGGGGCGATTTTGAACTGATGGGTAGTTTACAGGAGTTGAGCATCCGCCTTTCCACGCTGGCGGTGTTCAGAGAATTACAGGAAGATGCGGTTATAAATAGTCTGCGTAAGTATCTCGCAGAGCCGTCCCCGGCTCTGTATGCGTCGTTCGTCTCTGCGCTGTACCGCGCAAACAGCGGCATACTCGGCGCGTATGTGCGCGAAATCTGCGAAAACAGCGAGAACGTCTACGTGCAGGCCGTGGGCAAAAAAGAAGAGATCCCCGCTTACCTGCGCGAGGCCGTTTTGGAAGAGCTTAAAACGCTGCAGATGACGGCGGAGCTCACGCCGAAAACGCTGCGCAGCGCGATGGAGTATAGGGGCTTTTTACCCGGCTTTGTCAGCGAAGCGCCGGACATTAAAGCGTGTTACACAGAGCGCACCGAGAACATCGGCAAGTACGGCTACGGCATTTACGCCAAAAACCGTATGTTCTACCTTGGCGAAAATGCTGAGATCGTACCGGTCAGCAACCCGGACAAGACGGAGCTTTCCGACCTTGTGGATTACGCCCGCGAGCGCCAGATCATCATCGATAACACAAAGGCGCTGCTTGAGGGTAAACCCGCAGCGAACATTTTGCTGACGGGCGACGCCGGTACGGGAAAATCGTCTACGGTGAAAGCCGTCGTCAATGCGCTGTGGCGCGAGGGTTTGCGTATCATCGAGGTGCGCAAGGATCAGTTACAGTCGATCCCGAAAATTCTCGATGAGCTTTCTGCGAACCCGCTGAAGTTTATTCTGTTCATCGACGACCTTTCGTTCCTCAAGGACGACGATAACTTCAATGCACTGAAAGCGGTGCTGGAGGGCTCCGTTACGGCGAAGTCGCAGAACGTGGCAATCTACGCGACGAGTAATCGCCGCCATATCATCAAGGAGAAGTTCTCCGACCGTGAGGGCGATGACATTCACCGCAACGATACGATGCAGGAGCTCGCATCGCTTTCCGAGCGCTTCGGCATCCACGTGACATTCAGCAAGCCGAACAAGGACACGTTTCTGCACATCGTGCGCCACCTTGCGGAGGAAAACGGCATCGATATGCCGACGCAGGAACTGGAGCTGCTCGCTGAGCGCTTTGCGCTGGAGCGTGGCAACCGCTCCGCGAGACTCGCCCGTCAGTTCATCGACGGACTACTTTCCAAGGCGGAATAAAAACCTTATACAGTAGACTGTTTTTGAAGCGGCACCTTTGCTGCTAAAACACGAAACGAAAAATGCTCCCGGTTTTTAGCTGGTTGCTCATAAAAAAATGAATCCGACCTATGGCTGCAATCAAAGGTCGGATTCTTTTTTTATGTTAGGGCTGGAATATCCATGGCTCCCTCTGACGCGGGAGGCTTGGATGCGGTGCAAAATCGCACATTACCGCACTACACCGAATGGTGTATAGAAGTGCGCCCTTACTGTTTGACAAATTGGAATTGATTTTCCTTTTTATTTCTTAGTATCAATCCAAATGAAAACTCTCTCGTCAGTTCTTTCAGTAACAACACCTCCGTTTGCTATTGCCACAGCTTGAGATGCTATGTTATCTAAAAGAATGGTTACTAACACTTTATCTATTCCCATTTCTTTCGCTTCATTAAGCAATAATCTCAGCAGTTCTTTTCCATATCCTTTTCCACGAAACGCTGGTGCAATTCCGTACCCGATATTTCCTCCTGCTTTTCTCAGTGCCTCAGTCAAAAAATGTCTGACAGAACCAAATCCAACCGGAATACCATCAGCATATAGCCAAAAAGTTGTAGAAGGCACTTTCCAACCATCTACAATCCCTTCTTGCTCAGAATCCCTCTGTTTTACAATCAGCCATTCTTTATACTCATCAAATGTTAATCCGTTGGCTTTGTTAATTAATCCATTTTCTTCAGCAGGGATCTCTTGCAGCATTGTGTAAATATCTAAGCCATCATCAACTGACAATCTTTTTAATTCCAACATTATTTTCAATTCTCCTTAATCAAATAAACTCAAGTTTATCAGTCTGTTTAATCATATCATATGGCTTCAATGTACGGCAAGAACAATCCCGGCAGACATTACTGCCGGGACTGATGCTGTTTTATGGACATCTACATTTATGTCGGGAGCGTTTTTGTGTATACAGGTAAATTCGATTTTATAAATTGCTGTGGCGGCGGCTCGAACCCGTTTGCAGGGTACTGCCGAGGCTGGTGATGCAAAGGCGTGTTGCGATGAGGAACACGCCGGGAATGACGATAATCCACCACGCGTTTGTGAGCAGAGCCTTTTCGCCGACAGAAACGCGTTATGCTTCGTATTCGCCGCGAATGTCTTCTTCCGGGGCGGGAATGGGATAGTCGCCCGTAAAGCATCCCGTGCAGATGCCGAGCCCGTTCACCATTTCCGGCAGACGCTCTAAACGTAAATAGCCGAGCGTATCTGCGCCGATCTCCTTGCAGATCTCGTCGACCGTGTGATTATAGGCGATAAGCTGGTGGCGCTCCGGCACATCGATGCCGAAGTAACACGGCCACAGGAACGGGGGCGAGCTGATGCGCATGTGCACCTCTTTTGCGCCGGCGTCTTTCAGCATGTTCACAATCTGGTCGCTCGTCGTGCCGCGCACGATGGAGTCATCGATGAGGATGACGCGCTTATCCTTGACAACCTCGCGCAGGACATTTAATTTAACGCGCACGCTGGATTCGCGGCTGCTCTGCTTCGGTTTGATGAATGTGCGGCCGACGTAGTTGTTTTTCACGAATGCCGTGCCGTAGGGGATGCCGGATTCCATGGCGTAGCCCTGTGCTGCCGCGTTGCCGGATTCCGGCACGCCGACGACGATGTCCGCATCCACGGGGGAATCTTTCGCGAGGAAACGGCCGGCAAGCAGACGTGCGGAATACACGTTGATGCCGTCAATGCGGCTGTCCGGGCGGGCGAAATAAATGTACTCAAAAATGCAGCGCCCCTGTTTTTCGGCGGGGAGGCAGTGCGATTTGTCGGAGAGAATGCCGTTCGGCGTGATGGTGACAATCTCGCCCGGCTCTACGTCGCGGACGAATTCCGCGCCCACGGCGTCAAGCGCACAGGTCTCGCTGGAGAGGAAATACGTGTTGTCGCGCTTGCCGATACATAGGGGTTTGAAGCCATAGGGATCGCGCGCGCCGATCAGCTTGCGGGGGGACATGACCGCGAGGGCATAGGCACCCTCAATTTTGTCCATCGTGCGGCTGACGGCCTCCTGTACGTTTTTCGTCTGTACGCGCTCGCGTGCGATGTAGTAGGCGATCGTCTCGGAATCAATGGTCGTCTGGAAAATAGCGCCGCTGTACTTTAGTTTCTCGCGGAGGTCAACGGCATTTGTCAGGTTGCCGTTGTGCGCTACGGCCAGCGTGCCCTTGATATAGTGGATGATGAGCGGCTGCGCGTTTTCGCGGTTGCTCGCGCCGGCGGTGGAGTAGCGCACATGGCCCACGCCGATATTGCCGTGCAGGCGATTGAGACGCTCCTCGTCGAATACCTCGTTTACAAGGCCCATGTCCTTGTAGTAATCCACCTTGCCTTTGGGACCCTCGGTGTCGCTGACGGCGATGCCGCAGCTTTCCTGTCCGCGGTGCTGCAAGGCGAATAATCCGTAATAAATGGAAGAAGAAATGTCGTGTCCGTCAAAATCGTATGCGCCGAAAACACCGCATTCCTCGCCGGGCTTGTCCGTTTCAAATGGTGTTCGATCGTAGTTCATAGAAGTCCCCCGTTCCTCCGCAAACCGCGGTATTCTGCTGTTTGTGTTCTGTTTATCTGCCGAAAATACACAGGCGGCAAACGCTGTGAAAACGTTTCCCGCTTAACAGAATTATTATAATCGGATTTTTGTGAAATTGCAATTCTAAGTTTTAAAAACTGCAAATATGTGTAGAGGATGACAAAATCCTTTGACAAACGGCGCGCAAAATCGTTGAAACAAAAAACAAAATGCGGTATAATAGCAAGCGAAAGAAACGACGAGGCTGAACAGTCCGGGGGACTGTTCAGCCGTAAGAAGCCCTATCAAGTTTTTTTTAAAACGGCGGTCAGAAACGGCCGTTAGAAAGAGCTATAACACATTTTTACATGTAGGATAAAAAATGAAAACAGAAAGGACCTCGCTATGCATATCGTTATTTTGGACGGCGGCTCTACAAACCCCGGCGACGTCTCGTGGGCGCCGCTCAGGGCGCTCGGCAGCGTCACCGTGTATGACTCCACTAAGCCCGAAGAAATCGTAGAGCGCGCAAAGGACGCCGAAGCTGTCATCTTGAACCGCAATGTTATAAGCCGCGAAATCATGCAGAAATTGCCGAAGCTGCGCTTTATCGGCCTTCTTGCAACGGGATATAATACTGTCGATGTCAAAGCCGCAGGAGAACTGGGCATCACCGTGTGCAATGTGCCGCTTTATTGCGTGGAGACCGTCGCGCAGCAGGCGTTTGCGCTGCTTTTGGAGCTGTGCAATCACACCGAAAAAATAAGCGCCGCCACCCGCGGCGGCGACTGGGATAAGGCCGAAACGATGAGCCACAGCACGCACCCGCTGTTTGAGCTGTACGGCAAAACGCTCGGCATCGTCGGCTTCGGACATATCGGGCAGACCGTCTCAAAGCTCGGCGCGGCGCTCGGCATGAAAATTCTCGTATACAGCCGCACGAAACGGGAGCTGCCCGAGCGTTATCAGTGGGCGGAGCTCGACGCGCTTTTCAAAAATGCCGATGTCGTCTCGCTGCATTGCCCGCTCACGGACGAGACCCGCGGGCTTGTGAATGCGGAGCGCCTTAACCTGATGAAGCCCACTGCGTTCCTTATCAATACGGCGCGCGGCGCAGTTGTGGACGAAGCTGCCCTTGCCGAGGCGCTGAATAGTGGCCGCATCGCCGGAGCGGGGCTTGACGTCCTTGTGCACGAGCCGCCGAAAAAGGATGACCCGCTGCTCACCGCCAAAAACTGTATCGTCACGCCGCACATCGCGTGGGCGTCCCGAGACGCGCGCGCCCGTCTCATTAAGACTGTCGCCGAGAACCTGAAAGCGTTCCGGAACGGCACGCCGCAGAACGTCGTTTCGTGATTTTACCGCTCTTTTCGCTTTTTGCGGAGACTTCAAAAGCCTTCTGTAAAAAGTAATGCAAAAAAGAGCAAAAGGCGAGAAATGAATCTCGCCTTTTGCTCTCTTTTGGGGAGGAGTTGTATTGAAAAGTCGCGGTAACGTTTACCGCAGAGCTCGTTGTCATTTGTTATGTCTCTATTATAGCGACTGAAATATCGATTGTCAACGGTTTCTGAAACAATCTCCCTTTTGCTATTGTCGCACAAATCAAAATAAAAATTTGTGTATATTTTGCACATATAAATTGACCGCGTTTTTCCACATAACCCGTTTGAAATCGTATCTCACCCTTAAATTACCCGCATGTTCTCTGCTTTATGCATGAAAAAGAGAATTTTGTGTTTGACGGAGGTTTTTCCATGATAAAGAAAAATGATTTGTTTGAAGCGGAGATCACCGCCATGACCGCCGAGGGCAGCGGCATCTGCCGCGCAGATGGCATGGCCGTGTTCGTGCCCGGTACCGCCGTGGGCGACCGCTGCGTCGTGCGCGTCGTAAAAGTCCTCAAAAAGTACGCATTCGGGCGGCTCGAGGAGCTGCTTACGCCGTCGCCCGATCGCACCATACCGGATTGTCCCATTGCAGGCCCGTGCGGCGGCTGCGTTTACCGCCACATCACGTATGAAGCGGAGCTGAAGATCAAAACGCAGCGTGTCCGCGACGCCTTGGAGCGCATCGGCGGCTTTGAAAATATCCCCATGGAGCCGATCCTCGGCGCGCCGTCCCGCACGCGCTACCGCAACAAATGCCAGCTGCCCATCGGACTTTCTAAAAACGGCGAAATGCAGATGGGCTTTTACGCCGTGAATTCCCACCGTATCATCGACACGCACACCTGCCTTTTGCAGCCCGAGGTGTTTGATCGCGCGGCGGAAGCGTTCCGCGCGTGGCAAAAACTGAGTGGGGAGAGCATCTACGATGAAGCGGCGCACAGCGGCGTTCTGCGCCACCTTTACATGCGCTGCGGCGAAAAGAGCGGTGAGGTGCTCGTGTGCATCGTCGCGAACGGCGCAAAGCTGCACGGGGAAGACTTGCTCGTCAAAATGCTGCGCGAGGCTGTGCCGGAAATTACCGGCATTGTGTTAAACATCAACCGCGAGCGCACAAATGTCGTTTTGGGTCGCGAGCTGCGCACGCTGTGGGGCAAGCCCACGATCCGCGATATGCTCTGCAGGCTGGAGTTTGAAATTTCGCCCCACGCGTTTTATCAGGTGAACCGCACGCAGGCGGAAGCGCTTTACAACAAGGCCGCAGAGTACGCCGGGCTTACAGGTGCGGAAACGCTGCTTGACCTCTACTGCGGCACCGGCACCATCGGGCTTTCCATGGCGAGCCGCGCAAAGAAGCTCATCGGCGCGGAGATTATCCCCTCCGCTGTTGAAAATGCCCGCAAAAACGCCGCGCACAACCATGTCGCGAACGCCGAGTTCCTTTGCGGTGACGCCAAAGACGCCGCGCGCATCCTCTACGAGCGCGGCGAGCGCCCCGACGTCATCGTCATCGACCCCCCGCGCAAGGGCTGCGATGCCGCCGTTATCACGACCATCGCCGCCATGCGCCCCACGCGCGTCGTCTATGTCTCCTGCGACCCCGCCACCCTCGCCCGCGATTTAAAGCAGTTTACCGCCGAGGACTATAATATTGAGGCCGTCACCCCCGTCGATATGTTCCCTGGTACCGCGCATGTCGAGACGGTATGTTTATTGTCCAAACTTAATACAAAGCAACATATCGAGGTTGAGATTAAGATGGACGAGCTGGATTTGACTGCGGCGGAGAGTAAGGCAACATACGAGGAGATTAAGGAGTATGTGCTGGAAAAGCATGAATTGAAGGTGTCCAGCCTGTATATCTCCCAGGTTAAGCGGAAGTGTGGTTTGGATGTGGGACAGAATTATAATCTGTCAAAGAAGGAAGATGCGAAGGTGCCGCAGTGTCCACCGGAAAAAGAGGCGGCGATTATGGAAGCATTAAAGTATTTCAATATGATATAAATACGAAAAACTTATGATTAAAAGCACGTTAGCGACTTAGTCGTTAGCGTGCTTTTTTCTTACTAAAGATAACTCTCGATAACTTGACTAATAATCAGCAAATGTAGTATAATTGTTCTATGTTATAGAACATAGAACAATTATAGAAAGGAGGTGTCAAATTGCCCGCAAGAGTAGCTGCTGATAAAGCTTCTGAAAGAGCAAAGAAGAACCTTGGTGCTTTAATTGTCCGATGTCGTGGGACGCTCAGCCAATCCCAATTAGCACAAAGGGTTGGTCTGCCTCGTTCAAACATGAAATATATAGAAGACGGTGTTAACGCTCCAACAGCGGAGGTCTATGACAAGCTGATTAAGGAGCTAAAGCCGGATTTACAGACACGCCGTCGTATGGATCGTCTGTATATGGCGATTCGGAAAGTTCCTCCGCCGGATATTTGTCGGACTATCACACAAAACAAGGATTTAGTAGATGCAATGAGAAAGTTGGAAGGCTGCAATTTGACACCTGATCAGATCAAAAGAGTTGCCGCCCTGTTTGCGTCTTTTCAAGAGAATAGAGAAGGAGAATCCACAAAATGAGAGATAAGTATTTTTACGAAGTAATGTTTGATGATACGTCTATTGACGTAAGCAAGGAAGTTGGGTTGGTCTGGTCCATTGCCAACTCACTCCGTGGTGCCTATACCTCGGATAAATATAAGGACGTTATTATCCCCATGGTCATCATTCGTCGATTTGAGTGTGCTTTGGATGCTTCCAAAGATGCAGTTGTGGCGAAGCACAAGCAGAATCCCAACCTCCCAGCTGCGCTTCTTTGCCAGGTTTCCAAATACCCTTTTTACAATACCAGTGAATTTACTCTTAAACGCCTTCTGGATGACAGCGACAGCATTGCGTCCAATCTCAAGTCTTACATTGAAGGCTTTTCCGCCAACATCCAGCTGATTCTGGAAAAGCTGCTGAAATTCAGCACCCAGATCGACAAAATGGATAAGAGCAACCGCCTTTACAGCGTGGTTAAAAAGTTCTCCGATTTGGATTTGTACCCTGCCCATGTAGACAGCATGAAGATGGGCTACATTTTCGAGGATATTATCCGTCGCTTTTCTGAAAACGCCGAGGCCGGTGATCACTATACACCCCGTGAAGTAATTCGTCTGATGGTCAATGTGTTGCTGGCAGAGGGCTGTAATGATTTGCTGACGGATGAGGGTAAAATTGCCACCGTACTGGACGCTGCCTGTGGTTCGGGCGGTATGCTGTCCACTACCTATGATTTCCTGCGCCGCAAAAATCCCTATGTGGATGTGCGCTTGTTTGGACAGGAAATCAACCCCGAATCCTACGCCATTTGTCTGGCGGATATGCTTATTAAAGGGCAGGATGTAAAAAACATCATGGGTGATGAGGAAGCCAATACCCTGAAAACGGACTGCTTCCCGGATCAGAAGATGCGCCTGGTGATTATGAATCCTCCGTTCGGTACTCCCTGGGGCGGCAAAGATGCACCGGAAGGACAGGAGAAGAAAGTCCGTGAGGAAAACAAGAAGAGCGGACGGTTTGAGCACGGCCTTCCAGGAACCGGTGACGCCCAGCTGCTGTTCATGCAGCACGCCATCAATAAACTGGACGAGAAAAACGGGCGTGCAGCAATCATTACCAATGGCTCGCCACTTTTCTCCGGCGGAACCACCAGCGGTGAAAGCCAAATCCGGCGCTGGATGCTGGAAGAAGATTTGATTGAGGCTATTATTGCCCTGCCTACCCAGCTTTTCTATAACACCGACATCGGCATTTATATCTTCATTTTGTCCCGCAACAAGCGCCCTGACCGCCGTGGAAAGGTGCAGCTGATCAATGCTGTGGATATGTGGAAGCCCCTGCGCAAATCTTTGGGCAAAAAGCGCCGTGAAATCGACCGGGATAGCATGGTAAAAATCACCGAGCTGTACTCCAACTTTGAGGAAAACCAGTACTGCAAGATTTTCCCCAACGAGGAGTTTATGTACAAGGAGTATGCGGTCTATCAGCCGTTGCAGCGCCGGGGTGTGCTGGATGCGGAGAGCATCGAGCGGCTGCGGACCAGCAGTTATTTCACCAGTAACTCCAGTATTTTCAATGAGACGGATTTTGAGCAGTTGAAAGAAATGAACCCCCGCAGTGCTGCCGACGAGAAGAAATACCAGAAATATCTGGCGGGCCAGCAGTTTGTGGCGGATGTGTTGACTATTCTGGAAGCCAACCGTTCTGACCAGATGTTTATGGATTATGGCGAGTTTGAAAAGCACCTGAAATCCCTGCTGGGTAAAGTCGAGGGGATGTCTGCCAGCCGGTTGACCGGTATTGCCATGGTACTGGCGGTGATGGACAAAACCGCTGTGGTGCAGAAAGATCGCAAAGGTGAAATTATCAAGGATACCACCACTAAGGACACCGAGATTATCAAGCTCACCCAGGAGCCGGAGAAATATTTTGAGGCGGAAGTATATCCGCATGTACCTGACGCTATCTGGGCCTATGAATTTGACCCGGAGAAAAAGGAAAGCGCCACCAACAAGGAAAAACTGGGCGCAGAGTTCCCGTTTACCCGATTTTTCTACGAGTACAAGGAGCCGGAAAAGGCGGATGATTTGCTGGCCAAGTTTATGGAACTGGAAAAATCCCTCTCCGAAAAAATTGCAGTCTTGCAGGAAAGCGAGGGAATGTGATGGCAGAGAAGATGAAACCCAGTGGGATTGATTGGATTGGGGATGTACCAGAAAACTGGTATATGATAAAGTTAAAATATTTTAGCTATCTAAAAGGGAGAATTGGCTGGCAAGGACTTACTGCTGATGAGTTTATTGACGAGGGACCTTACCTTATAACTGGCACGGATTTTGAAAATGGTAGGATTCAATTTGATAGAAGTTATCATATTTCAGATGAGCGGTACAATGAAGCGCCTGAAATTCAATTAAAAGAAGGTGACTTACTGGTTACAAAGGATGGTACAGTTGGCAAAATGGCATATGTAGATATGTTGCCAGATAAGGCTTCCTTGAATAGCCATCTATTGCTTATTCGTCCGCTTGAAAACAAATTTGATAACCGATTTCTTTTCTGGTTGATGAGTAGTTCGGTATTTAGTGGTTATACAGAGTATGCTCAGGATGGTACAGTAATGGCCTCTCTTTCTCAAGAAAAAATAGGTAATTTTATTGCATACTTTCCTGAAATTGCAGAACAGCAAGCTATCGCAGATTTTCTCGACAAAGAATGTGCCCAGATTGACAGTATTGCCGCAGATTTGGAAAAACAGATTGCTCTTTTGCAGCAATACAAAAAATCCCTTATTACCGAAACGGTAACCAAAGGGCTGGATAAGTCTGTACCGATGAAGGACAGTGGAGTTGAGTGGATCGGAAAGATTCCAGCACATTGGAAGGCTAAGCGTTTAAAATATGTGATGAATAATTTTGATGCACAGCGCAAAGCAATAGAAGCCCAAAATAGATCACAAGATGGAGAAATCCTTTATGATTATTATGGCGCATCCGGGGCGATAGATAAAATTGATGATTATATATTTGATGAAACATCGATTTTGATTGGAGAAGACGGTGCAAATCTTGTACTGCGTAATTTACCTTTGATCTATATAGCAACAGGAAAATACTGGGTTAATAACCACGCTCATATTTTAAGACCTAAATCGGAAAGTGATCTATACTATATGGCACATCAAATGGAAATTATTGATTATTCTCAATTTATCACGGGTTCCGCACAACCAAAGCTATCTCAAGAAAATTTAAATAATGTGTTTTTGGTTGTTCCGCCGCTAAATGAACAACAGTGTATCGCATCTTATCTGGAAGAAAAAATCTCTTGTATTGATACAATTGTTTGTAAGAAACAAGAGCAGCTTTCTACTATCCAGCAACACAAAAAATCTCTTATCTACGAATATGTTACCGGCAAAAAACGAGTGAAGGAGGTGCAGTGAGATGGCCATTAAAGCAGGACAATTAAAGGAACGGGCAGATTATCAGGCATACATTCTGGAAATGCTGCGGGAGGAAAACGGCTATCAGGTGCGTCCCTCTACAGCTTACGATCCCGGCTACGGCATGGATGTGGAGCTGCTGTTCTCCTTTTTGCAAGCTACCCAGCCTGATGCATTGGCCCGACTGGAAAAACTCTATGGCGACAGGACCCGCCAGACCATCCTCAACTACATCAACAATGAGGTCAACAAGAAAAGCCGCAGCCTGCTGGATGTACTAAAGCACGGCGTGGAATTTGATAACGGTGTGCCCCTAACCCTCATGTACCGCAAGCCAGCCACCACCTTCAACCAAAAAGCGGAGGCGCTGTATCAGCAGAATGTACTCTCGGTGATGGAGGAAGTCTGGCACAAAGAGGGCGAGCGCATTGACCTTGTAATCTTCCTCAACGGCATTGCCATTTTCACCTTTGAGCTGAAATGCAACACCAGTGGACAGAATTATGAGGATGCGATCCGTCAGTATAAGTTCGAGCGGGATTACAAAACCCGTCTGCTGAAATTTAAGGCGGGCTGTCTGGCTCACTTCGCCATGGACTTGAACGAAGTCTATATGTGCACCAATCTGAAAGGAAAATCTTCTTTCTTTCTGCCGTTCAATAAAGGCTGCGGCGTTGGGATTCACTCCGGCAAGGGCAACCCCCACAACGAAAACGGCATCAATGTTTCTTATATGTGGGAAGATATTCTCAAAAAAGATACGGTTCTGTATCTGATTGATAAAATTATTTTTCTGCAAAAAGAAACCAAGAAAGACCCGGATACCGGTAAGCGTGTTACCAAGGAAACGCTGATTTTCCCCCGGTATCACCAATTCAATGCCGTGCGCAAACTGGTGGCAGATGTCGTAGAACACCACAGTGAGAAAAACTATCTGATTGAGCACTCGGCCGGCAGCGGCAAAACCAATACCATTGCATGGTTGGCACACCGTCTTGCCTCCTTGCACGACAGGGAAAACAAAGTCATTTTTGATACGGTCTGCATCATCACTGACCGTATCGTGGTGGATCGTCAGCTTCAGAATGCCGTACTGTCACTGGAGCACAAGGCCGGTCTGATCAAGGTCATGGATGAAAAATGCACTTCCAAAAACCTGGCAGATGCCCTCAACGGCAACACCAAAATCATTGTGACTACCATCCACAAGTTCATGTACATTCAAGAACTGGTGCAGGAATTGAAAAGCAAAACCTTTGCTGTAATCATCGACGAGGCCCATTCTTCTACCGCTGGAACTGCCATGGAAGCGGTGACGTATGCCCTTTCAGAAAGCCGCAAACTGAGCGAGGCTACCCCTGTAGATGTGTCGGAAGAAGAAAAATCTATGGGCGATATTATCGAGGACGAAATTGCCCGTAGCGGAAAGCAGCCCAATGTTTCCATGATTGCCTTTACCGCAACTCCGAAACCGACGACCTTGCAGTTGTTTGGCTGTCTGAACGAAGGAGGAAAAAAGGTTGCTTTTGACTTGTATTCCATGAAGCAAGCAATTGAGGAAGGCTTCATTCTGGATGTGCTGCAAAACTATGTGACCTATAAGACTTATTTTGAAATTAATAAGGCTATTGAGGACGATCCTGAGCTGGAAACGATTGCCGCAAAGCGCAAGATTGCCAAGTATATTGAACTGCATGATACCAACATTGCTCAGAAAGTGGAGATCATTATTGAGCACTTCAAAAACAGAATCATGCAGGAATTGGGCGGCAAAGCAAAAGCCATGGTTATTACTTCATCACGGCAGGCAGCAGTCAAATACCGGAACGAGTTTGAGGCCTATATTTCCAAGCATGGGTATACGGGTATTCGTGCACTGGTGGCATTTTCGGGCAAGGTCTCTCTGGACGGCCACGAATACACCGAAGCGGTGATGAACGGCATTAAGGAAGAAGATTTGCCGGAAGTGTTTGACAGCAACAGCTATCAGGTGCTGTTGGTGGCGAATAAGTATCAAACCGGCTTTGACCAGCCAAAGCTATGCGCCATGTATGTGGACAAGCGTCTGCGGGGAGTGAATGCTGTGCAGACCCTTTCTCGCTTGAACCGTATTTGTGCGCCCTATGATAAGAAAACCTTTGTGCTGGATTTCAAAAATGAATATGAGGATATTCAAGCGTCCTTTGCCCCATTCTATACTGAGACAATTCTAAACGAGACGATCACCCCTTCGGATATCAGAACGGTGGAAGCTCAGGTGGATCAGTATAATTTCCTGGATATTGACGATATTGAGGAATTTAACGGATACCTGTATCAGGATAAACGAACCTCTAAAGAAAAGGCTCGGATGTGGGCTCTGCTGGATAAATCCCTGCAAATCATCAATCGCCACCCGGAACTGGAAAAGTTGGAAATTCGTGCAACTATCAAGCGTTTCTTGCGGTTTTACAGTTTCCTGATTCAGGCAACCTGCTTTGAAAGCGTGGATCTGCACAAGAAGTACAATTTCCTTTCGTATCTGGTTAAGGAGATCGAAGTGGGCAGCGGTGGAAATGATTTTGACATTGCGGACAAAATCACTGCCTCTAACTTCCGTCAGAAAAAGACCGGGGAAAGTACACACGAAATTGAATCCAGGCCGGAGGTCAGCCTTCCGACACCCAATGAGGTCTTCATGGATGAAGCCGTGAAAAAGAAGCTGTCCGAGATCATCGACGAGATCAATGCAGCGTATAACAAAAACTTCGATGTTGACGTGGCCTCCAAGTCCGCTCTGCAAATGAGGGACATTTTGCTGAAGAATGGACATCTGAGGGACAGTGCACGGAATAACTCACTGAAAGATTTCCGCTTTGCCTATTTTGACGCCGTACAGGATGCCCTGATCGCTGGGTATGAGCAGAACCAAGACTTCTTTGCTCTTCTGCTTGATAACGACGAAAAGAAGCGGGAACTGATGCAGGTGTTTTTGGATGATATTTATAAGAAATTAAGAGAAGAATAGTATCCTTAAAAGTGTGATTCGCAAGTATATTACGAATTGCTCTGAAGTAAAAAATAGATACCGCTATGTGGCTAATTCTACATAGCGGTATTTGTTTTTATCTTCTTTTAAATTGGGGGTTATTGCGGGTCTTTCCTCGCATATTATTCGGGTTTTTGAGCAGTTTAGATAGGCTTAGTATCCGCAGGAAAGCAGAAAAATCTTCTGATGAAATTTTTTCAAAAGGAATCTTCATCTTGTTGCAAAATTCGTGTATCAAGATTTCTTCGTTGCTGCCTTTTTGCATGACTTGCTCAAATTTCCCCTTCACATCGTCTAATGTAGGTTGTGGATCAGCAGTTGTTTTATCCTTTATGTGTTTTTCCCGCAGGTCACGGACAATGTTGTCCAGATCATCATGAAGGATATGGCTGTAAAAATCGTTCTCCTGTACCTGACCCAATTCCAGCGTCCGCATATACAGATCATTTTCTCCAGGTGCGTGTTCTTTAAGAATGGTCTGCCGGGTAGCTTCCAGAATCAGATTCATCTGGTTCACTCGCATATCAGCGATCCGGTCAATAAAGATTTCCATATCAACCATCAGCCGCAAAAAATTTGGATGAGTCGCCAGTTCACAAAGCAGGCGGTTGTTGATCTTTCCGCTGCTCAAAAGTTCCACCATAGCGTCACTCAGATGCAGAGCTTGAAGCTCCGTGTTTGGGTGATTTTTATTTTCGGACAGTCCCATCAGATAATCAGTGGACACTCCGTAAAACTTTGCCAGTGTTGCAATCGCAAATGGACTGATGTCTTTGTAGTCATCGCTCTCATATTTCCCCAGTGCCGACTTAGACAGGCCGGTCTGCTCTGCCAGCTGTTCCAGCGTCAGGTGCTTATCCACAACCCGCAAGTCTTTGAGCCGTTCCGGGATTGACAGTTTTGTGTACATCAAAGCACCTCCTTGCCATCGGTTTTTGTTTTTCATTATAGCACATTTCCGAGAGCGTGGAAATATGCGGTTTTCATGTGTTTTTCCTGCGTCTTGGACATACGGGAGCAGCCCTCTTTTTTCGGTAAACTGGTTCTTGTCAGGAGACATAGAACCTTGAAAAATGAATGACCGACTGCAAGGGGGATGACCTCCGGGGAAGTGAGGCCACGATAAGAGCGCACCAAAGAGGACAATACGCTGGGAGAGAATCCGGGCAGGAATATTTTGCAGACAGACCGGCAGACAGAAAAATAAACGATGCGGAACATACCGCATCAAATGAATGGAGGTAGATCATTATGAAACTGAATATGAAGGAAAAGAAAATTCTTTACGCTTACGCCTGCCCCAGCCATCACAACACAGTGACAAGGCTGAAATGGCTGACAGCATTGACTGTTGACCCGGAGGCGAAAAGCCAGATGCTTCATCTTGTTCGTAAAATTGAGACAGAGACAGAGGAAAGGTGGTACGAAGCCTTTTACCATCATCTGCGTATGGAGATGGACGAATACGGCCGGATTAGACGCAGTCTGCGTGCGCTGAAAGCAAACACCGATTATGAGGAGGAACTGTATGAGGAAGCTGTCTAAATATGAAAAAGAAACCATCATCAACTGGAATGAGGGCGAGACGATTGCCAGTATCTACACCTTCAATGCCAGCTTGAAACGTAGACTGGAGGATTTCAGCCGGAAGTACCCTCTGCTGTGCCGCTTGGAACGCAGTACGCCGGAAGGTAGCGTGACCTATGTACTGGACAAGTCCCGACTTTCGATCCGGCTGGTGCCGCCGTACAGCGAAGAACGGCTGGCAACTGCAAGGGAGTACGCAAAAGAGCATGGCTTTCAGGTCATACAGACAGAAGAAAAAATCGCTTAAAATGAGGGCGATTTACGAAAAAATATCGGGTCTGCACCCGCTGTTTTGATCGGCAATTTCCGCAGGCGTATTCTGTATCCACTTCTCGCCTATGGGCGTAAATGTACGGATACGGAGCCGGTGAAACTGGCAAAAACCGCTTCTGCGGTGAAGGCCAGCTTCGCCGGTGCGGGAGTACAGAGGGCAGCCAGCCCTTTGTGCCGGGGTG
>OLPU01000183.1_pt1 | contig 57600 bp, 82 predicted proteins | sample 1673111 | NCBI WGS metagenome assembly OLPU01 (sample SAMEA3136755, study PRJEB25190) | human gut metagenome | reverse complement strand
CCATAGGGGGTGTGTTTTCCACGACCCCCTCCCCCGGTATCTCAAAAGAGATCCTAGGGTTGGGCATCTCAACAATTTTGAATTAGAACAGATCTAAATTCAAAATTATTCTTTGATGTGAATTATAAATTACATTTACAATTCATCCAATAGTTGATTGCAGTTGAATGAAAGTTAATTCATTCGCATTTAATTGATTTCGAGTTGCAATGACAATGAATGATAACAATCAACATCAATGAATGATGATTAACAATGATCATTGTTAATCACGACAACGAATAGTATAATGAATGATGTGATTCATATAAGCAAATTCTATTTGTTACTTATATGAATCACATCATTCATCGTCATTCATCATTGTTGCTGTTGCTATTCATGTATGTTGACAATGACGAGCAACATGATGCAATCAGATGTGCAATCGCATCATGCTATTCGTTTGATGCAGCAGATGGAACTTCACGCCATGATGGACGTTTGGCTAATGTGTACACACCCAAAGGATCATGAGCAAAGAGATCTCGAATCATTCGAGCATACTCGATTGCTTGATCCTCATCAGACATGTTGTCATAACCCATGAACATTTGGCTAACTAGACCACATGTATCATAGCCCATGGCAATGTCTAGATTCATCCACCCTTCGAAATCAACGAATGGATTGATAGGATTGTCCACTGTAGTTACCAATACATCATGCCTAAGACATGCTTGCTCTAGTGGTGATAATGTCATACTTCATCACTTCCCAAGGTTCTCAGACAATGTTGAAGTTGAAATACCCAAAGCATCTGCAACTTCTGCATTGGTATAGCCAGCATTCATGAGCGATTTCGCTCTAGCAATAGCCCAAGAAGGAAGCTTTTCTTTCTTTCTCGGAGTAGCCAGTTCTCGAACTCGATCAGGATCGGCGTATTGCAGTATCTCACGAAGCCTGTTAGCTGAGATGGCCCTTGCTTGAATTGCCTCCCAGTCTCGATCCGTAAGATCCACCCTCTTGGATTGAATACCAACAATGGCTCTAGCTCGTTTGAGTTCTTTTTGTCCAGCCTTCTTGAGATCTTCCTTGTCGTAATCAGGATGATATTCCTTGATAGCACGGAGCCTCTCATTGGCTATGACCTGAGCCTGGCGTTCCAGGGGCTGGTTCTTCTTGGCTTCATTGAGCTGGGCTACCATCTTCTTAACTTCAGGGGCGTATGTTTTTCTCGCCTGGGGGTCTACTTTGAAAGGCTCCGCCTGGAGGTAGGCCTTTCGAGATTGGTTACCCAAATCTTTCATGCCGTTAGAGTAACGAGCATAAATAGATTCCATCAAAGTACCAGAAGAAAGTTCCCTGGCATCCTTAGCCTCGGCAAGTTTTGTAGACTTCGTAAGGTTGGGGACTGTTTCATAACGAACAACATCACCCTTCGAATTACGAACTGCTCGACCGTGAGACTCGCCGGTAAGTTCGTAACGCTTCTCACCGGTCTCAGGATCGATCGGACCGCCATTCTTCATGGACCGGGGCTTACGCTCCGGAAGACGGACCACACCCTTAGCTCTTGAAACAAGTGTAGAAGCTCCACCACTTTGGAACTTCTCCTTGAGAGCCTTGATGTTATTATCAGTCTCGGATTGTTTCCAATCAAGCTTATGCTTTTCGGAATCAATCACCACCATGGAATGGCGAACTGCTCGAACCAATTCGTCAGGACGAGCGCCTTTGATTGTCATATCGGTAATCAGATTAGATACGATACCCATCTGACGCTGCTTCATCTCCGGAGAAATCAAACGTTTGTCGTTAGACTTGATGTCTTTTGGCAAAGCGTATGATTCTTTGGGATCGAATCCCTGAAGTCCTTTCAATGGAGCGGCATTCTTAATCTGACCGCTTTTATTCGGAATTACCTGAACAGTATCTCCGTCAAAGTCAGCACCTGATAGACGTTCGGCTACTTTGGAATTAATGCCGACTGCATCCTTCGCATTGCCGATGTATTTAAGACCTTCCTTGTTTCGATTGTTCACCACAAGTTCAGGCATCTCAAATCGACCAGCGTGCGGATAACGAACCAGCATCACCTTCTCGCCATTTCGGTAGTTCGGCGCATAGATCTCACGATCACTTAACGAATTAATCGGAAGGATCACATGAGACTTTTGACGTGGGACAGCAGCGGCTTTCAAAGAAACGGCAGCAGAATCGCATTCGTCAGCAAACTCTTGAAGAAGCTTTTGCTTGACGACTGGATTGGTCAACGATTTGATTTCTTTCAGATTCAATCGAGAACGATCCAAAGCGATGCCGAGTTGCTGAGAAGCAAATGAAGGTTCCTGCTTGGAAAGCATCTGAGATGGAAGATTCTTTGACCAACCATCCCAGTCGCCTTCGGTGTTCAGAATATTCAGGGCAGATTGCTTCTTCTTGCCGGTCTTCGGATCCACATACATAGGCTGCAAACGCACCGCGGCCTTGAACGGGTTCTCCGTATCGATGACTTCTGTCCCATTGGCAGACTTGATGGTCTGCATCTTCTTCAGAACATCCATCTTCGGAGTGCCCTTGTGCTTGTTGGTGCAGAAGGCCACATCGACACCAGGCGGGAACGACCGAGGATCACCAACAAGTGCCATACCCTTGAGGTAGTGAGTGCCATCGACAGCAATTCGAACCTGGGCGTAACGTTTACCATCCGGCAACTGAAGATCAGGAGCCTTGGGATTGATCAGCATCACGCCATCTCGTTCGACGCCCTTGAATCCAGCAAACTTATCTTCAGCATAAACGATCTTAACTCGCTTGCTATCGATTGAGACTGGAGGCTTCAGAGCACCGGAAGATCCTTCTGGAATGTCATCAAGGTTCTTCGCCAAAGAAGCGATACGCTCACGATGAGCATACAAACCTTCCGGGCCCGAAACCTTGACACCGGGAGCGGTCAACAGCTTAAGGGTCGTCTTCTGGCCAGGACCAGTGCCGAGCTGATTCTCATACATGTAGTGGACTTCGTAGCCCTTATCGACGGCCATCTGCACTGCGACCTTGAGCTTATCGGCAGAAGTTCCCAGATATAATTCCGAGGATTTACCGATGTCAAGACCACCGTTCTTCGGAACCGAAGCCATAAGCTTTTCTGAGATGTCCGTAGCGATGTCCTTGCGAACTTCACGACCATCTTTAAGCCAGCCACGGACGGTCGATTCGGAACGTCCGAGTTCTTTGCCGATAGCTGTAGCACCCCAACCTTGCTTCTGGAGGTTCAGAGCTCGGTTTCGAGTATAGTTCTCGGCTTCATTCCATGCCATGGAATATCGGGCTCGATACTCGGTCGTGGTCATGCCAAGCGCTCGTGCAATTTCGGTGGAATTTTTAATCCCTTGCTCTTTAAGCCGAGCCACCTGACCCAACAAGCCATTGGCTCTGGTCAAGGAATCCTCATCGCCAGAACCCCATTTGTACCGTCCGGAATGCGGAGTGGCACCCTGATGTGGAGTACCGTAATGCTCGAAGTCATACAACGACTCGTCATCACCAGAATATGACTCTTCAGCCATAATCCGCTCCTTTCTAGAAGATCAATTTATTAACTTTCGCTTCGGCGCGAAGTTCACGAATCATCTTATCATCATGAACGATAAGATCCATAATATCCTTGATGGTTTCCGGATCAGTAAACTCTTCGATGCGAACTTCATCATTCTGATAGAGTCGACATTCGAAATTGATATCATCCGGTTTGATGTTATACTCGAGACAGAACAGAGCGCAATACACATGCAGCTGTCCGAACTCGAGCACGTCCTTCTGACCGGTCTTGAGATCAAATACTCGAAGCAGTTTCTTCTTCGGATCAAAACCGATAAGGTCGGCAGTCCCGAAACAATACTCACTGTAGTAGAGCACCACTTCAGGACTCATGTTATATCCAAGACCATCATTGATGAACTCGTTGATAGTCTCATGATTGCGCGGCATCTTACGACCCATACGATTGGCGAACTCGGCAAAGGCGTGAAGCTGCGTTCCGCGCTCCTTCATGAGATTCGAATAGAAGATATCCTTGAAGTGTTCATCGTCATAGTTAAGCCAGACATGATGGCTGGCGCTCAGATATGCGTGCTTGCCTTCGAGGTCGGGATGCTGATTGAACGTGAATGCCATGTGAACTCCTAAAATGAAAAGCCGTGATTCCCTAGGCTTTGGATAGATATCGCTTGACTTGGTCCACCACATCATCTTCATTCGAAGGATCGACGAACGAAGCAAAACCGCCATCGTCGTTGATCTTCTGGACGAAGTGATCCTGATTCGGTCGATGGGATGCGGTAGCTGAGCGTTTGACTTCCAGCGAAGCAAATCGGCCATGTGCGAGTATCAAGAGATCCGGGATACCTTGTACTTGGTTCGCATCGGCTTTCATGACAATGGATCCTGGAATCTCTGTCCTCAATCGCTTGACCAGTTTGCGCTGGAAGTCTCGCTCTAAAACCATGAAAACCTCCAACCGTAGAAAACGGGAGATACCTGTAGTTATATGTATATTCTATCCATTATGGGAAATGTACGAGACGATGTTTGTGCACATTTGTGCACAAATGATCTAGATGTATTCAGCAACGAAGTTATCAGACCATATGCCCCTTCCACACAATAGATCGCGCAACGAAGTAAGACTAAAGCCTTTCTTGATACTTGCTTCATAGATGTTCGGAAATACTTCCGAAGTACCGTATCGAAGCGTGGTGATCTTAATCGGATGATCCTGGTACTTCCTAACCGGATGCAACGGTACCACATGCATCCATCCGATCTTGATGATCTCATCGCCGTTGTGCTCGACGAGTTCGCGCTTGGCGTCCTCCAGCTGCATTCCGGCATAGTAGCTGTAGTCGTCGATGTCCTGGCAGATATGATTATCTTCCATGACTCGCATGGGCTGTTCGAATATTGGTTCGCGAAAACGCATGATTCCTCCTAATACACTCGATGGGCATCGGTAATGTACACATGCACAAGATGCCGGCACTTCACGCAGTAGACGATATGCAACAACAAGCGAACACCATTCAAATCGATTTGACTCGGGGCATCATCCCGAATGACTGGTGCGGTCACTTCCCAGCTCTCTCGATCATGGTTGCAATTAATCCCCTCTGTCGACATTTGCTGTGCGATCTGTCGGATGGCGTCAGCATCGACGTGAGGGATCTTATCGAGCGGTACCATGAGTTTGGTTCGCTTGCGACATCCGGAACAATAACACGCCAGAACGAAATCGTTCATGGAAAAATTACGACGTTCCTGAGGTGTGAGTTCATCCGGATCGATCTTCGGGATACTGATGCATACCGGAGTCCCTGGTTGACATCTGCACCTGATCATGTCGTGAGCGATTTCGTAAATGGTTTCTCGATTGCCATCGAGGATAAAATAAGTCATGACGGTTCCTTTCTGCAAAAAAGTGGGTTTCAAATATGTACAATTTGTGTGACGTAGGTTATACTTTATTACTTTTCATATTATAATGATTATATTTCTTTTTTCACCGGAATAAGAAGTATGTCACAGAAATTGTACATACAGAAAAACACCCTCAAAACCCCAAAAACGTTGAAATTCCAACGTTTTCAGGCCCTAAAAGACGTTTTCAAATATGTACAATTTGTGTGACAAAACCGATTTGTATGTACAATTTGTGTGACAAAACCGATTTTGGCGTTTTTACCGCATCAAGGGCATTTTCGCTCATGTCACACAAATTGTACATATGTCACACAAATTGTACATATTTAGAAGTGCTTTTGTCACACAAATTGTACATATTTAGAACTGCTTTTTAGTACCATTCACTCCCTTTAAAACTGGCGTTTGAGGGGTCGTACCGCGTAAAAGACATCTTTCCGACGTCCACGCAAGTCATCGCAAAACAGTCCGGACACCATACCAAATGGTACTGTTCGTCACCGCTGCTCAACGGGAACCACTGCTTCGCCAAAGCCTTACGCTTCTTGAACCAGATATAATTCCTGGTATTCTCCTCCCTGACATGGAACGCGATATCCTTCGATCGAACCGCGGAAGACATCATCAATCTGTGATGTTCGCATATCCGACCATTCCTGTTCTTACGAGCAGGAAGCCCATCCATCGCATGACGAATCACTACTCCGCGTGATGGCGACACCGCAGAAAACCATCCATTGGTCTCGATCCATCCAGATCCATGTCTCCTACAGCGAGGGCAATAGGCATTGATCTTCGCCTCGGTCATATCGTATGATATTTCAGGATGTGCAAGATCCGTCTGTAACAGCAGAATATCACTCATGATGATCTCATGTCTCGGCGACAGATCATCGCATGACCCGCGATGATCGATCAATCTCGTAATGGTATTCTGCACATCGCTCATCGGATTAACCAATTCGAATTCATTGATACGCATGTTTACTCCTTACCATAATCGAACCGCGTTTCCTGGTACCACGCAGAGGAGGTATCATAGGCATTGAATACGTACTCGCGATGCTTGCGGCAATCAGGGCATATCACCTGATGGGTCTCGCTATATATATCCAAAGTGTATCCATCGGGTCTCAACATAACCTGATCTCGGTCAATATGAGTTATTTGTCCGATTCCGTATCCAGCAGGATTGTCTCCGCAGAAACTCCCATTGCTTTCTACCCATTCATGTAGTTCTTGAATATCGAACGGATCGTGTTGTATGTTTCGGTATCCGGTATGGATATACACGACAGCCATTCTCCCTTTCGGCATGATCACCCCTTTTGTCGCGCACTGCTCCTCAAGAACCCGGAAGCGTTGAAATCCTCCTTGTTCCGAAGTGCCCGGATGATTCCCAAATCCAAAGGCGCGAACGATCGCATGATATAGTAGTTCAGGGTCTTGTACGACGTGTCGAGTCTGTCAATCCTGCCGGCCGCCTGCTCCGCCTGTTTATAGCTGTACGGCAGCGACCAATACAGGACCGTGTTGCAGCTCGTGCAATTCCAGCCCTCGGATCCTGCCTGAAACTGCACTGCATACACCCAGGCATTCCCCTGAGGCAGATCATCGTGCCGACCGCCATTGTACTGGTAGACCGGCACGCCCGTGACCTCTTCAAGCTTCAGAATCTGTTCGAGCTCGGCACGCAGCGTGTAGAATATGATCACCTTGCGATGATCACGCACCACATGTGCGGCGTACGACAGACGTGTAGGATCCGTATCAATCACCCTCCGCAGATAAAAGCACAGCTCCGTGGCGTTGAGGAACGGCTCCTCCGTCTCAGGATTCCACCGTGTCTTCATCGCCTTGCGAACCGTCTCCTTATCATATGCGCAGGTCAGCTGATGCACCACACGTTCGGTCTCCCTCGGCACCTCGCAGGTCACCAGCACGTGATCACGACACCGGTTCAGATAATCCTCATCGATCCAGCGGTCTATCCTCGGATATTTCGTGTACCGGGAGTATACTGCATGACGACGAAAAAACTCGGTGCGATTGCGGTAGAACCCGTCCGCGACAAATATCGGGCACCAATCGCTCCAGGTATCGGCGGGAGTCGCACTCAGCATCACCCAGGGATTACGTCTGGCGATCCGCACGAACGCCTTGCTCCAGGCTCCGGAACCGATGGCACGCTGCTCGTCGAATATGAACACGGCCGATGTATCGACGTATTTCGTGATGTTATTCCACGAATCCACCGTGACATGGACTCCGCCCATCTTCTTCGAATTCTCACCCTGATGCAGGGCATAGCGATAGAGCTCGTCATCCCATTCGTGGTTGTCGCGTTTCTTGGCGGTCGTGATGATCACCAGATCAGGACTCCCCGGCATGATCTGGAACAGCTCGCCGTTGGCGTTATGCGAGGTCCGAACCGTGCAGCACTTGGTGACGTACCAATATAACGCCATGATGGACTTGCCGGCGCCAACTCCGGCCGCCAACACCTTGCCCGACCTCAGGGCCTGCACGCACTCGTGCTGAAACTGTCGTAAGTTGACACCAGTCATGATTACTCCTCATCGTATACGAGAACATCGCCGTTCTCAATGGTCCGTTGGATCCGCCACGTGCCCGACTCAATATCGTAAAATGCCTCACCGAGCTGTTCGTCGATGTCGTATTGGATCTCCGGCTCGGTCATCTGCATGACCTCATACTGCTGAAGGCCGATGGCTGATCGCATGTGTTCAAGCATGTTACAGACCCAATCGGTGAACTGTCTCGCCTCGAGTCGTCGACTACGGAACAGTGCCTGATATATGCCATGTTCGTTGATGACGAGCATCGATCGAGTGATGTTTTCTCCTTGTAATCTGTTATACCCATTAGGTATATTAGATGATGGAATGGGTAGTCTTCGTAGATCATTTGCATTAATGCGCTGTGCTATTTTGAAAGTATGAAGATCCAACGCGTCGCAAATATCTTTTAGCACTGCATACCACGTTCCGCAATATTTTACGAAACGAATATCGTATCCATACCAGTTCTGTGTTCTGATTTCCATGATTTCACTCCTTATTATCTATCAAACAAAGAACGGATCAGCATTCTCTTGAATATAACTTGTTACGGCAATTGACTTCGAATTCGTCAAACTCGTAACTTCATAAATTCTATTATCATCAGACAGATCGGTTACAACGAATACGAAGTAGTTTCCTCGAATATACCCTCCAGTCTTTATAGACAGGTGATAATCCTTTCGTCCATCAAACAACTTCTTTTCATCAATGTAACGACGAACTGCATATTCAATCAGATAGTTCATTGTTTACTCCTTATTATATCAAACCTAGTACTTTAACCCGACAAAGTACTAGGTTTTTACGCTAAATACAACATGTGGCCACAGAAACCTCGCGAAATGTGCACAATACGTGCGCGAAACGCGATATATGTTTCCTGGCCATATGTTGAGATAGCGTTTTATGTTATTTTGTCACAATCTGCTTGTGTTTTCGCACCATATCGCCGATATAGTATGCAATGGTCGAGCGTTTCAGCTTGAGAAACTCCTCTTCCGATTGGTTCCAGCTGATAATGGCATGTCGGTCATCCACATAGGATGCCGGCGCCTTGGCCGTCACCACCGAAGCGCTCCAGATGAACATGTCGATGGACCGATCGAGGTTGAGACGGACTTTCTTCTTCCACCCCCAGAACCAGGTGTCCTCAACGGGATCGTATTCGAATCCGAGGTTCTTGAGCTTCCATCGCAAATATGGTCCGATGCTGACAGAGGTCATGACTCCTCCTCGGTTGAGTTTGGATTATATTGGTACGTCACCACATCATAGATCTGTTGCAGTTGCTCCGTCGTCTCCGCGCCCAAATGGATATCGGGAAGCGCGGCATAGTTCAGATCAATGCAGATCATGGCCACGAAATGACCGTTGTGTTCGTTCTCGGCATCGGTCACCAAGGCCAGACGAGCGGTGAAATGACTGATGTTCTTATGACGCCATTTCGAGAGATTCGGCTGATCGTCGATGTTGCCATCCCAGACGAATCCGAGTTCGCGAAACTTGTCGATCCATTCGGCTTTCTCGAGAGCCTGTTCGTGGGTAAGAGTATCCGGTGTCATGGTGTTCTCCTATTCCTGCCAGATCTCACGATTATCCATCTCGTGGTATTCTTCCCGTGAGATCGGGATATAGACTTGTCGCCGGCAACGTGAACACATTGCCAGACATTCGTACTGCATGGGACTGATTTCCCATGCATCGGTGATGATGATCGAGGCTCCAGCATGGCATGATAGCTGTCTGTGAGCCTTGTCGAATACGCTGGCTGGAGCCATGGCGAATATCCTTTCTCATCATACGTCTTCGAAATGGAAGCCGTATAATGTCTGTTGTTTCCTATACCCGTTCAGTAACTGCGAGATCTTGGTCTGGACCGTATGTGGATCTGCATTGGTATAGCCAGCATTGATGAGATATTGTGACGTCTCCGCAATGGTCGGAAATGTCAGATCGAGCTCCACAATACGATTCGGACGATGACGTCCGTGACGAGTATCGTTGTCAGGATCGGGTTGTTCGCCAAGCCAGGCTATGACCGTACGGTTGCCGTTGAGAATCGCCTCGACGGCGAATAACAGGTCAGGATGCTTGATACGGGCATACTCGCGCAGCCACACGTCGTAGTAGCGCGAATATGCCTCCCAGGTGCGTGGCGTGTCGGGATTGATGGACTCCAGCTGTCCCACGGTCTCACGACGGATCTTCATCATCTTGCCGACTTGATGCTGCGTGAGACCAAGCAGGCACCGTGCGCTGCGATATTCGTCAGGCGTTGGCATGGGCCGGCTCCTTCGGAAACATCAGGCCAAGGATTCCGAGCTGGTCGAATTCATCCAGCAGTTTGGTATCGAAAACCGTGAGCTGTTCGTCTCGCAGAATATAGCACTCCGGAGCCCGGACCGTGAGACCACGGCCGACAGCGATGTTGAAGACGTTCGTCGAGAACGTTCCATCGGAATAGCTCTGCGGGAATGTCCATGCGAGATCATCGGACCCGGCATGTTTCGGCAAATATCCAAGATCGTTGATCCTCGAGACGAATTCGTAGATCTTGTCCGCATCCAGTCTCCAAACATCCGCAGGAGCGGTGTTCGGAAACATCTTGAAATTCGTCGTAACGTGTTTGATCGATCCGCAGAACGGGCACCAGCTGGTGCATTCGTACATGCGGCCTTCGTCGGCAACGACCGTCGGCTTGGTCATAGCTAAAGGCGTATCGCATTGACATGCTCGCATCTTTTCGACAACGAAAGACATGCCATTATACATCACGATAGGTGAGAATGATGTGCTGGACAGGGTTATGAACGGCGAAAAAGTTGTGTCTGACATGATTGCTCCTTTGTGTACATATATCAATCGTATTTGGTTTCCAAGGCCATCGGACGATCCGTATTCTCAACCGGACGTTCCTTCTGGCAAACATGCTCCAGGATCCATCGAATCTGTGATGGATCATTGGAATATGGCGCCAGCTCGTACCAGAGAAATACATCGCCGCTGCCGGTGATGAAGCTTACCCCATGCGGTCCAGCGGATTTGTATTCGAAGACACTGTTGGCGAGTTCAGGCAAGACATATTCGAATATCTCTTTGGCCTTGGCATCGTAGACGTCAGGGCTTTTATCCTGAGGCTCATAATTCGCCACTGAAGTTCGCCTCCTTCGTCCATAGATACCATTGGTCGAATTCCACGGTGAATATCGCATATTCGGTCGAGTCGTCGACTTCGTATTGATCGTCATTGTAGAATCTCCTGGTCGCTCTGTTGATGACCAGCTTCAATGAATGATCATCGAAATCCTCAGCCGATTCGACGTTCGATGCATCGTCCGGGAATATCAGCATGAAGATCTCCCAGAGACGATCGAAGTTGCTCGGCAGATAGGAGACATGGCGAGCCCTAGCAATACTTTTCCGAGACGTCTCGGCCACCCATGCTGTTGCCACTGGCTCGCTGAGACTTGGCAGGTTTCGGGCGTTGCTTGTTATCATGGAGTTCCTCCTGATCCTTGATGTCAATAAAACCGCTGGCAGTGCAATCCATGCACTCCATCCAGATATGAATCACCGGATTGCCGTGAGCATCTTCGATCTCTTCCATACGATCCGGGTCCAAATACACCGTCGGATACTTGTATCGTTCGAGATGCTCCGCGCTCATATTGACATGCTTGCCTTTGACCAGATCCGAGATATCCGCGTATCGGGATGCGATCTGTGCCGAGGCTTTGCAGACATCGGCATGTTGCTTGGATGCCTGATCGACGAGTTTCTCGCCATTGAGAGTGTCAAAATTAATCATGAGTATACCTTTCAAAAATAAAGGACAGGTACAGGCCGATGACGGCCCATACCTGTCACGATGTCATGTCAGCGGTATCCGCCGGACAATGTCTTGACGAACCACCAGAAGAAATATAATCCTCCGGTGAGGATGGAATAGATGCAGACCTTCAGAACTCCGGGCCTTGGGGTTCGATTATCATATGACATGATCAATCCTTCTCAACTTTGTGGAACGTCATGGTGTTCATGGCGGAATCCGGTTCGTCGAAGAACCGAGCCTCATAATCGGATTCCTGAACCGTCACCAGCAGCTTCTGCAAATATGCGGTGGTGAACTGTTCGTAATGGTTCAGATTGAAGCTCAGCCACGACTCGGTCACAGCATCGGCGGACACCAGCGGATCGAGCATCTTGACGGAATCCTCATCGAGCTGGGCGTTGCCGTGAGAGTTCTTCATCCACACCTCAGGCGGATTGTACGACTTGAAGTTGATCTTCACCTGAAGCGTGTAGATACCCGGATCGTTTTCGTCACGGCCCTCATGGAACTTGACGTTCAAGCCAAGGTCCTGAAGCGTTTTGGCATCCGATTCTTCGAGAACGATGTTGAAGTTGCGGTTGCCGGCCGGATTGTACTTGCCTTCGCGGCCTGCGAAATTCGTCCAGATCAGACGAACGTTCTCGCATTCGATCTTGTTGACGTCACCGTTCGGGCGCTTAATGATATTGACTGGCATGATAATCTCCTTTTGTTTAAAATGCAAAGCCAAAGCCGCATGTGCGACTCAGGCTTATGATTACTTCTCAGCGAAAATGGTTTCGTTGATGTCTTGTTTCTTTGTTAGTTTGTTGGCTGCTTTCTTCTCCTTACGATTATTCCAGTGGCGACCGATCCAGGCAAACCAAGTCATATCCTTATGCTTGATACGATCTTGAATGCCCGCTTCGATCCCCAGCACGACAATCGTGATGAGAATGAAATCAGCGATGGCTTGGCAAATATCAACAGACATGTTGACTCCTTTTCTTTGATGGTTCTCATTAAAAGCCATGTCTGGTTCGCGACAAGACAAAGAGCAGACCGCATGTGCGGTCCACTCTTTATGAATGTTACTCGGTTACGAGTTGCATTCCGACTTTATGTCCATAGTCATTCACCATGCAGACAGTGAAATCCTCGATAATAAATTTGACTGAATCTGTGTATTTGGCCATCTCATTGTTGTATTGGTCAATAATCGGTTGCCAACGATCCAGAATGAATTGATGGTATTCATCGTTATTCATAAGATCACCATGGTTTGGGTGAGTCTTATCGAATTCCGAATTCCACGAATCAATTTGTTCATTGAATCGATCGGCTTGCCAATTATAACCAATAATAAATGCAGCAGCCATCAACTCCCAGCCATTTCGATTTCTCGGAATGATTTTACCGGTGTTGGTGTCTATGATAGTAATGTGTGCATAAATATCGGTCATGATTAACTCCTTTAATGTGAATTAATATTCTCATTAAAGGCCATGTCTGGTTCGCGTTAAAAATGATCATCCCACCACAACGGGAACCAAGCTGCGAAAATCATAACCAATACGGCACCTATGAGTAAATATAACATCAGTTGCTCATCGCGAACTTCAGCAACGAGTTGACGCCCTGGTTACGTCCGAGCTGATACCCGATGGCGAAGATGCCAAGACCGGCCAAGGCCAGATATGCCGGATGATCGAGCACGACATCCTTGAGCGTGGACTTGGATTGATCGATGACTTCATTTGCATCGAGTACCTGAGTGGCATCATTATTAGACATGATATTCTCCTTGTTTTTTACAATGGTTGGTTGCATTTCGAAATGGACTTTGAATGGAAGCTTCATTCGCAGTCCTCCGATTCGTCTTGGACCAATCGGACCGTTTCGGCATACCGTACGTCCGAAATCCTATCGATATCACCGGACACCGATACCATTTTACCGCATCCGGTGCAGATGAGAATGGCTTTGATCCGGTTGGCCGTGATATCGAAATCAAGAGCTTTGACCTCGGCATCGCAGTTGCAATGCATGAGATCGTCTACTTCTTCGGTGGTGAGTGCCATGGTTTTACTCCTGTTCTTTGTATACTTCATCAAATGGCCGTACGTCGACATCTCCGCCTTGGACCGTGACCGAGCACATAAGCTGATCGCTGTCCGGGTCGTAGAAGATATCGTCGAGCATGTAATTGATCTGATCCTGAATATCGGGATCGGTCATGCGCATGATCTCGTATTGTTTGAGACCGATGTTCTGACGAAGCCGTTGCAACACGCTTCCGGCCCATATGCGGAACTTTCGTGCTTCAAGTCTGCGAGACGCAAACAATGCTTCGTAGATGCCGATTTCGTTGACGACGAGCATTTGACGGGTTTTCTGATGTCCTCGTCCATCAGAATATTTAACCTCATTTGAACTGAGGTTAAATACGTCGATCGACACTTTCTCCAACATATTCGGTTCGAGTCGTTGAGCTATACCCCAAGTACTGAGATTCAACGCATCGCAAATATCCTTGAGCACGGCCCACCAGTTGCCATCGATTTCGACAAACCTGATACTGTGTCCTCTCCAGTTTTCGGTTCTGGTTTTTATGGTTTACTCCTTTTTATAGTATGATCTGACCTCATTTGAACTGAGGTCAGATAGTATCTATCGTTTCCTTTCACATTCAATCGGTACCATTGCCGGACGATCAAATGTCTCCATCATGGCGATATACAAATCGGAATGTCGAGGTATCGGTCGTTGCTTGGGAATATAGGTCCATAGATTGACGCTGATCATCAGGACCAGTGCCCAAATCGTAACGATCATAGTAATTGACATGATTGCTCCTTATAATTTATGATTGTCTACAAACCAGCTCATGAGTATAAGCAAGCCGAGTGAAATCATCAAACTTAAAAAATCGCTCACACTCATGAGCTGACCTTTCTGATCTGTGTATTATCGAGTCAAGGAAGCAACCAGATCATTGCTTCCAGGATTCGGCGAAATATAGGGTTCGCCGCTTACCAGCCAGTCGAAATCACCATACTGCGAAATATCATTTCGTGCCTCATCGGCGAGATGCTCGTAGTAGGTATAATCGACTTCATCTTGTTTGTGACTGTCTCGGAGAACGCTCGATTCCTTCCAGCGATAGCCCTTGGTGCCGGACAGCGCGGCGTAACCGCCGTTGCCGTTGTCACGGACCAGCAGACCTCCACCGCAACCCGGTTGGACCGGGCTGAAGGCGCTTACCTTGCCGACGAAATCATAGCGATGTTCGTTCTCGGGTAGCCCCTCGTTGAAGTCTAGGTAGATCGACGTCGTGGCGGATTTGGTTTCGCAAAGATCCTTGAAATCAATCGTTTCATGAGAGAACAGCGTCTTGAAGACATATGGTACGGCGAACTGTGCACCCGTTGCCGCCCAATCACCATGCGATGCGGCGTCGTGCCCGTCGTCGCCGTAACAATGATGGGCGATGTACGTCGCTTTGTTGACGATACACATCTTGTCGTAGATCGCTTCGAGTTCGAATCCGTAGCCGTATTTCGCTCCCATGTCATTGACAAATGTCACGACGTATTCATCGATATCGGCTATCTTGATTGAATCGGTTTTGATATGCACGACTGTGTAGCCAAGCTCCATAACCTTCTGCTTGAGCAGAAGCATGAACAAGGCGCCGCGTTTCGCAATTTTGTTGTCGGCATTGCGATCGTTGGCTCCATTCCCGACATCGTTGAACTTTGTCGGGAACTTCGCACTGGTCAAACCGTATACCGAATTGATCACGATCTTCAGCGCCTGCGCAAGCGACTTGGTGTTTTCACCCTCCTTAAGCAGTGGAGCCAAAGCACCATCCATACGTCGACGAGCGGATTCGAGATCGCCGTGCTTGATATCAACACGAGCGGCCTTGATATCGCTGAATCGTTTGGTGTATGGACCAAAGAAATTCATGTCCTCAAGACTCGACGGGTGTAGACTGGTCACATCAAGCAAACCGACGTTGCCGAACATACCACCGAGCGTCTTGTCTGGAAGTTCAGGCATGAATTGATCGGCGCCGTCATATGAATATCCTTCGAGACGCTTAACCAGATCGGGATGCATGGTGTCGAAATCCATATCCTGGGATCGATAGACCTCACGATATCGTTCAAGTCGGTCCTTTCCGGTCATGGACCATTGGATCCGACGGCCGTAATATGGGCCGTTATCACCATTTGCCATGCCATATACCCACACATATCCGCCTTCGGAAGGATACTCGCCCAAATACTTGGACTTGTGATCTTTATCAGCGAATTTGTCGAAGGTATACCCGGGAAAGGTTTCGCTCAGATCCGGGAACGGGAATTCCTTCTGCGGATTCTTCGCGTCTCCGAATATGATCTGGGCCGTATGCTGGTTCGTCGAATCATTCGGCGTGAGGCCGGACAGATTCGCCAGACCTTGACGGGCCACGAAATCCTCATGCAGTTTGTTAAACACCGCTTCCGTCGCTCGGACATCATCCTCGCAATATGATTGCACCAGATCCCAGAGTTTCGGATCGACAGGCTTGTCCCACGGCATGCCGAGTTCGTGATGATCGATCCCGAGTTCGATCTCCCACTTCTTTAACGACTGCTTCTTTGCGGAGAAGTCGTAGATATCCGTATAGGAGATGTTGTAGGCATTCTGGAACATGGCGTTTCGACTGCGAGGACCACCAGCCACGATATCCTGAGACAGGTTGTAGAGCTGTTGGTTGTCATAGCCGAGCCAACCCCATGCGTAGAGCATATGATTGTCGTATCGTCGGTTGTTGAATCCGACCAGTGCCTTGCCGCAGAGTTTGCGAACATCCTTCGGATCAGGATTGATCAAGGTCTTCACCGGATGATCCTTCTCATCGCCTGCGTCTTTGAAGCAGATCATGAACAGATTCGGAAACACCTCGACATCGTAGAACGTCAGAATATCAGGTGTCCCGGTATGCTTCGGCGGCTCCAAGCTGTCGGGTTCGTCGGAACGAAGCTTCATATTCGCCACAACCTTCATGCAATAATCTCGATTATGCGTGGAGTTCATGGCGAAATTGAGAATATCAAGACGCATGTCTTCGACGTTATACTGGATGCCAGACTCGTATGCTTCGTCCAGCAACTTGCAGATGAAGTCGATCGATGGCTTGGTTCCGGGACAATATTCCTTTCTTAGGTTTCCTTTAATAAGATTGCGAAGATGTTGCTCATCTTTGATCGCTTTCTCATTGATCATGGTTTTATCTCCTTTGAGAGGAAGACCGCTGGAAATATGCGCGACATCGAGATCGTTGCATATGCTGAGTTTTCTTCGCAATGCCGACTTCCCTCGATACACCTTGCATTCCACGTTGATATCGATCAGAGGTTTGAGTCTCGTCACGTCACCATCGTAAATATAATGCAGATGCACGCCCTTACCGGATTTGCTCAATTCCGCATACGTCGGCGGATACTTCGCAGCTTCGGCAAGATTGCGTTCCAGGCTCTTCTCACCATCATCGCCCTTGAGATCAAAGTCGATGACGATATGATTCTCAGGTACTCGTACCCAATGCAGTTTGGTGGTGTCCACATCTTTCAATGTGGTGGTTACCTGATCCCAAGGCAACCGAGGTCCTCCGGTTGGATTATCGGCGGCGTATTGCGCCGGCCAATCCTGAGCCATGTGGTCAAAAGCGGATATGGTCGAATCGAGTTCGAGTTTTCTCGCTTCGATCGGCTTCGTTTTCTCCACTTTCTCGAATTTATCCCAACGGATTCCCTCGAAACCGGTGTTACGAGTGGATTTGCGACCATTGACGATGTTGTCAGTCGTCTTGTTGAAATATGATGACAATTCGAACAGGAAGTCATCACGTTTCATGCGCATGGTCACGTTGCCTTCATCGCACCAAACCTTATATTGACGCCAAAGTTCGAGACCATCGATATGATCGTTATCTTCAAATTGGTCGAGAACGCTTGACAAGAACGAATACATATCATTCGTTCTGGCCACCATTTCGGTTGGTATGTAATTGCCATATGCGTTCGGACCCATTTCCTGATAGACCTCTCGGCAATGGTGGGCGATTGCACCGAGTTCGAATTTGATGCCGTCCATGGCTTCGAAATATTCAGCATTGCTGAGTTTTCGTCCTGATGGATAGACGTCGATCAACCTTCGGATCAGACCCGATTTCGAGTCTGTGATCTTCACTGGTTTATTCGAAGCCATGAACAGCATCGTCTTGATCGGAATATCATACTGCTTGACGCCTTTCTCATTGACTTTGATATATTCGTGTGAAACAATGGTGTTCAACAATGAATTATCATCGATCTTTGAGAGGTCGCCGTCGCTTTGGATAGCGATGAGCGGAGCGTTTTTGAACGCAGCAGTGGCGAATTGATATCCCTGACCAAGTTCTTTGGCGTTGAAGAACGAAACGTAGTTCCCGAACATCTCCTGGATGATGTTCAGAATCGTCGATTTACCGGTACCGGGAGCACCGGTAATGGCGAAGAATTTCTGAATACGTTTCTGGTCCTTGCCGTCCACGATCAGACCTATGCCCCATTCGAGCTTCTGACGCTCGTCCGGGTCATAGATCGTTTCCATCAGGCGATCGTAGTTCGGTGTCGGACCCTCGATGAGATCATAAGGTAGTTTGAACGATGCGTAGTCGTCGCGATCGACTACGTCGTTGTCAAATATAACCTTCTGATCCAGCATGATGCTGCTGTCATCGAGGTTCTTCAGTTGCGACAAATATCGGTTCCATTGTCCATTGGACATATTGTCCATGTATTCCGGAGTCAAGGTCTTGTCCGAATGCGTTGCGATATACTCGCTGATATCCCTATCAATGAGTTCGGAGAGACGGCCGACACTTCTGGACCACAGGTGCGTATCTGGATCATATACGGCGTAGAACTGTCCACCCTTGACGATAAGGTCCTTGAATCCACGGGCCCTAGGATTCGCAATGACCTTGGTTGCGGTTTTGGTGCTTTTGACTTCAGTCACTCGTATTTGGTCCATACCCACTCCTTTCTAGTCCCACTTATATGGAATATCGTGGTCGGAATTGCCGAACAATGTCCACTGATCGAACAGTTGCATCCGTCGAAGATCCTTGTCGCATCCCTTGATGACGAACAATCCACCATTGCTCCCATCGGCGTTATACTTCCGGTTCATGGTGCGTTCGACAAGCAGTCGTACCGGTTCGGATGCGTCTCCAACGGCATCAAAATATGAATCCGTGTAGGCTTGCAGATCCATATTTTTGATGAAGAGATGCATCCAATCAGCACGAGACAGCTTGAGTGCGAGATCATTATCGACCCGTAGAATCACTGCGATAAGGAATTCCAGGAAGCTCACCACTCCTCCCTGGAATTGCGCTTCACATGGTGCATGATTGTAATATTCGTAATCGCCACGGAGTTCGAGAGCATCGCCTTCTCGATTGGCATCCATGGCGATACGATAGGTGTAACGGATCGCATTCATCGCATGATAGAGTTTGGAATATCCATCATTATCAATACCGACCACATCTTCCAGAAGCCAATCGAAATATGGTTTCACATGTGGTTCGCTCTTAGGCATGTTGCTCCTCCTCATAGGCTTTCCTGGCCATATCTTCGAGCACTCGATGCGACGGCAAGGTGATCTTATCCGGATCGATGCCGAACACCGACTCCTGATATGATTCCTCATGACGTTCAATCACGTAGTCCGTCTCGAACGTATCGTTACGGCAGATCACGACATTCGGATCTTCCTGCCATCCATACTTACCGAATTGCACCAGTACGGCCATATCGATAAGATCATCCGGACGTTCGACGAGCACTCGTCCTTCGGCGAGTTTGTCGTCTCTGACGTAGTAGTCAAGATACACCGTATCGATGAAGTCCGGAGCGGTCTTGTGCTCATAGTCGTCAATCATATACGCGATTCGGTTCGGGTCGATGGAATTCTTGAATCGATGCTCCTTCACTTCGGTGAGCAGCCCGAGAATAAGATTTTCGTCCCCATCGCAAGCATCATATGATGCCTGTTCCTCATCGGTCAACGGCCCATCCCATCGAGGATTGCCGTCATGGATTTCGAATCGCGCGAAGATATTTGTTTCGTCTGTGGTCAAGGTTTCAGGCTCCTGTTCTGGTGTTGGTTTGATTGCTTCGAGTTCTTTTTTGGCGTCGGCGATGTCGCTATCGTACATATCGAGACGATCGGACCGTTCTTGGAGATCCTTCTCGTATGCCGCTTTGCGTTCCTCGTAAGCGGCATCCATGGCATCGAGTTGACGGCCCTTGGACTGACGTTGCTCCTCGAGCTGATTGACTTCGTCCTCCAGCTGTCGAAGTGGTATATACTTTCGATATACGCCGAAATATCCGACGACGGTCGTGACGGCGACGCCAGCCAGAAATCCGATGCCGGCGAATATCAGATTCTCACGATTCATGTTCACTCCTTTCGAATATCATACTGGCGATAATCAAGAAGGTTCCGATTGTGATATATGGAATATGGCGTTTGACCACATACCATATGTTCTTCGCATTGCGTTCTTTTAGGCATTTGCAATCATGAATGATATCGGAGAACGTGATCGATGCTATTGATACTCCTCCGATCATCATGTACGTTTGGGCATGAGAATCATGAGGTTTGTCGATGACTTTATACTTATCAATAGACTTTTTGAGAATAGTATCATCGATCCTTGAAGCATAAGTTACAAATGCCGCCAATGATGCCTGAGCGCGAGAAGCATCTCCAGCATGAGTGTCGCCTAATATTTCTCGGGCATTGGCAATCTCTTCGTGATACTCGTTGATCTCTTCGATATTCATGTCAGGCCTCCTTAGCATCGAGCTGATGAACGAAACCGTCCATTATCGCACAGCCGTAGCGAGTAACAGTGTCAATACCTTCAGCCCATGTCCTGTCATTATATGCCGAAACACACAGATATCCGACGATGGCGGTGGCGGCAGTAGCTACCAGAAATGCTCCGGCATCGAACACGATATCGCCGACACGATTGAACAGATTATCATTGATCTTCTGCATCTGTTCGTCAGACTCGATCTCGTTGTTCTCAGCCTTCTGAATAGCGTCAACTGCTGTTTCGTGCAGCTTCTTGGCATTCTTGGCAGTACGAATTGCACCGACAGCGGCGACTCCAAGAGATATAGCGGCGACAGCGGCCTTGGCGATTTTAATAATGGTTGTAACCTTCATGATTTTCTCCTTAATAAAAAAGGGAGCGCCACGATTCCAATGACGCTCCCGTATCAGATATAACGATCAGATCTGATCGTAGACGATGCCGTCGCAGTTGAACTGAAGCAGGATCTCTTCCTTGCCATCCCATGGGCAATCCTTGACGTTATCCCACGGATCATCGCTGCAACCGAATACACCGAAGTCGACAATCGAATCGTGATCAGGCGTATTGATCCAACCGAGCACAGCACCTTCCTTGGTATCAGGAAGACCGAGCAGACGATAGACATCGTTCAGGAACAGATGCCCAGTATAATCGAGCTTGTTCTGAGCACGATCCAATGCGGACTTCAGCATCACAGTATTCATATCCGGGGATTCGTCATCCCAGATCTGAGAATCCGGTCCGAACCATTTATCGGTTGGACTCAGCGTCTGGACATTCTGCTCCTTCTTGGTCTCGATGACCTTGCCTTTGTCATCGGCGACTTCGACGGTGTCGATGTTCTGATAGAACTTCTGATCGACCTCTTCGCCATACTGGGCTACGACACGTTCGCGGTAATCGCTGAACTTGGCGCTTACCGCAGCGAATGCGGAAGCAACCGCCGTGTATCGAGTCTGGAGGATGTTGTGTGCCGACAGAATGCAGGCGATGCTCAAACCGGTCAGAATAATGGTCGGAGCATAGAGCTTCGCATAAGCCACGGTGGTACGCATGTAGATAATCTGCTTCGATGAAGCTGCTTCATTGACCGTGAAATCGCCGTCATCGAGCTCGCCGTTATCCACCATCTTTTCGAGGGTTTCGACGCGGCTCATCTCGGTTTCATGATTCTTCTTCACGTCATCGATATGCATGGTCGACCGACATGCGGTGACGGTTGCGGCGACGCCAAGTACCAGACCGGAATAGGTCAGAATTTCCGGGCTATGCTTCTTCAGAAAGAGACCGCTCTTAGCTGCGGTTTTGACCAATGTGCTTTTAATAGACATGTTTGCTCCTTATTTGTTGTTGTAGGCGAACTCGGTTTGCAGAGTCCACTTGTTGGTTGATTCCCAGCGAAACACATAACGCGCTCCGCTGAATAATATGATCAATGCCGTATGGTTATCCATTCGGCGGTATTTCTGAACTCGCTCCGAGAGTTCCGGGAAAAGCTGTTGGAATTTCACCATGGCAAGAAAACGATCCATCATATCTCCTCGATCGTGCCTACATCATGATTCGGATCGGACGTATATAGATATTTCCGTCCATCCCTGGTTGTGATCACGGCCGTATTCGGCAATCGTCCCGGCCAATCAATAGTGATATCAATCGTCAAGTTCGCTATCTCCGGAAAATGTCGAAACAGGCGATGTAACCATGATTGATTGACCATGGATATCATTCTGGCTCGATCGGACTTCCGAATATCGTTGACAGTCAGCATCATCTGATGATCGGTGTTATCGATGCCGTCTGTGATTGGATCTATCATCATGATCGTTCCTCGCTTGCTCTTTGATTGCTCGCACTCGTTTGAGCACGATCGGTATTTGCTCGTCTGTCATTTTATCGACTTTATAGCCCCATGACGGATTCGAATACCAGTTCCTCAGCTCGTCCCGGTCGCTCATTGCAGGTGCTCCGTGGGTGGAAGTTCCACGATATATCCGCCATAGATCGATCGAACACGGCTGCCACGAATATCATGCCAGCCCCAATTCTGATCGGTGTATTCAGCGGTGATTCCGGCGAATTCATAGAAATCCTTCACTCGAACGACACCATATTGCTGAATATAATCGTTCATGGCCGTCAGGACCTTTTCAGCCGACGGTCTGTCAGGAAACACGACTTTGCTGAAATCGTGGCGTTCACGAACCGTGCTATCAATCACACGTCGATTACTCGACATGGCGTTATAATTCGTGTTCTGTGAATAACTTGGGTTATCACGTCGAACCAATCGAGGACTGGTCGGGCGATAATCAGACGCGCCCATGCCGTATACCATTCGTTTCGTTCCGCCGATGACCATATCGACGAATGTATCCTTGAGTGCCGGCACCAGCACGTCAGTCAACATATACATCATGACATCTTTCGGATCACCTCCGAAGAAGCGTTTTACACCTTTCTCGACCATGGTATCCTCTTTGAGTTTGCCATGGGCGACTGCTGCTTTCTTTGGCGCTTCTTTGGATTCCGGAAGACCTAGGTTCTGTCGAGAGACATCGACGACTAATGGCTTGCGATCGTCTTCTGCCATGCTCTTTGTCCTTTCGAAATATGCAAGGAAAGGGCCCAGACATCGTCCGAACCCTTTCCTCATTACTTAATATATGGGAATCAGTTATTCTGCTGGTTCAGCTGAGCGAGATACTGAGCTGCTTCCGGAGTGAGTGCAGCCTGAGCCGAGCCGTTGCCGATGGCATTCATGCGCTCAGTCAATGCCTTCGGCACCAGACCGGTGAAGAATCGCGTTGCGAACGTGTCATCGGACATCAGCTTGCCCAACAGGCTGTCGTACGCATCGGACTGCATGAAGATCTCGGTGAGTTCCGGGTTCTTCACGAAATGCGCTTCTCCGTTGTCTTCGATTCGCTTGCCATACGATGCCTTGATCAGCTCATCGATCAGATCGAACATGTCATCGGGAGAGGCCTTGCCGGAAGTCACTGCATCAAGCTTTTCCTGGATGCCGTCCTTCAGCAGTTGACGCATTTCACGCATGGTGAGATGGAAATATGCATCCATGGTCTTGCTGTTGCCGTCGATGTCCTCGTAGGAAATGGTTTCCTTGATCATGTTAGTTTTCCTCCTGTTGTTGATTTGCCATGGCGATCTTTTGTTCGGCCATGAGTTGTTTGAGTTCCATATCCTGTTTCACCGCTTCGCGAATATCGCGATCGCGTTGCGCCAGAATATGGTCCCCGGTTATACGGAATGCATACTTACCCGCAAGCTGAGTAAGCACGCCCGTACAGATGGATTTGCCCAATTGGATGCCAAGAGGCTTCAGATATGGAGCCGCTGCTTTACCGGCTTGGGCGAGTAGGGAAATATAAGACATGATTTGCTCCTTGTTGATACTCAAATAAGATTGCGATAGTCAGCCATCGGCGATTCGTGGAAATTCACCACAAGTGCCGGTTTCCCATCAGGGGTCAGTGTGGTGCTGAAACTCAGTTCAATCGGATGTTCAGACGTCCAACCGAGATCATCGCCACAACCGATATAGGGCAGATCCAAAGCCTCATAGAAGTCATTCAACGATGCATACATTTCAGCATTCATCTTGTAATTGACGTCATTCTGGGCCTTGCGGATCTTCTCCAGTGTCGACGGGAAGAACCGTCCGCTGAATCCGTCCATGCACAGCACATTGCCATCGCCAATGACCACGGCCGAAGTGTCGTCTTTGGATTTTGCGATCTGGTCCTTGGCTACGGCCGCTTCGATCTCCTTGGCTTTCTTTTCGCCAACGATCTCGTGCACCTTATCACGATAGATGGTCGCGGCTTCCTGGGCCATGGTATATGCCGAGGAATACGCGATGATCTTATGTGTGGCGGTCTGGTGGGCGCCGATAATCGCGGTGATCGTCGCACCGACCGTCAACGCGGTCGGAATATAACATGGAGCAACTCGTTTGACGAGCTCCTTCTTGTCATATGGCTTGCCATCGAGCTCCATGCGATACTCCAGCAGACGATCATTCGCCTGAATGGTGTCTCGCGACGCCATGATGGCGGTTCCGATCACGCCCACCACTGCCGTGCCTGTGAGAATCGTATGGGAATTTCTGCCTAGGAATTTTCGTCCTTTTGTGATGATATCGTTCACCATAACGACCTTTCTGATTTGTATATTGTCAGATCACTCCTTACAAGCGATCAAAATATAAAGCCAAAGCCGCATGTGCGACTCTGGCTTGTAGAACAATTCACTCTTGCGAGGAATCTGTGGATTCAGTGTTGGAATTCGATTCATCGGATGAGGAATGGTTCCAATCGTCGTCCTCGTCGTCAAGATCATCGTCGGACTTTCCCAGGTGAATCAGCAGTGCGAGTCCTGCGGCGGCAGCGGCTCCAATGGTGATGTCCCTGATACGGTCCTTATGATCCTTGACGAACTGGACGATCTTGTTGGGCTTCTTCTCCTCGGTCTCGACGACTTCGGTGACTTCCTTGTTCTGATCTTCCATGATTTTTCCTTTCATTAGGTTGTGTATGGTTCTCATTAAGGGAGATGTATGGTTCGCGTTTACAGTGCCTAGAAATGCATCAGTTGTTTGGCGATCCTTTTCCGCAAGACGAATGGGGTCGTAAGCACACTGGTTTCGACTCGTATTGTGTATACGCCATCGGATTCGCGATTCATTATCGTCACGTCTTTAACGTGACCTGAATTATAGATCGCGCCTAACAGCTTGCATTCGGCGGCAATGGTTTTGGCACATGCCTTAACCACCATAACGTAACCTAGCTGGGTGTACTGTTTCAGCCAAGCCAACTTTCCTCCAATTCATCGGAAGGATAACGTCCTCGTTCGTCGTTACGATGAACAACCTTCATATAAGTGTTCTCGATCTCGGTCTGGGAAAATCCGAAAGCGAATGCGATATTTACCAGCGTCTGGTATACGTCACAGAATTCTTCGAGGGAATGCTGGCGAAGCGATTCGTAATCGGCTTCTGGATCATTCTGTCCTTTCAGCTGGTCTTTGATCGCTTCCGTCAATTCGGCCGCTTCTTCAAGTGTCTTGAGCGGAGCATGTTTTCCTTCCGGAATCTGCTCACTATCGAAAGCCAATCCGATGGGAAAATGGACTTCCTGCTCGCCTTTGCTCAAATATACGCCGTATTCTTTCGGGTTATCCCAACTCATAATAAACCTCCAAATTTCTTTTCAAGTCTTGATTTCAGAAAACGAGTTTTGAAGTCGGCACGATTGTCAGGATTGCTGAAATATAATGTCGCCATTCCAGCCAATGGGATAATGACCTTGGTAATCCACAGTCGTGCTTCACGATACAATTCGATTTTATTTTTCATGTTTTGCTCCTTAAAAGGTAAAGCCAAAGCCGCATGTGTGAAATGCGGCCTTAGCCTTGGATGTCATTAGTCATTATTTAGATTCATGTCATCAGCAGTGATCGGATTTTCCTTCTCATCTTTCTCTTGAGCTTTCTTTCCAATGTGGTAGAGAACGCCGAAACCGGCGATTCCTATCAGCATCGAAATTAAGCTGTAGAGAAGGGTGCAGATGGTGTACTTTCCGAAGAAGGTGCTAAACTTCATGATAACTCCTTTATTGATGGTTAATGGTTCTCATTAAAGGGTATGTTTCATTCGCGATTACATAAATTCATATTCGGCATTCCCCAATGACCATCGTTCTGCTCCCCACACGCGAAATATCCATCGAACCATATCGAACATACTGACACCAGCCGCTGATGGCGTTATGTGGCGCTTGATACGACCTATCCATGATCTTGGGAAAGAGTACCGATGCCACCTCCTCATTGTGCAACTGCTCGCGGAAATTCGGTGGTAGATGTTTCAGTGCAATTAACATGTTTTTTCCTTAGTTATAATCAGAATTCCGGATCATGAACAAACACTGGTTGTGGCGCTCGTTCATAATTGATTTCTCCGCGATTGAACGCGTTCATATATCGTAGAATCCGATCGGTTTCTTCAGTCACGGTTCGACTGGTATCGTATCCACCTTTCGAGAATTCCTCGAAATTGACCCATCGTTTGCCGTTGGACATGATGTCCACGACATCGGTAAGCCGTTCCTCGAGTACAGCGAACTGGGCGGCATCGTCGCGTTCCCTACGACTGATTTCCTCCGGATCGTCGCCTCGAAGGAGCAGTCGCTGATATCGAATATTGTCGTCGATATGCAGATAGACTCCGAATCGATCGGTGATGCGGTCTTTGATGGTCAAATATCCTGTCGGATCGAGAATGGTCACAGTGTCGTCATCGGCATTGATATCCTGAAGATTCACGCCGTAACGCCACGTACCGAATATGGTCCGGTATTCTCGAACGGCAACCAAATCCGGCAAAGCAGTATCGAATTCGGCATCGTCCACGAACCAGTAATCCACGCCATCCTCTTCGCCATCACGAGGAGGACGTGTGGTCACTGATACGACGCGCCGAAACCCTCGACGAGCAAGTTCTTCGGCAATGGACGTCTTACCGGAACCCTGTTTGCCGAGAAGGACAATATGATTGGTATAAGCACCGGTCATGTCACCACTTCCTTACCTGGAAATTGGCATGGAATATATCGTTGATCGCGTCAAGTCCGTCCATAATCTGAACATCGTACTCTTCCCAGGTTTCGATTGGAATATCAATGCGACGCTCATATAGTCTGCAAGGAATATCACGTCCAAGCATCCAAGCATAGAGCATATTCAGAGCGATTTTTGGTCCTGAAATATGAGGCGATATCTTATTATGAGATTTGCGAGTGAATTTAAGTCGTCCGACTGGTCTTCTTGCCATGGTTTACTCCTAAAAAATAAAAAAAGCGAATGGCCAAGTGTCATTCGCCAGCAATATGTCAGTCGTGGTAGGCTTGGTCCGACAATGCTTTCAGATAACGTCGTACGACGTCAAGCTGTAGACTTGCGGTTCCGAGCTTGTCCATGACAATACACACAGCATGGTGTTTGCGTTCTTGGCCATTCGGCAGTTGATCGTAATATCCTTCGTTGAGACGACGGATCACGAGATCAACATTTTCCTCTTCCTGTTCTTTGTCCCAAAGTTCCTTGACGCGGTCCTTTGCGGTGCTGAACAGATTCTTGGATGTTGTCTTGATATCCATATTTCTCCTTTGTGTCGGTTATCCGGTCATTAAAGGACATGGATGAATCGCGATCGAAAATATAAAGCCAAAGCCGCATGTGCGACTCTGGCTTTTGACGTAATCCTATAGATCACATGTCAGATCTTCGGTTTGGGCAGAAACCCGAGGCTTCTCGAACTGATGGTGTGATTTGCTTCGAATCCCAGCAGGATGACGATTCCAGCGAGCGAGACTCCGGCTTTCACGACGGTTTCGATCAGGCTCTTCCGATGGTCATTATAGTCGTTCTTGATGGCGACCAGCGACTTCAGCGATTCCAGATTGTGGTTCGTCATTTCATCGTGACGTTCCACAACCGAACTCGTGACGTTGCCGTCGCCATCAAGAGTGTCTCTTGTGACTTCGGAAGTCCTTGTCAAATCGTCGTTCAAATCGGATTCGTTCTCCGGATTCATCTCCTCCTTGAGACGATCCAAATACGCATCGATCTGTTCATCGAACTTCTGATTAATGCTCTTCGATTGATTGGACATGTTTGCTCCTTTCGGTTATGTTGTCATTAAAGGCGATGATTCATGCGCGAAAAAAAAATATAAACGCCATGTCCGGTCTCAGTGGTGGTACGTGACGTTACAGCTATACTCGACATATCGGATAAATGAGAAGCCGTGTGGGTAACGGCTTGTCATTATTAGGATTGATCAAGCTAGAACAATCCGCAGACGATGAGGACAATCGCAATAACGAATATGGCGATGATGGCGATTGCACCCCAGACGACGGTCTTGAAAATAGTCTTGATGAGGTCCATAATAACTCCTTTGGTTGATATATAGCTTCTCATTAAGGACCATGATTCTTTCGCGAACGCATCATCGAGCTCCTTGCCCAAAAATATAAACCATACGCATCATCGGACAAGAAGCAAAGCAGATGGCTCTGCTTCTATTGATCATTCCTGATTAGAGGAAATGGTGTTCAGTGTTCTTGCGTCAAAGCGACCACATAGTACTCTCCAGCGAGAGCAGCGATTGCGATAGCGATGGCGGAAATTGCAGCGAACATGGTTTTCTCCTTTAATGATGGTATGGTTCTCATTAAAGGGTATGTTTCATTCGCGATCAAAAATATAAAGCCAAAGCCGCATGTGCGACTCTGGCTTGATGATCATTCATCAATATACATCGTTTCAGCGATCTTTTTCGCGATTTGATCTCGACGTCCGTGTCCCCACGTAGTGATGGTTATGTACAAGGTTGGATGATCGTAAAATGGATACGTTACTATGGCATGGTCATAGCTCTTTACGTATGGTAAAGAGCCGACCGTGTTAAGAATCGTATTCACTTGATCTTGGTCCTTGCAATATCCATCGGCAGTGAAGGATTCGGTTCGGTTCAAAATCTTGTCGATGATAAGCATGATTACTCCTTTGATATTGTTGAATTTCTTCAATAAAGGACATGTATCATGCGCGAAAAAATAAAGAGCAAGCCGCATGTGCGGCTCACCTTTTTCAGACGAGAGTGATGGTCTTCAGATAATCTGCGAATGCGCTCATGTCTTCCGGGTTGGTACTGACCATAATCACCCGAAGCTTCTTCGTCTTGGTCGCAAGAATACCGCTCTCCGTTTCCGGACCGCAGTGGTTCTTGATCCACCGAACAAGCTTCAGGCAAGTGTGCTGGCTGTACTGTTGGCTGACATAAGTAAACGTATCGTTCATGATTGCTCCTTTATGATAGATTCTCTTGTCATTAAAAGCCATGTACGATTCGCGTCGAGGCAAAATATAAGAGCCCATGCGTGGTGCATAGGCTCTTATATGATATCATTCGGCAGAGCTCTCGGTGGTGTCGTCCTGATCGGTCGACGTGTTCCACTGATCCTTGGCACGCTTGAGCAGCTCGTTGATACCCCAGCTCAGTGCCATGCAGACACCGGAGACCGTGGCCAGACCGGCCGTGGCGGCCTCCATGCCGGGAACGTGACCGAGCCGTGTGCAGACGCCAGCGATCACGATCAGCAAGACACTGAGTGCTGGCAGCCATCGACGCGCGGCCTTGACGAGACTGTCATAACCTGCATCGGTGAGAAATGACGTTTTCTGTTCGGCGTGTTCGGCCATGATATATGATCCTTTCTTCTATGATTTACGTGAGAAAAGTATAAGAGCCCATGCGTGGTGCATAGGCTCTTATATGTTATTCTGAAATGATTGCCTCTATGAGGGCTTTTGATTTACAGATCCTTTTCGGGAACATGATGAATTTCAAACCCTTAACAAAACTTCTACCAGCAAACCAAGGCATATATTTCAGCTTGAAACTTACACATCTTACCAGTCCGTCTTTTTCGATGACTTCGCATGGCATGCGAATATCACCGTCATATACGGTACCGGTAAGTGCTAAGCATCCAAGATGTGTTACACCCTTGATCCTTAAGTATCCGTTCTTGAGTTGTGCTTCATAGTGTCCATTAGAGATCTTGTCGTTGTTCATAATGGCTCCTTTCATTAAGGGCCATGTATGTCACGTGACGTCTTAATGATCCATAGCACTATGAAACGACGAAACCGATTTGAATGGAAGGTCCGATATGTCGTCGATCATTTTCTTCGCCAGACCGTTTGATCCTGACTCCAGATAAGGGTCGCCAAGATACTTCATGAAATCGTCATATTCCTCATGGGTGATCCACCCGCGATCGATGAATTTCTGACCCTCCTCTATGATTCGGTAATGTGCTATACCACGAGTCATAAGAATTCCGGTATCTTTTTGTTTTACTTTATGCAGGATCAACGTCCACAATCCACTGGATGCGAATACCGATCCAGCGATTGTAATCAACATTTCGATCCAATGCATTGATATGATCCTTTCTATATAATATCTCGGAGGCTCCTGGGAGGCGTATGCTCCCGGAAGGACGCTGGTGGGTGTGGATGAGAAACATCCACTTAATAGTACCGGTGGCGCAGCGACTCATACCATAACTCAACAAGAACTTCCGTCACATATTCATGATCTATTCGCTTACGCCAGTGGCGATACGGCTATGAGCACTCCGAACTTCGTTATGAATCAATGGGGTTATCCGGGACAGTATCTTCAGAATGGAAAATGGTATCCTCGATTGGCTCATACTCTCTTTGGAGATTATGCTGGTGTGATTGACTATCCAAATAATCCTATGAGTATCGAACAGCCATATGTCGCCGTTTGTTATTGGCGTAGAATCGCTTAAGCGACACGGCGCCAATAGCGTACGGCGACATATGGATTCATGAGCGGAAGGTTTCCGTAAATCTTCGTTCCATTACCGGTCTTTTTACTGTTCCAGTCCACAGTGCCTCCAGTTTCCAGTTCAAATCCAAACGCGATGTCAACAGGATCATGCGCATTGGCGTCTTTCCATGCGACGTGTATTCCAGCATGATCGTTGAAGTTCGCTCCAGCCGCTAAATCAGTCGAACGGCCGATATCAACGGCTTTCGCACCACCCTGCTTGTTGAGGGTGAAGTCGGTATCCGTTGTGGATACACCCACCAGCGTCCTTCCGGGAGCATACGCCTCCCAGGAGCCTCCGAGATAGGACGCCGGTGATGCGGTGCTGGTCGTCGCTAGAATCGTGCCGACTGGCCAAAACGTATCGCGAATCTTCGCAATGGGGTGCTGTACACCTGCCTGATCCAAATATGCAACCATTATAGGTCTTGCCTTTCCGTGAGGAGTCGGCAAAACCGGCGGAAGCAAGACACATGAACATGGTCCAGGAACGTTTGGTGCACAGGTCTCGATGGCGGGAAAGAACACCGTCGTACGACGTGTCCGTCTTTCCTCGTTCAAGGGCGATGTGCACAAGACCGGCGACGTCGAGGGCGGTTCATTCGACGCAACCTGGGGAGCTGCCATCGTCGGACAATCTGACCCCGCAAGCTCGATGGAACCCTATGTCGCCGTGTATATCTGGAGAAGAACAGCTTAAGCCGTACGCCTCCAGATATACACCGATACGTACGGATCCAAAGTCGGAAGTTTGCCGATCGCCGAATAGAAATCGATCTGCATGGAACCGAACGAACCATCCATTCCTCGGGCCGTTTGAACTGTTTGCTTACTATTGTAATTCGTGAATCCGCTATAGGTCTTGCCGCCATCGACGGAAATTCCTGACAGGTTATTTGTCGTTGTTATGCCTGCCAGTCCGTAGATGTTGCCTAAACGGACACATAGTTCACGTGTCTTGCTTCCGCCGGTTTTGCCGACGGTGAAATCTGTATCGGTGTCCGATGCAGAGACCATCACTCGTCCCTGCGCATAGCGTTCCCAGGTGCCACCGAATAAACTCGCTGGGGACGTGCTATTAGTGCTGAAATAGAGAGATCCAACGGGCTGGATCCGGTCAAGAACCTTCTTGACTAGATACCGAGCCCCCTCCTCGTCAAGATAAGCTACCATGATATCATACCTCCTAAAATATCATCAAATTCTGAAGAAACCGTCGATCGTGCTGGTGGATATCGATCCGATCGAATCGAGCTTGGTCTTGTCGGCTTTGGGCATCAGACCGTCCTTTGAGGACGTGGCGAGACCGATGGCTGAAGCGTAATCGCCTGACAGACTGTCGAGCTTCCGCTTATCAGCGGACGACATGAGACCATCGGCCGATTGCGTTGCGGACTGATACGCGGTGATGTCCGTCCATGGGGACCACTGATCAGCACCGCCACCACCGTACTGGCGGATGAATATGGTTTCACGACCGGAACGATTTTCCGCATTTAATGCTGTGATATAGACTTGTATCCTTTCACGGTCGTTTATATATATAACCTGAAGCGCACCAATTGTCTTACCGGAAACGGGATTGTTCTTTATGTTACTACTGGGATGCCAATCAACCGCATACCAGCCAGGCGTTTTATAGTCGTTGAGATCAGCATTGTTAGGAATGCCCTCCGGCCTATCAATAGTCTTCAGCGAATGCAGCAGAGCCCAATCGCTAGCAGCCATAATACCAGAATTAGTCGCATTAGCCGCATCGATCCAGATATTATTGGCTGATCCACCGAAGGCGCCATTGGTGAAGAACAACGCCGGAACGCCATTATGGTCGACAATACTCGCATTTTCGACATAGTGATTGTACATATAGTCCAAGATCTGTGTTCTGCGAGCAGAAATCAGACCATCATGGTTACCATCAGAAACGGGATACGTCGTATCCTGCGTCTGGAACGTGAAGGTTGTGTCGTTACCGCGTTTCACCGTAATGGTCCTGCCGCTCGCGGTGAGTTCCTTCACATACGTCGAGGCGATGTTATGACCGATGGAATCGTTGGTGGCGGCATTGGCGTTGGCGACGGCTGACGTGATATCACTGCCTGGATGTGTATGGCTTTTATGAGCGAATATGCCAGTGAGAACGCTCTTCAACACGGACCACAACACGATTCGGGTGCCTGCGGTGCCCTGCGTCGAGTCGATGATGAAACAGTCAGAATCAGCCGGTGCTCCGGTGATCTTGGTATAACTGTTAATACGTGCCATATGAGACTCTTATCAGGATTCGACCCACTGGGTCACTCCGGAAGCACCGGGCTCCCAGACATTGCCGGACACCGTTGACACCCATCGCTTGCCATTATGACGGACCACGGCGCCTTCGGCATAGGCGTTGTTCGCGCTGTTCGGCTGAATCCATCGTGAGACCCCATCGACCGGCTTCGTCATATCCGTCCACTTGTCGGTAGCCACATCAGGAACCGTGTTGGCCGGTACCTCGTCAATGGCCTGATACAGGCTCTGCTGATAGCGGACGATATCGGCTTTAGTGTACGTCTTCGACGCATCCCAGTTCGGGAGAATCGCTGCGACCTGCATCAGTTCGTCCGTGGATAGCGACGGAGCGATTTTCTGCATAATGAGACGAATCGCCGACTTTCCAGCGGCCGCAACAGCCGCATTGGCCTGGGCGTCGGTCTTCTCCTTGGCGATCTTATCGAGTTCTTCAGCGGTGTACGGGATGTATCGCTGGATCTCTTCCTGTTCGTCCCAAGCGTCTTTGGCTTCGACTCCTGGAACATCAATGACGGTCTTTACATCCTTGCCGAAGACGATCTTATTACCGTCCTCATCGAGAACCGGTTCGCCATCCGGACCAGTCTCGTAGTATTCTTTGAGCACCTCGACATGAGATACTTCCTCAACACCTTCAACAGCGTCGTGATGGACGGTAATGGTCTCGCCAACAAGCTTGCCGGCATTCAGATCAATGTCCTCCAGCTTGAGTTCGTTGCCCTGTGCATCGAGAATTCTTGTCATTTTGACTCCTTTACTAAATGGTGAACATTTGATCAATCGTATCGTTTGAAATCGGACTCAGCACTTTCGGATCCAGCGTTGAATTGCGAATGAAATCCTGGAATTGCGATTCCCATTGCTTGATCAGGTTCGCCGAATCGAACGTGTTATTCACCAGTTCGGCGAATGGGGTGTCGCGTCCGATTTGATTCGTTATATTCGACTGGGAAATGGCCGTGGCACCGTTATTGACGCGAATGTCGGCGAGAACATACTCACGGACCGTCGACGTGTTTTCGAGCTGTGGTCGTGACGGCGAACCGGACGCTTGTCCTTGTTTGATGTAGATTCGATTCCGTCGAACCGACGTCGATTTATCGACACGGAGCACCACCGCATCGATACGAGGCATGGACGGTGATGAACCGGCCAACGTCAGACGTTCGTCGGCGGTGACCACGGTCCACGTGTGATTGAACCATGCTCGACCGGTGCCGACTGCCACCGTCATGCCGCCGACGGAAGTCACGATCATACCATCGCCCCATGTGCGAAAGACACCGTCGTTGATGACCCCATCGAACATGGAGCCGAAGGTATCGGCATCATACGTTCGGTCATGATTGACCGAATTGAAGAATCCTGAAGTATATGTCATTGAGATCTCCTTTCGATCAGATGAATCCCTCATTAATGGTATTGCCGTAATTATCCAGCACGTAATTGCCGTACGAATCCTCAAGCGCATCGATGCCTTCGGTGGAAAGCGGCGTGAACGTCGGGTATTCACGGTAACCGTTATCGTCTTCATTGCGAACATACTCGGTAATACGTGCGGTCTTGTTGACGCCATACGCGTTGTCGAACTGAATGATGTCGCCGATATCATAGTCGCGATGATACTTGACCGAATCAAGCAATGCTATTTCAGCATTGAACGAGTCGTTCGACTTCTGCGTTTTCAATTCGTCTCGGCCGTACTTTTCCAGTTCAGGATATATGTCGTGATCTGGACGAGGATGGTTATCGGCATCGTTCAACTTGGCGTCGGAATCCGTATAGAACGTTTCTCGTATATCCCAACCAGAACGACCGGAGTTGTTCGGCACGTATTTGATCAGACGACGGGTCGCGTTGTCCTTGGTTTCCTCTGTCGAGGCGACATATGCTGAATTGAAGAATTCGGTATCGTCTTCAATGGTATCCGAAGAGATAAGGTTGTCGAATCGTGGCGAGAAGACCATGTAAGGATTGTCGGTTTGTTCGTAGGAGTGATCCGTACCATACACTGTGGAAAACGCCAAATACGATGTCTTCCAATGGTCATCGGATTTCAGATCAAGTGAGAAACCCCAGTCATGATCATCGCATATGGTTTTGATGGCATCATAGACGTAATCGCCATCGAATTCATAAATTCGTTTATCCTTAACGTCTGGTCGTTCCGAAGAATCTATTGCTATTTTGAAGTTCGGAATCTTGCGTGCAGGTTCCGACGGATTAATGATGTTTTCGTTCAGTATCGTCTTGATGATCTCTCGAGGATCGATCGATTCATACTTGACTTTCTTCGGAATCACCCTTCGAAGCAGCAGTGATTCAAGCGAGCGACCAGAGACGATTAATTGGTCACCATCTTCGATGTCCGTACTCAGTTCGGTCTTCTCAATGATCATGACGTCATTGCGAGTCTCGATCTTCTGACCGTTTTTATCGAGTACAGGAGGTTCAATCAGCCATAGATAAAACCCTCTAGGAAACATATTGATGTTGGCCATGGAAGCTGGAAGGTAGAGTTCGAAGTCGCCATACCCGGAATACCGTTCGGTCCAGATAAGTGAACTGAAGGTATCGCATAGGCTGACGGCTTCGAAACTCTTATCGAGCACGAACAGCTGCATGGAACGTTTGTTTAACTGTTCAGCCATATAACGTCACACTCCTGTATACAACGTTTCGTTCTCGATCGACATGCGGATGTTATCCACACCGGAATCGGCGGAATACACGATGGTATTCGCGCCTTTATGCAACGTGATGAATCGCACGTCTCGATTGATGGCGTTGAGAATGTTATACGAGATGCCGTCTCGAATGATCTCAACGTACTTCTGCTTCGGCACCGTGCAAATAACCAGTTCATCGCCTTTTCGGATGCCTTCGGGTATGATCTGTCCGACCTTATCCGTAAAGACATCGATCTCCTGACCGGCCTCTTCGTTGTAGATGCGAATGTTATTCACCGGGCCATCAAACGACATACGGATGATCACGCCGACTTCTGATTCGCCATCATACATGATGTTTTTCGAATGCATATTCTGAATGGCACCAAACCACAACGCATTCGGTTCACTCACCGGATTATTTGCCCAGTTGAATGGGAATTCGAATACCGGTTCGATGTTGGAGAACGATGTGATCCTATTCAACTCGTTGTCGATCCTGAACCATGGATCAGGGCATTTGACAACGATCGACGACGACTCTTTTTCGGAAAATATCGAAATCTCGTTTGATTCGACGATGCCGGTCGTGCGAACCGAACGGGTGTCGGCATGGAACACCAAGGTGATTTCCTCTTTTTCGGGGAAATACCTGTATGTTCCATGCCGAAGGTCCTCGATGTTCTTGCCCGATTCGGGATGATACGCGAGATTAATGGTGATCTCACGCTCATCCTTACGGGCGCCATTAAAGATCACACCATCGGTGGTGACGGTATTGCTGGTCTGAAGCACGGCATCGACCGGTCCGAGACCGTCAATGGCGACGACGTTATAGCCAGTCGCCATTGGGTTTCGGATGGGGAGATCGAGCGTGTCGCCACGAGCATTCGTAACAGTCATAGACTGAAACATTATCGACCTCCATTTCGATTCATTTGCTCGAATTGACGGAACTGCGTACGGGTCTGCTTGTAGATATCATAACGACTGAGCGCCTTCGGAGAAGTGTTGTTCTGCGTGAAGTCGTAGTTGTTAATGATTTGCTGAGGGGTCTTCTCAACACTTTCGACAGCATGACCGGTATCCCTCTGACGAGGAATCGCAGTGATCTTGCCAATCATCTTGGACGAATATCCGATGCCAACGGTGTCGGACAGCATGGAATTCAGATACGCGGCTTGACCCTCGACGACCGATAGATCCATCACCGGAGTAATGGTCGGATTGATGTCGAATTCCGGAATATCGATCTTGCCGATATTGCTCAGCGAGGAATCGACGACATCGATGCTGCTCGTCATCATGGTCTTTGCGGCTCGAACGACGCCACCGACATTATCGGCGATACCGTTCTCCAGGCCCTTGTCGAACCACATGCCGACCTTAGCCATGACACGTGACGGCGAATTGATGTCGCCTGCTTCCCTGGCTGCCTCAACGGCATTCGACACAGCATCTGCTGCGGCCTGGCTGACGGCGCGGGAATTGCGTGATATGCCCACGGCCAAACCAGCCGCAAGGTAGGAACCGGCACTCTCGAAGCTTCCTCGATACGCACGAGCGCCATCGACAGCGGCACTCAGAGCATTATTGAAGATACCCGAAAGGTTGCCGATACCAGAACGCATGCCGCTGCCCAGACTATTCGCCAAACTACGTCCCTCTTGCGAGAAACGACCGTTGTACGAGGAAATCGCCTGAGCGACCAGGTTGAGGCCGGTACGAGTGGCTCCGATTATCGGTGTGAACGATGCCTGCCAGATCGAAGCGAAACCGCTCAACCAAGTGGCGAGGGCGTTCAATGCCGAACGGATCTGATTTGCTCCGGAATTCGCAGCACTTGCAGCAGCACTCATCTGGGTGGAGAGATCGCCACTCAGATTGATGCCTTTGAACGCGGAATTCAGGGCATTCACGGATCCGGTCAAGGTCGTTGTGCCCGTGCTCAACGCCGTGTTCAAATCGGACAGACCAGTGCTAATGGAACTATTGGCATTTTGAATGGCCCTGGACAGAGACATGAACGATGTCGCGGCGAGCGTGGACACGGCTTGCTGGAACGCCGTGACTCCGCCATACTCGGCCGGCATTCCGCCCATGACCTTGGACAACGAACCAACGGCACTGACACTGGCCGAAATATTCGAGAAGTCCAATTTAGCTACGTTGGATGTGTAATTCGACAATCCGATACCGAGCTGAGTTGCAGCCGTGATGAATCCGACCGATGTGCCTTCCATCGTCATGCCGCCAAGACTGTTGACGACATTGATCAAGGAACGCAACGGAGCGAACGTCGGTGTGATGGCATCAGGCGAAACCTCGGAAACGGCGTTATAGTATCCAGCCAAACCGTTGCCAAGCTGCGTTGCGGCAGCCTTTATAGGACCGAAATCGCCGACCTGACTGAAGTCGCTCTTCAGAATCTCGGTCAACGACTTAACTGCCGGAACCGTCTTCTGAATGGCTCCGACGTTGACGCCATCGCCGGATACGGCTGCGCCATATCCGGCAAGCGCTTCGCCGAGACCCTTCAGACCTTCAGTGAGCGTGCCCCAGCTCTTACCACCGACGATCTTCTGCCACCAACCGTCATCGGAAGGAACGTTCTGAAGAACCTCGTTCAGTGTCTTAATGGCTGGAACCGTCTTCTGAATGGCGTCGATATTGACACCATCTCCGGAGACGGCTTTACCATATCCGGCAAGCGCCTTGCCCATTCCGGTGAGTCCGGTGGACAGCGTGCTCCAGTCCTTGCCACCGGCAACTTTCTGCCACCAACCGTCATCAGAAGGAACAGCGTTCAGCACGCCGTTCAATCCGTTGAGCGCTTCGATAGAAGCACTTATCGGTCCGGGCTGAAGTCCAGTCACGGCAACGCCGTACATACTCAACGTCATGCCCATTTGGACGAGGCCGTCGGATAAGGTGCTCCAGTCCTTACTACCGGCAATCCTCTGCCAAAGCCCATCGTCGGCAGGAAGTGCATTCAGCACCTGTGTCAATGCTTGGGCAGCCATGGCAGACGACACGATGGATGCCGAATTCAAATCGGCAACTACTGCGGAGTAGTCTTTCAATGCTTGGCCAAGCGGTACCAGCTTGGTTCCGAAATTCTCAATACCATTACCACCGGTTATGAAACTGGTGATGGCATCGAGAAGACTCGAAGCAGTGAGCTTGAGCACCACATTAGCCAGGGTGTCAACGGCCGTTGCGACGGATCCATCGATCTCTTTGGCTCCGGCGATGAATGGCTTCAGATTGGTCATGAAGTTGGACAAACCGGTAGCCAGTTCCGGCAGCGAATTTCCGATAGCTCCCATGATGGCGCCGGTAATAGCGCCAGCAATGGATCCGATGAATCCGCCAAGTGCGGCTCCGATCTTCGCCATGAATGCGGCGCCTTCAGACACCAACCAGTCGACGCCGGGTATCTGCTTGATAGCGCCAGCGGCAACGACGATAGCAGCGAGACCGGCGATAAACGTCGCCAAAGCAGCAACGCCACTCATAGCGGCACCGACGTTGACTAGGCTCATGATCGCTGCCGTTGCGGATATGGCCAGAATGGTTCCGGACAACGACGCTGCGATGGTGCCAACGTTGTCGATGTTCATGGCGGACATCAGTCCGAAGACCAGTGCCAACTCGGCAATGATTGCAGCCATTGCCGAGCCGACAGCCAGAGCACCGATGACGTTCTTCTTCGCGGTCTCCATGATCTTGAATGCGCCGGTCATGGCGATCAAAGCCGTGGATAGCGATACCGCCGATGCCACGGTGTTGACTGGATTCAGCAGGTTCATAAGCGCGAAGACGCCGGTAAGGGCGGCCATGAGCCCGATCATGGTGCCACCAACCATCAGTGCTCCAATGACGTCTTTCTTCATCTTCGCCAAAGCCTTGAATATCAAGGCCATGACTCCAACGGAAAGAAGTAGCGAAGTAAGCACTGATGGATCGAGATTGCGTATCGAATCAGCAATGGCGGTGAATATGGCAGACATGACATTGCCAAGAGCTGCTGTAATCTCTGGAGCATGACCGGCTACGGCGTTGAGTGCTGCAACCAGAATGGTCACAAGACTGTCGGTGATGGTGTCGGCGTGTGCGGCAACCACCTGCAATATCTTATCGATCATGGTCACAACGGCGTCGGCGACCGCAGGAACTTGCTGGACAAGCCACGCCATAAGATCCCTGAGAATCGACGACAACGCGTCAAGAATCTGAGGCAAAGCAGCCACGATCACCTGAAGGACGCCGATCAATGCGGTCACCAGCGATTTCGCCAATGCCGGAATGAACTGAATCAGAGCGTCGAGCGCCGTCATCAGAATGCCACCGGCAGCGGAACCTGTAGCTGCGAGAGCGGTGAGACCAGCTCCGGCAAGTGCCATACCAGCGCCGATGGCGAGGCAGGCTAGACCGAACACGCCCATGGCTTTGGCGACAGCCATAAGCTCTGCGGCCATCGGACCGAGAACCGTTCCTGCGAATCCGAGGCCGACAAGAGCTCCATAGAATCCAATTAGACCAGTGGTCAACTGCTTAATATCCATGGAACCCATAAGCCGGATGGCGACGGCAAGAACGGTAATGCCAGCAGCGAACGCCATCATGCCTGCGGCTTGACCCGACATGTTGTTGGGCATGAGGTTCATGGCCGCAACCATACCCGCCAAAGCCAAACCGAAACCGCTGAGACCCTTGGCCAAACTATTCAGATCCATTCCGCCAAGTACCTTGATCGGAATGGTCAATGCAACAGCCGCCGTGGCGAATGACAATATAGCGGCTGAAGCCATCAGCATTCCGGCGAATTGTCCGTTGAACTTGCTGAATAGCGCCATGGCTCCGGCGAAGGCGCCAAGGGTGATGACCAAAGCGCCGACGCCTTTGGCGAGATCATCAAGATCCATGCCACCGAGCACCTTGATCGGGACCGCAAGAAGCACCATGGCGGTCGCGAATGCCATGATGGCTGCTGCGGACTTCCCGTAACTTCCGCCCATGCCTTGAATATAACCAAGACCAGCCATTGCACCGGCGAGGACGCCAAGTCCAATGGCGACGGCACCGAGACCCTTGGCAAGATCGTCAAGGTCCATAGTGCCAAGGATCTTTATCGCTAGAGCGAGGGGGATCAAGGCAGTTGCCATCAAGAGAATATTCTTGCCGACACCGGAATAATCGGCACCGAATTTCGCACCGGCGCCAAGACCGCCCATAGCTGTGGTCAGAAGAACAATGCCCAGCGCGACGGCATTCATGGAACGTGACAGATCATCGGGCTTGACGCTCGCGATCTTGAGGATGGCTCCGGCGAGCACAACCAAGGAGGACGCCATCAACACGAATCCGGCACCCAACTTAATCATATTGGTGCCAACGGCATTCAGTCGTTTAGGCTTGGCAGTTCCCATCAAAGCGATTGATCCGCCAAGAGCGACGATCGCACCAGCCATGGAACCGAATATCACCGCGATTTGCGCTGGATCCATGTCCTTGAGCATATAGGCAGCTTCGGCCATAAGCTTCATGGAAGCGCCGAGCGCCACCATGGCCAAAGCGACCTTATTCAACGCATCGAAATCAAAGACCAGTTTTCCGGCTTTGTTGGTTACTTCAGCCAAAGCAGCAAGTCCAGTCATCATGCCGGTCATGACGGCAATGATGGCGGTCATAGCGCCAAGAGCCGGCATGATCTTTTCGGTCTTGATGGTCGACAATTGTGTCAAGGCGTCAGCAAGCAACTTGATCGATGCGGCGATGGCGGCGATCGAAACGATCTTGAACGATTTGGCGAAATCTTTGAATGAGTTGCCGATATCGTTAAGGGTGTTCTTCAAAGCGCCTTTGAAGGTCGACTTCTCAAGATCATCGCCAACTTCATTGAGTCCCTTGATGAACTTTCTGAGTCCAACAAGAACGCCAGTCAATAAACCGCCATTGATCAACGACAGAATCTGATCGAGGGTAATCTTGCCGTTAAGATCGCCAAAGAATCGCTGAATAGCATCGCCGATTTCCCGAAGACGATCGCCAATCCAATCAAACGCTGGGCGAAGTGATTGAATCGCAGAAGAAACCTTATCCGAAACCTTCTGAGCGATTTCCGGAACGGAGCCGAACTTCGCTTGGAAGGCCTGTTGGAATTCAGTGCCGTAATTATTGACTTCTTGAGCGCAACCAGCCAACGTCTTGCTGATGATCCCGAGAATATCCGGGAATCCGGAAGTGCCTTTCTTCGCACCATCGAACAGACCATCGAATACGCCGCTGATAGAATCGCCAATGGTCTTGAGAACTGTTCCAAACGATGAGAATGCAGTTTCCCATAGCTTGACTGCGTTGGTGACGACCTTGGATTGTTTGACATATTCGGCGAATGCTCTGACACCATTAATAGCCGACGAAGCGATATTAACGAATGATCCAGCGACTTTACCAGCAAAGCCCAGCAATGTGCCGAAGCCTTTGGCTGCCAAACCAACAACACCAAGGAACGCTTTGAACGCCGTAGCGACGCCTTTGGTGGCAGTAGTGATGACATTCAGCAACTGAGGCGAAGGTTTCAGTCCTTCGGTGAACTTGCGGAATGCCTCGGTAGCGGCATAAATGGTATCGCCATTCATGCTAGGCATGACTTCGTCCCAAGCCTTGCCCACCGCCTGAATGATCGTCTTCAGAGAGTTCCAAATATTGACAAGACCCTGGATGACGTTCTCTCGACCGGACATCCGCTGCATTTTGTTGGCGAAATCATCAGCGGAAATACTGCCATTTTGAAGACCCTGGTTCAGAGCATTCAGTTGGTTGATCTGCGCATTGGTAATGCCGAGATTCTGTTTCTTCGCATCGTCATAGCCATTGACCTCTTGGGTCAATTGGTTAACGCTATCTTTCAGAATATTAGCGTTGACCCATCCTTTTCGCAGCGACTTCTCAAATGAGCCATATTCCTGAATGGCTTGGCTTGCTCCGACACCGGCTGCGTCTCCGGTTTCCTTTAATATGTCGTTGAATCGCTGGGTATCGACGATTCCTTGATTCACCAGCTGCTTGTATCCGGACGATAATCCGGAAGACAGTAGCTGGTTTCGAGCCTGCGATTGGGCGTTGATGATGTTATTGATCTCATCGGAAACACCAGTCCACAGATCCTTGGCTTCTTCGAAATCGCCGAAAATGATCTGCATCGACTGAGACCAACCGGAACCGACTGCTTCCTTGGCAGTATCAATAAGCTGCGAGAATGTCTTGACCTCGGTCGCCGCATCCTGAGCGGTCTGGGCGAGCTGGACAAGCTGACGAGCTTCTTCCTCGGTGTAGCCCTTGGAGACGAGCGACTGAACGGCCTTCTCGACATCAGTGATATCCATGGCCAGGATGTTCAGCGACTGGGTCAGAACATCCGAAGTCAGCCAACCTTCCTTAAGCGAGTCGCGGAAGGAACCCTTTGCTGCGATGAACTGTTTAGCGCCGGTTTGGAGTTTCTCAGAAGTCTGAACCAACAGATCCTGAAAGACCTGACCACCCATGCCAGCGTTGACGACCGAGTTCCAGTCCATAAGCTTGACCGTACCAGTAGCCAATGCCTGGGACAGCTGATACATGGCTGTCGAGGCCTGAGCAGAACTCGAACCAGAGATAGCGGCAAGGTTGGCGATACCCTTGATTGAATTCACCGACGTTTGCAGATCGACACCGGCAGCTGTGAACGTACCGATGTTCTTCGTCATTTCGGTGAAATTATAAATAGTCTTATCGGCGTAGGTATTGAGCTGATTCAGAGCAGTATTGACCTGGGTAAGATTGGTGCCTTCCTTCTGGGTATTAGCCAGAATGGTCTGAACCGAGTTCAGCTGAGTTTCATACTCTTCGAAACCGCTACGAATGCCATTAGTCAGATTACTGGCAAGTTGCATGCCATACGTAGCCGCTTTGGCCGCAAGATTGCCCATGGCAACAACGCCGATGGCCTCAAGGGCCTTGAAATGCGGTTGAACCGCATCAAGCTGCTCGCCGATAGGTGTGGCCTTGAAGGTATTCACACTGTTCGTCAAGGAATCCCTCATGGAAGAGATTCCCATTTTGACGTTTTCAACACCCTTCTGAATTGGGCTCAAATCGACACGATTGGCCGCATCATTGATACCGTCAATCGCGTCAACGGTTTGTTGAATGCCAACGGTATTGGTACCAATCTTTCCGATCGCGGAGTTTGCTTCGGCAGCAGACCGCTGCACCTGATCGGACATCTTGTTCGCAGCGGACGCGACACCGGTTAGATTGACGTTATCGGAAGCGGCGCCAATCTGTTGAACGCTCTTCTGAGCGCTCGAACCCATCTCGGCAAAGTTGTCAGCCGCTTTCGACGTGGCTTTACTGACATCCTTCTGCATATCGGATGCGGACTTGGAGACGCTATCGAACTTGACTTTCTTGGCAGCTTTATCGAGCTCTTCAAACGACTTGGTGTCGCTGAAATTGAATGCTTTCTTGAGCTGCTCCAAAGCCTTGGTAACACGAGATACGCCTTGCTGCAAGGACGAATCGTCCATGGACAGCTTGACCACACGTTCATCGATGTTAGCCATTAGTCACCGCCCTCCAGGCCTCGTCGGCCAATTGATCGAATGTTTTTGCAAGCGCTGGATTGATATAATCACGTCCGGCGACGTATCCACCAGTTCCGGTGCCGTGTCCATATTGAAGAATAATGGCGATGTTCACGCCATTATTGACATTGGAATTGGTAAAAATAATTTCGGATCGATGTTTCGACCTATGGACCTCATACCCCCAGGAAGCGGCGGTCACGCCGCTATCAACAGGTGTGGCGTTGGACAAAGCATCAACGCCTCGACGTCCGATTTGATCCAAGACTTTGAGATATCGTTGCTCTTTGATGTTAGTGATAAAACGATCAAGGCCACTGAAGTCGCCGTTGACCTCCACCCTGACACCCGTCATGACTAACCTCTCGTGTTAAAACGTTTACGATTCTCCGCAAGGATGCGAGCACGTTCAGCTCTGTTGTCTTTGGCACTCATACGATTGTGCTTATCGCCCTTCGAATTTTCCACATCGATAAGACGTATTAATGTCAACAAACGATTGATATGCCAGTATTGAGCGCTCCAATCAATGCCTCGAGCAGTCATCGCGGCGTAGATGGTCTCGGAAGACGTGAACGATTTGGCATGTTGCTTTGTTTCACGTCGATCGTTGATCACAGTTGCGGTATGAGGATCGGCAATGTATTCCTGAATAGCCCGCCTATCGGCATCGGTCAAGCGAAAATATAAAGAAAGGGCATGTTCAGAATCCTGATCCATGCACCAAATGTAATAATTGCTCTCCTCTTCGGTTTTGGATTCCTTGGAGAAGAACGGCTTCTTAAATTTTGATTCCCATTTTGAGATCGCGACGAGATTATGCTCGAGCTTGAGGGTCACGGCGGGAGCAGCCGCAACAAATGTTCCAGTGTTCTCGTCATAACCATCAACCTCTGGAAGAGTGAGCTCGAGCATAATCATTCCTTACCTAACGCGAAGAACCTGACCAGGATAGATAAGATCAGGATTCGACAAACCATTCAGATCACGAATGTGCTGCCAACTGGTGCCAAAACTAGCGGCGATAGTCGACAGATTATCATTCGACTGAACCGTGTAGTATTCGGCAGTCGGCTGAGGCGATCCTCCGGAAATATTCAGCACTTCACCTGGATAAATCAAGTCAGGATTGCCGGAATGGAATCCGCTGATCTGAGACTGATCCACACCAAGTTTTGCGGCGATCGTCGACAGTGTATCGTTGGGCTGAACCGTATACGTCTGACCGGAGGATACTGGAGCAGCAAGCTTCTGATTCACCAACGCCTGAACGGCGGCATAACGACCGCCGAGCTTCTGCTTGCGAGCATCGCCATCGCCGAATTCACCGCGAATCACGGCATTGGCGAGATCGTCATCGGAACGTCCTGCGAGCGGATCGGCAGGCTGTGAAGGAGGAACAATCGAAGCGTTTCCGCCACCAGTCACATACTTGTCGAACGTGGCGCCATCGCCGTAGAACTTATCGAGATCCAGATCGCCGTCATAGCCTGGAAGACGACCGACGCTAGAATACTGACGAATGACACAAGTGTAAGCGCCTTCATTCCATGGAGTGTCCTGATAACCAGTGGGGAAATTGTTCGCATACTGCGCGATCCACAGCCCACAATTCTGACGATTGGCGACCGCAGCGACCTGAGCATAATAAGCTGCCGACGAGTAAATGAGCGGAGGAATCCCAGTACGAGCCTTCACCTGAGCGACGACTTGTTCAAGATACCCCTCATCGCCCCAAGCGAAATTCTCATCGATTTCCCAATCGATGCAGAACAGACCTTTGCCAATCCAATTAGCACATTTATCGACGAAGTGATTAGCTTCTGCGACGGCGTTGCCACCGGAGACGTAATGATATACGCCAAAGCGCTTTCCAGTCGCACGTGCCTGTTCGACCTGTCGAGCACAATCGGGGGATACGTACCCGGTCCCCTGAGTGGCCTTTGCGATGACGAAATCGGCGGGAACAGCGGCAAGATTGATGCCGGCCTGCCAATTCGAGATATCGATACCATTGAGAGACATGATAACTCCTTTCCGTTACAATGGTCAGGCCCTCTGAAAGATGGTGGTCAAGAAAACGTGTAGCATCAATTATGGTTAATGTTGTTATCTTCCAGAGAGTCTGACCACCATAAAGGTGGCCAGGAAGAATTACTTCCTATTTTGAACGACTCAGGACAGGGTGAGCGCGTTCGGTTCGGTACGAGAGGTGGTGGCCTTGAACATGCTGATCACTTCGGCAATTGGAGGCAGAGTCGGAGAGGTGTTGCCAGTGCCACGTCCGTACAGCTTGTCTTCGAGCTCCTTGAGCTTTGTCTTATCGACCTTGGTGGAATCAATGGTGACCTGAGCGGTTGCGGTCACACCATCGACACCGACTTCGACCGGATCAGTGCTGATCTCCCAGCTCAGGGTCTGTGCCTCCGAAGAATCGTTGACGGTCGCGTATTCGCGATCGGACGGGGCTGCGGTGGCGCCGTAGATCAGATGCAGCTTGTAGCCGTAATTGATACCAGCGGTGTCGTTACCGATCTTGGTTCGGTACGAGAAACCGAACTTGCGACGAGCCTGCTGACCAACGGTAACGCCCTCAGCCAGAGTGGCCTGGCCGTCACACGGAGCGAACTCCGGCGGATAAGTAAAGGCCTCGATGGTGGCGCCGAATTCCTCAGCGGAAGTCAAGGTCAGGTACTTGATGTTGTCAGCATACTGAGCAGATGCTTCAGCGCCGGAAGGCGATTCGGTGACGCCAGTCAGACCGTTCCAAGCGACACCGTCATCGTAACCGGAGCCATCCGTCTTCATGACAAACAGAACGCCACGATCGACGCCAGTCTCATACGTACGTTCACCGGTCTTATCCCAAACAAGAGCTGCCATGGGATACTCCTTTCAGAAATAAATGACAAATGAGTCGTGATGCAGATTTTCAGCGACGTAATGCCTGTCGAAGAGGCATTTCGGAAGCATCGCGACTCGATCTGGTATGGATGAATCGGGATCCTTTTCGATGACAGTCACCTGGTAACGCTTCTCATAGATATATGGAGCGTCATCAGCGAACTGTGTGTCGGCACTCGTCCGTTCATAGACGATTGCAGGATATTCGATTCTAGACGGGGCCTGAAAATACACATGCCCCGAGAAATTCGGTGTCACATTGCGAACATCATCGGGAAGTGCCTCATAAGCTTCACTCATGAGGTTCTCAAGTATCTGTTGTAACTCCTCACGGGGTCTGCTCATGATACTCACTTCCCAGTTGCAATATGACACGAGGACGCTGGATCTGAACGGACGTGATTTTCCACAATCCGCCCATCCAACGCACATAACGCAACGCTTGCAGATGATCATTGAAATACGGGTCCAAGATGATCGATATCGATTGATCCAATCGCATCGGTTCATTTACCTCGGACCCGGTATTCCAACGAACGGTATTGCGAATGACAGTGCCTGTGTACTGTCGTTCGACAATTTCATCTCGATATACACCGGGAGCCGTCTTCACCTGTTCCGCGAATCCTACTGCTCCAGCGAATCGGGCCATTGATCACCCTTATATCAAGCGGACTGTGCACGAAGCACTGCCTTACCGTACTTGCGAGCCTTGCCGTCGGCGGTCAATTCGACCACGGAGATGACCTGGCCCTCGGTGCCGGTGATCTTCTGTTCAGCGGAGAACGCAGTCCATTCGGAAGTCGTCACCACCTGATCATACGTGATCGTCGGAGCGGCGTTCGCTTCGGTCACACGATAATACCGAGTATTGCCTGATTCGATTTCAGGCGTCACCGTCACCGAATATCCGTCGGCTCCATGGGTAACACCAACGGTCAAGGTTCCAAGCGTAGGAGCGGTAACCGTGACCTGAGCCTCACCGGTCACATTGCTGCCATCCTGAGCGAAAGCCACGATGTTGGCGACGCCGGCGGTCTTTCCGGTCACGACACCGGATTCCGATACGGAAGCAATAGCCTCCTGCTTGGAAGACCACTTGACATTTTGATTGGTTGCGTCAGCAGGGGTGATTGTCGCCCTGAGTTGAGTAGTGCCTCCAACGGCGATCGACTGCATGGAAGGAGCAACCGTGATGGCGGTCACCTTCTTGTCAGTCGATTCAGGAGGCGTCACGCTTTTGGGGTTGCCTCGATCACGATCGCGGACTTCGGCTTGGTCAAAGCGGCAGACATACGGGTCTCAATCAGGTACTTGTACTGGTTGTAATCGATGTCGAAGTCGTTGAACGAAGTCACATCGCCGCCACGATCGGTGCCGACGGTGATGTCGCGAGGATCGAAGATGATGGCCTGAAGGATGTTACGGTTCTCCAGCTCGAAGTTCTCGAGCAGCGGAACCTCAACAATCTTCTGGACACCGAGCTCGAAAGCCAGAGCGGTGTCGGAATCGTACAGACGACGACCCATCTGATCACGCTGCACGGCGAAGCTGGCGTGCAGGGTCGGGGAAACGAATGCGGTCAGGACGCCAGAACCCATGTAGCCGACCTTGGACTGACGAATACGGTCAACCAGAGCGGTCTGGGTTTCGTCTGCCTTGCCCACGGAATGCATCACATATAGAGGGTCGTCGGAAACGACCGGACGAATGCATGTGGCGTTGATATGATCCTCGTCAGTAACTTCGCGACCGTCACCGATAAGGATTGCGCGAGCGACTTCCTCATCGAGCTGGATACGCATTTCACGCATCAGGAAGTTCACCACGGAGAACTCAGTGATGTCGAGCACGTCATCGCGGTCCACCTTCTGCTTCTTGTAGATGGTGGTCGGCGTGGTCTGACGCTTGTACGCCGTGATCATTTCATCGAACTTGCGATGGTTCTTATCACGATCAAGCGTGAAGCCCTTAGCACGAGCCTCATCCGGAGTCAGGTCGACGTATGCGGACTTGATGCGAGTCCACGGAACCTTATGGACGCCGTTCAGAAGACCAGCCACCCACTCGGTGTCGCGCTTGTACAGATCGGGCTCAGTGCGCTCGGCGCGGGCATCCGGGAAGAACACGTCGATGTTCTTGATGCCGTAATTCTGGGCATTCTGAAGCACGAACTTCTGAAGAGAGCCGGACGGATCGTGCTGAGCGGCTCGGAAGAAGTTCTCCTGAGCATGGGCGAAATCAGTAGCGCCCTTCACACCTTCAGAATGCATAAAGCTCTGATAATCATCAGAGTGCTCGAAAGACGTAGCGCCTTCGGTAGCATTGTGTTCGAAGATATTCATTTCATCTCCTTCATCCGCCGACTGTTCGACGGTTTGCTGTTTATTGGATTGTTCACCCTCGGTCTTGGCCGATGTGGTCTTACCCTCATTCAGAGCCATACCGACAAGACCTTCGACAAGCGCCTTCTGCTTATCATTCAGACTGTCGTAGACCTTCTGAGGATCCTCATCATCCGATTCAGAATCGGAATTGTCCGAATCAGTTTCTTTGGATTTTGCGGTTTGTTTGGCAGAATCGTCGGAAGCTGGTTCATCCTCTTTCTTGTGCTTCTCCGCATTTGCATCTGCGTGAAGCACTTCATTCAGAGAATCTTCAGAGAATACCTCCGAAGGATCTCCAGACTCGTCACCCTGTTCGATCTCGCACAGGAAATTGGCGCTGATCGAGGACGGATCCTCAAACGAGTCACCATCATCAGAATGACGAATCACATTATCAATAGTCGCCTCTGGGTTAGCCCCAGTAAAGACCAACGACACTTCGCGGATCTTACCATGAAGCACATCGGCTCCTTCCTGGACTACCTTATTGGCCGCAATGGACAGCGACATCATATCGCCATGTTGAATGATGCCACGAGCAGCCTTACCGGCATCGGTATCGTTCAAATAGCCATATGCATAGACGCCGTCATCACGGTTTTCCAGCAATGCCTTACCAATCACCGAAAGCGGACTGGTATGATCATGCTGGAACACCAGAGGAACCACGGTGCCATCCTGATCGGCAAACGCGTTTTTACGAATGACTCGGCCATCGGAGCAAAGAACATCGTTCTTTGTAGCGTAGCCACTGAAATCACTCTTAAAGCCATCGGCCATATGGATCACTCCTTTCTCGAATTAATGTTATTTCTTCGTTCTAGACTTTTTCTTCGTCTGAACAGCTTTGGTCATCGAAGCATCTGAATAGAGTTTGTTGATTTCACTATCCAGGGTCTTCGCGTAATCAGAACGAGTCTTCTGCGCAAACTCGATATACTTCTTCTGAAAATCGGCTTTCGCTCGTGCATTGTCTTCGCGCAATCCTGCGATCTTGCGTTGAATCTGCTTACCGAGCGTCTTCTTCTTTTCAGGAGTGAGTTGTTTCATTTGCAATTGCAACTGACGAATCTGATTAGACATTTCCGCTGAAGATGAATAAATCTTTTGATTCCGATCACTCTGTGCCTTCTTAAGAACCGAGTAACGTTCCTCTTGGATTTGTTTGGTAATATAAGCTTTCGCTTGCTTACCTTCATCATTCAACGTCTTGCCTTGAGTATCATATCCTTTGAGATGTCTAGTCTTCATGTAATATTCATGAGCTTTGACTGGATCGTAATACTTTGATGCGTAGTGTTCAAACGATTCGGTCATTCCAGTTCCTTTTCAAGATCTGCAAGATCGGCATCGTTCTTATCGAACGCTGCTATTTCAGCATCATATCGTTCCTGGGTCATTGGTTCTTCGTCAGAGCCTTCGGACTGACCCTCATCGGTAAGACCGGACATATCCGATCCGGAATCGGCCTTGTTGAGGTTCTTGTTACGAAGCTCATCGGCAGCAGGATCGTCGACTCGAGACATGCCGAGAACCGAACGGAATTCGTTCGAGGTCATGATCTCGTTTCGTGTGAACTTATCAGCAAGTTCAGCAATCTGATCGACCGGAGCCAGCTTGAACGGATCTCGGAAGAATTTAATGGTCTGTCCTTGAGATCGAGCGGTCTTCGTAAGGAACTTGGCGTTCATCGCATCGCAGATCGACGAGATGATCGGTTCAATCGTGCGATTGTGATAGTTCAGCATTTCCTCAGCAGTAGCGGTGCCATTGGCAATGGCTTCCGATACGCCCAATTGACCGTACAACATGGTTGTCAGGTATTTGATCTGTTCGAGAAGATTATTCTCAACGGATCGATTCAACTGGGTGATACGTTCAGTGCCATCGGTGTAGGCGATACCATACTTCGAACCAGTGAGCTGCTTTTCGATGTCGGAACGACGACGTTCGGCTTCCTTACGGCGAGCATCAGACTTAATCGTAAATGGAAGCTGAAGAATCAAATCCAATTTTCCAGAACTGGATTGATCATCGATCGCATCCAAAAGATTAAGTTTCCGAATCAATCGCTGAAGCGTCGAATTCGGTTCATTCATGACCGAGTATAGCGGGTTCTCGACGATTGCCACCCAGGTCTTTGGAAGAATAAGTTCTTCTCGTTGACCTGAAATATCGTTGTACACCGATACTCGAACATGCTGCGGCATCCAAGCGATGATCCTGCCGACCCTCAGTTCATAAATGTCATATGAACCGGATGAGTTCGGATTATCGGATGTCTTTACCGGAACAGCAGCTGCGACTCCATCATCGAACATGGTGGTTGTCAAATCATGAATGAACTGACGACCGGTTTGATCGATATTAGCCGCAATGTTGAGACAATCGTCCAAAGGATCCTTGATTTCCTCAATGTATTGGCCTTGAGTATCCAATCGGCAATGTCGAATTGTCAGTGTCGACACATCGAGAGCAACCCTATTGTACAACGCCGAAACGATAGACCGTTCATTCCCACCGGTGAAATAAGGCCGATCGGGATTCAACGAATATGATTGTCCAACGTTTGGGATATACTTTCCTGGAGGAGTCGAAAAGGCATTCCAGAATTTGCTGATTCTTGTTAATGCGGTAGCCATGTCAGTTCATCACCTTCTTTCGAACGGCTTTAGCAACGAACTGGTTGTTCGACAGCTTCTTTCGAACTGCCTCAGCCGCAGGCATATTTGAAACCCATGATTCTGGAATTAATTTCTCCAATCCCAGAGCCTTGGCGCGTTGTTTAATCCACGCTTTGGCTTTCTCAGGGTCTTTGGAGCGACCATACGAACTAATGGCATTCTTCAAATCTTTTTCGTTACGAATCGGAAAGCTTCCATCAGGAAGAGCCTCTCCTTCCTGCGAAAGTTTTTTGCGAAGAGCAGCCTTAAATTCAGCCATGATTCACCTCCTTACTCGAATGCATCTCGATTGTTCTTGAATGCGATGAAAGCATCCATCATTGCGGCAACGGCATCAATCTTGTCTTCACGACGAGCCTTGTATAGCTTTCGATTACCGTTGGTATCTTCCAATGTCATACAGTTCGCCATGGTGAATGACATCAATGATTCATCAAACAACAAACGACGATCTTCAGCGAGTTTCTTCAATTCACCAAGCGGAACGGATTCCGTCTTGGCTCCTTGAATGACTTTCTCAATGGCGAAAGCACCATTGTCTTGGGTCCATCGTTCGACGAATCGTTTGGCATTGTACGGATCATAACCGAATGCGCGAACATCATATTGGCAATCAATGATGTGTTGATCGAGATCATCGTACACCAGATCCATGTCAAGGGTGGTTCCTTCCATGATATGCAAAGAACCTTCTCGAATGAATTCCTCATACTTCTGACGAGCAGCTGTAGGAAGTTTTGTCAAGGTGTACTCAGAAATATAATTTCGAGTCTTGATTCCGAATACTTCGCCACGCAGTGGGAACATGAAGGTGAACGAACAGAAATCGTCGCCTTGTGAAAGATCGGCACCGAGCGCGCATGGCAATCCCCAGAAGTCCTTCTTGGTGTGCGGAAGTGTTTCCTCATACGTAAAGAAGTAGGTGTAGCCTTCCATAGGAATGCCAAAACGTTTGGCCAAAATATCATTGCGATTGGCCGGTGCTTTTTCCGCACGTTCGACATCGTTCTGTAGCGTTTCATACGTTACGGTGATGCCAATGTTCGGATTCGATTTCATCCAAGTCGAAGGATCGGCGACCTCTTTGACATCATCCTGTCGATAGTAGAATATCGAGGTGTGAAAGTCCTGATACTCGCCTTTCAGAATACTCATAAGCTCAAGCTTGATGGTATCACCGACCGAATTACGGACGGTGCCTTCGGACGACGTCGCCACGATCAGCCAATCGGAACCGCCTCTATCGGATTGTTCCTTGGAAGCACCTTGGGCCAATGCACCGACAACGTCTTCGCGAGTATCGCCAGAAAGCCACTCGTCAACGGTGGCGATCTTAGGTCGAGCGCCCTGAAGTTTGTCAATGGACATCGGACGAACTTCGACGAGACTATTCGTCGGAAAATATTGAATACCAACCTTTGTCGATGCCAACATGACCTGATTGCCAGTGACACCGCCACTTCGTCCTGGGAGTTTCCCCTGCGTCATCATCTTAATCGCCGGTCCTGGAGCTCGCTGAATAGCGGTACGGATCGGCGACATGATCTCATCGGCAAGTTTCATGGTCGGTGCCACGACAATGCCAGTGGTGGTATTCGGATCACACAGGAGCATGTATGCCTGCAAGCATGTCGCATACAATGACTTGGCATTACCACGGGAAACGATCAAATACTGTCGATTGATCAAACGCTTTTTAATGCGTTTGGTGACGTAATGGCCTCCAGGACGATCGGTATTCGGAACATAGACTGATCGGTCCACAAAATAATACCATCCGAAAATCTGCTCGCCCCATAGCTTGAACGAATCAAGTAAATGAAGTGGAGAGCCATCGGTCAACACAAGTTCGTGCTCGCAGAAATTCACCCAATGCTCGACAGCGGTATCGTCATAGTAAATGCCAGGGTTTGCAATCATGGCATCTATACGATTCATCTCCATCGAGATTTCACGACATACCGGGATTTCACCAGATATCACTTTCTGACGAAACTCGCCATAGTATCGCGGAGTCGCAGTGTTTGACAGTGTCATACGCTACTTCTTTTTCTTTTTAGACTTCGCATGTCGTGGCGTAGAAGGCGCGATCTTGCTTTCGGCATATCCTTTGAGAGCCGTCTTAAGATAATCCTTGGCGATTTCTTTACCTGCATCGATGGCCATGGATTTTCCGGTATCCAACATGAAATGAATAAATTTCTGGCCTTTGGATCGCGATGCCTCTTTCTGCTGAGCCGTCAATCGATTATAATTGGCTATGGCATTGGTTCGATTCACCCAATCATTAATTTCTTGGGTCGACATATCCTTGACATTCATGCGAGAAAGACGTTGATATTTCTCATGGTCGGATTCTTTGCGAATGGCCTTGGGGGCTTCAGCTGAATCTTTCCTAGGCGCCTGAGATCCTTCAGTTGAGTCCTTACCGGAATTCTTGTCGGAATCGCCTTCCCAATCTTTCTTGCCGCGAGCGGCTTGAAGTTCTTTGGTCGAACGGCGACGACCCCATTTCATACCAAGAATGCCGAAATGTTCAAAACATTGCTCGACCGGATCAACGGCCTCAATATCATTATCCATCGAATGCTCCTTCTGCGTTAACATTCAATCGCCATTCAAGCTCTTGAATTTGCTTTTCCATAGATTGCACGAGGAATGAATTTGATGGAGGATCAAACAGCAGTCTGGTCTTGAGATAGATATAGGTTTTAACCCCGTTAAGTTGTGACACATCTACTGTAAGATCCTCCCAGATATCACTCTCAGAAGCGATCTGAAATCCGTCCGATGGACCAATACCTAACTGATGCAGAGTCATCAATGCCGAATTGATATCGATGATAATTTCCGGATCGAAACCATTAAATGTTTCATCGATTCCGAGCATCTGCTTGATCGTGTTCAGGATCGAAGACTGAAATAGTGTACCCATTGATCCTCATTTCACTCTGACGGTGACATCTTGTTCAAGATGCTCGTCATTGACGTCATAACTAAAACGCAATACGCTCACGATGAGCACCCATCCTATGCATGTGGTAATATTTGGCAACTTTCAGCAACGATGCGATCGCCATCTTTGGTATCGAGACAGATCCAAGAAATGTCGCCGGTTTTAACCGTTCGCACTTCCTGTTGCTGATCCCTGGTGACAATCATGAAACTGCACACGATGCCTAGAAGGATTGCTGAGATCAATACCGACATTATCGCCGAAACACATGCTACGATCTCAAATGTAGTATGGTTGTTCATGTTCACCTCCATGGTATCATATCGTTCGGAAAACGTTCATTCATGATCCGAAGTTGGTCTTTGTCACCGTAGTGAATGGCATTATGGGTTGCCAGAGAACACGAGATAAGAAACTCAGGATCAAGCATGTTGCGATCCGCATGTTCGATCTGATCGGGAGTCAACGGATTCATGTGATGAATCATGATCTTTCCTGGTATCGGGTAATCCCGATGACCTAGATCAAAACCATTGTCTCGAGCAATCACATAATCTCGAACATCATACCATTCTTTCGAATGATAGAATTTCTGGTTCATCCATCGTTCGTTACCGAATGTCGGACGAGCGACGGTTCCATTCAGAGCCAGATACTCGAAACGTTCTTCATACGATTCGATACGCATGAGTTCTGAATAAGTTCGAACAATGCCATTCATGATCGAGCCTCGGTGACACCGATCTGGTTCTGGTAGTGGGAACCAAGTTCGACCGAACCATACATCCGATCGACTTTGGTGTTGAGACAAATGAAACACAACTGACCGATAAGCATTCCGGGCTTTAATAGAATCGGGAATTGATTCTCGTTTTTGATTTCCAAGGTTATGGTTCCTTGGAAACCAGGATCAATAAACCCAGCCGTGACATGCGTCGTCAGACCGATACGTCCCAACGACGATTTTCCTTCGAAACGACATGCTAGGTAATCAGGGATCGATACTGATTCGACGGTTGATCCAAGAATGAATTCGCCAGGGCGAAGAGCATATTCCATGTTGGCGACGTTGAGGGTATCCATCGATACGCCACGTAATTCTTTTGATAAACCGTCAATGATATGTATCGCTGAATCGTTAGTCTTCACGAATCGCTTGATTCGTGAATCGAGTCGAACATCATAACTGCACGGCTGCAATTGATCTTCATCAAATGGTTCGATCAAACCGCAATTTGTGGCGAGGCCTCGAATGGTTCTATCTGATAAAATCATTCTTCCACCTCTTCTTCGCCTGATGGCATGATATAGCCCTGCATGGCTTTGACTGCTTCTTGGAAAAGCTTGGTTTGATCCTCAAGATTATTGATGGCGTGAGTCTGTGCTTCGATCTTACGATTCTCATACCGCATCTTCTCCATCTCGAGTTGATTTCGAGATGAAGCTTGCTTCAAAAAGTGCACTGTCTCTGCCGAGGAAGCGGTCCCCTCTCTTAAACGACGTTCAACGAGATCCATAGCGAGTGCTTCGAGCTGTTGTTCGCGTCCTTCCGGAGTTCGTTCAGGAATAAGTGGAGGGGAGATAGGTTCCTCGACCCGTTTGCGACGAGCCATAGGGACATCATCTCCTTTTATTAGCGGATTCTCAACGCTATCGCAGAGTTTTCTAGGGGCATTGGGGAGAATCATGCTCGATCCAAGGAGTGTTTCCACCGTTTCGCAGCGGTACATGTATCGGAAACTAATTCGGAGAGCACCCAATACCCCCGGAGAACCCTACGAGAGCTAAAAAGCAATCCCAAAATATCCCCCGCGGGGTATTTTCG
>OLPU01000178.1_pt1 | contig 58374 bp, 62 predicted proteins | sample 1673111 | NCBI WGS metagenome assembly OLPU01 (sample SAMEA3136755, study PRJEB25190) | human gut metagenome | reverse complement strand
GAAAAAATGAAAAATAAGATAACTTCACTTTTTAGGAAAAAATCAAGTAAAGAAAAGTTGTATAGTACAAATTTTATTTTAAAAGAAGAAAAAGAGTTTTTTGAGAATAATTATAAAGGAGAGGGTAGTGAAGATTTTAAATACAGTGAGGGTTCTATTCCTATTTTAATATCTGCACCTCATTCAGTAAAACAAATTAGAAATAATGAATATAAGGCAGCAGATGTTTATACGGGAGCACTTATAAAAACTTTAAGTAAAACTACAAATGCCCATGTTATTTATAAAACAAAAACGAAGGGTGATGAAAATTATACAAATAAAAATACACCTTATCGTGAAAAGATAAAAGAAATAGTGAAAGATCATCATATAAAAGTTGTCATAGATTTACATGGTATGTCTGATAAAGGGGATAGTTATATAGATATTGGAACAGGTGGCAGTGATAATAAAAACTTGCTTGGCTGTGATTATATATTGCCTTGTGTTAAAAAGTCTTTTCATAATGTAAATTATAGTGAAAATAAATATTTTAGTGCAAAGGGTGAATTGACTTTGTCACATTATTGTAGTCATGTTTTGGCAGTGCCCACTTTGCAACTGGAGATAAGTCGAAAGTATAGAAGTAAGGAAAGTAAAAATTTCTCTTTTATGGTTAATATTTTAAGTCAGATGATAGATGATTTAAATGATGAAATTATTCATCATTTATAGAAAATCTTAGATTGAAGAAAATACTGACATAAAATTTATATTAAATTCGTAATTGTTATATAATGAGAAATAAATCAAGAGTTGTATTCGTTTATTCATACAACTCTTGATTTATTATTAGTCCATAAAAGTTACTTTACCATCTAAAGAGTAGTAAGCTTTTACTATTTTAACTTTATTTTCTTTTACTAAATCTTTTATCATGTCATCGTCTTTTATTTCTTTGGCCACATTATCAATATTGTTGTGTATAGCTTCATCAATATCTTTTGCGCCCTTGACACTTGGAAGTATTTTTTCTACTAAATCTTCTATATTACCTTCTGCATGAGCATTATTATGAACTTCGTCATAAGCTGCTGTAACAGCACCACAGCTTTCATGTCCCATAACAACTACTAAAGGTGCTCCAGTATGTTCAACGCCGTATTCTATTGAACCTAGGGCATCATCATCCACTACATTACCAGCAATTCTTATATCAAATATTTCTCCAAGACCTGCATTAAATACAGTTGTTGGAGTTACTCTAGAGTCAGAACAAGAAACTACAACAGCATAAGGATGTTGACCTTCTTTTAATTGTTCCCTTCTTTCACTAGATATATTTACTGGTTTTGATTCGTTGTTTACAAATCTGTCGTTACCTTCTTTTAATCTTTTTAAGGCTTCATCTGGGTTAGTTATTCTAACATCTTCTGTTTCATATTCATTGGATACATTATCTTTAGACATATTTTCTTCCGTTACGCTTTCTTTAGTTTCTGTTGTAGTGTTGTTTGTTGTATTGGTAGTACATGCAGTTAAGCTTAGAGATGCAAAAAGAATACAACTTGCTGTTATTAATTTTTTTCTTATCATCGTGATACTTCCTTTCTTAATATTCCTTTATTATATTATTTACTCAAAATAGTTATATATTTATATAAATAAAAAGTTCGCAAATATCGTTTAAAGTATAAATAGATTACAGACTTTTTTAATAAAAGTTATTGACAAATAATTTTTAAGTGGATAGAATTAAGTTATAAAATTTAATAAATCTTCAGGGCAGGGTGAAATTCCCTACCGGCGGTAAAGCCCGCGAGCCTTATGGCATGACTCGGTTAGATTCCGAGGCCGACAGTAAAGTCTGGATGGAAGAAGATAAAACTATAGAAATCTAAAAATTATTACATTAGTTTGTTTATTATGCTCTGAAATATTATATATTTCAGAGCTTTTTAATTTACTAAATAAAATTTGTATAATTGTATTTATTTATCATAAATCAAGTTATAAAGCTAATGAATTAATTTAAAATATTATGAAATACATAGGCCCTGAGTTTTTAACTTAGGGCTTATTTTAATTTAAAATTAAGATAAATTTTTTATGATTGTGAGATGAAAATATTGGATAGTAAGTATATGAAATTAGCAATAAAAATATCAAAAAAAGGTGTTGGGAAGGTTAACCCAAATCCCTTAGTAGGTGCGGTCATTGTTAAAGATAACAAAATAATAGGACAGGGATATCATGAGTATTATGGAGGTAATCATGCTGAAGTAAATGCTTTTGAAAATTTAAGTGATAATCCTGAAGGTGCAACTATTTACGTAACTTTAGAGCCATGTTCTCATTATGGAAAAACCCCACCTTGCGTAGATAAAATAATTGACAATAAGATTTCAAAAGTTGTTATTGGAACATTAGATCCAAACCCTTTGGTTCAGGGAAAAGGAGTTAAAAAACTTAAAGAAGCTGGAATAGATGTTATAACAGGTATTTTAGAAGAGGAATGCAAAGAGCTTAATGAAGTATTTATGAAATACATTGTTACTAAAAAGCCTTTTGTAGTTTTAAAAACTGCCATGACTTTAGATGGTAAAATTGCTACAGCATCAGGAGAGTCTAAATGGATTACAAGTGATAACTCAAGAAAAGAAGTTCATAAATTAAGAAATGAGTTATCAGCTATTATGGTTGGAGTTAATACAGTTATTAAAGATAATCCGAAATTGACTTGTAGAATAGAAGGTGGTAAAAATCCAGTGAGAATAATTGTTGATAGTAAGCTGAGAATTCCTACTACATCAGAGGTTGTTGTAGATAATTTAGCAAAGACAATAGTTGCAACAACAGAACTTGCTGATAAAGAGAAAATATTAGCATTAGAAAAATTAGGTGTAAAAGTAGTAATAACTAAGTCTAAAAACAACAGAGTAAATCTACAAAGTTTAATGATAGAGCTAGGCAAAATAGGTATCGATGGAATTTTATTAGAGGGAGGAGCAACATTAAGTTTTTCTGCACTAGAAGAAAATATAGTAGATAAAATTCAAGTTTATATTGCACCTAAAATTATAGGAGGAGAAAAATCTAAAACTTCTATAGGGGGTCAAGGCATAAAGAAATTAAGTGATGCAATAGAATTGAAAGATATGACAGTTAAATCTATTAGTCCTGATTTATTAGTAGAAGCTTATCTGAGAGGGGGTGAAAAATAGAATGTTTACAGGAATTATTGAGGAGATAGGTATAATTCAAGAAATAATAAAAGGTGAAAAATCTTCAGTAATATCAATAAAAGCTAGTAAAATTTTAGAAGAAACAATACTTGGGGATAGTATATGTGTAAATGGAGTTTGTCTTACAGTAACTAAGATGACTAAGGATACCTTTGAAGCTGATGTTATGGCTGAAACTCTTAGAAAAAGTAATATTGGTAAGCTTTCAATAGGAAGTAAAGTCAACTTAGAAAGAGCGTTAAAATTAGAAGGTAGATTTGGTGGTCACATAGTAAGTGGTCATATAGATGGTGTAGGAGAAATTATAAGCTTAATAAAAGAGGATAATGCAACATGGGTAACAGTAAAAACATCAAAAGATATTTTAAAGTATATTGTGATGAAGGGCTCTATTGCAATAGATGGAATTAGTCTAACAGTTGCTTATATTGATAATGAAGTATTTAAAGTATCTATAATACCTCATACAGGAGGAGAAACTACTTTATTACATAAAAAAAATGGGGAAACAGTAAATCTTGAATGTGATGTAATAGGTAAGTATATAGAAAAATTTATGAGATTAAAAGAAGAAAGTGGACAAATAAAAAAACAATTATTAGATGAAACATTTCTTAGAGAAAATGGGTTTATATAAATTGGGAGGAGATAAAATGTTTGAATTTAATACAATTGAAGAAGCCATAGAAGATATAAAAAAAGGAAAGATAGTAATAGTAATAGATGACCCTGATAGAGAAAATGAAGGTGATTTAGTAATGGCAGCAGAAATGGTTACTGGAAAATCTTTAAATTTTATGGCTAAGTATGGTAGAGGTCTTATATGTATGCCAATAGAAGAAAAAAGAATGAAAGAGTTGAATATAAGTCCTATGGTTACTAATAATACTGATAATCATAATACAGCTTTTACTGTATCTATTGATCATATTGATACAACTACAGGAATATCAGCTTTTGAAAGAGCTTTAACAATTAAAAAAGTTTTAGAAGATAGTAACGCAGAAGATTTTAGAAGACCAGGTCATGTATTTCCATTAATAGCTAAAGATAAAGGAGTATTAGAAAGAATTGGTCATACGGAAGCTGCTGTAGATTTATCTAAACTTGCTGGATTAAAACCTGCTGGAGTTATATGTGAAATTATGAATGAAGATGGAACAATGGCAAGAACACCAGAGCTTATGGAATTTGCTAAAAATCATAACTTAAAAATTATAACTATAGCAGATTTAGTTGAATATAGAAAAAAACAAGTTAAAGAGAAAGTATCAATTGAAAGAGTTGTAGAAATAAATATGCCTACAAAGTATGGTGATTTTAAAATGTTTGGATTTATAAATAAATTAAATGGAGAACATCATGTTGCATTAGTTAAGGGAGAAATAAATGAAGATATACCTGTATTAACTAGAATCCATTCAGAATGTTTAACGGGAGATGTAATGGGTTCTAAAAGATGTGATTGCGGAGAACAATTTGATTTAGCAATGAAAAAAATTGCTAAAGAAGGTAGAGGAATATTAGTTTATATGAGGCAAGAAGGTAGAGGTATAGGTCTTATAAATAAACTAAAAGCTTATGCTCTTCAAGATCAAGGGTATGATACTGTAGAAGCTAATGTTATGCTTGGATTCCCAGCAGATATGAGAAAGTATGATGTAGTAGCTGAAATTTTAAAAGATTTAGGTGTAAAAAAAGTAAATCTTATGACTAATAATCCAAGAAAGATAAATGGATTATTAGATTATGGTATAGAAGTTGAAAATAGAGTACCTATTCAGATAAGCTCTAATGAAAAAAATGAATTTTATTTAAAAACTAAAAAAGAAAAATTAAATCATATGTTAGTTTAATAAAATAAATATAAAAATATATAGAAAAATATTAGGAGAAAAGAAAAATGAAGATTATAGAAGGAAATTTAGTAGCAAAGGATTTAAAAATAGGAATAGTAGCAGGAAGATTTAATGAATTTATTGTTTCAAAATTATTAGGTGGAGCTTTAGATGGATTAAAGAGACATGGAGTAGATGAAGAAAATATAGATGTTGCATGGGTGCCAGGAGCATTTGAATTACCTCTAATAGCTAAGAAGATGGTAAATACAGAAAAATATGATGCAGTAATATGTTTAGGAGCAGTGATAAAAGGTTCAACTCCACACTTTGATTATGTGTGTGCTGAAGTATCAAAGGGAATTGCATCCGTTTCACTACAAACAGATAAACCTGTTATATTTGGTGTATTAACAACAAATACAATAGAACAAGCAATTGAAAGAGCTGGAACTAAAGCTGGAAATAAGGGATATGATGCAGCTGTAACAGCAATAGAGATGGCAAATCTTTTAAATTGTTTTTAAGAGAACGTAAAATATGAGAACGTAAAATATTTTGTGCTTATGAAAATAAATACTCCTTTATGGCAATGATAAAAATATTAAATCAATGTCATAAAGGAGTATTTTTATGAGTAAATTAATTAAAGAATTAATAAGACAGTATATTAGTAATTTACACCTGCAGCTAATATGTTGTTTTTGTCATGAGAACTACAAGGAGTTACACCGTATACCATGTTGCAAGTAGGACACTCGTCAACATGTGTTGTCATAGTAAATGTGTTTTCGCAGTTAACACATTCTATATCATGAGGAGTTCTTAGTGGGAAGTCTCCTTTTCCTTTACTTCTTACTAAGTCTACTACATTTTTTCCATCGTTTTTATTAACGCCACCGCATCCACAACTCATAATGAATACCTCCTAAAATAAATATAAATTTTATTATACAATAAAAATTTATATTTTTCAGTAACTTATGTTACGGAAATTAAATTATTTTAATTTGTAATAAATATAATACAATTATGGTATAATCAAAATAAAGTAAATTCAAGGAAGTGATTAAAATTCTTGAGATGAGTATAGATGAAATAAGACAAGCTAAGGACGAGCTTATTAGAATGAGTAATGACGATACTCAGCGTGAATTGTATGAAATGAGAGCTAAAACTCTAAAAGATAAAATAAGTGCATTAAATGAAGCTGAGAGAAAAGGAATAAAAAAAGGAATGCAAAAAGGGATAAAAGAGGGAATGCAAAAAGGAGAAAAGAAAAAAGCTCTTGAAATTGCTAAGTCAATGATTGATATGGGGTTAGACAAGAAAACCATATCAAAAACTACTGGACTAGATTTATCTGAAATAGAAAAATTAATAAATCATTAAGTATGTAAATATACTAACAGACTAAAGTCAAATGACCTATTTATAGGTCATTTTTTATATTTAAAACATTGTATTTTATGCTATCTAATACCATTAATACAAATAAAATATTGTTAAAATCTTCTTGTATATATAAAATAATATTAGAGGAGTTGATAAATGTATGAATTTCGACAAGAAAAGTTTATCTGAAGAAGATATAAAAATGAAATATATAACTCCTGCAATTGAAGATGCAGGTTGGGACATAAAAAAACAAGTAAGGGCAGAATATACTTTTACTGATGGAAGAGTTATAGTTAGAGGTAATTTAACAAGTAGAGGTAAAAAGAAAAGAGCTGACTATCTACTTTTCTACAAACCTAATTTACCAATAGCTATAATAGAAGCAAAAGAAAATAAAAAGTCTATGGGTGCAGGTATGCAACAAGGTATAGAATATGCAGAGATATTAGATGTAGCGTTTGCTTATTCAAGTAATGGAGATGGATTTATAGAACACGATATGATAAAAGGTACAGAAAGAGAACTTTCATTAGAAGAATTTCCTTCACCAGAGGAACTTTGGAATAGATATAAAGAAGTTAAGAATATTACTGATGATGAAGAAGAGATTATAACTGAACCATATTTCTATACTTCAGGAGATAAACAACCAAGATACTACCAAAGAAATGCTATAAATAGAACAATTGAAGCAATTGCAAAAGGTCAAGATAAAATACTTTTAGTAATGGCAACTGGAACTGGTAAAACATATACTGCTTTTCAAATTATATATAGACTTTGGAAATCAAGAAGAAAGAAGAAAATATTATTCTTAGCAGATAGAAATATATTAGTAGATCAAACAATGCAAAATGACTTTAAACCTTTCCAAAAGGTTATGACTAAGATTGAAAATAAAACTATTGATAGTAGTTATGAAGTATACTTAGCACTTTATCAACAGTTAAGTGGACAAGAAGGTGAAGAAATATACAAAGAATTTTCACCAGAATTTTTTGACTTAATAGTTATAGATGAAGCTCATAGAGGAAGTGCTAGAGATGAATCAGCTTGGAGAAAAATACTTGATTACTTTGAAAGTGCTACGAAAATTGGATTAACAGCAACACCAAAGGAAACTAAAAACATATCTAATATAGCTTACTTTGGAGAGCCAGTATATACATATAGTTTAAAAGATGGTATAGAAGATGGTTTCTTAGCTCCTTATAAAGTTATAAGAATTGGTATAGATAAAGATTTGGAAGGCTATAGGCCAACTAAGGGAAAAGTTGATGCTTATGGTGAAATTATTGAAGATAGAGAATATAATGTTAAGGATTTTGACAGAACTTTAATAATCGATGATAGAACTAAGAAAGTAGCTAAAAAGATTACTGAATATCTTAAAAAAACTGATAGATTTGCTAAAACCATAGTATTTTGTGTAGATATAGACCATGCAGAGCGTATGCGTCAAGCACTTATAAATGAAAACTCTGATTTGGTAGCTCAAAATAATAAATACATAATGAGAATTACAGGAGATAATGCTGAAGGAAAAGCTCAGCTTGATAACTTTATTGATGAAGATAGCTTATATCCTACAATAGTAACCACATCTAAGTTGATGACAACAGGCGTTGACTGTAAAACTTGTAAATTAATCGTTCTTGATACTAATATAGGTTCAATGATTGAATTTAAACAAATTATAGGTCGTGGAACAAGATTAAAACCAGATTACGGAAAAGAATACTTCACGATAATGGATTTTAGAAATGTATCTCGACTTTTTGCTGACCCTGATTGGGATGGTGAACCAGTACAAGTTTATGAACCAGATGAAGATAAGGGCGATGATATAGTTCCACCAGAAGAAGGTGGAGATGATATTTATCCTCAAAGTGAAGGCGATGAAGACTTTGACAAAGATAAGAAACATAAGTATAGGATAAAAGATGTTGAAGTAAGTATAATAAGTGAAAGAGTTCAGTATTATGATAAAGATGGAAAGTTAATAACAGAATCTTTAAAGGATTACTCTAAAAAGAATATCTTAGAAGAATTTGCTGATTTGGATACTTTCTTAAATAGATGGAATAGTGGAGAAAAAAGAGAAGCTATAATAGAAGAACTTAAAGAACATGGAATATTGTTAGATGCACTTAGGGAAGATATAGGAAATCCAGATATAGATGATTTTGATTTAATATGTCATATAGCATTTGACAAACCACCTCTTACAAAATCTGAAAGAGCTAATAATGTTAAGAAAAGAGGATATTTATATAAATATTCTGATGTTGCTCAAAAAGTTTTAGAAGGACTTTTGGAAAAATATAAGGATGAAGGTATAAAAGATTTAGAAAAAACTGAAATACTTGAACTTCATCCATTTAGTGAATTTGGAAGTCCTCTAAAGATAGTAAAAGCATTTGGAAATAAAAAGAAATACTTAGAAGCAGTAAAAGAGCTTGAAAAAGAAATATATGCTTAAAAATCACAATAAGGTGCAATAATAGTAATATATATAATAAGGGGTAGAATTATCCTTTATTAAATTTTAAATATAATATATAATATATTTAAGATTTAAATCGAGGTGGATTAAATGGCTACTGTGAGTTTTGATAAAAAAATAAGTATAAAAGATGAAAAAGCAATGAATGTTTTAATAAAAGGTCTTTCAGAAAAGAAAAATACTAAAACAACGGCAAAAAGAAATGTGATTGTAGAATTAAATGCAGGTAAAGAATTATTAAAACGCTTATAAATAAAACAGAATTACCATCATATCTAATAGGACAGATTGGTAAAAATGATCAATACTCTGATTTAATATCTGGAGATGAAATTATTAATTACGCAATGGATGTAATTAATCAAGTATATGAATTAATTGGTGGACGATTTGTATTAATAGAATGTAATGATCATCCAAAGCTAATAAGTTTTTATGAGAAAAATGATTTTAAAAGACTACAAAAAGATGGAGAAGATGGTCTGGTACAAATGGTTAGATTTTTATAGTCAGATATATAAAAGCTTGGACTCAGTTGTTCAAGCTTTTTTTATATAAATTAAAATAGTTATTAATATAGAAAGGTAAACAGCAATGAGTATAGACAATTTAGTTAAAAGACTACAAAATATAATGCGTCAAGATAGTGGTGTTGATGGAGATGCACAAAGAATAGCACAGATAGTTTGGATACTATTCTTAAAAGTATATGATGCAAAAGAAGAATTATGGGAGTTTCATGATGATGATTATGAAAGCATAATTCCAGAAGAATTAAGATGGAGAGAATGGGCAGTAGACAATAAAGATGGAAAAGCAATGACAGGCGATGAACTTCTTACATTTGTAAATGATAGATTATTTCCTACTTTAAAATCTTTAGAAGTTGATGAAACTACTCCAAGAAAAAGTGCCATAGTTAAAGAAGTATTTGAAGATGCTTTTAACTATATGAAAAATGGAGTTTTATTAAGACAAGTTATAAATGCTATTGATGAAGTAGATTTTACAGAACTTGATGAAAGACATGCTTTCAATGATATATATGAAGCAATATTAAAAGACTTACAATCAGCAGGTAATAGTGGTGAATTTTATAGTCCTAGGGCTACTACTGAGTTTATAGCAGAGATGATAAATCCACAAATAGGAGAAACAGTTGCCGACTTTGCCTGTGGTACTGGTGGATTTTTGACTTCTGCTCTTGAAATATTACAAAAGCAAATAAAAACAGTGGAAGATAAGGAAACTGTAAATAGAAGCTTGTTTGGTATAGAGAAAAAGAACTTACCTCATTTGCTTTGTATGACTAACTTGCTATTACATGATATAGATGAGCCTAACATAATGCATGGCAATTCTTTAGAGAAAAATGTAAGAGATTATAAAGAGGAAGATAGATTTAATTGTATAATGATGAATCCTCCTTATGGTGGGACGGAAGAAAAAATAATTCAATCTAATTTCCCAACGGAATTACAAACATCTGAAACGGCAGATTTATTCGTAGCATTGATATTATATAGATTAAAGCAAAATGGTAGAGTTGGGATAATTCTTCCTGATAACTTCTTATTTGGTAATGAAAATTCACAAAAAGCTCTGAAGGAGAGATTATTAAATGAGTGTAATCTTCATACAGTAGTGAAATTACCAGCAGGGGTGTTTGCTCCTTATACAAGTATTACTACAAATATATTATTCTTTGATAAGACAGAATCTACTAAGGAAATATGGTATTATGATGTCCCACTACCAGAAGGTTATAGAAGCTTCTCTAAAACTAAGCCATTTAAATCTATTCATTTAGATGGTGTTAGAAAGTGGTGGAATGATAGGAATAAGGAAGATTTAAATTCTTATAAGGTTAGTATTGATGAGGTTAGGGCTAAGGAGTTTAATTTAGATTTTAAGAATCCTAATAAATTAGTAGAGGAAAAGGAGTATTCTCTTGATGAGTTGCTGACTACTATGGAGGCTAAGTCTAGGAATATAGTTAGTTTGGTAGATAAGATAAGAGAAGCTTTAGAAGGAGTTGAAGAATAATGGATATAAAATCGTTAAAGGATAAGATTCTTCAACTGGCTATACAAGGAAAGTTAGTACCTCAAGATGAAAATGATGAACCTGCTAGTATACTTTTAGAAAAGATAAAGGCTGAGAAGGACCAACTTATAAAGGATAAGGTAATTAAAAAGGAAAAGCCACTACCTGAGATAAGTGAAGAAGAAATATATATGGATATACCTAAAAGCTGGATATGGACTAAGATGGGGGATATCTCTAAAAAAATTCACTATGGATATACAGCATCAGCAGAAGAGAATGATACAGGTGTTAGATTATTAAGAATAACAGATATACAAAATAATAAAGTAAATTGGAATACTGTCCCATATTGTACAATTGAAGAAAGTAAACTAGATTCATGTAAGTTAGAAAATAATGATATACTAATCGCTCGTACAGGGGGAACAATAGGGAAATCATTTATAGTAAAAAATGTAGAGTGTACAGCTGTATTTGCATCGTATTTAATAAGGATTAAGATTTTGGATAATATTAATGAAGATTATATAAAATTATTTTTAGAATCAACATTATATTGGAGGCAATTACAAGAGAAATCTAAAGGAACAGGACAAGCTAATGTAAACGCAGTTTCACTAAGTAATTTAATAATACCATTACCACCATTAGAAGAGCAAAAACGTATAGTAGCTAAAGTAGATGAATTATTTGAGTTAATAGATGAACTTGATAATAATAAACAAGAATTATTAGAGAGTATATCTAATACAAGAAATAAAGTGTTGCAGTTGGCTATACAAGGTAAATTAGTAGAGCAATGTGAAGATGATGAGCCAGCAAGTGTGCTTTTAGAAAGAATAAAAGCAGAAAAAGAGCAGTTGATAAAAGATAAAATAATAAAGAAAGAAAAGCCATTACCTGAAATAAGTGATGAAGAAAAAGTTTTTGATTTACCTAACGGTTGGCAATGGTGTAGATTAGGAGAAGTAGGATATTTTCAAAAAGGCTTTGCTTTTAAGTCAAAGGACTATACTGATAAAGGTATAAAAATAACTAAAGTAAGCAATTTGAATAATCCAAATAGTAAAGATATAGTATATATTGATTCAGCAAATGAAACGTTATATGAACAATATAAGTTATATAATGATGATATAGTTTTAACTACTGTAGGTTCGTGGCCAACAGCACCTGCATCAGTAGTAGGTAATGCAATATATATAGATGATAATTTTAATAATACTTTATTAAACCAAAATGCAGTAAGAATTAGGACTAATCTAAATCAAAAGTATATAAATATAGTATTTAATAGTAAATTGTTTAAAAACTATATAACTGATATAGCACAAGGGACAGCAAACCAAGCAAGTATTACCCAAAATGGTATTAAATCATTTACTTTACCAGTACCGCCATTGGAAGAACAAAAGAGAATAGCAGATAAAGTTGATGTAATAATGGATTACTTAGATAAACTTCAACAAGAAATAGAATTACAACAAATAATATTAGAAAATATCCTAAAATAAAACAACCAACAAAACACTATATATAGTATAATAAAATGCAGATATGACTATATGTAGTGTTTTAAATTTGAAAATATTTTTAAGGAAATATTTATAAATTAATTGACTATAAAAAATAATAATGATATTATAACTTTATCACTCGATGAAAAAGAGTGCTAATAGACAAATCTTATATCATGGAGGGGTACTTAAATTATATGAATAAAAAACAAACAAGAAAAAACATTTCAAAAAACATAAAAATTACTAAAGAGCAATAAATTATCAGAAATTCAGAAAAACTTACCGGTTCGGCTATTTCTTGAACAAATACTAAAAAGCAAATAGGCAAAATTAGAAATAATAGCATCAAAACTATTACAAAATAACAAATACAATTCGTATATAAAAATCATTAGCAAAAAACCAATAAAAAATATAACAGGGGGATAATAGATGATATTACAAAAACAATTTGAAAAGTTCAATAGAAATATTAAGATGGACTATGATGAAAATAGTGAATTAGCATCTAAAAGAGATATCTTAATTAATAAATTAAAGTCAGACGAAGATTTACCAAGTTTTACAGTAATAAATCAAGGTAGTTATGCAATGTATACAGGTGTAAAGCCTTTGGATAATAAAGATTATGATATAGATGTTGGTTTAAGGTTTAATGTGAATAAAGATGATTATAAACCATTAGACTTAAAAGAAAAAGTTTATGAAATTCTTAAAGATCATACAGATTATGGAGCGGAAATTAAGCAACCATGTGTTACTGTAACTTATAAGAAGGACGGAAATATAGGATATCATGTAGATTTAGTAATTTATGCCTATGAAAATAAAAGTGATAAAAATAGTCAAATGTATCTTGCAAGAGGAAAGAGTGGTTCTAAACCAGAAAATAAAAAGTGGGAAGAAGCAGATCCAATGGGATTAAAAGATAAAATTATGGGTAGGTTTGACGATGAAGATGAAAGAGCACAGTATAGAAGAATTATTAGATATCTTAAAAGATGGAAAAATAAAGTTTTCAAGTCAAATGGAAATAGTGAACCACCAGGGATTGGTATAACATTGTTAGCCTATGAAAAGTTTGAACCTAAATATAAAATAACAGACTACGTTACTTTATCAAGGGAATATAACGACTTAGATGCTTTAATTTATCTAGTTCAACAAATTAAAAGTATGTTTTTATATCAAACATATAAAAATAATAGGATTCTATATAGAATTAAATTAAACTTACCTGTAACTCCAAAAACAGATGTATTCTTTAAGATGACAGATATACAAATGACGGATTTCAAAGATAAAATTGAAGAATTATTAAATAATTTAAATGAAGTGAAAAATGAGGCTGAAGTTTTAGAGCAATGCAAAAAACTAAAAGATATATTTGGAGATGATTTTGAAGTTCCAGAAAAAAAAACTACAGCTAAAAAACAGTCTTATATGTTTGCTCCTAACAGTTCTTCAGGAGGAAGATAGTTTATTATGACTGACAATGTATTAGAGATATTAAAGAAAATAAGTTCAATTATTAGTATAGATGAAGTTAAAGGAAAAAGTAAATTTAAAGATAAGTTTTATGATAATGTAATTAAATTTACTATAAAGATAAAAGACCAACAAGTGGCTATAGTTATGGGTATACCTGCTGATTGGGAAAAAAGTTTATTGGATATATTTATAGAAAATTATATGGATTTTAAATTTATTCCTCATATGTATAATGATGGGAAAATATGTTTATTTGATTTAGAAGGTGTATTACTTAATATTAACTTCGATGGACTTGTAACAGAAAGTATAAGTAGATTAGAAAGAATATTAGTTGAAGGTATTGATGACTCTAATAAATTAGAATTTATTACAGAGTTTGATGCTTACTGGAATCAGCTACCTAATATAGGAATAGCTGATTCTTCTGTACTGTTAGAAGAAGAATTAAAAAAAATAAAATATACTTATAAATATAAATTAGATAATAAAAGATTTAATTTATCAGCTTCAGACAAAGCAGAAGAATTAAAAATACTAGGAAAATGTAATACAGTAAAGAATGGTATATATATATACATTAAGCCTAAGGATTTTATATATCCTCCCGATTGGAGAAAGCCTTTAGATATTACTTATATAAACCGATTACTTGAAATAGGAAAGATAGAACATAGAAAGATCAATAATTTAATAAAGCATTTTAATGACGAATTTTTACTGTTAATAAATATAAGTCAACCAAATGGATTTAATACTCCAATAGCTATACTTATAAAAAATTATAAAGAAAAACTGACTAGATGTAGTAAATACTTCAAATTAAATATAGGATGCAGATGTATACCTCTTGGAGTTTGTAGAAATGATTCAGAGTACCTCATAAAACGAGGAGGAATATTTACAGATATAAAGGATAAGAAGGTATTAATAGTAGGTTGTGGTTCTATTGGAGGATACTTAGCAAGTGAATTAGTTAAAGCAGGTATTTCTAATATATGTTTAGTAGATAAAGATAGACTGTCTCCTGATAATATTTATAGGCATTTATTAGGATTAGAGTTTGTAGGTCAATATAAAACAAAAGCTATTATAAAACATTTAGAAAACAATATACCATATATAAACATGAAAAGTTTTGAAGATAATATAGAAAATTTAATTGAAAATTATAAATTAGATTTTGAAGAGTTTGACTTAATAATATCAGCTACAGGAAACCATAATGTAAATAGGTGGATTAATAATTATTGTATAGATGATAATATAAGTGTCCCTGTAATATACTTATGGAATGAAGTCTTAGGAATAGGAAACCATGCTCTATTTATAGATAGGAAAAATAAGGGATGTTTTGAATGTTTGATAGGTCTTGATGAAAATGGTCTTTATGACAAAACATCATACTGTAAAAGGGGTCAAATTTTCACTAAAAAATATAATGGTTGTCATTCAACATTCTTACCATTCGGCTCTATACATTCACTAAAAACTGTAGCTATGGGAGTAGAATTATCTTTAAAATATTTCAATGGAGAAATTGAAGAAAATTGCTTGATATCTCAAAAAGGAGAAGATACTTATATGAAGAAAGAAGGTTTATTAACTTCAGACCGATATAAATATCAAAAAAATGATATTTGGAAATTAAGTGGATCAGATTTTATGAATATAAATTGTAATAGTTGCTCCAAAGAGGAATAAATATGAGTGTAACAATTTCAAATTTAAAATACAAAATTAAAATTAAAGATGAAGTAATGGAAATATTAAAGTCATATAAGCAATTAGATAAGAATGATTGTGAAGCTGGGGGTATACTTATAGGATATGAAACATTAAATGGAGATATCATTATTGAGTACATAACTGAGCCATTTAAGAGAGATATAAGAAAAAAATTTTCTTTTGATAGAATAGACGAAAAACATAATACAATTTTAAAGTCTATATGGGAAAACGAAGGAAATATACATGCATACATGGGAGAATGGCATACACACCCGGAAGATTATCCTAATTATTCTTTCAAGGATAAGAGAAATTGGATTAAAATTGGAGGAAAATTAAATAAGGATAAATTTATTCATATCATTGTAGGTAATAAATCTATTGGTGTATGGGAGTGTAATTTAAATGTTAATAAAATATTGAAATTGGGAGAAATAAAATATGAATAAGGTTCGAAAGGTATATAATAAAGTCGTTAAAAATATAGTTGGTATACCTAATAAATTTATAAATATATCAATGTTGTTAAGTGGTGGAATAGGCTTAATGTGTTATATTCCTAAGTTTGCAGAATACTTAAAGGGAGCTTCAACAAAATTGGACAATGATACTGTAAAAAGTATAATTACTATTTTTACAGATTTTAATATATTAATTGAAGAAGCAAAAGCTTATATAAATATTAATGAAAGGTTAATTTGCTATTTAATGTTAGGCATATTTTTAGTATGTATGTTTTTGCATATAGTAAAGTTGATATATGGTAATAAAGAAATAATTGATAAAGTTATAATTGGTCATTCAAGTATGTCAAAAACACAATTTATAGTAGAAAGTAACAATGAATATAAAGTTGAATATATAGATTTAGTTGATGATATGAAAGATACAAAAGATGACTATGATAAAATAAAATACGCAATAAGTAAGCAAGATGATATTGTGAACAATTTTAAATCTACAATAGATAATAAACATGAATATGGATATATGGGAATAGCTCATACACCACTAATACTTAGAATGGGAAATCAAGTAGGTGATGAAATAGGTATTGATTTTTTTCATAAAAGTAGAACAGAGGGTGAAAATACAAATGTATTTAAAGAATTGGATAAAGATATAAACTTTAAAGAACTAACTATTTCGACTAAAATTTCAGATAAAAATAGTGACGAGTTAATTGTTGGATTATCAACAACATTTGAGATTAAATATGATGAATTAAAAATATTTAATCCTGATAATAAAAATATACTTATATTTAGTAGTGAAGATTTAGGTTTTGATGTTATCAAAAGTACAAATCAAGTAAAACACTATGTTAAATATATAATGGACAATGTAAGAAAAGTTGTGAAGGATAAAAATATTAAGAAAATACATATGGTTTTATCAACTTCATCGGTAATGACATTTGCATTAGGTCAAGCTATAAGTTTAAATAATGACGCTAATATTACTATTTATCACTATGATATAAATAATCCAAGAAAATATACTTGGGGAATAGATTTATCTAAAAATTATAGAGATTGTTTAGTTGTTACAAATGAACCTTGTAATTTTATGATTTAGAAAATAAAATAATTTTAAAAAGCACTATATAGACAAACTTAAGTTATGTAGTGCTTTTTATTTACAGATTTATAATTTAGTAAATATATTATAATTATAAATGAAAGGAACTGGAATTATTCTAAAGAGCAATCAATTTACAAACTCTCTGGAAAAATTCCAGATTATTTTTTTACAGTTATAATTTTTGTATATTTACTACTAGCAGTAACATAGGAGTTGTTTTTACATTTATACATTTTCGTAGGGTGTCCCTTGGCAGATAGAGGACCTGCCACATAAGTTAAGCTATCTCCTGGATTTAGTGTGGCGATAATATCTCCATTCCAGTTAGGGGAAGCTCTTATATTTAGCTTTTCGCTAGATATATTCTTAACCATTTTCACAAACTCACCACTACCACCACCCTTATTAGAAAGATAACCTTCAATTAATGGATAAAAATTATTCACAAAAGCAGAGCGACTGTTGCCAAAATTCATAAAATTAGTGCCAGGACAACTTTTAGCCGATTTACTTGCATAATAATCTCCAAGATAAACTCCACTAGATGTAAACCAACAATGTGCCCTTATAGTATCTGTACTAGGTTTTATATTGAACTTTTTACAAAGCAAAGCATAAAGAGCAATGACACTTTCCCTTTGGGAAGATGTCATAATGTCTTTGTCAAAATCACCGTATATCTCTACGCAGATGGCATAGTCGTTCCAACCAGTAATACCAATGGGTTTGGAGTTTAAATTTCTGCCTGTGGTTATTTTGCCGTTGGGGAAGATATTAAAATGCTGAGCAATATAGTGTTTATTACAGTCCTTATAGCGCCACTTGTTTTTGCCAAAATCATCTAGTGCCTTAGTGCGCCCCAGCTCTCTATTGTTTTTGTAAATTCTTTTGTCAGTAGTGTCCCAAGTGTGATAGTTTGGCAAAGACATATGATGCACTTGCAGTCTGCTTATTTTACGAGTGACGTTTTCGTTATTCAGATACTTTTCAAATTCATTTATGTTGTCAAATAAAATAAAACCAGATTCTTTTTTCATAATTACCTCCAAAAATTCACCTTATTTAAGTACTTCATAGAAGTAGTAACTTTATATATTACTTAAAAAGTGTGCAAATTCCTAAGAACTCACACACTTAAAGGGGAGAAGCAAATTTATCTCATTTTAGTGATATTATGAGACAACTCATTTATACTATCTGTCAAACCTTGGAGTTTGCCCTCTATTCTCACCAAAAGATACAGCGATATAGCAATGGGAAAGCCCAAGTTTGCCACGATAGCTTGAAAGTTAGCCATATAATCACCTCTTAATCATTAAACAACAAGATCGTATTCTGTAACAGTAGAGTCCACAACTTTGGCAGAAACGCACTCAGCTATGTCATATCCCTTTGGTTGGAATATATTTTTAGACTTAATTAAGTTCATAGCATCGATTATTTCTTGTTCCTCCAAATCAGTTTTAGGGTCGTCCACAGTTATGGAAAAACTGTTGCCCAAAGTATTTTTAAAAACCATGACAAGTTTATTTTCTTCCATAATATAACCTCCTCAAAATTATTATTCAGATAAAGACGAGTTGTCCACACGATTAGTAGCACTTAAAGTATGTTTTTGTAAGCCCACTATGGCATTTACAACAGCCATAATATCATCATCTGATGCACTAGATTTTATGTTAGTCAAAGTTTTAGTCTTTATAATTCTGTCACCGTTTACATCTGCTCCATGATCAAATTTCACCTTTACAGAAGTGGCGTTTGGTGTGGAAATAACAGCCATAATAAAACCTCCTTTATATTGGTGGTCATCCACCTTTATTTAAATCTTATCAAAAAAGGTGGAAATACAGTTTAAAACTGTTTCTACAAATTTTATCGAAAACTTGTTTCTATTCTAACTATACTGTGCTAGAATTTTACTAAAGATGTAATTGTTTTAGTAAAAAATAGAAAGGAGGGAGAATTTTATAATGAAAAAAGGTAAGCAGGCAGTTAGAGATAAAATATATGGAACACAGACCCAACAGCTAAAGAATCTCACTAGTAAAGAATATGAAGCTTTAAAAACTCTTTGTTTTTTAGCTAAAAATCTCTATAATGTGGGATGTTACAATGTTAGACAACATTACTTTATTGAAGGAGAATATCTGAGCTATCAAGCAAATTATCCTTTATGCAAAGAAAATTACAATTATAAATTATTAAACAGTAATGTGGCGCAACAAATTCTAAAAGAAGCAGATAAGTCTTTTAAAGCCTTTTTTGGATTAATGAATCTAGTTAAAAAAGGTAAATATGATTTTAGAAGTTTAAAACTGCCTAACTATCTTCCTAAAAATAGCTATTTTAGTATAGTAATAGGGCAAATTAGAATTAAAAAGGATGGAACTTTAGACATACCATTAAGTCCTACATTTAAGCAAACCTATGGAAAAATAACCATAAAAGTTCCAAAGAACATTCTAGATAAAAAGATTAAAAGTATCAGAATTATACCCAAGAATAATGCAAGGTTCTTCGTAGTTCATTATACTTATGAAATTGAAAAATACGAAGGTAAATTAAATAAAAACAATGTACTTGCCATAGATTTAGGTGTAAATAATCTTTGTTCTTGTGTTACCAATTCAGGAGATACCTTTTTAGTTGATGGAAAAAAATTAAAATCCTATAATCGATGGGTAATTAAACAGCATACGAAAATAAATAGAATAAAAGAAAAACAAAATATAAAGACAACTACTAAGCAGCAAAAGAAAATTTTAGATAAGAGAAATAGGCAAATTAATGATTATTACAACAAAGCTGTAAAAATACTTATGGATTATTGTACTTTAAATGATATTGGAAAGGTAGTTGTGGGATTTAATAAAACAATTAGAAAAAACAATTTACAAGAAAAAAAATATTATGATAAATTCGGAAATTTACCTATGAGAAATTTAAAAAATAAACTAGAACATAAATGTAAAATTTACGATATAGACTTTATTAAACAAGAAGAAAGTTATACTAGCAAAAGTGATTTTCTAGCTGATGACATATTACCTAATATAAATGTTGAAAATCTAAAAAATTATGAATTTAAGGGAGAAAGAATAAGTAGAGGTCAGTACAAATCTTCCACAAATGTAATACTTAATGCTGATATAAATGCAGCACTTAATATCCTAAAAAAAGCTAATATAACAGACATAAATCACTTAATGACATCACAGATAAAACAACCTAAGCGTATAAAGGTAAGCTGATAGATTAAATCTTACAGTGTAGGGTCTCTTTGGACAGGCCATAAAGAACAATGTTCATACAAATTTGAATAATTCTTTAAAATATTCTTTGCTAAGCAGGTGTTTAGCAAATGTTTAACAGTGTTAAACATAAAGTAATAAGACCAAAGAAAACAACACACGACACACAACAAGAGTAAATTTAAAATATTAAAATTTCTCAAGGAGGTGATATAGTTGGATAGAATAAAAAATTCCGCTAATAAAACTGTTTGCTATGTAGATAAGCATAAAAAAAGTGTGGAAATTATAAAAAAAGGCATAAAAACAGTTATTAGTTTTAATAATGATAACACATATGATGTAGAAAACAGTACAGTAAACAAATAGATAATACATTTAGAACCGCTAGACGGGCAAATTAGTATTTTTATACTACTTGCTCGTCTTTTTTCTTTGGTCTATATATTAAAAATGGAGGTTTTACTTATGGAAAAAATGAAGTTGATGCAAAACTTAATTGATGACATGAAAGCTTTGACTAATACGCTGGAAAAAATCACTCAACTTGAAAATTCAAAAGACAATAATAAGGAAGAAAAAATTCTCACATTGGAAGAAATGAGAGCTATTTTGGCTAGAAAAAGTAAAGAAGGTTTCACTGATAAGGTGAAAGATTTAATCAATTACTATGGTTGTCATAAATTGAGTGAAATTGACAACAAGTACTATGAAGAGATTTTAGAAAAGGTTGAAAAATTTTAAGGGGGAAAAAATATTATGGATAAAACAAAAGTAGTTACAAATGTGGTTAGGCTTTCTTATGCTTATGTATGGGAGCCAAAATCTATAAATGGGGTGGAAAAGTACTCTGTTTCTATCATTATTGATGAAGATGACAAAGATACTTTAGAAAAAATAAATAGGGGTGTTGATGCAGCAATAGAAGAAGGTGTAAAAAAATTTCCTAATTATGTGGCGGAGAAATCTTTGTTGAAACTTCCTTTGAGAAAGGGAGATGAAATGGAGGAAGATGCTTATAAAAATAAGTTTTTTATTAATGCCAGCAGTGTAATTCAGCCTCAAATAGTTGATAGAAATCTTAAGTTTATATTAAATCACGATGAGGTGTATTCTGGAGTTTTTGCGAGGGTATCTTTGAGATTTTATCCTTTTAATAAGGGTGGCAATGTGGGTGTTGGTTGTGGTTTGTTGAATATTCAAAAGGTGGCAGATGGGGATAGACTGGTGGGGAGTAGGAGCAGTGCAAAGGAAGATTTTAATGTATTGGAAGAGAGCTTTTTAGACTAGTTAAAATTCCCCTTAGTCAGGCGCCAACGACTGCGTACGTTGCTTAAAACTAAATTACATAAAAGAAGTCATATTAATTTAGCAAAATAAATTTTTATGACTTCTTTAAAATGGAGGAATATTTATGGAAAGTATTAGTTTGGATATAGAGACTTATTCCAGTGTGGATCTTAGTAAGAGTGGAGTTTATAAATATGCTGAAAGTAAGGATTTTGACATACTTTTATTTGCTTACTCTGTAGATTATGGTGAAATAAAAGTAATTGATTTAACTAAGGGGGAGGAAATTCCTCAAGATATAAAGTTAGCCCTTAAAGATATTCATGTGAAAAAGTGGGCATTTAATGCTAATTTTGAGAGAGTTTGTTTGTCAAAATATTTAAGAGAAGATTTAAGTCTTGTGGGGTGGAGATGTAGTATGGTTTTGTCAGCTTATGTTGGTTTGCCCTTATCTCTGGAAGCTGTGGGAAGTGTGCTAAATCTTCCTTATCAAAAGTTAAAAGAAGGCAAAAGTCTAATTAAATATTTTTGCTGCCCTAATAAAGAAAACAAAAGAAATTTGCCTACTAATGATAAGTTAAAATGGGAAATTTTCAAAGAATACAACAAAAGAGATGTGCTGGTGGAAATGGAAATTCAAAAAAGGCTAAAGAAATACAACTTGCCAGATAGTGAGTGGGAAAATTATTATCTTGACCAAATAATCAACGACAGAGGTATTATGATTGACAAAGACTTTGTGAGAGAAGCTTTAATTTGTGATGAAAAATATAAGAAGAATGTAAAAGAAAAGTTAAAAAATTTAACTCAAATAGAAAATCCCCATTCCATTGTTGAAATGAAAAATTATCTAAAAAAACAAAATCTCTCTCTTTTATCTCTTGATAAAAAATACCTAAGAGAAGCTTTACCCAATTTAAATGAAGATGTAAAAGAAGTTTTAAAACTAAGACAAGAACTGTGTAAATCCAGTGTGAAAAAGTATGTTGCCATGGAAAATGTCATGGGAAAAGACAAGCGTGCTAGGGGTCTTATTCAGTTTTATGGTACAAAAACAGGCAGATATGCAGGAAGACTTATACAGGTGCAAAATCTGCCTAAAAATTATTTGAGCGACTTGGAAGTTGCAAGGGATTTAGTAAAATGTGGTCATGGTGAGGATTTGGACTTTTTATACGACAGTGTGGAAGATGTGCTATCTCAGTTGATTAGAACTGCTTTTATACCAAAGGAGGGATGTGAATTTATAGTTGCCGATTTTTCTGCCATAGAAGCTAGGGTGCTATCTTGGCTATCAAAGGAAAAATGGCGTATGGAAGTATTTGAAAAAGGGGGAGATATATATTGTGAGTCTGCCAGCAAAATGTTTAAGGTAAAAGTGGAGAAAAATGGTAAAAACAGCCACCTGAGAGATAAAGGAAAAATTGCCGAGCTGGCCTTAGGATATGGAGGTTCTGTGGGAGCATTAAAAGCCATGGGGGCTACATCTTTTTTAAAAGAAGAAGAACTGCAAAGTTTAGTAAATGCTTGGAGAAATGCCAATCCCCATATTACTTATTTATGGTATGAAGTTGATAAAATTATTAAAAAAGTAATTATCAATAAAGTGCCCATGAAATTATATAATTTAGAGTTTATTTATGAAAACAATATGCTTTTTATACTTTTGCCTAGCAAAAGAAAGCTTTGTTATAGAAATCCTAAAATTGCTACAAATAAATTCAACAAAAGCTCCATTGTTTATGAAGGTGTAAATAGCAATAAAAAATGGGCTCAAATAGAAAGCTACGGTGCTAAGTTTGTGGAAAATATAGTTCAAGCCATTGCCAGAGATTTGCTATGTGAAGCTATAAAAAATCTCCATAATAAAAATTTTAGGGTTGTTCTTCATGTCCATGATGAGGTTGTTGTAGAAGTTGAAAATAATAAATCATCTGTAGAAGAAATTTGTAACTTGATGACAATCTCTCCACCTTGGGCTAAAGATTTATCTTTAAAAGCAGAAGGCTATAAATGTGAATTTTATAGAAAGTAATATGAATCATAGAAATTAACGAAGGAGGAAACTTATGAAGATTACAGTTTTTAATAGTAGAAAAGAAAAACTAGGTGAAAATAAGGAAATGTCATGGGAGAAGTTTTGTGACAAAGTAAGTCATACTAAAAGAACAAGTGAAACTATGGCCCAGTATGATTCTTTTGAAAAACAAATACAAGACGATATAAAAGATGTGGGTGGATTTGTGGCAGGAAGTCTCAAAGATAATAGAAGAAAAAAGGGGTGCGTGGAGAGTAGAAGTCTTATAACTCTCGATATGGACTATGGCAGAGAAAACATACTAGAAGAGTTGGAAATGTTTTTTGATTTTGCTTGCTGTATATACTCCACTCATAAACACAGAAAAGAAAGCCCCAGATATCGTTTAATTATACCCCTTAGTCGTCATGTAAATGAAAAGGAATATGAAGTTTTATCAAAAGAAGTTATAAAAGAAATAGGAGAGGATTTATTTGATAAAAGCACTTATGAAGCAAGTAGACTAATGTATTGGCCTTCCACTTCTTCAGACGGGGAATTTGTTTATAAAAAAATAGATGGAAAATTATTAGATGTAAACTATTATTTATCAAAATACGAAAACAGATTAAATTCAAGCTTCTCAGATGATTTTTCAAATAACAACCAAGAAGACCCTTTGCAAAAACAAAACATAGTAGGCTCATTTTGTAGAGCTTATAGCATAAGTGAAGCCATAGAAAAGTTTCTAAGTGATGTTTATAGTATATCTACCATAGAAAATAGATACGACTATATTCCAGCAAAGTCATCTGCTGGACTTGTTGTATATGATGACAAATTTGCTTATTCTCATCACAGCACGGACATAGCTTATGGTAAGCGTTTAAATGCTTTTGATTTAGTAAAAATACATAAATTCGGCGATAACAAAAAGACTTCTTACAATGATATGGTAAACTTCATATTAAAAGATGAAAAAGTAAAACTACAACTTATAAAAGATAGAAAAAATAGTGCTACACAAGATTTTTCTGTTTTAAGTAATTCGGATGATTTAAACTGGCAAGTTAACTTACAACTTGATAAACAGGGAAACATAATACAAAATTTAGATAATTTAGTAGTCATATTTGAATGTGATGAAAATCTTCAAAATGTAGCTTTTAACTGCCACCGTGATGGCATAGATGTGAGAGGCAATTTGCCATGGGAACAAGTAAAGCCTGGCTGGAGTGATTCTGATACAGCTTCTCTAAAAGTATATCTTAGTCAAATCTACAATATATACGCCCCAGCAAAAACTAAAGATGCCCTTTTATCCGTGGCAGCAAAACGTTCTTATCATCCTATAAGAGAATATCTTGATAATTTACCTTTGTGGGATAATGTAAAAAGAATTGATACTTTGCTTATGGATTACTTAGGTGCAGAGGATAATTCCTATACAAGATCAGTAATTAGAAAAACCTTAATAGCTGCAGTATCGAGAATTTATGAGCCTGGTATTAAGTTTGACACAGTATTAATACTAAATGGGCCACAAGGCATAGGTAAATCTACTTTCTTTGAAAAACTTAGTGGAAATTGGTTTTCTGATAGTTTAACCATAACTGATATGAAAGACAAATCTGGTGCAGAAAAACTACAAGGATACTGGATATTAGAACTTGGCGAGCTGGCTGGTATGAAGAAAATGGACGTGGAAACTATAAAATCCTTCATATCAAGAACAGATGACAAATATCGTGCCAGCTATGGAGTTGCTGTGGAAAATCATCCTCGCCAATGTATAATCGTAGGCTCAACCAATGCAGAAGGTGGATTTCTTCGTGATATAACAGGAAATAGACGTTTTTGGCCAGTAAAAGTAAGCGGCAACTCTCCTAAAAAAGCCTGGTCACTTACAAAAGAAGATGTGGATAAGATTTGGGCAGAAGCAATGTATTTATATAATCAAGGCGAAAAACTTTATCTTGAAGGAGAGGAAAAAGAAATTGCTACTAAAGAGCAAATAGATGCCATGGAAGGTGATGAAAGGGAGGGACTTGTTCGCAAATATTTGGATACATTGATTCCAGAAAACTGGGATGAAATGGATTTATATGAAAGAAGAAATTTCTTAAAAGGAGATAGCTCCACTACTGGCACTGTAAAAAGAGATATAGTTTGCAATATGGAAATATGGGCAGAGTGTTTTTGTTATGATATAGCATCCATGAAGCGTACTGATTCTTATGTTATAAATTCTATTATGAAAAGAATCGATAATTGGGAAAAGTATTCTAAAAATAGAACTGGAGTTAAAAACTTTCCCATATATGGTATACAAAGATGTTATGAACGTATTTCTTAATCTTGTTAAAAGTTCGTTAAGAGATTGTTAAGAAGTTTGTTAAGAACAATAAACAGCTATTTTTCAATGTTTTCAGCGTTTTTCTTAACAAGTTAACAAAAAAAGACTACTGATATGTTTTTATAAATATTTTATTAAGCTAGTTATTATTGTATAAAGCATATATAGAAAAATGTTGTTTGTTAAGGAGTTTGTTAAAAAAGGAGAGTGATAATATGGATCTTTTAAAAGAGTACATACCTTATTATTTGCACAGTATGGTTGATATGATAGGTGAGGAGAACTTTTTGAAGATTTGCAAGATGTATGGGGGAAGTAGCATATATATTCCCGTATATAAAAGTGCAACTCAAGGAATTAGAAATGCGGCTATTTTGAAGGATTACAATGGAAAAAATATTGATGCTCTTAGGATTAAGTATAAGTTGAGCAATCGCAGGATAAGGGATTTGGTAAAGGAAAGTAAAGTATAGAAAATATAAAAGTGCTACTTTCTACACATCAGAACATTTGTTCTTTAAGTTGAAAAGTAGCACTTTGACTAATTTCATTAGCTTATACATTACTTCTAAAAATAAAAATATAAGTAACAAACTTCCAATTAACAACCTAAATACACTGCGACTTAATCTGCAGTGTATTTTTTTGCCCATTCATTGATAGACATTAATATAGGAACAAAGTCCTTCCCCATTTCTGTAAGAGAATACTCTACTTTTGGAGGTACTACAGGGTAAACCTCTCTGTGTATTATTCCGTAACTTTCAAGCAAACGAAGGTCTTTAGTCAAGTTTGCCTCTGTAACATTTGGAAGTTTTCGCTTAATCTCGCTAAAACGTAATGTTCCTTCTGATAATATATGTATGATTATCATTGTCCATTTTCCCTGAATTGCTTTTGATACTCTTGCAAGTGGGCAATTCTCAGTGTCAAATTTTAATTCATCCATTGAAATCCTCCCATACTATTAAAAATGATAGTACCTATTAAATAATATCGTACTTTTTATAAATAAGTATACTATGTATAATTAAGAAAGTAAAAACAAATATAAAATTACTTAAACAAAATAGTATACAGTTGAAAAGGAGAAAATAAAAATGGAAACATTAAAAACAATTTCACTTAGAAAATCAGTTAGATCATATAAACCAGAACAAATTTCAGATGAAATATTAGATATCATTATAAATGCAGGTTTCAAAGCTCCAGTAGCTTCTTCTAAATATGATTCATTGCATATTACAGTAATACAAAATACTGAAATAATAAAGAAAATAATAGTTGCAGCTGAAGATATGGCATTAAAAACTTTAAATAAAAAAATTGATTGGGATTTTGGTGCTCCAACATTAATTTTTGTATCTTCAACACCTGCAATGATGCCGGGAATTGAATTTGCAAATGCTGCAAGTGTACTTGAAAATATGGTTCTTGCTGCTACTGACCAAGGAGTAGATAGTATTATTTGGGGAGGTCCTACACTTATAATAAAACAAGATGCATCGCTTAAAAAATCACTTGGAATTCCAGATGAATTTACTCCTGTATTATGTGCTTCATTTGGATATGCAACAGATTATGAAGAACCAAAAGAACATACAATTTCTGTAAATAGAATATAAATTAATTAAATGGCAACTATATTAGGTTATAATTATATCTAATGTAGTTGCTATTTTTAATATGATAGAAGATATACTATAATTTATAATAGTATATATAAAATAATTATTTAGGAGGTAAAAATGTTAAATTTAACAAAAGAAAAAGTTAAGCAGGATTTTGATAGACTGCCTGAAAATTATAAAACTAAGGATGTTGACCGCCTTATATCACATTATGTTAAAGAACAGGCTGATGTAAGTGATTTAAGAGATTATGTCCTTGAAGAGCCTAAAACTTTTCATAGAATTTATTACTATGTTTCATTGAAACAAATAAAAGATGTATATAAAAGAATGGAATTTATTCATCAAAATCTGTATTTTGAAGATTGGTGGCATACAGACCAATTGATAAAATTCGTCTCAGATATGGATTTTGACACAGCATATAAATATGCAAAAGAATACGTAACTGGTGATGATCCTTTTATCAGACGATGGGGATATGTAATGTTTATATCCAAGCTTGGAAGAGGACACGCACAACAATTACTCCCACTACTTCATGATGATGAGGAGTATTATGTACAAATGGCACAATCTTGGCTTATTGCAGAGCTTACAATTTCTGAGCCAGAGATTGTTTTAAATTGGATGAAAACGAATGGCCTTTCATATAATATTAATGGTAAAGCAATCCAAAAAATATCTGATTCATTTAGGATTACTGATGAATGGAAAAAGAAATTTAAAGATTTAAGAGCAGAACTAAAAAACTAAAGAAACAGCTAATAAAGAAATAAATCGAAGTTTGGAGGGATGCATGAGATGGATGAAATAGATGAAACCAATGAGATGAAAAATAAGAAAAACATAAGAGGTATATTGCTTGTGGCGTTATCTGCAGCTTCCTTTGGATTTATACCAGTTTTTGCAAAAATAGCATATTCTGCGGGAACAAGCACCTACACACTACTGTTCTTGCGTTTTTTAGTGGCAACAGTATTTATGTTTGTATTTCTTCTAGTTAAGAAATTACCCCTTCCCACAAAAAAGGAAATGCTGATTTTTTTTCTACTTGGGGCAATCGGATATGCTGGAGAGTCTTTTTGCTATTTTACGGCGCTAAATTATGCTTCGTCAAGCACGGTGGCACTACTTTTCTACACATATCCTGCCCTTGTCATGCTTGGCTCTGCCGCAGTGTTTAAGGAGAAAATAACAATCAAAAAAGCTATTTCCCTTTGCCTTGCCCTAGTCGGTGCTTTTGTAATTATTGGTACAAAATTCAGTGCAAGTGTTATAGGAATTATACTTGCCCTGCTGTCTGCCGTATTTTATTCTGTTTATATCCTTATCAGTTCCAAGGTTGTGAAGGAAGATCAGGGAATTCAGTCCTCCGCATTTATTATACTGGGAGCTATGGTTGTGTATGGTATTTTCAGCATATTTGTCGGATTTGAACCGCCTACACAATTAAAAGGACTTATTGCCGTTATACTAATCGCTATTGTTTCAACGGTGGTTGCTTTCTGGGCGCTTTTTACTGGTATGGAGATAACTGGACCATCGGTTGCATCTCTTGTTTCCACATTAGAGCCCGTTGTAACGGTAATTTCTTCGGTTATAATTCTTTCAGAAGCGCTCACAGTAAATTTGATAATCGGAGGTTTATTGGTTGTCGGTTCCTTAGTTGTAACCATGTTGCCAAATAAAACGCAGATTTAATAAATAATAGTATTCCAAATTTTGGTTTTAGTGTATAATAATAGGTACATAATTTTTAGTAGATAAAGAGAGGGATTGTTATGTTGAATATTCTATCCATATCCCCTATAAGTATAGCATTGATTTTCTTAGTATATAGTATAATATCCTACAAAAAGAAAAGTATCATATATGCTGTGAGGGATGGAAAAGAAAAGGTAACTGTTTTAAAAGATGATTATTATAAAATGCAATTACTATTTTGTGTATTAAATTGTATTTTATTAATATTGGAGACTTTAATTATTTATATTCATTCCAACTCAGGCCTTTTTACACTTTATTATATTGGTACGTTTTGGATAGTAAACTATTTATTAAAGTTTATGGCTATAAAAATGAAATATTTAGGTAAATGTCATGAATAATAATAGGCAATTGTTTTATATTATGAACTTTATTAATAATATTAGAGGAAATTTATTATGATAATAGAAAAGTATGATTGGAAATTTGATATTGACATACAAAGAACTAAACTAATTTATGAAAATAGATTAGATAATATAATTAACAAAGATAAACAATTATCTGAATTAACAAATTTTTTTATGAATTAGGCATAGATATTGAAAAACCTGATAGCTATGATTCGGATTTTTCAGAGGCTATATATACATGTATAGGAAGGGCATACTCAAAAAATGGATATGAAATAGATATGTATGAAAAAAATCAATTCATATCTATCGTCATATATAATGAAGACAACATAGTTACATTAGAAGTATTTGGTATAAAATAGTTTTAAATTAACATACTTTACAATATTAATATAATGTGAACAAAAAGCAGGAGCATAGCTTCTGCTTTTCTACCTGATGAAGATTTGAAGAATCTAAATCAAATTCTAAGTCAGTAAAAGTATATAAAAATATTTAACTGGTTATGTAAATATTAGTCGAGTGTTAAAAAGTTAGAATATGGAGAAATTAGATATGAAAAAAAATAGAGTAAAAATTAATATTATACTTTTTTTAATATTCATAACATCAGTTATAGGAGGAATGTACAGTGAGTTAAATATTATCCCAAAAAGAACTCAAATTATTTATGAAAAAAGATTCCCCATTTATAATTTAAGTAAATTTATGGTTGATAGCGATGAAAACTATTATATAGGAACAGAATTTAATAATTGGATTCAAATATTTAATAAAGATGGAAAGTATCTTTATACAATAGGTACTTATGCTAAATCAGTGTATGATTTTTATATTGATTCAAATGGATTATTAAATATAGTCATACCTAATATACATAGTGATGGATTTACAGTAGATATAATTGATTTGAATAAAAAAGAAAAAGTTGATAAGAAATATGAGACAAATGAATATGTGGGCAATATTAATTATTTTGATAAGTATAATACATTTGTAAATGACAATAGATATGAACTTGATTACGATAAAATTATTATTAATAATAAAAAAATAGTTAAATTAGAAAATGTTCCTAAATTACCATTACCAGGAGATTTATGTTTTGACATATCAGCTATAAGTTTTATTGTGTTGATTTTTTTTAATAATGATTACTTAAAATTTTTTGATTTTACTAACTCTAAGAATTTTTATCGAATTAAATAATCTTAATACAAGATATTGTTTTATAAAATTTTAACTTATGTTATAATTGGTATAAATTTACATATAGATAAAAAGGGGGCTTTAGGTTATGATATCAATTTCACCAGAATTTTTCTTTCAAATATTTAATACACTTATATTAGCGTTAGTACCTGTAATTTTAATATTCATTGCTATTATAATATTTTTCAAAAGAAGTAAATCAACGAATAATAAAATTTCAGAATTAGAAAAAAGGATTAGTAATCTAGAGAATAAATAGTTCTCAGATTTAATATAATGTGAACAAAAAGCAGGAGCATAGCTTCTGCTTTTCTAGTTTTAAAAAAACTACTTTTCTGTAAAGAATCAAATTATAACTAAAGTTATTTAATAGTTTTTTCATAATTAAGCACTCATTTGAAGTTTTAAACTATCATTATAACTTACTTATGTTTAAATATTTTTTCCCATTCATCACCAGAGAAAAATTGTATCACTAAATCACATGTTTTAATAATTATATCCAATAAACTATCCATATATTAACCTCCTATAATACTATCTTAGCATTAATTATATTGTACGTATATACCACATCTCTACGTTTACATATTAATTCTAACTTTTGTACATATAATTCCATATCATTATTAGGTGCTGTAGTCGGAAACTTATACCACGGAGTAGGTGATACTATACCTATTGGCGTCGTGGGGAATTTAGTAAATAAATTATCTAATACTTTATTAATACACCCACATATAGTATCTCAAACTATCACCAACAACAGCCCAAATTTTATCTTTTAAATTATCCATTGTACACCTTCTTTCTTAATTTGTATAAGTATATAGAAATATGAATTATTTTTTATATGTTTTTGCATATAAACCTAAATTTGCAGTATACTTTCATAATATTACCATATTATTCCAACAATCACAATTAATATATACTTTCTTTGAGTGCCTTTGAATTTTACTTTGTTTCATATTGCAAAATATGGATGTATCTAGTAACATGTAAAGAAATAGAAGAATCTGAATATTTTCACGAAGATGAGTAATCAACTTTACTATAATAAAAAATAAGGGATTTATTATATATAATATAATTAAGTTCGTAATGGTTAGATATTGTGAAATATAAGAAAGGAAAAAATATTTAATTATAATCTACAAATATCATTTATTTTAAAAGAATTTATAATTAAATAGTTAAAAATAAAGTGGACAAGAAGGCAAAACAAATTTTATATAAGTATTACTGGAAAAATGGATGGCTTGATGAAAATGAAAGACTTATAACTGAAGAAGATTATAATTATGCTTGTAAAAAGGGAACGATGTTTACGTTAGATGTTGAAAGTATAAGTCATGATGATTGTATTTGCAAGATAAACAAGTTACTAAATCAATTCTCTAAACAAAGTGTAGTAGACATATTTGTATCAAGTTTATCCACTAGAAATGTATATAATAGAAGTATATTATCAAGTTATATACAAGCAGAAAGTTTAATAAAACATGACTTTAAATCAGGTAATTTTTATTGCCAAATATGCGAAAATTTAGGTTTAAGTAGTGCTTTTAATATAGAATTAGATAGAAATATAGTGATAACAAAACCAAATGATGAAGATATCAAAATTCTTATTCTCGAACCTAAAAAAGAAAGACCAACTAGAGGTAGGGACACTGATTTTGGATATATTGAAGATTTGCGTGGTGAGGATGGATACAATATGAATATTGCTAAAGAGTTATTTAAAGAATATTTTTAACGGAGGGTAAAAACTAATTAATTTCTACTCTTCGTTCTATAAATTAGATATCACGAGGTTAGCTAATATAGCTAAAAGAGAAAGAAGTTCGTGGAAGAAATTTTAACATCAAATTATTATGGCATTGTGGATATAACTAGAGTTGCTATATGTTTATTTGCAATAGGTGTTTTTATTTATCGTGACATTCACTGTAATAAAATATAATTTATTTTATATACATGGCAAAGCTTGTTTATAAGTCTGTGTAGTATGATATAATAATATATATAAAAATAAGATGGGTCTTAATTTTTATGATGCATGGACTATTTGCAAAGCTAATAAAGGCATGAGCTTAGAAGATTATTGGTGGTTAAATAGAGGAGAAGATGAGTATGATTAGATGGGTAAGCCTCAATTGGAGGTATTCAACAATCCTATAAAATAGTTGATGAGAGTGGATGTGAAATTTCAAACTGTGGAGAAATAGAAGATTGATTAAAAGATTTTAAAACAACTTAGGAGAATTAATTATGAAATACAAAGTTATATTATTTGATGCAGACGAGACATTATTTGATTTCAAAAAAGCTGAAAGAGAAGCTTTCAAAAACACTATGATAGATTTTGGTGTTGATTACGATGAAAACTACCATTTTAATACTTACGAAAAAATAAACTCAGCCATCTGGAAAGAACTAGAACAAGGACTTATAACACAAGAAAAACTAAAAACAGAGAGATTTAAAAGATTTATCGATAAAATAGATATGAGTTTTGATGAAAATGATTTTGCCACAACTTACATGAAGTACCTAGGCGATGGGTCATTTTTATTTGAAGGAGCAAGAAAACTTATAAAAGATTTAAGCGACAAATACATTCTTTCAATAGTTACTAACGGACTTACAATAGTTCAAGAAAGAAGAATAAAAAAATCATCTATAGCCAAATACTTCAAAGACATTGTAATCTCAGAAGAAATAGGCATAGCAAAACCACATCCAGACATATTTGAACATGCTATAGGTAACCTTGGAGAATTTAACAAAGACGAGATTCTTATGATTGGAGACAATCTTAGCTCAGATATAAAAGGTGGAATAAACTATAATATAGATACTTGTTGGTATAACCCAAATAAAAAAGAAAACAAAAGCGATTTAAGTCCAACTTATGAAATAAGCAACTACAAAGAATTAAGAAATATATTATTAGGATAAATTTATGCAAAAGTGTAACAATTCAATTGCACTATTCATAAATTATGTTAAAGTAACTCTGTTATTGACAATAACTAGACTTTGACACAATTTTAGGAGAATTTTATGAGTGAAATTACAACATATACTGGAAAATTATTTGATCCAACTAATCCAAATATAGATGGCATTGATATAGTCGATATAGCACATGCTCTATCGCTACTATGCAGAGGTAACGGCCATGTTAAGCATTTTTACTCAGTGGGCCAACATTCTATATCATGTTATAGAGAGGCAAAAGCTAGAAATTATTCTAAAAAAGTTCAACTAGCTTGTTTATTTCATGATGGTAGTGAAGCTTATTTATCAGATATAACTAGACCAGTTAAACCAAAACTACCTGAGTATCTAATTATAGAAGATAAACTTCAAAATATTATTTGGCAAAAATTTATTAAAGAGCCTTTAAGTGAAAAAGATTTAAAGCAAGTATTTGCAATAGATGACGACATACTTTCTTATGAATTTGAACACTTAATGCCAAAGCAAATATCTGATAATTATAAAAAGCTTTTAACTAAACCTGATTTATCTTTTGTAAATCCTGCTCTTGTTAAAAAGGAATTTTTGGATATAGTTGAAAAAGAATTGAAAATTAAATAAGTATAAAAGAAGGCAGATTAAAGAAATCTGTCTTTTATTTTGCAAAAAAGTAAACTTAAGTGCTACTTTTAGCTGAAAGGAACATTTGTTCTTATGTGCTAAAAGTGGCACTTCGGCCTTTTTACGCGAATTTCAGTTAACATAATTTAATTATAATAAACCTTTTGATAATTTTCACTGAATAATAAGAAGAAAAAAGTATAAAACTAAGTAAATAGTGCTAATTTACTTTTATCAAGGAGTGAAATATATAAATGCATATATTAAACTTAAATACAAAAGAAATAAACAAAGATACATATAATATAGAATTAAATGAAGATTATCACTTTATAATATGCAACCCTTGGGAGTTGAAGTTCCTCAAAAATAACTTGAATATAGACGAAGACACTTACAAAGACTGTTTAATGTTTGATGAAAAAGTTAAAGTGAACATATTTGATCATCATATATTTTTCACTTTGAACAATTTTCAAGTTTTAGAAGAAGATATAATTATGGAGGAGATTAACATATTTTTATCTGAGAAGTACATTATTGTTGTTTTGAGAAAAAGAAATGAAATTTACAAACAAATAAAAGAGTTGATGGATGAAAGTTTTTATTATAAATCAAATCTTACCTTATCATTACTAATAGTATTTTCCACTATTCTCAGAATAATAATATCAAACCAATTTGAAAACTTGGAAAAGATAGAGGATGAGATACTTCAGTTGGAGGATGAAATACTGAGTGAGATAAACGAAGACATATCACTTAAAATAAGTCATATTAGATCCATGTGTAGAATATGTGTAAAAAACATAAGACCTTTAACTTATATTATGGATACTTTGACAAAGGAGGGCATGGAGTTTTTTTCTGATGAAAACTCAAGGGGCATCTATATGGAAAAGGAGTTTATAAAACTATTGAAGGGCGTTGATGATTCCATAGATAAGTTGTATAGTTTTTCCTTAAGTACGAGGGAACTGGCAGATAAGCTTCTTGATATTTATTCTTCTAAGGTTTCGGAAAAAACAAATAATCTTATAACGAAGCTGACCATACTTACAGGTATAAGTGTACCAATAACTATTATAACTGGTGTTTATGGTATGAATTTTAAATACATGCCTGAACTCAATTATATACATGGATATAAAATAGCCCTCTTGGTCATTGTTTTAATTCCTCTTGTTAGTTTTTTATTTTTTAAATATAAAAAGATGATTTAATAGAGAATGGGTTTACATAATTATATTATGGTGACTTTTCATTTTATAAATCTTAAAATTTTACGATGTTTTTTTTGATTTTTTAGCCAATTTCACCAAAAGCTATTTATTTAGCCCTATAAAGGTTTTGCACCTTTAAATGATTAAATGTATTAGGGGTTTTTTTCTAGGCACTTTAAATCCTTGTTAAATTCGTTAACTTTCTTATGTTTTTAATTTAATAAAAAGGATATGTTTACATAATAAAATTATATGAATCCATCCTTTTAAAACTAAAACTCACTATTATATTTTAGATATACTTAAAACAGTGTACTTTGTATAAAATAATCTCCTTATAATAAAAAGTTACCATAATATTGTTATGGTAACTTTTTATAGTTTTTATATTGGTATTTTATCAAAAAAATAATGTTATTTTATAAGAAATCTGCCAAAATTCATTTATTTAGATTATAAGAGCTTCCATATACCTCATCGATAACTTCATCCTTTTATCATCTCCAACCCCTTCAAATCGTCATTTAAAAAGTTTGATTTTCGCACTTTCTTAAAAATGAATATAAATTATCCCATTTTTCTTTCGTTGTTAAATAAAGTATCAGAAATTTTATCTGACGCTTCTTGATCCATTTCCCTAAGAGCATGAGAGTAGATGTTCAAAGTTGTATTAACATTAGAGTGTCCCACCCTCTCAGATATAACTTTTATAGGGACTTTTGCATCTATAAGCATGGTAACATGAGAGTGACGAAGGTCGTGAAATCTTATATGTTTCAAATTATTCTCCTGTAAAAAGTATCTAAACTTCTTACTAAGGACATCTTGAGCTATGGGATTTAGATTTTTATCATAAAAAATAAGCTCTCTATGTGATTTTTCGCCCCTTAATTTAGCTGCCAATCTGTCTTTTTTTAGCTGTTTTAGCATCAAAATTATCTCTTTTGGGGCAGAAATTGTCCTAATAGATGACTCAGTTTTAGGCTCTTTTAGTATAACTTGACCCTTATCTCGCACTGTTATTTTGTCAATTGTAATGGTAAAATCATTAAAATCTATATTATTCCACGTAAGTCCGAGTATTTCTGATATCCTTAACCCCAGTCCACTAGCAAGAATTATAGGTAATTCTAAGGATGTTTCACGGGATTTTTCCAGTAATTTTTTCATATCTTCAGCGTTATAAATCTCATTTTTATACTTTTTATTCTTAGGAACTTCCACAAATTGTACCACATTTTCTTTAATTAACTTCAATCTATAAGCTCTTTTTAGTGCTAAATTTAGTATATTTAAGTGGACTTTTATGGTCTGTGGTGTAAGTAAATCTAGCAAATCATCCACATAATTTTGTATATGAATAGGTCTAATATCGCATAATTTTATATCTCCAAGAAGGGGAATTATGTATTTTTTACAGATTCTCATGTAACAATTATAGGTTGTAATTGATAAATTCATCTTGTATTTTTCTAAGAAATCTAATAAAAAATCTTGCAAAATTATCTCGTTTGGAAGCAATAATTCTTCCTTATATATCTCTTCTTTTACCTCATTTAACCTCTTATTTGCATCTCTTTTTAAAGGGTAAGATCCCATATTTTTCTGTTTTCTTTTATTAGTTTCTTTGTCAAAATACTCCAAATAAACTATGTAATTTTTACTTCTTTTTCTTAAAAAAACTCTACTCATTTTCGAATCTCCCTGTTTAAAAATTTCTATTTTTCTATATTTATTTTACCACAAAACTCAGAAAAAAAGTAATTTTTTTACTGACAATCCACTGACATACTGACATTTTAAACCTCCTAAAGTCTTGAAATATCAACATTTTAATTGAAAAGACATAAAAGTATATATTTTATGTCTTAATATCTTCTATAGATATTTTTTATATTAATACAATCTTTCTTTTATCAAATTACTATATAAAATATCCATAAAACTAAACGTCCCACACCTTAAACTTTTACTCATCACTCAACATTACCTACCAAAAATCATATTAATATTACAAGATAAAATTGTCTTTAGGAGGAGCAAAAATGAATAAAAATCTTTATCCTCATATGAAAATACTTCAGTCAAAAAAACTATATTTAAGACCTATAACACTAGATGACGCTAATGATATTTTTGAATATTTAAGCCAAGAAAATGTCGTAAAATATCTTCCTATAAAAGCCCACAAAAATATAAACGAAACAAAAAAATTCATCTCCAACTATTTTATAAACAACTATGAAAATAATAAATATTCCCACTATGCAGTAGTATATAAAAAAGAAAATAAAGTCATCGGTAACATGGGTTTTAATAATATGAAAATAGGATCACAAACAGGGGAGCTTGGCATATGTATAAATCCCAAATATTGGGGCAATAAATTTTCACAAGAGCTTCTTGCCATCATGCTACCACATTGTTTCACGGATTTAAATTTAAAAGAAGTGACAACGGTCGTATACGAAGATAATAAATTTTCTCTAAAACCATTACAAGTATATAATTTTAAATACTCTAAAAGTTACAATGTAAAAGTCAAAAATAAAATTATCAAATGCAATGTATACTCTCTAAGTCGAAAAGATTATTTTAACAATAGATAAAACAATTTTAATGTTTAAATAATTTGGATTTTATTGTATACTAATATATAAGATAAACAAACTAAAAGAAAGGTGGACTTAACATGAAAGTATTTGCACCAGATTCAGCTATAAATGCTTTAAAAGAAATAATAGCAGATAATCAAGATAAACCTAACAACGTTAGAGTTTACTTTGCAGGTTATGCTTGTTCAGGACCAAACTTTGCATTGGCTCTTGATAACAAAATAGAAGGAGAAGACGTATCTTGTGAATTAGAAGGTATAAACTTCATAATGAACCAAGATGAATTCTTAACTTACGGTAACGTAATAATACAAGAAATGCCACAAGGTGGATTTGTTGTTTTAGTAGAAAATATGCCTACTGACGGTGGAGGATGCTCTGGCTGTTCAGGTGGATGTCATTAATGTATCTTAGAGTACTAGTTTATACTGGTACTCTATTATTTTTAAAAAGGAGTAAATAGAGTGAGAAGAAGAAAGAAAAAAGGTTCAGACATAAAATTATTAAGCTACAACAATTATGTAATAAGAGAAAATATAGAAAGCCTAAAAGGTAAATGGCATGAGAAATTTGGTAACAATAACCCTATCCATGCAGAGTTTGGTACTGGTAGAGGTAAATTTATCACTACACTAGCTAAAGAAAACCCAGACATAAACTATATAGCTATGGAAATCAAAGAAGAAGTATTATTAAAAGCTGTTGAAAAAGCAGCAGAGCAAAATTTAACTAACATCCTATTTATATGGGGTGATGTAAACCAAATAGAAGAGTATTTCGACAAAGGAGAGCTAGAAAGAGTATACATCAACTTCTGTGATCCTTGGCCAAAGAAAAGATGGGCAAAGAGAAGACTTACTCACACATCTTTCTTAAATAAATACTACAACATATTAAACGAAAAAGGAGAAGTTCACTTTAAGTCAGATAATGAAGGTTTATTTGAATTTACTCTAAACGAAATCTGTAATAATCCTTGGAAATTAAAAAACATTTGTTTAGATTTAGGCAATAATGAAGATGTATATAATGTAACTACAGAATATGAAGATAAGTTTATGTCTCAAGGTATGAAAATATACAGATGTGAAGCACAAAAAGTAATAAATTCTTTAAAATAACATTAATAAATAAAATGAAGTAGAAATTTACATTAATAAATTGTACGAAAGTAGTCATCTACTACAAGGGAATAAAAACCTTCCATAGAAATTTAGTAATATACTATTTTTGTGGGAGGTTTTTTATTATGAAGTTAATTAAATTTTGCTCATTAATTTTAATGCTAATCCTTTCAACTGGTTTAATATCCATAAAAAACGATAATATACCCCTATCCCAAGAGGAGCTAAAATATATATTCCCAGACGATAACCTAAGAGCAGTAGTCAAAGACTATTTTCCCCACGAAGACATCACCATATCTAAGTTAAACAACTTAGAAGGAGAGTTTTATGCCAGCAATGAAGATATAAAAGACCTTACAGGCATATCTACATTAAAAAGCATAGACAAATTTGTCTTTTGGAATAATGAAATAAGTTCCTTACCACCGGAGATAACCACACTTAATAAAATCAAATACATAAACCTAGCTAATAACTACCTTACTGAAATCAACACCATAAATACCTTAATAGACAAAGGTGTAAAAATCGACTACGACTTAAACTTCATAAGTGATGAAAGATATCAATATGAACTATCATCCAAGAAAAGACATATAATTCTAGACAAAAATGAAAAAGTAAACTTAAGAAGTCTAATTAAAAAAAATATAGATGCTTATCCAAAATACTGGGAAGTGACAAATGTATTACCTTCAGACATAGATTTATACATTGAATCAAATAACCCTGCAAACATGTCTGTAGACAATATAAAAGGAACTTGTACAGCCGGCAATAGGAAAGGTGTATATTACATAGTAATAAGCTTAAACAAAGATAAGCTACCTAACGCCACTACCATAATAAAAGCTAGTGTAAAATAAAAAAGGCCTTTTGGCCTTTTTTTTAGAATAAATCTGTTTTCCTTCTCGTTATAATTATCCCCCATACAACAATCAAATAATAAGCTACATATAAAGTAGATTTAATATCTTCAATGTCAAAACCAAATAAAACTCCACCTGTATTTGGTAAGAACACTAAAAGAGAAGATATAAGTATCAAAATTGGATTAATAATTATTTGCCTCTCAGATCTAAATAACAATATATTTCCTGTCCACATTACAGAAAATACTAAAAACAATATTTTATAAATAGCTTCTATGCTTTCAGTCATATATTATGCTCCTATTCACTCATTGATGTATTTTATAATGTAATAAAATTATATATGTTTTTATTATAAATTTAAAGATATTTTCTTATTTTATTTAGAAATTTAATAAAAGAAATATTTCATTAATATAAATCATATCCATATTATATAGTCCTATTTTATAATCAAGGAGTGATTTATTTAATGAAGTTTTACAAATGGTACAGCCAAGCCTTAGGAAGTGTCATAGGCATGGTTTCATGTATATATGGTTACTTAAATGGAGATCTTCTATTATATTCTGCTTTAGGTGGCAATTACGATACATTAAACTTCAACCAAATACTTTCAAGTTACATATTATATCCTCTGTGTATATTAACCTTCCTTAGCGCCATGTTCATACCTGTAATAAAAGATTATAAAGATAAAAAAGTACTAGGTATGAGAGTAAGAAAAATAAATACAGTCTTAAAATACTCAGCAGCTATTGTAGGTTTACTAGGATGTCTTATTTACTTCATACCAGCAGCACTAGTCATATTATTTAGCGATATATTATCACTTATTCAATATACATTGAACAAATTAAGTAATAAATTAATAAAAAATCCTCTAAAGGAACAAACTTCCAAAAAAGAGGCTACTAAAGAAGCTTGTGATGAAAACTCTGATGAAGCTGAATTAAACCCTCTTTTAACAAACAAACCTCCAAATAACAATGAATGCTTATCAACTAAAAGAGAAATGGCTATTAATTTAATAGATAAAAACTCTAACATGGACTTCATAAGAGAAATAACAGGTTTGTCACCACAATATTTAACAAAGCTAAAAAAAGAAAAAGAAAATCTACATTCTAAAAAAAATAGTACAATTAAATAATTATCATATCAATTTACATTACCCAAAATATATTTTTTATATAAAATAAATAAAGGTATTTGACTTCTTTATATAGAAATATAACTATAACGATTTTTTAGTACTTTAAGATACTATTTTATCATTTAAATATATGTAGCATTTTAATAAAAAATAATTTTATAAAACAAATCAAGGGGGATATTGAAATGGAAGTATTAAAAGTTTCATCAAAGTCTAATCCTAACTCTGTAGCTGGAGCTTTAGCAGGAGTACTAAGGGAGAAGGGAAGTGCAGAGATACAAGCAATAGGTGCAGGTGCTTTAAATCAAGCTATAAAATCAATTGCCATAGCAAGAGGTTTTGTTGCACCAAGTGGTCTTGATTTAATATGTGTTCCTGCATTTACTGATATAGAAATTGACGGCGAACAAAAAACAGCTATAAAATTAATCATTGAGCCTAGATAGTATATATTTTGATATGAATAATCATGTAAATTGAATTTGCATGATTATTTTTTTAGTAAAAATTTTAAAATTATTGTTTTATTATAAAGAAGCTTAAAAATTTATTTTGAAGCTATATATATCAATTCCTTTTATGGTATAAATTACTGAAATAAAGAAGAGTATCATATTAAAAGTGATTGAAATATGAATAGAATACTTATATAATGGAAATAAGAAATTCTAAAATACAGGGGAATTCAAAATAAGGGGGATTACAACATTGGATTTTAATATAAATCAATTAGTATACATAGTTGAGGTCATTATTTTATCAATTTTACTATTCTTAGTAGTTGGAGGTATTTTCGGTACAAATGATGGGACTATAAGCTATTTTTTATCTTTAATTGCTTCACATTTTATAATCAAGGAATTAAACTCTATAAAAAAATCGTAATAGTATATATTACGATTTTTTTATTATACTTTGTTATAATAAAAAAATAGGGGGCTAAGTCATACTAGTTTCTAAATGTATATTTAGGAACTAGTTATATTTATTTCTAAAGAGTACCCCTATTTTAGACCCTTTTGTATATACTTAATTATTTATTTTATTGTTGTAACTTTTATTCAATTATGTTATTTTTTACTATGAATATAAAATAAGGTGGAATTTATATGGAAAATAAAAATATTAAAATCAACAATAAATCTGACAAACCTGACAACATAGTTTTGCGTGATCATAAAATCATAGAAAAATGTATATCTTACGAAAATAAGCTTCCTACCTTTATGAAAGATTATTTCATCTATCTAAAAGGCTCTGTGGCCGTTTCTACCCGTTCAGCTTATTTAGAAGATATCCACTTCTTCTGTAACTACATAGTAGACCAAACTACTTTATCAAAGGCCCAAACACCTAAAGATATAACATTAGAAGAATTTAATAAAATCAAAGCTAGAGACATAAACCTTTATCTTGGTGACTTTTGTCCTAGATATTACAAGGAAAAAGAAAACAATACTTTAATTTATGAAAACAACAATCGTGCCTTAGCTAGAAAAAAATCATCCATCTCTACTCTATTTAAATTTTTATATAGAAATGAACAACTAGACAAAAATATCACCGATGGATTTAACCCAATCAAACTTCCTAAACCTCAACCAGATGCCATCAAAAGGCTTGATATTGACGAAGTTGCCATAATGCTTGATGCAGTGGAAACTGGCCAAGGTTTAACAGAAAAAGAACTTGTTTATTGGAAGAAAACTAAACTTAGAGACAAAGCCATTTTAGCTTTATTTGTAACTTACGGACTAAGATTAAATGAGCTTCGTGAGCTTAACATCTCCTCTTTTAACTTTTCTAGAGGTGAATTTAAAATTTATAGAAAAAGAGGCAAAGAAGTTTTAATGCCTATTAATAAAACTTGTGAATACGTTGTAAAAGACTATATACACCATGAAAGACCTTCTTCTGATTTATTAGACGATGAAGTTAAAGACGCTTTATTTTTATCTTTACAAAAAAAGCGTATCACTCCTAAGTCTATTAGAGAGCTTGTGAAAAAATACACATCTATTTGTATGAATACATCTAGGACAAATGGTTATAGTCCTCATAAATTAAGAGCCACAGCAGCAACATCTTTAATACAATCAGGCTTTTCCATTTATGATGTAAAAACACTGCTAGATCACGACAACGTAACTACTACACAACTTTATGCTGCACATAAGAAAAATATCAAAAGAGATATCGTAAATAATTTTGAATGGATAGATGAAAAAATAAATGATGAAATAATTGACGAAAACAGTTACAATGATAGTAACGAATAGTTTTATTGTCACTTTATTGTAAATAATACATCTAGGAACAAATGTTTGTAACGTGACCATCATTGTGTTACAATATAAGTAATAAACTAAATTTACTAAGAAATGAGTGATTTTATGTACGTGGATTTAAATGAAAAACAAATTGAGATTTTTGAATTTATCAAAGAACAACAATTACTTAAAGGTTATCCGCCTTCTGTAAGAGAAATATGTGCTGCCGTAGGGCTAAAATCTACATCAACTGTTCATGGTCATTTAAATAAACTTGAAAAATTAGGATACATAAGAAGGGATCCAACTAAACCTAGAGCAATTGAAATCTTGTCAAACATTAAAGACGATGCCTTAGGTCTTAATCAAGAAATTATACCTATTCCCCTAGTTGGACAAATAACTGCTGGAGATCCTATACTAGCCAACGAAAACATAGAAGAATATTTTCCACTACCTGCCAACTTAGTTAAAGGTAATGACAACTTTATTCTTCGTGTAAAAGGTGAAAGTATGATAGGTGCTGGTATACTTGATAAAGATTATGTAATAGTAGATAGAAGTAACTATGCGGTAAATTCAGACATAGTTGTTGCCCTTATAAATGGTGAGTATGCTACTGTTAAGAGATTTTTTAAAGAAGACAGATTAGTTAGATTACAACCAGAAAATGAATTTATGGATTCAATAGTATTAGATGAAAGAAATATCGAAGTCATAGGCGTTGTCAGAGGCGTTTTTAGAACATTATAAAAGTCTTCTACATTTATGTAGAAGACTTTTTTTTATGCTAAGTTTAAAGCTATATCCATCATTTTTGTAAATGCTACTTGTCTTTCATGAGAAGTAGTTGCTTTACCTTCTAGTGGACAATCTGATATTGTAAGTATAGCAAGAGCATTTACTCCAGCTCTAGCTGCATTCATATAAAGTCCAGCAGCTTCCATTTCTACACACATAACTCCCATTTTAGTCCATTTTCTAAGACCATCAAGCCCTTCATCACCGTAAAATACATCACTTGATAATATATTTCCAACGTGAACGTCAGTACCTTGTTCTTTTGCTACTTCTACAGCTTTAGAAAGTAATTCGTAACTTGCTGTAGGTGCATATGTCCCTGGTAAGTTATATTGAGATGCAAAGTTTGAATCTGTTGAAGCACTCATTCCTATAACTATATCGTAAAGGTCTAATTTATCACTTAAAGCTCCAGCTGAACCTATTCTTATAAGGTTTTTAACTCCATAGAAGTGAATTAATTCAAATGAATATATTCCTATAGATGGTATCCCCATTCCTGAACCTTGAACTGATATTCTTTTTCCTTTATAGTATCCTGTATATCCATTCATTCCTCTTACAGTATTGTATTGTACAACATCTTCTAAGAAGTTTTCTGCTATGAACTTAGCTCTTAGTGGATCTCCTGGTAATAATACTGTTTCTGCTATGTCTCCAACTTGTGCCTCTATATGAGGAGTTGGTACTGGTGATTTACTCATATTGTTTCCTCCTATGTACTATCTTTATGAATATGTTATTCTACTCTATTATATTATAGACATAATTTAATGTAAACATATAAATAAATTTAAATCTTAAGTGTAATATGACCTATTTTACATTAAAGAACATTTGTTTCTTAATCTTATTTTAGGAACTTTTTATTTAATTCCCGTTAGCTCTTCTATTTTTTGAGATAATTGTTTATCTGATAATGAATTAAAAGACTTATTGTATATATTCTTAAAAGGTGATTCTTTAGGAAATATCAAAAAAGAAGATTTTTTAACGTATCTATTATATTGCCCATTTTCTATACTATTTAATTTTTCACTATATTCTTCAGCTTTATTGTCTAATATGGATAGCATATCACATGTTTCTATTCTAAAATAACTCCACATATAATTATTATCAAAGTAAAAAGAAAGCTTCTTAGGTTTTATTATATCTAAGGACTCTTCTGTTACAAGTTCTAAACAATTATCTTCCTTAGAAAAATCTACACCATATAAAGTAAGTACTTGTCCATCAGGATAAAAAATATTATTTGAATTTTTATAACATAAAGAAAATAAAATATTTAACATATCTATTTCATCGTACCATGTACATTTATTAGGGATTGCTTTAGGAAATATTTCAATTATTGCTTCTTCCCATTTATGTATATTTTTAGAAACCTTAACATCCTTGTTATCTGACAAGTTTACACCTCCACAACATTTTAATTTTAGTTTAACTATTATCATTATTATGAATTTATATGTATTTTTATACATTTTTATTAATTATTGTAATAAATTATATGATATACTTAAGAGACAATACTTGGAAAGGTGGAAATAAATATGTTCAAACAAGATAAACCTACTATAAGTATCATTGTTCCCGTATATAATACTAGTATTTATTTAGAGCAATGTTTGAACTCCATTAATAATCAAAGTTTTAAAGACTATGAAGTTATATGTGTAGATGATGGTTCATCAGATAATTCTCTTCATATATTAAAAAAATATAAAAAAATAATAAAAAATTTCAAAGTAATCTCTCAAAAAAATCAAGGGGTGGCTGTGGCAAGAAACACTGGTTTAGCAAATGCTTGTGGAGATTATATTGTTTTTATAGATAGTGATGATTTTGTAAAAGAAAATTACCTAGAAGTATTATATAATGAAAGTTGTAAAACTAATGCAGATGTTGTTATCTGCAATTTCTATAGATATTATGAAAGATCAAAGCTTTCTTTACCAGTAGTTTATAAAAAATCTAAGGGATTATATTCTAAGGAAGAGATTTTAAAATCTTTAATTCCAGATATACTTATCCATTCTTATTTATGGAATAAGCTTTGGAAAAGAGAATTATTTGATAATTTACAATTTCCTCTTATAAAATATGAAGATATAGCTATCATGTGTAAGTTATTTAATAAGGTAAAAAAAGTATCTATAATAAATGATACTCTTTACTACTATAGAATTAGAAAGACTAGTATAGTTAGAAATTATTCCATAAGCACCCAAAACGACTATGTGAAAGCCTATGGACTTATACGTTTATTTATTCATGAGGAGAATTTATATAATAAGTTTAAATTTGCTTTTAATTTATTGACTATAAAAGTATTTTTAGTCATGTTCTTTATTAATATCTTCTTAATAAGTGAATATAAAAACTTAAAAATAACTTTAAGGAATTTTAAAACTTGTCATAAATTCATATCAAATGCTAATTCCTCTAAATTTAATTATTCAGAGGAAGAATTATTTAAACTTAATGTATTACAACCTATTGATTAAATAAAAGCACAGATTTTACTCTGTGCTTTTTTATTTAATATATTTATTTATAAAATTAATTACCTTATCCCAATAAATATCTGTTGCAATTTTTTCAGATTTTGCATGGCCAGCTTCTTTTACTATTAATTTATCCTTAGGAGCCTTACAAGCATCGTATAGTTTGTCTAACATATAAAACGGTACAAACTTATCTTTATCTCCATGTATAAACAAAATAGGCACCTTTGATTTTTCCACTTGTTTAATTGATGAAGCTTCTGATATAAAGTAGTTAGCTTTTATTTTACATATAAGACTACATAAGTTTATAAAAGGAAATGAAGGCAATTTAAACATGGATTTAAGTTTATATGATAATTGATCTTTAGCAGATGTATAACCACAATCTTCTATTATAACTTTTACATTTGGTGGTAAATCTTCTCCACTTACCATCATAACTGTGGCTGCTCCCATGGACACTCCATGTAATAAAATTTCAGCTTCTTTATCTTCTTTTAAAATAAACTCTATCCATTTTAATATATCAAGTCTATCATGCCATCCCATACCTATGTAATTTCCTTCACTTTTTCCGTGACCTCTTAAATCAGGCATTAATAAATTATATCCCAAAGTGTAGTATTTATAAGCATAAGAACTCATATACTCTGCATTATTAGTATAACCATGAACTGTTATGGCCCACTTAGAACTATTATTTTTTATTTTATAACCATGTAATTTAAGATTATCAAAAGAATTGATATATACATATTCTTTTTTATCATAATTATATATCCAAATATCTTCTTCTCTTTGATCATTGCTATTATTTGGATTGAAAATCCCTTCCTTTGAACTTTTTGGATTAAGAGCATAATCGTATAACTTAAAACTTATACCTACTATAACTGCCAAAATTATTAAAAATACTATAATGATAATTGTTAACATGTCTTTATTCCTTTCTACCATTTTTTAATATTATATCATATTAAAGTAAGTATAGATAAACATACACTTACCTACACTTATTTTAATTAATTTTCCTCATTATTATTTTCTTGTCCAGAATTTTTAATTAAGTTTTTAAAAGTTTGATGCAATCCTGTACTCGCCAATCCACTAAACATACCACCTAAAAAAATGTTAGCATCTATTCCTTTTTTTATTAAGATATTTGTAATTACACCTAATACTGCCATGATTAGAGGTATATACTTATTAGGTATAAAATCTAAGCTACTTTTAATTACATATCCAATACAAAGACATATGGCTATTACCACCGGCTCTGCAAAATCGCATAAAAATTGTAAATCCATTTAAATACCTCCTCTCATATATAAAATATTCCATTATATTTGCAAAAGTGACAATAAATACAAACATATTTAGTTTATATGTAATATTTAACATGAATAGAATAAAAAACAATTATATGTAAACAATAATAAAAAGATATTTATGGAGGTAAATATATGACACTAAACTGTTCAGCTGATAACTGCATTTACAATAATTACGGCATTTGTTATGCAGGCAACATCAAAATAGAGGGAGAAAAAGCATCCACAACTACAGGAACTACTTGTGCTACTTTTTCTCATAAAAAGGAAAATGAATTAAATAACTCTGCTAGCAATAACTTCACCACATCTTCTGATATAGAATGTAGTGCTAAAAAATGTAATTATAATTGTTTTGGTACATGTACAGCTTCTAGCGTACAAATAAACTTTAACAATGCATCATGTGATACATTTGTAAGTTTTTAATTTCATAAACAATTTCAGGTGAGCTTTTAGCTCACTTTTTTCTTTTAAAAGGTACCAATCCCTTCCCTATTTAATACAATAAACTATATGGATTAATTTTTAAGGGGGGATGGACATCATGGAAGAAATGGTAAAAGTAGTAAACCTCACAAAAGATTTTTATACTAAAGAAGGGGAAATGCAAGTACTAAGCAACATTTCCTTTACACTCTTCCAAGGAGAAATATTATCTCTACTTGGTCCATCAGGTAGTGGTAAATCAACAATCTTAAATATACTGACAAAACTTTTAGAACCTACATCAGGAAGTGTTACAATTAATGGAACAGTAGGATATATGTTTCAAAAAGATCATCTTTTGGAATGGCGCTCTATCATGGATAATATAACTTTAGGCTTAGAAATAATGCACAAGAAAAACGACAAAAAATCTATGGAAAGAATTGAAAGACTTTTAAAAACTTATGGTTTATGGGATTTTAGAAACATGTATCCTAAGGAACTCTCTGGTGGTATGAGACAAAGAGTTGCCCTTATTAGAACATTATCTGTAGATCCTGATATTTTATTATTAGATGAGCCCTTTTCTGCCCTAGATTACCAAACTAGACTAATGGTTAATGATGATGTTTATAAAATAATTAAAAATGAAAACAAATCTGTTATCTTAGTAACTCATGATATAAGTGAAGCCATAGCCATGGGGGACAAGGTAGCCGTTTTATCTAAAAGACCTTCTACCATAAAAAATGAATACAAAATAGATTTATCCATGGAAGAAGAAAAAACTCCTTTCAAATGCCGAAAAGTACCAAAATTTCAAACATACTTTGATTTATTATGGAAGGAGTTAGATAATAATGAGCTTTAATAAAAATTCTGTGGAATATGAAAATTATTTAAAAAATGTTAAATTAAGAAAGATAAAAATATTTATCACACAAATAGTCCTATTAATAGCCTTCTTTGTTTTATGGGAAGTATTAGCCGATAAAAACATTATAAATACCTTCCTATTTAGTAAACCATCTGATATATATAGTTTATTTATATCTTATACTTCGAACGGAACTTTAATTAAGCATGTGTGGGTATCAGTTTATGAAACTCTAATAGGCTTATTTATTGGAAGTACCTTAGGTATAATTATAGCTATAATGTTATGGTGGTCAGAAACTCTTGCCAAAATTTTAGATCCTTTCTTAGTAGTATTAAATGCTCTACCAAAAACTGCCCTAGCTCCCATAATAATTGTTTGGGTAGGTGCTGGTGTAGAAGGTATAATAGTTACAGCCATAGCCATATCAATTGTTATTACCATATTATCAGCTTACAATTATTTTACTAATATGGACGAAGAGCAAATCAAAATGTTAAAAAGCTTCGGTGCAACTAAATCTCAAATTTTATTTAAACTTATTTTACCTGGTAATATAGGTAACTTAATTAATTTAACTAAAATTAACATAGGTATGTCATGGGTTGGTGTAATAGTTGGTGAGTTCTTAGTATCTAGATATGGTATAGGATATTTGATTGTTTATGGAAGCCAAGTATTTAAACTTGATGTAGTTATGATGGGTGTATTTGTTTTAGCTGTATGTGCATGGGGTATGTACGAAGTTGTAAATTTAATAGAAAAATTCTATTATTACAGACAAAGAAGAATAAAAGGATAAAATTTATGATGACTTTTAAAAAAAGATGCCTTTTTATAGGGTATCTTTTACATATTATGTAAAAACAGTAAATAAATTCTTGATGTAATCTCCTACTCTTGCTATAATTTTTACTATAAAAAATTAAATCAGAATGGGTGGGATATATGTCAAAATTAAAAAAAATAATAATTTGTATCATAGCATTGGTACTAATAATACCTTTAGGTGTTTATGGCTATGTACAGTACAAGCTTAAAGATGTAACAACAGGGGATACAAGTTATATATCAAAAATTGAAGAAGTAGATGGAATTACAAATATTTTACTTTTAGGTACTGATGGTAGACCTGAAGAAAGTGCTTTTAGAACAGATTCTATGATAATCTTAACTATTGATAATAATAATAAAGATATAAAACTTACTTCTCTAGCTAGAGATACATATGTAGAGATTCCTGGAAAAGGAAAAGGTAAATTAAATACAGCTTACTTTTGGGGAAAAGAAGATTTATTATTTGAAACAATAGAGAATGAATTTGGTATTGGTATAGATAAATATGCCATAGTTGATTTTACATCTTTAATGGATATAATTTATGCATTAGATGGTGTTGAATTAAATGTAAAAGAATCTGAACTTGAACAATTAAACAAATACATACCAGAATGTTATAAATTCTGCAAAAATGCAAATAAAGGTGAATTACAACTAGTAGAAAAAGCCGGAAAACAAACATTAAATGGTTACCAAGCTTTATCATATAGTAGAATAAGAAAAGGCGACAGTGCCATCAATAGAGATGAAAGACAAAGAAAAGTAATCAATGCCATAATTAAAAAATACAAAGATACTTCAATTACAAAATATCCAGCTTTAATTGATGCTGTAGTACCATATGTTACTACAAACTTAAATTCAAATGAAATTCTTCAATTAGCATATACTGGACACAACATAATCTCAGGAAAATCTCTTAAAAAAGCAATAAAAGAAGCAGAATTTCCTATAATAGATGATGTACACTCTAAAGGTGGTATGTACGGTAAAAACTTCTACGGTAATACAGAGTGGGTATGGATATATGACGAAAACTCAACTTCAGTATTAAGAGATTTCATATACAAAGATATACCAATGAATGAAAATGAATACTTAAATGATAATAGCCAAATAAGTTTAAAATATTAAATATAAAAGAAAAACTGAGCGAAAGCTCAGTTTTTTTGTATTGATGAATAAGAAATATGTTGATACAATTATATTGCGGTTATATTATGGTAAAATTTGTAAAAGGGGTGGATTTATGTCACGAAGAAAAAAGATAGTTATAACCTTAATATTAATACTTGTATTATTACCAGCTGCTCTTATGGGATTTTTATATTACAAAATAAATACCATTAAAACAGACAACCAAGTTGAGGGTATTACCAACATATTATTACTAGGAACAGATGGTAGGAAAAACGAAAGTGCCTACAGATCTGACTGTATGATGATAGTAACCATAGATAATACTCATAACTCTATAAAATTAACTTCCCTAGCCCGTGATACATATGTAGATATACCAGGGGTTGGAATGGGAAAATTAAACGCTTCATACTTTTGGGGAAAAGATCAGCTATTATTTAAAACAATAAAAAATGAATTTGGTATAGAAATAGAAAAATTCATACAAGTTGATTTTGAAGGATTGATGGATGTTATAACAGCCCTTGGTGGAGTTGATGTGGAAATTAGCAAAAAGGAAATGGAAGCCGTAAACAAGTCAGTTCCTTCTACTTATGAATCTTATGACAATCCTGACAAAGGAGAAATAAAACTAATACCAGGAGATGGAGTTCAAACTTTAACAGGATATCAAGCCATAAGTTACTGTCGTATAAGGGATATTGACTCTGCCATATATAGAGATGCTAGACAAAGAAAAGTTATCATGGCAATAGCTTCTAAATTTAAATCCATGCCTGTATCATCTTATGATGATTTAATAAAAACACTATCACCATGTGTTACCACTAACATAGGTACTATTGAATTATTAAACATGGCTAAAAACTCTTATGAAATACTACAAAAAGGAGCTTCTATAAAACAAGGAGAGTTTCCTATAATAGATGAAGTGCATTCTAAGGGTGGCAAATATAAAAAAGCCGGCTGGGTTTGGAGATATGATACAAACTCCGTAGTAGTTTTAAAACAATTCATCTTTGATGATGTTGATATGGAAAACAATAAATATTTAAATGAAACAGATAAAATAAAATTAAATGGTTAAAATTTCATATATTTATAAATTAAAAATATTATTAAAGAACATATTGTAGTGATATGTTCTTTTTTAGTATAAATTTGTATATACTTTTATAATGCTTTGGTAACAATTAATTATTTTTATTAATAATATATAGTATCATGATTTTTGAGGGGGATTTAATTATGCACAAAAAAATAATAGCACTTGCAAGTGCCCTATCCCTAAGTGTTTGCTCCTTAGTGGGATGTTCTTCTACTGACAAAGAAGATTCAAAAAAACTAGACAAAATAACTATTGCTGAAGTTACACATTCTGTTTTCTATGCACCACAATACGCTGCCATAACACAAGGATTTTTTGAAGAAGAAGGTATAGAAGTTGATTTAATTGATGCACAAGGTGCTGATAAGACTATGACTGCTTTAATATCAGGTGAAGCAGATATTGGACTTATGGGACCAGAAGCTTCTATTTATGTTTACAAACAAGGCAGTGACGACTATGCTATCAATTTTGCTCAACTTACAAAAAGAGATGGTAGTTTCATAGTTTCTAGAGAAAAAAATGACAACTTCTCTTATGAAGATATGAAAGGAAAAGAAATACTTGGTGGAAGAGCTGGTGGAGTTCCTCTAATGACTTTAGAATATTTATTAAAAAATGAAGGTTTGGAAATTGGTAAAGGTTCTGACAAAGTCAACGTAAGAACAGATGTTCAGTTTGGTGTAATGGCCGGCGCATTCGCAGCAGGTGAAGGCGATTATACAACTGCCTTTGAACCAACTGCTACTCAACTGGAAAAAGGAGGTTCTGGCTATGTGGTAGCATCTGTTGGAAAAGATGCTGGTGAAATTCCTTTTACTTGTTATTCTGCTACAAAATCTTATATGGATAAAAACTCTGATTTAATTCAAAGATTTACAAATGCTTTATATAAAGGACAACAATGGGTTCAAAATGCTTCTGATGAAGAAATAGCAAAATCTATGCAACCTTTCTTTGAAGATACTTCTTTTGATGATTTAAAAATAGTTGCCCATAAATATAAAGAAATAGATGCTTGGTCATCAGATCCTCTTTTAAAAGAAGACAGCTTAAATAGACTTATGGACGTTATGATAGAAGGTGGAGAATTGGATGAAAAAATACCTTATGACTCTGTAGTAACTACAACTTATGCTCAAAAAGCCATTGAAAATAATAAATAAAATTATATAATATAAAATAAATTACTAAAAAAGAGCCACCCATTAAAAGTGGCTCTTTTTCTATATAATTTTATTTCCTAACTTAACTAAATTTCTAAGCTTCAGCCAAACTAACTTTTTCACTTTGTTTAGCTTGTTTAGGAAGTCTATTATCAATCACATTCATCAAGTTGTCACAGCATTTATGAACATCAACTACTACATTATCACCTACAACAACTAAACTTTCAACGACATTCTCTTTTAAAGGAGCTTTAGTAACTACTTTATATAAATCAACTTCATAAACAGAGGCAATTTTTCTAGCTAACTCTTCATTATTAAATTCAATATTTTCATCTATAACCTTATTAACAAATTGTACTCTACCATCTGTATTAGTATAGGTACCTTCCACACTCATAGGACCACTTCCAGGAAGTACTACATTACTATTCTTACAAGTATCAGTCATATGAGTATCAACTGTCATGACAAATTCTAAATTATCTAAAATATCATCGCCTAATACACAAGGATCTTCACCAAAGCATAAAAGAGCTTTTACATTTGCCATCTCTTCTATTCCCTTATCTATCCCCATATCTACTAGACCTTGAGAATTATTTTTGCCTTTTATTTGAACTATTCCATCTCTAGGAGCACCTATATGATTAGATACTAGAGCAATATTAGCAATCATAGTAGCAGCATCTACTGATAATACATTTTCTTGGAATACTATCATGGCTTTTTTAGCATTATTATAAGCACTAGCTACTTCTTTTATTTCATCAGATACAAAAACATTTTCTAATGATTTTTTTAATTCTAAAAGATTTGTAAGAGATAAATTATCTTTTTCATCCACTAAGTATTTAGCAATTTCTTTTAAAGCATCTAAGTTATTTCCTGTATAAATAACTTTTTCAGCAAAATCAAAGTTAACTACTTCTACTCCAACTGGATTTATCACATAAACCTTCGCACCATTTTCAGCTGCTTGTTTTAATTTAAGTTGAACAACAGGGTTCTTTTCCATAATATATCCAAATACAAGGATAACATTAGTAGATAATAATTCATCCATATCATTAGGAGATTTATCTACTCCTAGTACTTTCTTAAGACCACTTTCTACATGGTTAAAGCAAAGAGTTTTAGCTCCCATTGCATCAGCCAATTTCTTAATAACAGAAGCTTCTTCATTAGTAAATCTATCAGAAATAGATACAGCAACTGAATCTTTTCCGTATTTTGTAGCTATGCTTTCTGCCTTCTTAGCCACAAGGACTATTGCTTCATCATAAGAGCATTCTCTAAATTTGTCCCCATCCTTAATTAAAGGCTTAGTTAATTTTCCTTCTAGTACAGAACAGTCAAATCCCCACTTACCTTTACCACAAAGTAAGCCTTTGTTTACTGCACCATTTTTATCAGGGTTAGATTTAATCAACATACTTCCACAAGATTCAACTTGAAGAGAACATCCCACAGAACAATAAGAACAAGTAGTATTAGTTACCTTAGTTTCTAGTGGAACTTCTTTAGCAACACTTTGACGCTCTTGAAGAGCTCCTGTTGGACAAACACTTACACATTGACCACAACTCATACAACCACTATCAACAAGATGTTGTTCTAGTGCAGGTTTAACTACAGTATCAAATCCTCTATGAACAAGCCCTAGAGCACCAACACCCATTACTTCATCACAAACCCTTACACATAAACCACATAATATACATTTGTTAGGATCCCTAACTATGAATGGATGATTATCTTCAAATTCTATAACATTTTTCTCTCCTGCAAATCTTTCAGGATGAACATCATATTTATTAGCTAAATCTATTAACTTACATTCAAAGTAATCATGACAACCACATTCTAAACATCTAGAAGCATCTTTTAGAGCCTTTTCTTCATCATATCCAAATACTACCTCTGTGAAGTTATCTTTTCTTTCATCAGCTTCTAGTTGATCCATAACTGGTCTACACATTCTTTCTCTATCTTCAAAAGTCTTTTCAGTAATATCAAATCTTTCCACTACAAAAGGTTTTTCATATTTTAAAACTTCTCCATTTAAATAAGCATCTATACTTTCACTTACCTTCTTAGCATCTGCTATGGCTTCCACTGCTATGGAAATCTTATCATTACCACAGTCTCCTCCAGCAAATACACCTTCCATACTCGTCATGAAAGTATCTTTATCATAAGCTATAGCACCTTTTTTAGTTTTGTCCAAATCATCAAACTTAGAAGCATCCACTGCTTGACCTATGGCAAGTATCATAGTATCTACTTTTATAGTTTCTGTTTTACCTTCTACTGGTACTGGTCTTCTTCTACCTGATGCATCAGCTTCACCAAGTTCCATAACTTGAAGTACAACTTCTTTTACTCTGCCATTTTCATCTGCTACAACTTCTATAGGATTAGTTAAATTTTTAAATATAACGCCTTCTTCTTCAGCTTCTGTAATTTCCACCATATCAGCAGGCATTTCATTTTTTGTTCTTCTATATATATTATAAACTTTCTTAGCTCCAAGTCTTACAGCAGTTCTACAAGCATCCATAGCAGTATTACCACCACCAACTATGGCCACATTTTCTCCTAAATCTATTTCTTCATTTCTAACAACTTTTCTTAGAAAATCTATACCACCTATAACACCCTGGCTATCTTCTCCTTTACATCTAACACCAGTAGATACCCAAGCACCAATCCCTAGTAACACTGCGTCGTATTCTCTTCTTATTTTTTCAAAAGAAACATCTACTCCCACCTTAGTGTTAGTAATCATTTTTACGCCCATGCTTTCGATTAGTTTTATCTCTTCATCAAGAACAGCCTTTGGAAGTCTATACTCTGGTATACCATAACGTAACATTCCTCCTAGACGAGGCATAGATTCTATTATAGTTACATCATGACCTTTTTGTCTAAGGAAATATGCGCTAGATAGACCCATTGGTCCACCACCTATTATTGCCACAGACTTATTAGTATCAGCTTTTATATCAGGTATGTATGAATTACCACCTTTTAAATCCCTATCTGCCACAAATCTTTTTAAGTTTGCAATGGAAATTGGTTCATCTACCAAGCTTCTTCTACATTTTTCTTCACATGGATGAGGACATACCCTACCTATGGCAGCTGGAAGAGGAATTTTATCCTTTACAAGCTCTAAAGCTTTCTCATATTCACCATTGGCAATTAAACCTACATACCCTTGACAATCTGTGCCAGCAGGACATGCAAGAGCACAAGGTGGTCTACAATCTCCCACGTGATTGCTTAATAATAATTCTAAATTAGTCTTTCTAGACTCAACTACCCTTTTTGTATTAGTTTTTATAATCATATTAGGTGAAATTTCTGTAGCACAAGCCTTAAGTAATTTTGGCATACCTTCGCACTCTACTACACATAAACCACAAGCACCATATATCTTAGTTCTTTCATCAAAGCATAGGGTAGGAATGAAAACATCATTTTCCCTAGCAACTTCTAAAATTGTTTGACCAGGTATACCAAATACCTCTTTACCGTCAATATTTAGTCTGAATTTTTTCATAAAACTATTCTCCCCCCTAATCTCTAACTATGGCATCAAATTTACAAGTTTCTTCACATCTACCACATCTAATACATACATCTTGATTAATAGTGTGCATTTCTTTTTTATTTCCACTAATAGCCTCAACTGGACATTTCTTAGCACAAGCACCGCAGCCTCTACAGTCTTCATTTATGTTAAATGAAATCAATGATTTACAAGATTTTGCAGTACATTTTTTATTGTAAATATGATCTTCATATTCATTTCTAAAATATTTTAATGTAGTTAATACTGGATTAGGAGCAGTTTGACCTAGACCGCACATAGCACCGTCTTTTACCTTATAAGCTAACTCTTCTAGAAGTTCTATATCTCCATCTTTTCCTTCACCCTTTGTAATTCTCTCCAATATCTCTAACATTCTCTTTGTACCTATACGACAGTAGTTACATTTACCACAAGATTCTTTTCTTGTAAAATCAAGGAAGTATCTTGCCATATCTACCAT